>Ga0208960_1000366_pt1 | contig 25549 bp, 16 predicted proteins | sample GreLakmeON33MSRF_FD_187703 | JGI IMG/M metagenome (GOLD analysis project Ga0208960, IMG submission 187703) | Freshwater lentic microbial communities from great Laurentian Lakes, MI, USA - Great Lakes metaG ON33MSRF (SPAdes) | ecosystem: Environmental > Aquatic > Freshwater > Lake | place: Great... | reverse complement strand
GTGGCGAAGCCTGCCGTGCCGGTGGTGGACCCGAACCTTCCTCCGACAGTGGCTGATGCAGTGCGGGACGCGGCCCGTGCTCGCGGGCCGGCGCTGCCAGGCACGGGGCTTTCATTCTACATGCTGAACGGCGGGGTGCAGTTAAGCGCCATCAAGGTGTCTGCGTGGGACGGGCGGCCGATCGAGCCGGAGCTGGTGGCGACGAACTTCACGGGTCACCTCGTCCGCCTCGCGAACCTTGATCGCGCGCTGGGCGAGGTGCGCGCGATCCGTGATGGCACGCTCACCTTGGGATCGGCCGCCGGAAGCTTGGACATACCGCTCACGCGCGTGACGCAGGTCATACTTGCGCCCGCCACACAGCCCGCGACCAACCGTGCGGCGGGCGAGACGCACGCGCGATTGAGCAGCGGTGAGACCGTCGCGCTCACGCAGCCGCGCTGGGACGGCCGCCAGCTCGCCGGCGTCAGCCCGCACTTCGGCCCGCTGCAGCTCGACACGCGCTGGGTGCGGCTGCTGCGCTTCAACCCCGGCCGCGAACCGCTCGCGCCCGACCTCTTGTTCCCCGGCGCAGACCTGCAGCAATTCTTTGGGCGATGAGTGACGTGAACCAATCATGCGGTGGGGCGTTTGGCATTCGCCTGTCTCCACTCATCACTCATCACTACTTGCTTCTCGTCGCTGCGGCGCAGCTCGCGCTCTGCACGCCGCTCGCACACGCCTCCACTCCGCAAGCCCTCCTCTTCCGCAACGGGGATCTCCTCACCGGCCAGATCGAATCGCTCACGCCGACAAACGGCCTGCGCTGGCGCCACGGGGATGCGGCGGCGGCGATTCAGTTTCAACAGGACGCGCTGGCGGAGATCCACCTCGGCTCACAGTCGCCGCCGCCCGTGACCTCACCGAGTTTCTGCTTCGTCCGGCTCACAAACGGCGACGAGCTTTCCGGCAATCTCAAGTTGCTCGACGAACAGCAGCTCGTGCTGGAGACGTGGTTTGCCGGCACGCTGACGGTGCCGCGTCCGCGCGTCGCCAGCGTGCGCCCGGCGGGGCCGACGCCGCGCGCGGTCTTCGCGGGGCCGGACGGCCTGGAGGGCTGGACGATGGGCAAGCCGCTGGCGGGAAACATCAACCCCGGCCAGTGGCATTTCGTGAACGGAGCGTTCGTCGCCTCGCAGTCGGCATCCATCGCACGGGACGTGAAGCTGCCGCCGAGTTCGTCGCTGGAGTTCGACCTGGCCTGGCGCGGACAATTCCGCCACGCCGTCGCGCTTTACTCGGATTCGCTCCAGCCCGTGATGCTCGACTCGGCGGCGGAGCAGCCAGCGTTCGGTGACTTTTACAGTTTGCAGATGTTCCACTTCGGCGCGCAGCAGATGCAGGTGCAGCTCATGCACGTGCGGCACAAGGAGGCGCGGCGCGAGCTGGGGCAGGCGATCTTCCCGATGCCCACAAACAACTCGGCGCACATCGCCATCCGGTCGAGCCGCGAGCTGAAGACAATCAACCTCTTCATCAACGGTGTGCTGGTGAAGCAATGGGCGGACCCGGACTTCGCCGCCGGCGGCACCGGCGTCCGGTTCGTGGCCCAGCCCATCGGCGGATCGGTCCGGCTCGCGAATCTGCGTGTGTTTGAATGGGACGGTCGGATGGCGGAGACGCTCGCGCCGCTCGTGCCGAACGTGAAGGTTGACGTGGGGCGTCTCGTGAACCGTGACTCGGTGGCCGGGCGGTTGGTGGGGTTGAAGGACGGCAAGCTGCGCTTCGCCGTCGCGGACAACTTCATGGAGATCCCGATGGACCGGGTGGGACAGGTGGACTTTGCGACCGACCGTGCGCAGACAGCGCCCGTGCAGGCCGGGGACATCCGCGTGTTCTTCGCCGGTCGCGGGAGCCTGACGTTCACGCTCGAAAGCTGGACAGAGAAGAGCGTGCGGGCTAGCAGCGCGAACTTCGGGAAGGCGGAGTTCGTGCCCCGGGCGTTCAGCCGGATTGTGTTCCAACCGCAGCCGTGAGGCAGCGTGGATGCTATCCGAACTCCGAAGCTGAAGGGGAGCCGGGGGGCAAGGGGACGGGCTACTTCGGCACCGCGTTGATGTCGAACTCGTTCTTCCCACCGACGACGGCGCGGCCAGAGATGCGGCCGGGAGCCGCCGCGTTCTGCGATTGCTGGTAGTTCAAAACCTTCGCAGCGCTACCGGAAAGGCTGTTGCTGAGGACGGTCTGTTCTGCTTTCTCCGCCACCTTCCGCTCCAAACGCACGCCCAGAGCCACGGGCTGCAACCCGGGCGTCGTCGGCGACGACTGCGCGGGCACAGCGGCCTGCCACTCGCCACGAAACTCCACGGACTGGTTGAGCTTGCGGTTCACGCCGTTGGCATAGAAGCGGTAGGAGGACTGCGGGTCAGCGGACTGCGTCGGCTGCGCAAGCGAGTCCTTGCGTTCCTTCGCAGCGTCGAGCTTGGAAACCGCATTCGCGCGCACCTCCTCGACGGGCGCGCGCATCACCGTGCCCTCGTAAGTCGAGCCGTCGGCGTCCACGATGCGCACGCGGTCGCCCGTGCGCTCGAAGGCAAAGTCCTGCATCACCTGCGGCATCGGCGGCGAGTTGAAGTTCTTCCGATAGCGCGCTTGGTTGTCCAACTGAAGGAACTGCTGCCGCACCTGCGATGCTTCGGGAGCCGAATTTGCGCCAAACAACTGCGCTGCGGAAGCGGTGGAGGGAGCCGACGCGGGGGGAATACCGGCGCCACCGGACGCGCCCGCCGCCGCCGCCAGATTCGCGCGTAGCAACTCATCGCCCGCACTCCGCTTGAGCTTCATCACCTCGCCGGATTTCTTGTCCTCGGTCGCGGACAGCGCGTCGGCGACTTGCACGGCCTTGAGCGCCTTGGCGATCTGCGTTGGTTGAGAGGCCTCCTTCTTCTCCACCAGCTTTCTGTCCAAGTCTCTGACCAGCGCAGGCGACACGGCGCTCTGCGCGCTGCGCTGGGGATGTGCTTCGCGCATGACCAGCGGCGGAGCGGATGCGACGGCGGCTCCGCGCGGGTTGGCGGGCGGGGGGCTGGCGACGGGCGCGGTGGAAGTCTTGGCAAGCTCCTGCACCTTGTCCGCCGCCGGAGCGGACTGCTTCGCCCGCGCGGACTGCTCGCCCTCGGTCTGCTGCTTGGTCGCCGCGACGGTCGCTTGCGGCTTGGCTGTCTGAGGGTCGGAAACTTGCGATGGCGTGGACGCGAGTCGCGGGTCATTGCGCAGCACGGCCAGCACGAGCGTGAGGCACGCGCACATCGCGCCGCCCCAAATGATACGCTGCCGATACCGGGCAAAAAAACTCGGCTGCTGGTGGGACATCACAAACGACCGCACGAAGTTCTTCGCCGCCTCCTCCGACGTGAGCAGTGGACGGCTGGCCGCGCGTGCGGCTTCGCCCTGGAGCATCTTGCGCGTGGCGGGATGCAATTCCAGCGGCGCGCCAAGCTGCTCGCCCCGGCGCAGCTTATAGGCCAGCAGGTCCTTCTCGATGTCGCGTTGTGGCTCGGAGCTCATGACGAACTTGGGGTGTTGGACGGGGAAACCGCCGTTTCCCCCCGGGCAAAGATTGGCCGCGCGATTTCCTCCAGCTTGTCGAGGCACTTGCTGAGGCGCGAGCTGACGGTTTTTTCGTTCAGCTTGAGCGACCGGCTGATCTCCTCGTAGCTCAGGTCGGCGAAGTAGCGAAGCTCGATGATCTCCTGGCACGGCCCGCCGAGTTGCCCCAACGCATGGCCGATGAGCAACGCGCGCTCCGCGTGCAGCAGCGCGCCGTCCGGCCCCGGCAGGTGACTCGGCACGTCGAGTGTCAGGCCCGTCTCTGGATCCTCCGCGTGCAGCGAGAGCGGCTGGCGTCCGCCGCCGCGCTTGGCCGCGCGCTGCTTCTCCAGGTAGTCGCGCGCCTTGTTGCCCGCGATGCGGAAGAGCCACGTCTGCAACTGGCAGTCGCCGTGGAAATTCGCGATGTGCTTGATGACGGAAAGAAACGTCTCCTGCGCAATCTCATCCGCGTCCTCCTGCGTGATGACGGGCGAGAGCTGGAACACGTAGCGCCCAACCGCCGCGTAATGGAGATCGAAGAGTTCGTCCCACGCGCGCGCATCGCCGCGCCGACAGCGCGCGACCAGCTCGGACTCAGTGGTGGAACTCATGCGCCGCCGAATCTACCAGAGGCCGCGCGGGCATGGCGAGTCCGACGCTCACCGCTCCAGCACGCGGTAGAACCGGCGCGGGTGATTCGGCGCGTCGGCATCGTCGAGGGTGAGCAGGCCGTTGGTCACGGTCAGCGGGAGGTTCAGTCGAGTCCAGTTCATGCCCACCAGATTGGTGCTGACCCAGACCTCGAAGTTCGGCGCGTCGCCGAGCGTGAGCAGGCCGCCGTCGTGGTCGTTGAACAGCAGCCGGAATCCGCCGTTGGCGACCGGCTGCGGAGGCAGGAGCCGCTGCATGTTGAGCACGCGCAACGTCGCCACGGTGCTGGTGCTGGTGCCCGCGGTGTTCGTCACCACCACGAAGTAACTGCCAGCCTGCGCGCGCGTGACGTTGGGCAATGAGAGCGCCGGGGCGGTCGCGCCCGGGAGGGCCACGTTGTTCCGCAGCCATTGGTAACTCAGGGACGGCGTGCCAGTGGCGCTCACGGTGAGGGTGAAGTTCGTCCCCGCCACCACCACCGCGCCCATCGGCTCCTGCGTGATGGTTGGTGCGACGTTCGCCGGGCCGCTGGCCAGCGGGGTCACGGCGGCGAAGCTGTCGCCAAAGCGCAGTTCGTCGAGGGAGCCGACGTTCAGGCCGTCGCCGGTGAAGTGGCCGTAGCCGAGGCCGGCGCGGAAGCGGACGTTGCGGAACGCGAGGTCGAGGTTCGCCGGCAACACGGCGGTGGCGCTTGGCGTGCCAGGAATTGCGCCGGTCAGCGGCGGGTTCACGTAAAGGTTCAGCGTGTCCTGCGAGCCGAAGCGCAGTTCCAGCACCAGCAGCGCAGTCTCGCCGGGCACGACGGGCACGGCGGTGGGCAGGTAAACCAGCGCGTTGGTGCCGAGGTCGCCGAAGGCCAGCGTCCAGCGGCGCGTGCCGTTGGTGATGGAGGAAGTCCCGAAGAAGCCCACGGCGGCGTTGAAGCGCCCGAAGCTGGTCAAGCCGGTCGCGTCGGCGAGCATGAGGCTGACGGGCGCGTTGTCGTCGGTGTCCTTGCGCAGCAACACGCTCATCCAGAGCGAGAGTCCGTCCTGGCCGATGGTCGGCGTTGGCGCGCCGAACTTCGCGAAACTGCCGAACGCGCCCACGTCAAGGTCCCGCCAGCTCATCTCGAAACCGCGGCCGCCGACCGCGTGGCCGGCCGTGGCGACGAGGTTGCTGCGCGCGGGCGGGTTGTTCGTGGCGAGCCGGTAGCCGGCGGTGTCGGTGGCGACGTTCACGTTTGGCACCTGCCACGGGGTCAGCCAGCCGGAGCCGGACGCCGCACCTTGCAAGGTGTGGAAGGTGTTTGTCAGCGGCACACTGAAATCATCGTGGGCCAGCCGCACGTTCTGCGGTTGGCGGAACATGAAGGTCACGCTGTTATCCACGATTTGGGCGGCGAGGCTGGGCGCGCCGTTGGTGCCGAGCACCGCGCCGGCGGGGAGATTCAGCGTGATGGTGCCGTTGTTCGTGGCACCGGTGACGATGATCTGGAAGCGCGTGCCGTCGCCGGGTGCCAGCGGCGTCACCGCCGCGAACTGGGCGCCCGCCGTGCCGCCGACCTGCACGGCGGCGGCGGTGAAGTTCGTGACCGGCATGTCGAAGTGGATGAGGAATCCCGCTGCCGGCACGTCGGTCGGATTGGGCTGGCCCAGTGCGCGGGCGATGGTCGGGGTCGGCGCGGCGGGCGGCGCGACGTTCGCGCCTTCGAAGACGTAGAGGTGGCTCGCGCTGGGCGGCAGGGTGAACGTGAAGTTCGCGCTGAAGCCGGCGACCGGCTCGGAGACGATGGCGACGTTGCGGCGGGCGAGGTTGTTGGTCTGCGGGTCGCCCTCGAGCTTGTGGCGCGTGACGCTCGTCACGCTCGTGAACGGCAGGCGCAGGGTCACGGGCGTCGCCTCGGTCACGCTGCGCGAGAGGACGAAGAGGGAGAATTTCGCGCCGTCGCGGAACGCATACGCGGCGACCTGCGGCGCGTGCTCGGTGGCGGGCAGCCCAAGCACGCCCGCCAGCGTCCGCGTGGGCGCGCGGTTGAGGTGCGTGGCGACCATCGCGCCCGAGGCGAAGCGGTTGCGCAGTTCCATGCCCACCCACGTGGGGTGCGGGTGAAAGCCGCGTTCCAGCACCGCGTGCGAATTCCAGTAAGTGCCCTCGCCGAAGTGGAAGAAGCTCTGCGGGTCAATCCGGTTCGCGCTGCAATAGAGAAACGCATCGAGGTTCGCCGTGCCGGCGGCCAGCGACTTGCCGAACGCCTCCGCGGCCGGCGGGGGCGTGATGCCGGGGCCGGGCAGGCTGTAGCCGGGGCCGCCTTCGTAGATGGCGAGTTCCACGGGGATGCCTTCCGCGTGCAACGCCGCGCGCGTGTCCAGGTGGCGGTCAAGCATCGTCTTGAGGAAACCCGGCACGAAATCCACGTAAGTCTGGAAGCCAGCGGTGGTGATGTTCGTGCCGCCCGCCGCCAGGCCGAGTTCCCAGCCGCCGAGGTAGGTCGTCAGGTCCAGGAAATGCGCGGAGCGCGACGCGCGCGCGCCGGTCGCGCCGTAGCCGTTCGTGCCCGGGTTGGTGAACCAGCCGTTGTGGACGAAGCGCACCTTGTTGGAAATCGCCGGCCAATACGGGCTGCTCTTCGCCACCTGGATGAAATACTCCGTCTGCGCGCCGTAGGTGAGGGCGTCGTTGCTCCACGGCGCGAAGGACGGATTCCACGTCTCGTTGCCGCGCTCCAGGTAGAGCTGGTCGAAGTCGTCGGTCCACGGCTGCGGATGGCCCTGCGCCGCGCGGCGCGCCCCGTAGAAGGTGTTCGTCGGCCCCGCGAGATACTCGACCAGCCCGCGCCACTCAGCCTCGTTGAACGCGGCACCGATGATGAGCCACGGACGGGCGTTCACGTCGCGGCACAAAGGCAGGGCGTGCGGCAGGTTGAGCAGGTTCTCCGGGGCCCTTGGGCCGGTGTCCGCGGCCCACTGGCCCTGCGCCAGGAGGTCGGACTGGGTGAGCGTCTCCAGCGTGGTGCCCCAACCTGCGTTGACCTGGCCAGCCCACAGGCGCAGGACGCCGGGGCGGAATTCCTCCATCGCGCGGCGCAGGTGCGGCAGCGGCGCGTCGGGCGCCAGCGCGGGGTCGAAGAGCTGGACGTTGTCAATCCACACGGTGCCCGGGCCGTTGAAGGCGAGGATGACTTCCGAGATGGAATCAACCGCGGGCTCGGCGGGCGCGACGAAGTCGAAGGTGAACCGCTGCCAGTTCGTGGTCACGTTGGCGAAGCGATTGGAGACGGCGCCGTAAAACTGGTCCAACCGCAGCGTGACGCCGCCGTTCACCGTGCCGTCGTGCCTGAGCCAGGCGGAGGCGCGATACGTGTGGCCGGGCAGCAACGTGTCGTAGAAACCGCCGCCCGGACCGAAGCGCGGCTGCCGGACGCTGACCTCGTGGCTGCCCGTGGTGGACAGGCGCAGGCTGGAAACGCCGCCGTCCACCGGGGCCTGCGTCGTGTCGTCGTAGGCCACCTGCACCGGCAGGCCAAAGGGCCACACCGCGCCGCCGACGGGATGCCAGATGGCTCCCGGGCTGATGCGCGGATGCACCCGGTCGGTGCGCGGCTGCGTGGTGACCATGTCAATGAAGTAAGTATCGCCCGCCTGAATGGCCGGGCCAGTCGTCGCCAGGTTGATGCGATAGCCGTTGTTCGTGCTCGCGAGGTATTGGGCGATGACGTTGGTCTGCACCAGCGTGTTGACCCCGGCGACGAGACGGTAAACCCGGAGGGCCGCGCCGTCGAAGAACCCGTCGGTGATGGTGTCGTAATACGAAGTCGTCGCTCCGGCACTGTTCTCCACGAAGCCCGCGCCGCCGCCCGTCGCGACCGCCTGCATCCGCGCAACCGTCGGCTCCATGCCGCCGCCCCGGATGTAATTGTTGATGGGCACGCGCTGCACGAGATTCGCGCCGAAGCGAACCGGGGCTGGCGCGACGACGTGCGTGCCAATCGTGATGTCCGCCGCCACGCCCGTGCCCGCGGCCGGCGGGGCGGGCAGGACCAGCGGTTGCACGGTGAGCGCCCCCGCGCCGCTGAGGACTGAGCCGGGGGCGTCCGTCACGACCGCCGTATACGCCCCCGCGTCGGCGGGTTGGGGATTCAGCAGCACGAAGAACGCGTTTGTCGCGCCGGGCAGATTCACGCTGTCGCGCCGCCATTGATAAGTCAGCGGCCCCGCGCCTTGCGCGACCACCGTGAAGAGCACCAGCGAACCGGCGTTCACCGTCTGGCTGCGCGGGTGCGCGGTGATGAGAGGGCCCGGCGCGGGCGGCGGATTCACCGTGAGCGTGACGACCGAACTGGTCACGGAGCCGGCGCTGTTGGTGATGACGACGCGGTAGCTCGCGCCGGAGAAGTTCGTGGTGACGGCGTTGAGCACGAGGTTGCTGGCGGTCGCGCCGGCGAGGTTCACGGAGTTGCTCTGCCACTGATACGCAAGCGGCGCGGTGCCGGTGGCGGTGACGCTGAAGGTGACGTTCGCGCCCGCAGTCAGGGTCTGGCTTGCCGGCTGCATGGTGATGGTCGGAGGCGTGTTCGTTGGCGCGTAGGGCGCGTTCGCGTTCGCGCCGAGGAAGGAGAGCAGCTCCGCGTCGGTGACTTGCGCGGGGTTGGAGAAGTCGCGGCCCGCCAGCTCCGCGGGGATTTGCGGGCGGTGGTAGCGGAGATACTCGAACTCGGCGCGCAGGCCGGGATTCTGGTCCGTGATGACGGTGGAGTTGTGGCCGAGGTAGCTGCCCGGCTGGGCAATCGGGAAGCGCGCCTGCATTCCCTGATAGTCGGTGTAGGCGACCAGCCCCGCTTGCAACGTGTCGGGGAAATCCCCGCGCGCGAACCGCCGATGCACGAGCCATTGCCCGCCCGCGTCGCGCCGCAGCGTGATGACCGCGCCGCCCAGCCGGGCGATTTGCAATTCCGTCTGCGTCGAGGGCGCGCTCGATATGGTGAGGGTCGAGGAGCTGTTCACCGTGTTCTTCACCTCGAACTGATACGTGCCCGGATTGTTCGCCGCGCCCATCGAGAGGAAGACGTAGTTCTGCTGGCCCAGCGGCCAGCCCGTCGCACCAGTCGTGTGCGCCGTGGGCGTGCGAATCATGAGGCCCGCGAGCGAATAGTCGCCGCTCGGCGCGGCGGTGCCGGCGCGGTTGCGCGGGATGACCTCGGTGGTGACGACGAAGTCGCCGCTCACGGGCCGGAACGTCAGCTCACCGATGTAGTCGTTATACCAGCCGCCGGTGCGCGGCAGCATCGTCATGCGACCGGCGCGCGAAGTGTTGATGTCGCGGGCTTCCAGCTTGTCGGCGTTCCAGCCTTCGACGGAGTTGACGCGCTGGTAAGTGGCGAGTGTCGCGGCGGCGTTGAACTCGTCGGACAGCACCGCGAGGTCGTCGTTGAAGGGCGGGGCGTCATCGCTCGTGACCGTCAGCACGGCGCTGGCGGGCGAGCCAAGCGTCGCGCCGCCGATGGGATTACTCAGGGAAAGATTCACCGTCTCGGCGGTCTCGACGGCGGTGTCGTCCAGCAGGGTGATGGCGAAGGATTTGTTCGCCGCATCGCCGTTGGCCCAGCCCAATGTGCCGCTGCTCGCCGTGTAATCACTGCCCGCCGTGGCGCTGCCGTTGCTCGTCGCGTAGCTCACGCCCACCGCGCCGCTGCTGCCGCCGGTGCGGGTGACGGTGATGCTCGCGGTGCCGGCGTTCTCGGCGACGGAGTAGCTCGCGGCGCTGAACTGCAGCGTGCCGGGCGTGGCGACCGGCGCGGTGGTGGGCGTGACGGCGGCAAAGGTGTCGCCGAGGCGCAGTTCGTCCATCGCGGCGTTGCTCTGGTTGGCGGACGACCAGAAGGCGACGGTGCGGAAAAGAATGTTCGCCCCGCCCGTGGTGCTGCGCGTGGCATTGGGTGTGACGGGCGCGGCCCCGCCCAGCGGCGGGTTCACGAAGAGGTCAATCTGGTCCGTCACCCCGAACTGAATCCGCACCACGAGCAGCGTAGCGACACCGATGGTGATGGGCACGTTGCCGGGCATAAAGGTGAAGTTGTCCACGCCGGGGTTGTTGATGAGCAGGGACCAGAAGCGCTGCCCGCCGCTGTTCGAGGGAGTGCCGTAGTAGCCCATGCCGACACGGAGATTGTTCACGTTGCCCATGTCATCCCCGTTCGCAAGCGTGAGGGCGAACTGCACGTCGTCGTTACTGTCCTTCCGCACCAGCGCGGCGAGCCAGAGCGTCGTGCCGTCGCGCCCGATGACGGCGGGGTTGCTGCCGACGACGACGTGATTCGCAAACGCGCCGGCCACATCGAGCCGGCGGTTGGCGGTGAAGTTGTTATAGCCGCCGACCACGTAGTTGCCGGTGGCGAGCAGCGTCCCGGACGCGAGTGGGGCCGCGCTGGCGTTGCGGAACTGGTTCGCATTCGAGTCGAAGCCCAGCACCGTCCACGCCGACGCGAATCCCGTGCCACCGCTCTGCCCGTGGAGGAACGTCCCCGCCGCTGCCGCGAATGGCTCGTGCGCGCGGAGCGTGTCGGCGGGCGGCGGATTCGTCACGCCGACGCTGTTTAATGTGTCCGCTAGCCATTGCGCGGTGAGCGGGTCCTGGCTCGCGGGAATCGTGTGGCCGATGCCGGGCAGGCGCACGAAGAGCGACGAGACGCCCACATTGGTCAGCGCGGTGTGGAGCGACTCGCTGTGCGCGATGACGACCTCCGGGTCGGTCTCGCCGTGGATGAGCAGGAAGGGCGGCGCGCCGGCGCGGGCGTGCGACGTGGGGTTCACGGTGGCGAGCGTGGCCGGGTTGCTCGCGACGGGCGCGCCGAGCAGGAGGGTGAAGAAGTTGGCCGTCTGCTGGTTCGCAGTGGCGAGGCCGATGTTGGCCGGCCCGCTCATATCCGCGACGGCTTGCACGGCGCTGGATTGCCCGAGATTTTCACCGACATCGAAGAGGTTTGTATGGCCGGTCGTGCCCGCGAGCGCGGCGAGATGACCGCCGGAGGAATAGCCCCAGATGCCGATGCGCGCCGGGTCGATATTGAACTGTGCGGCGTTGGCGCGGAGCCAGCGGATGGCGGACTTCACGTCCTGAATTTGCGCGGGGTGCGGGACGTTGGCGGGATAGCTCGGCGCGAATTGGTTGGTGGTGAAACGGTAGCTGATGGCGGCGACGGCGACGTTGTGGTTGGTCAGGGCGAGGGCGCGTGGAAAATTTTCGTCGCCGGTGAGCCAGCCGCCGCCGTGGACCCAAACGACGAGCGGTGTCGGTGTCGTCGCGCCGGGGACGTGATAGACATCGAGCCACTGGCGATGCTGGCCGCCGGTGACGTAAGGGATGTTGTTCGTCTGGCGGTAGTGCGCGGGGAGCGTCTGCGCGGCGGCGGGGAGGATGAGGCCGAGTAGGAAGAGGAGAACTGCGGGAAGGCCGCTGCGGCGGGGAAGTTGTGTTGCGTTCATCTGCCCTTTATAGCGGTGGCCGTGGATTCCTTACGCACGGGGGACTCGGGAGTTCGCTGTAGCTGGCAGGCGTAACGGGGCCAGTCTTGTCCCCTTCGTCCATCCATCCACGGGAGTGATGCGGCGGTGCGCGGCGGGGGACAGGAGTGTCCCCCGTTACGGCGGCGGGGCTACTTCGATTGCAGCCTGAAGTCGCCGTTGTTGCCGTTGGAGGCCTTGTAGCTGCCGTTGAGCGCCTTGCCGACGATGGTCGCCGACCATTGGTAATCGAACCCGTCCACCTTGGTCGTGCCGGAGAGGGCGGTCTGGTCGCTGTTCTTCTTCGGGGTCATGAGGGCGGTGTAGCTGATGGGCTTGCCCAACGCGACGCCGGTGAACTTCGCAATCCATTGGCCGTTCTGCTCGCCGACGACGGTGCAGGTCAGCGCGCCGTTGGTGTTGTATTTCTTGTTGTTCCAAGTGCCGGTCCAGGATTTGGCAGGCTCAGCGGCGTCTGCCGGGCGGAGCGGAGCGAGGAGCGTGATGAGCGCGAGCGAGGTGGGTAGGATGAGGCGAGTTTTCATGATGGTTAATTCTGTTGGCTGTTGCTTGAGACGGAATAGCACGAGTCCGGGAAATCTTACGCCATAATTTTGCGGTCAGGAGCGGTCGGCCTGCGGACGTGCGCGTCCGCGCTCCTCACGGTTGTGTGATGAAGGGTGGGGCGCTGGCTTTCACGCGCGGCTGGCCACCGCCACCGATGGTTTGCGGGCCATTGTTTACGACGACTTGCAGGTGGCGGATGACGAGGGCGAGTTGCGCGCGGAGGTTGGGAGGCAAGTCGGCGGGCGAATCGAAGTCAGCGCAGATGATGAGGTGCGGACCGCCGGCCTGATGCCACTCGGTGAACCACTCGCCGTCGAAGGCGTCCTTCACATAGATGCCGTAGTCTTGTAGCGCGCGCGCGATTTCGAAGGCCGGTCCGCTCGAGCCCACGCCGAGAGTCGCGAGGTCCACGGAGGCCGGAATCGCGAGGAGCGAGCCGAGGTGGACGTTGCCGCGGGCCGCCATTTTGGAGGGCAAGGCGGGGTTGTTCGCCGGTGACCGACCGGCGGGCCAGACGTGCGCGGTGCCGTCGGCTTTCGCGGCGATGGCCTCCAAGGGCGCGACGAAGCCAATGACTCGGCGGATGGGGCCGTTCAATTCCGCACGCGTGAGGCTGCCGGCGAAGGGCGTGAGACCGCTGCCCTTGGCACTGGCGAAGTCGGGTGGCACGCCGGAGCCGCGCAGGTCGTGGCGTTTGATGTTGTTGCCGGTGAGGACTCGTCCGGTGGAGCGCTGCGCGCCGAAGACTTCGTAGAGGGTGAAGCCGTCGGCGGCGATGAGGTGCAGGTTGCGTGAGGTGACGGTGGCGGCGAGCGCGGCGTCGGGTAGGCGCAGCGTGGCGAGCGGTGCGCTTTGCCCGGTCAGGAGCAACTCGACGGGCGCATCCGTGGTCGTCTCGCGAAAGATGGGATGCGAAAGGCGCGCGGAAACGACCATGATGCCCGTGGTGAGGTCGAGTCCGCCGGGTTGCACGGCCGCGAACTGCGCGCCGGAGCCGATGGGAGTGTTCCAAGGCGAGTCGGCGGCAAAGGGCCATGATACGGGGTCGCGGGAAGTGGGGACGGCCTTAGTTTGGACAACCCCGACCGACGGTTCGAGGCGTGCTCCCCGCTCATCTGCGCGAAGTCTCTTGGCGCGTGAAATCGCGAGCTCGGAAACCGCAAAATAAAGCAGCACGGTCAAACTGCCATAAACCAAGAAGCGCGCGTGCGAGGTGTGAATCCATTCGCCAAATGCAGCGGCCAGCGTGGCCAGAAGTCCAGGAGACGAATCGTGCTTTGGTGGGTGGTAAGCCAGGGCATTTTTCCCCGCCTCCAGCAAGACCCGCTTCATCACCGCCTCGGCGGACGCGTCGTGCGTGGGCGTGCGGATGCCGGCGAGGACCGATGCCTTCACTGGCGCGCGAGTGGCCGCAGGGTTGAGCAGCAGCTTGAGCGCGACATCGAACCGCTCTTGGTCCAGCACGCGGCGCAAGGCCTCGGGGTCGCCAGCCAGTTCGGTCTCGACGCGCGCGCGTTCCTCGACGGGCAGCGTGCCGGCGAGGTAGGCGATGAGCTGGTCGTCGGAAATCATAATGCGACCGGCAAGAGCCGACGTGAGGAAACGCAAACATGACGCGCGCTTCCCTCTCCCCCAGTGGGGGCGAGGGAGAAGAAGCTCTTCGTGCTCACATGGCCCTCCCAATCTTTTCCTCGACGCATTGCTTGAGCTGCGCGCGGAGCCTGAAAAGCGCCTGCCACACGGCGTTCTCGGTGCGCGCGAGCTTGGCGGCGATGGTCTCGATGGGCTGGTCTTGCGCGTATTTTAGCTCGACGAGTTCCTGCATGTGCGGCGGCAGGCTGGCGAGACATTCGCGCAGGTGCTCGACCTCGGCGGATTCGCCAGCGCCGGGGCCGGTCATGAGGCTGCGCTCCAGCTCGCGGGCGCGGGCGTAGTTGAACTGGTTCTGCTGCTCGCGGGCGTAGCGTTGCACCTCGGCGCGGATGAGGTTCGCGGCGATGGCCCGCAGCCACGCGCGGAAACTCGTGCCGGCGGTGAACCCGGCGAGGTTGCGGAAGGCGAAGACGAACGTCTCGTGCGCCAGCTCGTCCACAAGGTGCGCGACGGGGAGCTTGAGGGCGATGAACGCGCGGAGATGGTCGAGGTGCGTTTCCACGAGCGGCTCGAAGGCCGCGGTGTCGCCCGCCTGCACGGCGCGGATGAGCGCGGCTTCGGCGGCGGAGTTGGTGGTGGCGTCGGCGAGCATGAGCTTCTGCACGGATATAGCGGCGAGGGGTGGAAAACTTACAGAGAATTTTTTGGGCAACTCGCCGGACAACTGTCATTTGGCATCGGGTCGAACTTCGCGCGTGAAATGGCCCGGTGATTGCGTGACCATCAGCCTTGGATAAAGATCTTGCTGGTGGATGACGCGGATGTGTTCCAGCAGTCAGTGGCGAACCTGCTGGGCACGCGCGGGCATGAGGTCATCGAAGCGGAGAACGGCTTGACCGGCCTGAAGCTCGCGCGCACCCACCTGCCCGATGTCATCGTCAGCGACATCGTCATGAGCCAGGTGGACGGCTACGTGATGACCGCCCTGCTGCGCCAGCATCCCACCACGGCGGACATTCCCCTCCTGCTCATCACCGGCGAGGCCGACCTCAAGGGCATACGCAAGGGCATGACCCTCGGCGCGGACGATTACATCGCCAAACCGTTCAAGATGGACGAACTCGTCGCCGCGCTGGAGCTGCGCGTGCATCGGCGCAGCCGCTCAACACCATCTTCGACGCATCACGGTCGCTTGCCGCCGCCGCTCAGACGCCCACCGCCGAGGAACTCAGCGCGCTTGCCGAAGCTCTCTCCACCGCCGGCCTGCGCCAAGGCCTCACCACCGACGCCGGAGTTGTCGTGGCGGCGCAAGCCCGGCAGTGCGCCGAGGCCGGCAATCGCGCGCGCGACCTCCAACTGAAAACCACGCCCGGCTCCGCCGCCATCGCTGAGCCCCACCTCGCCAAGCTGGTCGAAGAACTGGTCGGCAACGCCTTTCAATATTCGCCCTCCGACACGTCGGTCACGGTGCAGAGCTACGACGACGGCCACGATTTCCTGCTCACCGTCACGGACACGGGCCGGGGATGCCTCCGGAAAAAGTCGCAAACCTGAACCAGTCTGCGCCCGCCGCGCGCACGACCTCCGAGTCACACATGACCGGGCTTGGATTGCCAATCGCCCGACGGCTGGCCGAGCTTCACGGCGGCAAGCTCCTGCTCACCAGCGAGCCGGGCAAGGGCTCCACCGCCCGCGTGACTCTGCCGGACCAGCCTCCCGCCGCGCCTGCGCCAGTGGACGAGTTGGCGCCATGATCGTTTTCTCCAGCGCAGGCGTTACAACTTTCCGCCGCCGCCTGGGTTTTCCTACAAGTGACTACTCCGGTCGCGACGGATTGCAGGTGCTGGTTTCATGTTTGCAAAGTCGCGCGGGCTGGTAGGGTGCGCGGCACCGAGTCCGTCAAATCATCACCCTTGTTGAAATCATGAACGCCAACACCAATCTCGCCCGCCACCTGAAACTCCTTCGCTTGGGCCTGCTGCTCGTGCTCTGCGCCGGACTGCTGCCGCTCGCTGCCTGCAAGAAAAAGGAAGCCGCCGCCGCTACAGATGCAGCAGGTGCAGCACCGGCTGTCGGCGCTCCGACGGAAGCGACACCGAAGGATGAGCCGTCCTTCGAATTGAAGGCCAAGTGGTCCGAAGGTCAGCGCCTCGTGGTCCAGATCGTAACCCACACGGAAAGCGAAATGACCAACCCGGCAGTGCCACAGCCCATCACGACAGAGAATTTAACGACTCTGGAAATTGCTTTCATTGCGAGTAAGGAGCAGGAGGCTGGCGGTCGCGAAGTTGAGGTCGAGATCGCGTCCGTCAAGGTGGAAAACAAAGTGGCCGGAAAATTTGTCCCCATGTTTGACCCCAAAGGTGATCCGAAGGCTGAGCGCGCAAACCCCTCAGCGGGCGCATTCAGAAAGCTTCTAAGCTCGCGCGTGAAATATCAGATCGACGCGGCCGGAAGTGTCTCCAAGGTGGACGGCCTGACGCAACTGGTAACCCGGGTCACTACGGGCCAGCCGCCGCAATCCCAATTCCTGATTCGCACACTCCTCGCTGAGGACACGGTTCGCGGATGGAATACCCTCCACCAAAACCTTCCCACCAACTCCGTCAAAGCTGGCGATACGTGGGGAAGCACCCGCGACCTGCCCCTTGGCATCGCCAAGTTTGAGGTGAACACGACGAACACCTTCAAAGGATGGGAGCAACGGGGCAACAAGAAGGTCGCCAAGTTTGAGACGGTCGGCGTCATCACGACCAAGGGCACCGCTACCACGTCGATCACGATCGTCGAAGGCGCAACCGTCACCGGCACCTCCTGGTATGAACCCACTCTCGGGGTCATCACGGAGAGCGACACCACCGCGAACTTCAGCATCAACATCTCCCAAGCCACCGGGCAGGCGATCGTTTCCAAGGTCAAAACCAAGACGACCAGCAAGCTCATCGAGGGTGGAGCGCCCGGTGCCGAGCCCGCCGCTGCGCCCCCTGCTGATAAGAAGCCCGTGGAGAAAAAGTAGTGAGCCAAAAAACCCTTCTCATCTTCTCCCTCGTGATGAACGTCGCGTTCGGCGCGATGCTCTTGCGATCGAAGCCCGTCGCGCCGCCCGTCGCGCTCGCGCCCGCGCAAACCAAGGCCGCGCCCTTCGTCCCCGCCACTCCGGCCGCAGCCAAGACGCGCACCGTCACTCAAGTCGTCACTAATACCGTCGCGCAGAAGTTTGATTGGAACGCCGTCGAGTCCGACGACTACAAGAAATACATCGCCAACCTCCGCAGCATCGGCTGCCCGGAGGAGACCATCCGCGACATCATCACCGCCGACGTCAACAAACTCTACGACGCCAAGCGCAAAGCCCTCGCGGGTCCAAAGAAGAAATACGAATTTTGGAAACCCGGCATGATGCTCGGCGCTCCCGCTGATCCCGAACGCACCGAAAAGGAACGCGCCCTCAACAAGGAGAAGCGCGTCCTCCTCACCGAGCTTCTCGGCTCCGCGCCCGAGGAGAAGCCCGACCTGCTCGCCGGAGTCGCTTCGCAGTTGGATGCCATGTTCGATTTTCTCCCCACCGAGAAACGCAGCAAGGTGATGGAGCTGATGCAGGACATGCAGACCAAGATGCAGAAGGCCATGGAGAATGGCGCGCCCGACCCGGAGGACATGCGCAAAGTCATGAAGGACATCGAGACCGAGATTGGCCGCGTGCTCACGCCCGAGGAGTTGCTGGATTACAACCTTCGCTTCTCCACGACCGCGACTATGATGCGCTTCCAACTCTCCGGCTTCGAGCCGAATGAGCAGGAGTTCCTCGAACTCTACAAGAAGCGCAAGGCCTACGATGACGAGTTCGGCGAGTCTTTCGCCGCCGTAAACCTCAAGGGCGAGGAGAAAGCCAAGCAGGACGCAGCCAAGAAGGCCCTCGAAGAGTCGGTGAAGGCCCAGCTCGGCGATGAGCGCTACGCCGACTACAAGCGCTCCGAGGATTTTGCCTACCAAGCCATGTTCCGCGCCGCCAGCCGCGAAGGTTTGGGCAAGGACGCCGCCGTCAAAGCCTTCAACATGAAGAAAGCCGCCGAGGACCAGGCCACCGCGATCCGCACCGACAAAAGTCTCTCCTCCGACCAGCGCATCGCCGCGTTGCGCGGCATCCGCGACGAGACGGAGCGCTCTGTGAAAGGCGTCCTCGGCGAGAAGGGCTTCACCAGCTACGAGCGCAACAACGGCGCCTACTGGCTTAAGGGCATCGCCCCTGACGCCCCCGCTCCGACGAAGCAGCCCTGACATCTCGGAACGCGCCGCCAGCATGAAGACCCTTTACCTCGACGTGTTCAGCGGCTTGAGCGGCGACATGTTCATCGGCGCATTGCTGGACTTGGGCGCGGACTTCCGCCAACTCGAATACGGCCTGGCGAAACTAAACCTCGAAGGCTACAGCCTGGCACACCGTCGCGCGGCCAAGTGCGGCATCGAAGGCGTGAAGTTCGACGTGCTGCTGACGGAGCCTGCCCCCGTGCCTGCGAGCGAGGGCCCCGATTACCACGCGCACTCCCATGCGCACAGCCACGGGCCGGGCGATCACTCTCATGCGCACGGGCCGGGTGACAGCGGCCACTCGCACGACGGCAGCCGGAACTTCCACCAAATCAAGTTGCTCATCCGCGCCAGCACGCTCTCGGATTGGGTGCAGGAGAAGTCCATCGCCGTCTTCCACCGCATCGCCGTGGCGGAGGGGAAGATTCACGGGATGCCGCCAGAGCAGGTCCACTTTCACGAAGTCGGCGCGGTGGACTCCATCGTGGACATCGTGGGCGGCTGCCTCGCGCTGGAGCTGCTGGGCAAGCCCCGCGTGCTCGCTTCAGCGGTGGTCGAGGGCACCGGCTGGGTGCGGTGCGCTCATGGGCGGATGCCGCTGCCCGCTCCCGCCACGCTCGAAATCCTCGGTGCGCGCGGCATCGCCCTCACGCAATGCGAGGAGCCGCGCGAGCTGCTCACACCCACGGGCGCGGCGCTCCTCGCCGAGTTCGCCGAGAGCTTCGGTCCGATGAGCGGGCTGGTCGCGGAGCGGGTCGGCTACGGCGTCGGCACACGGGATAATGACACGCGGCCCAATGTGGTGCGGGCGGCGCTTGGAGAGGTGGCGGGGGAAAGTAATTCGTGTTCAGCGTTCAGCGTTCAGTCAGCCACGGGCGCTGCGACCGCAACGCACGATTGGGACACGGACACCGTCGCGGTGCTGGAGACGAACCTCGATGATGTTTCCGGCGAGGTGCTCGGCGCGTTCGTCGAGAACGCGTTGGGCGCGGGTGCGCTGGACGTGTTTCACACGCCCATCCAGATGAAGAAGAACCGCCCCGGCGTGCTGCTCACCGTGCTCTGCGCAGCGGCGGACGCGGACAAGTTCGCCGCGCTGCTGCTGCGCGAGACGAGCGCCTTCGGGGTGCGGCGAACGCTGGCCGAGCGGCGCAAGCTGAAGCGCGAGTTCCTCACCGTGCAGCTCCCGCAAGGCGAGGTGACGGTGAAGATCGGCAGGCTGGACGGCGCGGTCGTGCAGGTCGCACCTGAGTTCGAGTCGTGCAAGCAGCTCGCGGCGAAGAGCAGTGTGCCGTTGAGGGCAATCTATGAAGCCGCCCTTGCCGCCGCGCGTGGTCAATTGCGGTAGGGCGCCTGCCGCCACCGGATCAGGGGACCGTCGCTTCCACCGCTTCCACGCGCTCGCCGGTCACGGCGCACTTCACCAGCAGCACCGGCTCCTCGTCCCGCAGCCGTTTGAAGACCGCCGGCGCGTCGCGCTTCTGAAGCGTCAGGTCACGCACGCCATTGGCTTCGCAACTGAACAGCTTCGCGAAGCCTTTATAAACTCGCGGCGTGCCGATGACGCGTGACCAGCCGGAGAAGTTTTCCTCCCCCTTCCGCAAGCCCTTCCGCTCCAGCGCCAGGAAACTGTAGGGAAGACTCCGCAAATCAATGCCCATCCGCTGCCCGAATCGCACCCAGTTCCCGTCCGCCATGAGGCCGGCTGGCGGCGCGGCGAAGTTGTGGCACCAGTGCCGTTCGTTGCCGGCAGTGAGCAGTCCGCACGCGGCCTGATGCGTGCACGGCGCGACTACTGCGAACTCCTCACACAACCGCTCGCGCATCGCGATGAGTGCCCGGCTGTCCGCGTGCGTGCCCGGTTCCACCCACAGCACGGCGTCGGCGCGGCGGGCGAGTTGCAGCAGGGCTTCGCGTTCGGCGTCCGGGAGTTCGTTCAACACATGACTCAGCAAGAGCAGGCCGATGCGCCCGGACTCCGGCACGCCGGAGTTCACTGCGACTGTCGGAAACACCGTCCTCGCCCGGTCGGCGGCGAACTCCATCGCGAGCGGCGAGCGGTCGAACACCCGGAGCGCGGAGACGTTTTCTGTCCCCAATTCACGCAGCACGCACCGGCCCGCGATGCCGCTGCCGCAGCCCCAGTCCAGCACGTCGCCCGGTGGCGGCGTCCACCCTCGGAGCTTCAGCTCCGCCAGCACCGCGTCCCACTTCCACGCGATGCGCTGGGCGAAGGTAAGGTCGTAGTTCGCGAGATCCCCGCGCGACTGCCAATACGCGCCTGCCGCGCCCGCGCCGGAGAGAAAGCCGTCGCGCAGCCGCTCCAGGGTGGCCCAATCGAGCGTCTCCCAAGTCGTTTCCTCGTGCGTCATGTGGCAGACAGATAGCATCCCCGCGCCCCCGAGGGAATCCGGGATGCCAGTGCCGACAGCTTGCAGCCGCCCATTGGATGCTGGGGTTTAAACCCGCTCCGACTTGCTGCCCGGCCCGCCCGCCTCCGCCTCCTGCTTCGCCACGTCCTCGGCGAAGAACTTCGCCACGTCCTTGAACTTCGCCACGTTCTCCGGGTTCAGCTCCATGAGCACCTGATGGGCTTCGAGACAGTTGCGGGACAGCTCCAGCTTCGATGCCCCGGCGGACTCGACGGCGGCGAAGTTGAGCTGCTCCGGGCTGCTGCCCTGCACGACGCGGAAGCACTGGAGCACGCCGAGGTTGTCAATCAGGTCGGCGACCTTGGGCGAGGGGTTCAGCAGCTCAATGGTCCGCTGCTCGGGCGGGAGATTATCGGCGGAGAGCCGGGTGCCGAGGCTGGCGAGCACGCCCAGGAACGTGCTGTCCATGATGGGACACGCCGCGAGGTCCACGATGAACCGCTGCGCCCCGCGTGCGCGCGACTCGTTGACGAGTCGCTTGAAGTCCACGCTGGACGCGAAGTTCGCGCGTCCGGAAATCTTCACGCAGACGGTGTCGCCGACACGGGCGGCGAGGAGGGTGGGGGAGGGCGAGGTCATTGAGTCACGGCATCGGAGTGCTGGAGTTGAGACGGCTCTGAGCTGGCCACTCGCAACGCGCCGGCCGCAAGCTCCCAGCACGGGCTTGCCACGCGCTTATTCCCCATTCCCCATTCCCTATTCCCTTCACTTCGCCACCTCTTCCTTCCGCACGATTTGCGTCAGCGTCTGCTGCAACACCAGCGACTCGTCGAGACCACTGCTCACCAGCTTCATGTTGCACTGGAGTAGCAGGTCCATCGCGCGGATCAGCTCGGCGGACGAATACTTCTTCGACTGCGGGAGCGCGCGAAAGAGCACGTAGGGGTTCATCGCCAGCGGGTTGATGCGCTTGTCCTCGGGCAACGCGTCGGCCGGGACACGTTCGAGCTGCGCCTTGAACCGGGTGTAATCTCCATCGGCTTTCAGCCAGCCGGCTTTAATCATCTCCTGAAGGAAGATCATCACGCGCACTTTCGAGATGAGTCCGTAGAGCAGGCCGATCTCGGACTTCTTGCCGACCTTGAGCCGGACTTCCCACAGCTCCTCGTCCAGCGTCTTGAGCAGCACCGGGAGATTGCGGTCGCCCAGCGCGTCGGCCAGGGCGAAGGCGCGGGCCTGCTTGTTGCGCGTGACGATGGCGTCCACGTCTGCCAGCGCGATGTCCGCGCGCGCGCCCACGTAGGCGGCGAGCTTCTCGACCTCACTGTGGAGCTGCGCCGCGTGCGGGCCGACGTTGGCGACGAGCTTGGCGAGGGCTTCGGAGGAAATCTCCTTCTTCAACGCCTTGAGTTTCTTGTAGGCGAGGTCTTCGGCTTGGTCGGCCCAATTGCGGTCGTCGAGCGAGATCGCGGCGAAGTGCTCGACCGTGCCGAGCTTCTCCAAGGTTTTGTAAAACGTCTTGCGCTTGTCCGTCTTGCCGGCGCTGACAAGCAGCCGCACGCCGTCCCAGCGGAAGGTCTTCAGCTCCGCCGCGAGTTCCGCGAGCGCCTCCGTCACCGTGGCGGACGCAGACGTGCGGTCGTCACCGAGGAAGCTGCAATCCTTGAGCCACACGACCTTGCCGCCGCCGAAGAACGGGAGTGTCTGGAGCGCCTCGCGGAGTTTTCCGAGTGCCTTGAGCGCCTCACCGCTGTTGCCGACGGCGGCGTCAATTGTCTCGTGGTCCATGCCGCCGACCTCGCCGCACCACTTGTCGAAGAGCTGCCGCGCGCGCTGCTTCACCGCGAAGTCCTCATCGCCGTGCAGGAGGGCGACGGGCGAGGGCGCGGTGGGTTGGGCGGCTGCGGGCATCGGTGGAGAAAGTGATTAGCAATCAGTGTTCAGCGAGGGCGACGCGGGGGTGGGTGGGTGACTGCACACTGAAAACTACTTCTCCGATCACGCCTCTTGTTCGCCCGTCCCCTCATTCAGCTTGTCGAGATACTCGGTCATGTCGTCCACCTGATCGAAGAGCGCCTTGGCGACGAACACGGGGCGCTTGTGCGCGGCGGCGAGGGCGAGGCAGTCGCTGGGGCGGGCGTCTATCTCCACGATCTTTTTGCCCAGCTCGTTCTCCTGCTTGAGGATGAGGCGCGCGAAGTAGGTCGAGTTTTTAAGGTCGGTGATGATGACGCGCTCGACCGTGATGCCGAAGCCCTTGAAGACGTTGACCATGAGGTCGTGCGTGAGCGGGCGCTCATTGGGCTCATCGCGCAGGAACCTCTGGATAATCTGGGCGATATTGTGTTCGACCTGGATGACAAAGACCTTTTCGTCGTTACCCACGAAAATGGCGCAGCCGCTTGGGGCCGGGAGAAGGCCGCGTATCTGCACGGGCACCACTTCGTTCTTCATGGGGCCAGTCTAGGCGTGATGCGCTGGCGTGACAAGGGACTCGTGGCAAAGGACGAGGATCGAGGCCCCACAGGAAAACTCAGTCCACGAACAAAAACTCATTCGCGGAGAGCAGCACCTGGACGAGCTGTTCCCACGGCTTGAGCGGCGGGAAAGCCGGCACGTCCACGCCGCGGAAGTCTTTCTTCGCATCCCACTCCTTCACGAGCACAGCGGCTCCAGCGGCCGCCACTGAGGTGTTCAACTCCGTGATCACCGGAGCCCAGATGAACTGGTCGCTGTTCAGGTTCGCGCGGAAGTCCACGATGAAGTCAATCGTGTCGCCGGCCTTCACGGCGGTGCTGGCCACGCGCATGTCCTCGGCTGAGTTGTGGGCAGTCACGGTCCGGAGTTGGCCGGCCGAGCTGCTGACAATGAACGCGCGGACGCCGTCGCCCGCGCTGGTCTCGTGCGCGATGCGGCCGGCGATGCTCACCACGCAATCGCGCGGCGCGACCCAGCGGCGGATGACGGCGTGCTGGAGGTTGTCCCCAGTGTGTCCGCCGTCGGCGGTGAGTTGCGCCCAGCCGAGCTTCGCATCGGGCCAGTTCGGGCCGCCCTGCCAGGATTTCCCGGTGAAGTGCGGCAGCGCGGCGAAGCCTTTGAGCTTGCGCGCAGTCTCGTCGAATTCGCCCCAGCCGTAGCGCCACTGGTTTTCCGGCGGTGGCTTCGGGGTCTGCGGATGGTTCGCCTCCGCGTCCGCGATGAAGCGCACGGCAGCGGCGGCTTGCATGGGCGACGGCTCGCGCTGGTAGAGCGCGCGGTAGAGGAAGCGCACCTTTTCCTCCGGCGAGCTGAGGCTCGCGAAATCGGCGCGCGATGCGAGCGCCTTGCCGCGTGCCGCGACAAACGGGTGGTTCAGGAAGAACAACGCCTGCTGCGAGACAGTCGTCTCGTGGCGCTGTGGAATGTGGAGGTCGGGGTTGGCGAAGTCGAAGACGCGGAAGACGCCGGGGAGATACTGCCGGTCCACGAGGCCGTAGAGGCTGCGACGCTTGCTGGTGAGGATGTCCACTGGCTTGCCGCCGGCGAGGCGGTCGAGTTCCCCGCTGGCCATGAGCAGCGAATCACGCAACTCCTCGAAGTCGAGCCGTTGGCGGTTTGCGCGCCAGAGCAGGCGGTTGTCCGGGTCCTTCAAATTTGGAATTCGGAATTCGGAATTCGGAATTTGCGCCGCCTGCTGATACGCCGCGCTCGTGAGCATCACCCGGTGCATCGCCTTCAAGCTCCACCCCTCGGCCACGAATCGCCGCGCGAGCCAGTCGAGCAGCTCCGGGTGGCTCGGGGTCTCAGCGCGCAGGCCGAAGTCGCTGGGCGTCTTCACGAGGCCCGCGCCGAAGTGGTGCAGCCAAAGCCGGTTCACCATCACGCGCGCGGTGAGCGGGTTGTCCGCGCTCGCGATGGCGCGGGCGAGTTCGAGGCGTCCGCTGCCGTGCGTGAAGGGCTCGCGCTTCGGGCCGGCGAGGGCTTGCAGGAACTGGCGCGGCACTTCCGGCCCCTTGTTCTTCGGGTCGCCGCGCAGGAAGACGCGCGGGTTTCCGTTCGGCTCGCGGTCGGTGACGATGAGCGCGTGGGCCGGCGAGACGGGCGTGCGGATGAGGTGGCGGTCCACTTCGCCCTGAAGCTTCCAGAGTTCCTCCGTGTATTTGGAGATGAAGAGCAGCTCGGTGTTCACGATGCCGTCGTTCGGGACCACGGCGGGTGAGTCGGCGGCGTAAAGCACTTGGCGCAGCGCCTCGGCGTGCGGGTCCGCGAGCGCGGTGGGTGGCGGAGAATTGTTCGTCTTCGCCAGCGCAAGCGCGGCCTGCCACTGCGTCTCGATGTCGGAAAGCACCTTGCCGTAGCGCTCGGCGACTTCGCGCATGGACTTGGGCAGCGGGGCGATGACGGTTTCAAGTTTTGGGTTTCGAGTTTTGAGTTGGGCACTGGCTGTCGCGAAGTTCTTTTCCGGCAGTTGCGCACTGGCGTGCCACAGCGCCCACACGGGGTCGCTCTGCTTCTTCGCCTGGTCCAGATACGCCTGCCAGCGGCGGACTGTCGTGGGGATGAGGTCTTGGTCGGTGAGGATTTGGTCGAAGCCCTCCTCCGGATATTTGTGCAGCTCGAACTGCGCGAGCAGGTAGTCGGTCACGCGGGCGCGGACACGGACGGCGGTCTCGGCGCGGCGCGTGGCCAGCGTGGAGTTCAACTTGTCGAGGCGGGTCTGGTATTCCTTCTCGAAGGCGGCCAGCGCGTCGGACTTTTCCGGGAACTCGATTTGCACCAACTCGTCCGCGCTTGCCTGGAAGATGCCGTAGAGCGAGTAGTAATCGGCGGTCGGGATGGGGTCGTATTTGTGGTCGTGGCAGCGGGCGCACTGGACGGTCAGGCCCATCGTGCCGCGCGTCACCACGTCGATGCGGTCGTCAATAATCTCGTGCGTGACGCCGATGAAGCGGCGGCCGGTCGTCAAGAAACCTAGGGCGGCTAAGTCGCTGCGCGACGGTTGAGAGTTGAGAGTTGAGAGTTGAGAGCCGG
>Ga0208960_1000364_pt1 | contig 25647 bp, 26 predicted proteins | sample GreLakmeON33MSRF_FD_187703 | JGI IMG/M metagenome (GOLD analysis project Ga0208960, IMG submission 187703) | Freshwater lentic microbial communities from great Laurentian Lakes, MI, USA - Great Lakes metaG ON33MSRF (SPAdes) | ecosystem: Environmental > Aquatic > Freshwater > Lake | place: Great... | reverse complement strand
GAGCAAGATGCACACCATTGGAAATGATGTATTGGATGGGCTCCAGCATGCAATACAAGAAGCGGAATCTAATTGCCGCGCTCTGGTCATCTGGCAAACCGAGCCTCCATTCTCCGCAGGGGCCAACCTACAAAAGGCTACCGACCGCTTGAAAAGCGATAGCCCGCCTTCCACGCTGAGCCTGTTGGCCCGGAAAATTAAAAAAACAGCACAAGCTGCAGTTCTCAAGGCCGCACACAATCTTAATCTTGCCGATGCACTGATGGCCGGGAAACTCGCAGAGGTCGAATCGATGGTTGCCCAATTTCAACAAACCTCACAAGATCTTAGATACTCGATGATCCCCACTGTGGCAGCTGTTGACGGGCTCGCGCTGGGTGGTGGTTGCGAATTTGTAATGCACTGCGACCGTGCCGTCGCCACACTTGAGAGCTATATCGGACTGGTAGAAGTGGGCGTTGGCTTATTACCTGCAGGCGGTGGCTGCAAGGAACTCGCCCTGCGCGCAGCGCGGTCGGCGAATGATGGAGACCCCTTCCCGCTACTAAAAAATTATTTCCAAACAGTGGCCACTGCCCAAATGGCCAAGAGTGCTGAACAAGCTAAGGAACTTGGCTATCTACGCCCGGCTGATCTGGTGGTAATGAACCGGTTTGAGTTGCTCCATACCGCCAAGGCTCAGGCTATGGCTCTGTCGGAATCTGGTTATCGCCCTCCCTTGCAATATCGCAATATTCCGGTGGCAGGAAGTACCGGCATTGCTACCATCAAGGGCATGCTGATCAATATGTTAGAGGGTGGTTTCATCTCCGAACACGATTACCTGATCGGCAGCAAGGTCGCGCATGTTATGTGCGGTGGCGAGTTAACTCCCGGCAGCCTAGTAGACGAAGCCTGGTTCCTGGAATTGGAACGAACTGCATTTATTGAACTGCTCGCAACTGAAAAGACACAGGCCCGGGTGGAATATACGTTGAAAACGGGCAAACCCTTGCGAAACTAGTGCTGAGGAGAATCGAGATGGCCCAAAAACAGACTCAAGATGCTTACATCGTCGCCGCCGTACGTACCCCTGTCGGCAAAGCTCCGCGAGGAATGTTCAAGAATGTCCGACCGGATGATCTGCTGGTGCATGTGCTGAAGAGCGCGTTGGCTCAATGTCCTGGACTAGACCCATCCGCGGTTGATGACGTTATCGCTGGTTGCGCAATGCCCGAGGCAGAGCAGGGTATCAATGTCGCACGTGTGGCACTTCTCATGGCAGGGCTGCCCAACAATGTGCCTGGCATGACCGTCAACCGTTTCTGCGCTTCCGGGCTCCAGGCCGTTGCATTGGCCGCTGACCGCATCCGACTGGGTGAGGCCGATGTCATGGTCGGAGCCGGCACGGAGAGTATGAGTATGGTTCCTATGATGGGCAACAAAATAGCCATGAATCCTGAAATATTTCTTCATAGTGAGAATGTCAGCATTGCTTATGGTATGGGCATGACTGGAGAAAAGGTGGCGCAGCGCTGGAAAATAAGCCGAGAATCCCAGGATGAGTTTGCCGTGACCAGCCATACTCGAGCTCTCGAGGCTATTTCGGCTGGCGAGTTTGAGCAAGAGATCACACCCTACATCATTGAGGAAAGAAGGCCCGATCTTTCCTCGCATGAGGTCCGAATCATGACCGCTATCAGGAATGCTGACGAAGGTCCTCGCCCCGGAACCAACCTAGAAGCACTCAGCAAACTGAAACCAGTATTTGCCGCCAAAGGCTCGGTCACTGCGGGTAACAGCTCTCAGATGTCTGACGGAGCGGGTGCTGTGATCGTAGTAAGCGAAGCCGCTTTAAGGCGATTCAACCTCACTCCGATTGGTCGCTTCTTAGGTTTTGCCGTGGCTGGCGTACCTCCCGAAATTATGGGTGTTGGCCCGATCAAAGCGATACCTAAGGTTTTACAGCAGGTTGGACTAAGACAGGATGCTATTGACTGGATCGAGCTGAATGAAGCTTTTGCCGCGCAGAGCCTCGCGGTCATTGGCGATCTTGGCCTTGATCGGGCCAAGGTCAATCCCCTGGGCGGGGCTATCGCGCTAGGTCACCCTCTGGGTGCGACCGGAGCTATCCGTGTTGCTACCTTGCTTCACGGAATGCGTCGGCATAAACAGAAGTACGGTATGGTGACCATGTGCATTGGCACTGGGATGGGCGCAGCGGGAGTGTTCGAGGCCCTCTAACCGAGGCTATTTCTGGGCGAAATAGACATAGCCCGTCTGGGGCACGTTCGCCTCCTCAAATCTTTGGCGTTCAACCTTATCCAGTTTCTTATCCCACCAAATGGCTCGAGCTTCTTTCTGCTCTTCAGCCAGTTGAGGATTTTTTGCAAATAGTTCGCGTATGAATTTAGTGTGCTCGGATTCGTATAATTCCATGGTCTACTTTACTCGTCTCGTCGATATTAAGGAACTTTACCATAACCAGCTCCTATCTGCATGATGCGGATTGAACAGTTGGCAATCTGAGCAAAAAACAGATCAGATCTCTAGATACCCGCCGCCATGTGGATTATATTTACGTAGTCCCAATATGAACTTGGAGAATGGAAGAGCGAATTCAATTTCTAGATTTTCTGCACGCCGTCTTAATTCCTCCCACGCTAATTTACCAGGGCTGTGCTTTAGTGCAAAAACAATCTGATTGCCGCGAACTTCCGTCATCAGGATTGCCACATGACCGTTGAAACTATGTTCGATTCGTCGCATATACTCATCTCGCCCCTTATCTCTACTGAGCAGATTCACCACGAGAACTCCATTTCTGTTAAGAGATTCGCGTGCTCGGTTATAGAAATCCTGACTACAAAGCGTCCCCGCCTGACAACCATCGTCAAAACCGTCGATCATTAATACATCTGCAGTTGCAGGATTCCTCGCAATATATTCACTCCCCTCCGCCATCACCACCTGCAGACGTTCATTATCGTTAGGTAGGGAGAAATAGCTGCGGGCGGTAGAGATGACCTGCGGATTGATCTCTACCACAGTGGTTTTTGCTTGTGGCATCCGCTTATGCACAAACTTCGCTAATGAACCGCCACCCAGACCGATCATCACAATATGGATTGGGTTAGGATGAAAAAGTAGAAATCCCATCATGCAACGTGTGTAGGCCAACTCCAGTTCATTAGGAGCGGTTAGCCGCATTGCACTTTGAACCATGCTACTGCCAAGATGTAGCGCACGCACCCCATCTTTTTCGCTCATCTCGATGCCGGCCTCGTTATTTTTAGTTCGCCACTTAGAAAATTGGGGCATCAGCCTTGGCTCCGCAGGTTTATATCTGGCATTGCAGTCACCCGAAAATGGGCCGTTTGGTTCTTTACATTGCGATGCGACAGGATCATAGTCGTCATTAATATAGCTCCCCAGAATTCCCCTGGATTATTTCGGAGGAGGGCTTCATGAAAAAATCTATTCTGCTCATCGCTATCCTGTTAACAGGCTGCGCAGGTATCAACACTGTCAAAGACAAGCCACAGCTCTATAACGGCAAGTTTGATGGTGTTCATACTCGTCTTTCTCATTGCATTGTTAATAAACTTCGTTCTGATTCCCGATGGGTTATTAATAGCCAGCAGTTTAAAATGTGGGAGTACCCTGACATTGCCGCATCAGAAGTTTATGCTTACGGGCTGCATGCTCTACCGGAAATGTTTGCTCGCATTTCGCCCTTGAACCCAGACGCAGTTTTTGATAACTCGCCCCCGCAGCCGGTAATCCGCACATATGCAGATGGTCCGTATGTGGGTCCTGAATATTCATTTACTCTTCTACTAAAGCAGGTCGATAACTCCAGCGTAGCCGCCATCCTTAAAGGAGAGAGGTATGAAGGACGTGTCGCGTGGGAAGGTTTACTGAAGTGTGCTTTGGACCTTAACATTCATGAATAGCTCTTTCTGTTAAATGTGATCTGTTTATTTAGACACTAACAAATAGTCAGACAATTGCTTAACCCATTGATTTTATGGTGCCCTGAACACGAATCGAACGTGTGACCTAACCCTTAAGAACGGCAAGCTCTCGCTATAACCCTTTGATCAATATATGTATTTTTCAAAAGCGGCATAGTAACTTGCTCTAATTTCAGCATAAAAGTCCCCTTCAGAACTACCGACTAAGGATGCTTTTTATACCCGTCGAAGTGAAGTTTACATCCATCCAAGCAAAGGAACTAGATGACAACCATTACAGTACAAGGTGACCTATATGAAATGAACTTCTTTGAAATCGGTATGGACGAGTTCCTAATATTGACTGGAAGGATTACTGAAGATGAGGAGGCTGGGCGGGAGGCTTATCGGCGTACCCACCAACTGACCCTTCCACGAAGGTTTGATGATGAAGTTAGAAATACAGAGTTATGGAGTGAACTAGTAGAGGACAAACTGATAGGGGACTCTCGAATCAACGGATTCTCATATGACGAGAGTGGACCTCGTTTATATATTGAGGTTGATGGTGAGGATCTTACAGCAAAGGAAGTATTGAATCTTCCAGTCCATAACTTCGAAGCAGCAGCATTGAGTCGTATTGTTACATCTAAATTAAAACCCGAAGATGAGACCTACACTCTTTTCTTTGAGAGTTGGAATAAAGGTTCTTACACTCTTGAGATGGACGAGGAGTATGACCCAACCAAACTAGGTTTATCCATTGAAAATCAGACTTTACCGGATGGTTCTATAAGGTCAGTAGTCAACCCCACTTATGCTGGTGAGGACTTTGAGTTTAATGGTAGTGATAATAAGTGCTACGGGATATACATAGAAACACCAGACGGTGAGCGACACAAACTCTAAACTATACCGCTTTCATTTTCTAATTTATCTATAACTTATTGTTTACAGGATGTATTTGGTGCCCTGAACACGAATCGAACGTGTGACCTACCCCTTAGGAGGGGGTTGCTCTATCCACTGAGCTACCAGGGCGGAAGTCGAATTTTACGCTATTATTCCAGTTAAGCAGGCCTGCATCCGCCGCCAGTAACTATACCCCGCGAGTACGGAATACATTTCATTGGTATTATGTCAATATTGTCATGGCCACTGTTCCGGCAGGTCTTGATGTTATGCTTTTTACAAATAGGGTTTCTTTTTCACGGCTCTCTGGTGATTGCACCCCCGTCTGATTGGATTAAATACAAGGATTAAGCTATGTTTTGTTGTGGCGGCGTAAGATTTACACAGGAGATACAATATGAAAGCGCTAACCATTGTCACCATACTACTGATGATGACTTTCTCTTTTGGGAGTACTACTGTGCGCGCTGAATCGCCCAAAGTGGGGCAACCCGCGCCCAACTTTACTCTTCCCGACCAAAATGGGCAGACTCACACGCTCGCTGATTTTCGGGGCAAATGGCTAGCTCTGTATTTCTACCCCAAGGACGATACGCCTGGCTGTACCGAACAAGCATGCAAGTTCCGAGATGATTTACACCAACTCACTGAATTAGGTGCTCAAGTTATCGGCATCAGCGTGGACAATGTTTCTAGCCACGCCGCATTCGCCAAAAAATATAATTTACAATTCCCCCTACTTTCCGACAGCAAGGCCGAGACTGCGGCGCGTTACGGCTCCCTCCTCAACCTAGGCATCATTAAATTTGCTAAACGCAATACCTTCCTGATCGACCCACAAGGGATCATCGTCAAGGTCTACCTCTCAGCGAATGCTTCTCGTAACGCCCTGGAGGTTGTGGAGGACTTAAAGAAATTGACTGCTTTATAATCCTTTTCAACAAAAGGCCTGCAGCCATCACAATGGAGACTACTAGTCATGACAAATCTGAGTGATGATCAACTAAGCCAGTTGAAACAGGGGCTACACTAACGCCGCTTAGAGTTGCAAGATGAAGTGCGTGACGGCCTAGCACGCTCCGGCGAGCAACGTTATATCGACCTTGCTTTTAAGGTCGGGAGTATCGGTGATGATTCTGTGGGCAGTATGCTAGTAGATATCGATACTGTCATTACTGAGCACACTGTCCATGAACTACGTGAGATAGAAGCCTCTCTTAAATGACTGTCTGAAATGAGTTTTGGTGACTGCCCCGACTGGGGCGGCGAGATTGGTTTTGCCCGACTGCTAGCCTATCCTACTACCCAACGCTGTACTCCTTGCCAAGATCGTCACGAAAAAACCTTTCTACGATTCGACCCCGAGCTTATAGTCTCCGGCAGCGTCATTCTTTGGTGCCCCTAGAGGCAGCCCCCCTAAGCAATACCATCACTGCTCCACTCCCACCCTCCTCCGGCATTGCCTGACAGAAGGCGAGTACATCATCTAGCTGGGCTAACCAACTTCCCACCCTTGTTTTCAGCACCGGCTCATGGCCTTTTGAATTGAGCCCCTTACCATGTATTACTTGTACACAGCGATATTCCCGCTCTCTGCTTCTGTTTAGAAACTCTTCCAATTCCCGCCGAGCTTGATCTCGAGTTGACCCGTGAAGATCGAGTCTGGCTTGTATACCCCAGTAGCCACGGCGCAACTTCCGTAAAGTCTGGCGAGACACTCCGGGGCGCATGAATGACCATGCATCGCCCGCTTCAATTTCTAGCGGAATATAATCCGAGATTGAGTCTATTTTGGTTGATTGTGCTTGTTGCACCTTTTGCTGAGGGATGGGTCGTGGGCGCCTTTGAGAATGATCAACCTTATCGGGTATGGCCAGCGGCGACACACCCTTCACCGCGTCGCGGAACGCAGCCGTATCTTCGCTGTCTGTCGAAGCGGAGCTAATTGATGGCCTGTCATCATACCGCTTCATGCAAAATACCCCCGTCTGCGATTACCCTGAGTGGTCGAGATACTTTTCTGCATCCAGCGCCGCCATACACCCAGTGCCTGCACTGGTCACAGCCTGACGGTAGATGTGATCCTGCACGTCACCTGCTGCAAACACCCCGGAAATACTGGTGGCCGTAGCACCCCCGTGATTCCCGCTGCGCGTAACAATGTATCCATTTTCCATCTGCAACTGACCCTGAAAGATGTCTGTATTGGGTTTATGGCCAATGGCTATGAATACTCCTTGCAAGTCCACAGTCTTGGTGGATCCGTCCTCGACGCCCTTGATTCGCATTCCAGTAACGCCCGATTTGTCCCCCAGCACCTCATCCAATACCTGGTTTAACTCTAACGTAACGTTGCCATTTTTGGCCCTGTCCATTAACTTATCTATCAGAATTTTTTCTGAGCGAAACTTATCACGCCGATGAACTACAGTCACCCGACTAGCGATATTGGAAAGGTAAAGGGCCTCCTCAACCGCTGTATTGCCGCCCCCTATCACCGCCACTTCCTGCCCCTTATAAAAAAACCCGTCGCATGTAGCGCAGCCGGACACCCCCCTACCCATGAACAATTCCTCCGAGGGCAGCCCCAGATACTGAGCAGAAGCACCGGTTGCAATGATCAGTGCATCACAGGTGTAAGTCCCCTGGTCTCCAATCAATGTAATGGGCTTGCCCGTGAGTTGAGCGGTATGGATGTGATCAAAAATGATCTCAGTGTTAAATCGTTCCGCGTGCTTCTGGAAGCGCTCCATTAACTCTGGGCCCTGCACGCCCATGGCATCAGCTGGCCAGTTATCGACATCAGTGGTGGTCATGAGCTGCCCCCCCTGAGCCATGCCTGTGATAACTACAGGCTTCAGATTGGCGCGTGCAGCATATACCGCGGCAGTGTACCCGGCCGGGCCGGAACCGAGAATAAGAAGGCGGGAGTGTCTACTTGTCATGTCTGGTGGATTTAAAAAGTTGAAATTATTACAGTTGCCGCTCCACCCAACCCAGCACACTCTCTAATGCTGAGGGAAGATTCTCTGGTTGGGCGCCTCCCGCTTGCGCCATGTCAGCCCGTCCGCCACCCTTTCCTCCGACCTGTTGCGCGACCATATTCACCAGTTCACCAGCTTTAACTCTCGCAGTGAGGTCTGGTGTCACACCGGCGATCAGCGTAACTCTGCCATCCACCACCGCTGCCAGTACGATGACCGCAGAATTGAGTTTATCCTTTAGACTGTCTAAGGTTTCACGCAAGGCTCGCGCGTCCACTCCTTCCAAGCTGGCTGCCAGTACCTGTATGCCTTTCACTGTCTTGATCTGAGAGGTGAGGTCCCCGCTCTGAGAGTTGGCAAGTTTCGATTTCATCTGGGCCAATTCTTTTTCTAGATGCCGTACGCTGTCCTGGATCTGCGCAATGCGCGCAGCAGCCTCCTGAGGTTGCGTCTTCACTGCATCTGCTACTCTCTTCAATTGTGATTCCTGTTGTTGCGTATAGGCCAAGGCTCCCTCACCTGTTACCGCCTCCACTCTCCTTACCCCTGCAGCGACACCGCTCTCTGCAATAATCTTGAAAAAGCCAATATCGCCGGTACGCTTAACATGAGTGCCTCCACACAACTCGCGCGAGGTGCCAATGTCTAGGACCCGCACCTCCTCACCGTATTTTTCACCAAAAAGCATCATTGCGCCTGTTTTTTGTGCGTCCGCGATCGTCATCACGTTTGCTGCGGTTTCCGTATTAGTAAGAATTTCATTATTCACCAAGACTTCCACTTTGCGAATTTCTGTTTCCGTCATTGGCTGATTGTGCACGAAGTCAAAACGGGTCTTATCAGCATCGACCAACGAACCTTTTTGCTGAACGTGAGCGCCCAGTACTTCTCGCAATGACTTGTGCATCAGATGCGTGACAGAGTGATTGCGCTGGACTCGTGCCCGCGCTACAGGATCAACTTCCGCCAGCACCTTATCCCCGGTGACCAGTCTTCCGCTACGTATCAAGCCCTTGTGACCAAAAGCCTTAGCCTGAATTTTTAGCGTATCTACCACATTGAATGTGCCATTTGCAGTGAGCAGCTCTCCGCAGTCTCCCACCTGCCCACCGGACTCAGCATAAAAGGGTGTCTGATCGAGCACCACCACCGCTTCATCGCCGGCCTCAATAAAGTCGACCCGGTTTCCTTCCTTATAGATGGCAATCACCTGTCCCTCATGCTGCAAACTCTCATACCCATGGAATTGAGTCGAGCCACCGCTATAATCCATCCCGTCCTGGATGCTGAACTTACTCGCCGCTCGTGCCCGCTCACGCTGAGAGCCCATAGCCCGCTCAAACCCAGCATGGTCTACCGCAATTCCGTGCTCGCGCGCGATGTCGGCTGTCAGATCAACCGGAAAGCCAAACGTGTCATACAGACGGAAAACAGTCTCGCCATCCAGCACTCGGTTCTGATGCAGTAACGCAGCCTCCAACAACTGCATCCCATTCTCCAGGGTTTCCGCGAAGCGCTCCTCTTCCTGTTTTAGCATCGTAACAACCCGCTCTTGTGCTGTAATTAGCTCGGGGTAGGCCTCCCCCATCACCTTTGCTAGATCCCCCACCAACAAATAAAAAAATGGCTGCTTCTGATTTAGCTGATACCCATGACGGATAGCGCGACGAATGATGCGCCTCAGCACATATCCACGCCCTTCATTACCTGGAATTACACCATCGGTGATGAGGAATGAGCATGCCCTGATGTGGTCGGCAATGACCTTAAGTGAGTTGCTGTTTAAATCGGTCGTATTGGTAACCCTTGCCGCCGCTTTGACCAGACTCTGGAATAAGTCGCTCTCATAATTACTGTGTACCTTCTGCATCACCGCAGATATGCGCTCTAGTCCCATCCCGGTATCTACAGATGGCTTGGGCAGGGGGTGAAGCGTGCCCGAGCTGTCTCGGTTATATTGCATAAACACCAAATTCCAGATCTCAATATACCGATCTCCCTCAGCCTCTGCTGTCCCCGGTGGGCCCCCTGTAACTTCCGCGCCATGGTCATAAAAAATTTCTGAGCAGGGCCCACAAGGACCGGTCTCCCCCATCTGCCAGAAATTGTCGTTAGTGGCAATGCGGATCAGCCGCTTGGGCTCAATCCCGACTTCATTGAGCCAGATGTCAGCCGCTTCATCGTCCTCAGCATAAACCGTCACCCATAATTTTTCCTGCGGAATTTGCAACGTAACAGTGAGGAATTCCCATGCGAACTGAATCGCATTTCGTTTGAAGTAATCTCCGAAGCTAAAGTTTCCCAGCATCTCGAAAAATGTATGGTGCCGGGCTGTATAACCAACATTTTCCAAGTCATTATGTTTGCCGCCCGCACGCACACAGCGCTGCGAACTCACTGCGCGCACATAAGGGCGCTTGTCCTGTCCAAGAAATACGTCCTTAAATTGCACCATTCCTGCATTGGTGAAAAGGAGGGTAGGGTCATTCCCGGGAACGAGTGGACTTGATGCCACGATCGTGTGGCCATGAGACTCGAAGAACTCGAGAAACTTCTGTCTTATTTCGTTGCTTTTCATATCGGGCTCACTTTACTCAAGGATGCCCTATCTACTCATCGCTCGGCAGCAGCACCTGATGTATCACCTCAGTCGCAAAGCCGCGGCCCCGTAGAAAACGCATCTGCTTTCCATGATCTTGAGCATCCGCCGGCTGTGTGGCAAATCTCTTTCGCCACACTTCTTGTGCGGCCTCCAGTTCGGTCTTCTTGAGATCAGGCACAGCGGCCGAGATCAAGTGCTCGTCAATCCCTTTTTTGCGCAGTTCATACACAATGCGCCCAATACCAAATCTTTTCCTACAGACTCGCGCCACCTGTTCGATCACCCTACTCGCTGACAGGAGACCCTGCTGCTCCATCGCATCTAACAAAACAGAAATCTCAGAAGGACCCTGGGCATGTGGCAAGAGCTTTCTTTCTAACTCCAGTCGGGAGTGTTCCCGGCGAGCTAGGTAACCCAGCGCTCGGTCTTTTAGATTGGCCCTGCCCTTCATGGCATTTATTCCGAGTCAACGGCCTCAGCCTGACCAACAACGCCCACTGCAGCACGAATTTTGGCCTCGATCTCCTTTGCTACCTCTGGATGCTCTTTCAGATATTCGCGCGCGTTATCCTTGCCCTGACCGATCTTTTCACCATTGTAGGCATACCATGCACCCGACTTATCGACAAGTTTATGCGCCACCCCCAACTCAACAATCTCACCCTCGCGAGATATTCCGACCCCATAGAGAATATCGAATTCTGCTTGCTTAAATGGCGGAGCAACCTTGTTCTTAACTACCTTGACCCGGGTCTCGCTGCCGATCACCTCGTCGCCCTTCTTGATGGCCCCGGTGCGGCGTATATCAAGACGTACCGATGCGTAAAATTTAAGTGCATTGCCACCGGTAGTAGTCTCAGGATTGCCGAACATGACCCCGATCTTCATCCGTATCTGATTAATGAAAATCACCATCGTGTTACTGCGCTTGATATTGGCCGTGAGTTTACGTAACGCTTGAGACATTAATCTCGCTTGCAAACCCATTTGCGGCTCGCCCATTTCGCCTTCAATTTCCGCTCTCGGCGTCAATGCCGCCACTGAATCTATTACGACGACATCCACCGAGCCAGAGCGTACTAACATGTCTGCTATTTCGAGAGCCTGCTCTCCATTATCGGGCTGAGAGATCAATAACTCTTCTACATTAACCCCGATCTTTTGTGCATATTGTGGATCCAGCGCATGTTCAGCATCTATGAATGCCGCTGTACCACCCACCTTCTGCATCTCGGCAATTACTTGCAGTGTGAGTGTGGTCTTTCCCGATGACTCGGGGCCATAGATTTCTATCACCCTGCCTCTCGGCAGTCCGCCCACACCGAGTGCGATGTCGAGGCCCAGCGAACCGGTGGAGACCACCTCGATATCCTTGGCCACATCGCTTGCGCCGAGTCGCATAATCGAGCCCTTGCCAAACTGCTTCTCGATCTGAGAGAGTGCTGCCGCTAATGCCTTACTTCTGTTCTCGTCCATGTCCTTTTCCTTTTAAAAGTCTCTCGAATTATCGCACATGCGACTATGCTCGGGAAGGCGAGGTCGAGACTGATTTGCCGCGAAATAACCTATGATTTTCCACAAACCAGTCGATCGTAAAGTACTCTCAGAATGTTCATGTGAGGATGGGCGGGGCATCGTGCACTAGATCTATCACCCCCTGAAGGGCGACGGACACCGCTTGCCTTCTTACAGACTCACGATCACCATCAAAATGATGAGTTGCGCTGCGGGCTAGGCCGTCTTTCATTTTCCAGGCAAAGCAGACCATGCCAACAGGTTTTCCCTCCGTGCTGCCATCAGGTCCGGCAACCCCGCTAATCGCTACCGACACCTGAGCACGGCTGTGCGTCAGCGCACCCGCCACCATTTCCTTCACGGTCTGTTCTGATACTGTTCCGTACTGTTTCAGGGTTGTAGTGCTCACCCCCAACATCTCGTGCTTAGACGCGACGCTGTAAGTGATGAATCCTCGTTCATACCAAGCCGAACTGCCCGCTTTTGCGGTGATCACCTGACCCAGCCATCCACCTGTGCAGGACTCTGCACTGGTGAGCATCAGTCCCCGCTGGATCAAGTCGCTACCAATATGGCCAGCAAGCATTACTAGTGCGTGGTCATCGTTGTTGATCATGGTTCCTCATCGGGTGGTTCGTTTAAAATGGCGAGAATGCCTTCCAAGCCGCCAAGCATAGAAGGGTAAAGGCGGCGGCCAGCAGATCATCGAACATTACCCCGAAACCGCCTTTCAACTTCCTATCATAATAACGAATCGGTTGCGGCTTGAAGATATCAAACAGTCGGAACAATAAGAATGCAAAGGCCTGCCATATAAGATTGTTAGGGGTGAATAGCAATACCAACAAAAATGCGACAATCTCATCCCAAACCATACCTCCGTGGTCATGGCTACCAAGCGCTTTCCCGGTGACACTACAGGCCCAAATACCTATTAGGAAGAAGAGTCCTATACATAGCAGGAGGCCAATCGGTCCAAGATACTGACTCATCAACCCGAACAATGGAAAAGCGGCGATTGTTCCCATGGTCCCGGGTGCGGCTCGACTCAAGCCTGCTCCGCCCCCGAATGCGATGAAGTGTGCTGGTCGCCTCGTCACAAACTCCCAGTTAGGGAGCAGATTCACAGGTGCGGCAATCGAAGCAGATTCGCTTCCGGGAATGGGTTGGTTGTCAGGTCCGGAAGTGGTCATAGCCCCTTACTGCCATCTCAACCGACTTACCGGACTCGTCCAGTACTAACAAACCCTCTCCCTCCTTGATACAACCGATACGAGTTAACGGAATCCCAACTTCACCCGAGAGAGACTCGACGTCTCCGCGCCTTGCGCTAGGTACAGTAAAACAGAGTTCATAATCATCCCCGCCTGCCATTAAACAATTAATCGCCGATGGGTGAGGAAGATGCCTCTTCATCACCGCCGAGCACTTAATTGCGCTCATCTCAATGGTGGCCGAAACTTTGGACCGCTCCAGAATATGACCTAGGTCGGCCATCAGGCCATCAGAAATATCAATTGCACTATGTGCAAGACCGATCAACCGTTTTCCTAGGTCAACCCGGGCTACGGGCATATTCAATGCTGGCAAACAGTGCAGAAACTCTCCTTGGTCGAGCTCAATCTGTCGGCGGGTGTGAGCAATCACTAGCGCCGCATCTCCTAGCTGGCCAGATATCCAGATATCATCCCCTACCCTGGCCCCGCTTCGCCTCAAGGCCTTCCCTATTGCAGCCTCACCAATGATTGTCACACAGATGTTTAGTGGCCCCCGGGTGGTATCTCCCCCGATAAGGTCCACCCGATGCTCGCTCGCCAATCCAAAAAACCCTTCTGCAAACATTTTAAGCCAGCCCTCACCAGCATTAACTAGGGGCTCAGGAAGCGCCAGCGCCAACGTCGCCCACCGTGGGGTAGCTCCCATCGCAGCCATATCGGACAGGTTCACAGCAAGAGATTTATATCCCAACAACCGCGGATCAGCGTCGGCTTCAAAGTGCTGGCCGGATACCAGCATGTCGGTGGAGATTACCAGCTCCATCTCTGCAGATGGCTTGACTAACGCCGCATCGTCCCCCACACCGAGTTCAGCACCAAGGGAAGTGCGTGTAAAGTAGCGCTGAATGATATCAAATTCGGAGAGCACTCTTTGCAACCCCAGGTGTCAGTTAGCCGTGTTTACCTCGGGAGAGCGCATCCTGGCCGCCAACTTATCCAGCACCCCATTCACGTACTTATGCCCATCGCTGCCGCCATAAATCTTGGCCAGTTCCACGGCCTCATTAATTACTACTCGGTATGGCGTCTCCGGGTGATCTGAAAGCTCATAGGCCCCTAACAGTAAAATAGCAAACTCTACTGGGCTAAGCTCTTTAAGGGGGCGGTCGAGACATGTCTGGATCTGTTGTTCCAATTCTGCAGATTTAGCCAGACCACCACGCAGCAGATCTGAAAAAAAATCTTGGTCGGTCTTGGCAAACTCCTCTCCACCTCGCAGTTGAGCCTCGATTACTTCAACAGCCCCACCCGCAACCCGCCATTGGTAGAAGCCCTGCATAGCCAGCTTACGCGAACACCGGCGAGTTGATCGTCTTGGTTTTTTGTTAGCCTTAGTTACTGGATCGTTCTGTGTCATTGACTTATTTCGTCGAGCTGCCTAAGAAGGTTCGCCATTTCAATGGCGGCCTGTGCGGTCTCGATACCTTTTGTCCTCATTCGTGACAGCGCATCATCCTCATTTTGAGTGGTAAGTATGCCATTCGCGACAGGGATGCCAGTATCAAGCTGAACCGCTGCCAACCCACTAGCCGACTCATTCGCTACCACTTCAAAGTGATAGGTGTCCCCGCGTATGACCGTACCCAGGGCTATCAGTGCATCAAACCGATCAGTCAGCGCCATCTTTTGCAGCGTCAGAGGAATTTCCAGCGCGCCCGGAACTGTTACCAACAGCATGGCTGACTCCTCAACTCCGCATTTAATCAGCTCCGCTGTACAGGCTCCCAGCAGACCCTCGCTCACATCAAGATTAAAACGGCTCATGACGATGCCGATCCGTAACCCACTTCCACCCAGTTCGGTTTCAAGCTCAAGGATGTTGTTGTACCGCGCCATAGGTGCTCCCAATAAAATTAACTTTAAAAGTGTTTAGTCGACCTGAGCTGGCATTGGCTGACTATTTAGATTTCTTATTTTTAGGCGTCAAGTATCCTGCCACTTCAAGTCCAAAACCCGTCATGCTTGGCATTTTCCGAGGAACAGCGAGCAGCCTCATCCTTCCCACATTGAGGTCTTTCAGTATCTGCGCTCCGATCCCATAACCCCGCAAATCTGTCCTAATAATCACTGGTGGACTAGACTCTGTTCGTGATGCCCGTTCTAGCAAGTCTTCCGGATTTTCCCGTTTATAAAGCAGCACTATCACGCCGCAACCTGCATCGGCTATGACACTCAAGGCCTCGTCGATACTCCAAGAGTGAATGTCATCACTTATATCCAACAGATCAATCACGGAAAGCGGTTCATGTACCCGGACCAGCGTTTCTATCTCTGGATTGATTTGCCCCTTGACCAGAACTAGGTGGGTTGCATTGATCGTCTTATCAAGGTATGCGAATAAACGGAACTCCCCATGAGTCGTCTGAATAGTACGTTCTGACACGCGAGTTACTAAGCTCTCGGTGCGACTGCGGTGCTGAATTAGGTCGGCGATCGTTCCTATCTTGAGCTGATGCTTTTCGGCAAACTGGATTAAGTCTGGCAGACGCGCCATATTGCCATCTTCCTTCAGAATTTCACAGATTACGGTCGCGGGTGTGAGGCCTGCCAGTCCGGCCAGATCGCAGCCCGCCTCTGTATGACCTGCCCTTGCCAAGACTCCACCATTTTGTGCCATCAGCGGAAAGATGTGTCCGGGCTGGGTGATGTCCTCTGGTTTAGCATCAATCCTTGTCGCCTCCCGCACGGTACGAGCTCGGTCCCCCGCCGAAATTCCGGTCGTCACCCCGCTTGCGGCCTCTATCGAGAGTGTAAAATTAGTCCCCATTGGGGATCGGTTGGTGGTCACCATCAGGGGTAGGTTAAGCTGACGACAATGGCCTTCGGTCAATGTTAAGCAGATCAATCCTCGACCATGTGTGGCCATGAAGTTGATTGCTTCGGCCGTAATGAACTCTGCCGCCATGACGAGATCACCCTCATTCTCTCGGTCCTCTTCATCGACGAGAATAACCATTTTGCCGGCCTTAACGTCCGCAACAATATCTAGGATGGGGCTGATAATCATGTCAACCCGCATCCGTAGTTAGTTTGCTGCTCAGTATCTGCTCTACATATCGGGCCAGCATATCAATCTCCAGATTCATCTTGGAACCATCTTCAAGTTCGCACAAGGTCGTAACTGACTGTGTATGGGGGATAAGGTTCACTCCAAACTCCCCGGCACTTACCCAGTTCACTGTTAGACTCACCCCGTTCATCGTAACTGAACCCTTTTTGGCTATATATTTTAATAATGCCTCTGGCGCCCTAATCACTATCAGACAGCTCTCCCCCGCTCGCTCAATCTTTGTCACTACTCCGATACCATCCACATGGCCGCTTACCAGATGCCCACCCAGCCTGTCCGACAGTCGTAAGGCCTTTTCTAGATTGACACTCCCCGGACGATCTAGTCCATAGGTACATCTCAACGTCTCGCGAGACAGATCTACTGTAAATCTTCCGTTCGTCAGCGCAGCCACGGTGACACATACACCATTCACCGCAATGCTGTCCCCAATCTTAACGTCCGATAAGTCCATCCTCCCCGACTCTATGGTCAGCCGTATACCCCCTGCCATGCCCTCCCCCAATTTGGCGTCGTTTAGGGGCATGACTTGTTTTATCTCGCCTACAGCTTCAACAATTCCTGTAAACATTAGATCCTATTTGTTTTCAAGATGCCGCCATCTCTCGCTGTATTTAACAATACAGTTGCTGCAAATTTCGATCGCTACAGTGCCAGATAGGAGCTGATTTTAGGTTTTATTCCTGATATAAACTACTAATCAAGATGAGCTAGACTGCGGGTTTCGCTTGCCGCCATTGTAGCGACTTCACGAAGTAAACATGCAAAGTTTTGAATCCCAGTTAGAATTCATAACGACTTATGCTTACCCTGGCGACACCATGTGCGGCAATTTGCCACATGGTCGTAATTTTAAATATCAGATATTGTATGGTTTAAATGCAGATATTAGGCTCTTCTACATGATCGATTTTGATGCTCGGTAATCTCGGACTATCCCCACTCGGCAAGAATCTGCAGCGACTATTTCTTCTTAGGAATATCGCTCTTGCGGCGCAGTGCCTGACTTTTGCACTGGCTCATTGGGTTCTTGAAATGCAGTTGCCCTGGTCGGAAATGTTGTCTGTTGTGTTATTTCTCTCCCTAGTTAATCTCGCGACATGGGTTCGTCTGCACCGTAATTGGCCGGTATCCAGTATAGAATTTTTTGCGCAATTATTGACTGATGTCCTTGCGCTTAGTGCATTGTTGTATTTTAGTGGTGGCTCAACCAATCCATTTATCTCGCTCTACCTGTTACCACTGACGATTGCGGCCGCGATCTTGCCATGGGCCTATACCTGGATTATGGCGGCTATTACGATCGGTCTTTATACGTTACTTTTATTTTATTATGTGCCGCTACCGCATGATCATAGCGAACACACCAGTGAATTTAATCTGCATGTTTCAGGGATGTGGTTTGCATTTGTTTTAAGCACCGTTTTAATTGCCTGGTTCGTAGTGAAGATGGGGATATCGATCCGTGAGCGTGACAAGGACCTAGCTCTGGCACGTGAGCAGGCCCTTCGCAACGAGCAGATCATTGCACTTGGAACCCTCGCTGCTGGAGCCGCCCATGAGCTCGGCACACCACTCGCTACGATGGCGATCGTTATTGGTGAGTTACAAAAGGATCAGCTTGAAAACGCTGAGTTTCAGCACGATATAAAAATACTTCGAAATCAGATCATCCAGTGCAAGCGAACCCTGACACAATTGTTAGCAGATGTTGGTCAAACGCGGCCGGAAGATAGCAGCGGTCAGGCTGTAGATCTTTTTTTACAACAGGTTTTAGATAAATGGCAGCTGATGCGGCCCATGGTTAAATTTACTTATCGTTGCAGTGGGGTACAACCCGCTCCTCAAATTATTAGCGCCCAACTGCTCAGTCAGTCTATTTTAAATTTGTTAAATAATGCTGCAGATGCTTCTTTAGACCGTATTGAAATTGAGGGCAGTTGGAGTCATCATGAGCTACTCCTAGAAATCCTAGATTATGGCAAGGGTCTGAGCGAGGAGGCCGTACAGCGAGCGGGCCAAGCCTTCTTCACCAGCAAACCGGGCCAAGGACTTGGTATTGGTCTATTTCTCGCCAATGCAAATATTGAACGGTTCGGCGGCAGTGTACGGCTCACAAACCGTGAGGAGGGTGGCGCTAGCACTCAAGTTAGACTACCTCTGATTAAGACACCTTTATGACAAACCTTCCTTTACTAGAGCCCTTTGATGATCGTCCAACGCTGCTAATTGTTGACGATGACCTGACCTTTTGTGAGGTTCTGTCACGGGCCATGAGCAGACGGGGTTTCAACGTGCAGTGTGCGCATACAGTCGAACAGGCAACCTCCCTTGCCGAAACATGCTCACCCGAGTATGCAACCATTGACCTACGGCTTGTTGGCACCTCTGGACTTGTCCTGGTTGAACGGTTGCGGGCTCTAGATTCTGGTACACGCATTGTCATGCTAACCGGGTATGCCAGCATTACCACCGCGGTAGAGGCGATCAAATTAGGTGCAACTCATTATCTTGCGAAGCCGGTCGATGCAGACGAAATTATGTCAGCATTTGAGCGCACCGCCGGCAATGCCGAGGTACCGATCAGCACACACCCTCTATCGGTTGGCCGCCTTGAGTGGGAGTATATCCAGCGAGTGCTTAATGAGAACAATGGCAATATCTCGACCACCGCTCGCATCCTCAATATGCATCGCCGCACACTTCAACGTAAACTCACCAAGAGCCCGCGATAACCTCATTGCCTTACCCGGGCAATGATACGAATATCCGTCCCGATCATACGCAAGTCTCTTATAGTTAGAGCCTTCTTATCCGATAAGTTCTCTAGCTCCGGCAGACTCAGCATCCCCTGTGCTGAGTCGCCAATTAAACAGGGCGCAAGATAAATAACCAACTCATCTACCAACCCCTCCCTGATGAGAGCGCCGCTCAACTTGCTACCCGCCTCTACTAGAAGTTCGTTGATTTCATAATCAGCAAGTTTGCTCATCATTCTGACAAGATCTATCCCACCAATCTCATTTGGCATCATAATCGGTTGAGCACCTACATTCAGTAGCTCGGCGATTTTCCCCTCACTAACATTTGCTGTAAATACCAGCTCCCCCTCTCCGCGTAGCACTCTGGCATCTGGCTTAATCTCCAGCCGACTGTCCACCACTATCCTCAGCGGCTGCCTCGGCGTCTCTACATGCCGCACCGTAAGCTGTGAATTATCTTTAAGGATTGTACCGATCCCCGTTAAAACTGCACATGAGCGTGCGCGCCATCGGTGACCGTCGCGTCGCGCCGGTTCAGAGGTAATCCACTGACTAGCTCCACTTTTAAGTGCGGTCTTGCCATCGATGCTTGCGGCTATTTTCATTCGTACCCATGGGCGATTAAGCGTCATCCGGGTGATAAAGCCGATATTAAGAATCCTTGCCTCCTCTTCCATCAATCCGGTCTGAACCTTAATCCCGAACCCCTTCAATAACTCACACCCTCTCCCCGCTACTAATGGATTAGGGTCATTCATCGCTATCACCACCTTATCAACCCCGGCCTTAATTAAGGCCTCGTCGCAAGGTGGGGTCCGTCCATGATGGCTACACGGCTCTAACGTCAGATATACAGTCGATCCGCGTGCCGCTGCGCCAGCAAGTTTAAGTGCATTTATTTCAGCATGTGGTTTGCCCGCTTTTTCATGCCAGCCGCAACCAACCACCCTGCTGCCGTTGACTATTACACAGCCGACCCTAGGATTAGGGCTCGCGCTATAAAGCCCCTTCTCTGCAAGCTGAAGTGCTTGCGCCATATAGATATGATCAGATGATGAAAACATTAGGGCGTTTCTAAAGAGGAATGGTCCTTCGGGGGACGGAGGGGTCGAAATTAAATTAACTTCTTTTGTTCAGGGGGTCTTTTCTGCCTTTTTCTGATGGGGTTTTTTCGCCTCCTTGATTGCATCATGGAAATCATCCGCATCTTGAAAGCTTTTATATACCGATGAAAACCGGATATACGCCACCTTATCGAGTTTGTAGAGCTCTTTCATTACCATTTCACCAATTTTACGAGATTCAATCTCGCGCTCACCCAAACTCAGAATTTTTTGTACGATGCGATCGATCGCGGCATCCACATATTCAGTCGGAACTGGTCGCTTATGCAGGGCGCGCATGAAACCGGTAAGTAACTTATTGCGGTTAAACTCGGAACGATTGCCATCCTGTTTTACCACCTGCGGCAATCTCAATTCTACTGTTTCATACGTCGTAAAGCGCTTTTCGCAACTAAGACAGCGGCGGCGGCGGCGTACTCTGCTACCCTCCTCGCTGACTCGAGAATCGACAACGCTTGTATCTTCGGCATTGCAGAATGGACATTTCATAGTTCAGCACTCAAGAGGGGTGAGGCGGAATCAAGCTCTCCTCGCGGCTAACCACAGCAGGCGAGTCCTAACTTGCGCAGGAACTATCAGTTACCGTAGACAGGGAATTTCTCACACATCATCTTTGCCTCCTGTGCTACGCGTGTTAGCACATTTGAATCGGTGGGCGCATCCAAAACATCCGCAATTAAATTCGCCAATTTTTCGGCCTCAATTTCTTTAAAGCCTCGTGTCGTCATCGCCGGCGAACCAATACGAATACCGCTGGTAACAAAAGGTTTTTGTGGATCATTAGGTATCGCGTTCTTATTAACTGTGATATGCGCAAGCCCCAACGACTCCTCAGCCTGTTTACCTGTAATATTCTTTGCTTGAAGATCCAGCAGAAACATATGACAGTCTGTACGTCCGGAGACTATGCGTAAGCCCCGTCTCTGTAATACTTTTGCCATCACCCGGGCATTGTCGATCACCTGTTCCTGATAATCCTTGAACTCCTTGGTCGCCGCCTCTTTGAATGCCACCGCCTTGGCGGCTATCACGTGCATCAGAGGCCCCCCTTGAGTTTGTGGGAAAATTGCCGAGTTGAGCGCTTTCTCGTACTCTGGTTTTGCCATGATGATGCCGCCACGCGGGCCGCGTAGTGTTTTATGCGTTGTACTGGTGACAAAGTCTGCGATCCCAACGGGGTTAGGATAAAATCCTGCCGCTACTAGTCCGGCATAGTGTGCCATATCTACAAATAGATAAGCCCCAACGCTATCGGCAATCTTTCTAAAACGGTTCCAATCTATTACTAGCGCATAGGCTGAAGCGCCTGCAACAATCATCTTTGGTTTATGTTCGTGTGCCAACCTCTCGACCGCATCGTAATCCAGCTCCTCATGGGAATTGAGACCATATGCGATCGAGTTAAAAATTTTACCACTGAAGTTTACTGACGCCCCGTGAGTCAAGTGCCCCCCGTCCGCAAGGGACATGCCAAGGAGCGTATCACCCGGCTTTAGTGCAGAAAGATAGACCGCTGCATTAGCTTGTGAGCCTGAGTGTGGCTGGACATTGACATACTCCGCATTGAATAAATTTCTCACCCGGTCTATTGCAAGTTGTTCCACCTGATCCACATACTCGCAGCCCCCGTAGTATCGTTTTCCAGGGTAGCCCTCGGCGTACTTGTTGGTCAGAACTGAACCCTGAGCCTGCATTACCGCTGGGCTCGCATAATTCTCTGATGCAATCAGCTCAATGTGATCTTCTTGACGCTGAATCTCCCCCTTGATTGCTTGCCATAAATCTGGATCCATGTTTTCTATGGTTTTTTTTGCAGACCACATATTGATTTTAATCCTTCGTTTGTATGAGGTGTTTCTAGAAAAATTTTACCATTATCGGCAGGAATTTACAGCGGAAGCCAACCTCTGAAACGGGTCTATACGTCGAGATTCCGGACCCCAAGCGCATTGTTCTCGATAAAAGCCCGTCTCGGTTCCACCGCGTCGCCCATCAGGGTGGTAAAGATTTCATCTGCCGCGATACTGTCCTCGATTTGAGCTCGTAACAGTCGGCGGCTATTAGGGTCCATCGTAGTCTCCCACAGTTGAGTTGGGTTCATTTCTCCCAATCCTTTGTAGCGCTGCATCCCAATCCCTTTTTTAACCTCCTGCAGCAACCAATCAAGAGCCTCTTTAAACTCTCTGACAGACTGCCTTTGCTCGCCACGTTTTACATACGCATCCGGGCCCAATAGTTGATCTAAAACTTGCGCTGTTTTTTTAATCTGAACGTAATCCCCGCTACGCAAAAAATCCTGGTCCAAGTGACTAGTACGAATGTTCCCGTGCTGCATCCGGGTTATTTTCAATCTAAACCCTTCTGTAATGGCATCATATTCTGGTGAGATTTCAACCCCTGTGACATGAGCGACCAAACTTGCCGCACTCTTGGTGGCTTCCATTTTGCTACTCAGATTTATGTTTGGATGACGGAACAATGCATGCATCGCTTCACTATCAATTAATCTACTCATCCGTTCAATGACTGCTTCTGCCAATAAATATTCATTAGCGATTTTCGCCAAAGTCTCTCCTGTCAGCGGCGGCTTACCTGTGTGAGTGTGCAACTCTGCATCTGTCAGAGCTAACCCCAATAGATATTGCTTGAGCTCATGATCATCCTTAACGTAACGCTCTTGCTTGCCATGTTTGATCTTGTAAAGAGGTGGCTGAGCTATGTATATGTGTCCTCTCTCTATCAATTCCGGCATTTGTCGGTAGAAGAACGTAAGTAATAACGTCCGAATATGTGATCCATCCACATCCGCATCGGTCATGATGATAATTCGGTGATAGCGTAGTTTGTCTGGATTGTACTCATCCCTGCCAATTCCGGTGCCTAAAGCGGTAATCAGTGAAATGATCTCTTGTGATGAGATCAGCTTGTCGAAGCGCGCTTTTTCAACATTAAGGATTTTCCCTTTTAAGGGCATAATTGCTTGGAATTTTCGGTCTCGCCCCTGCTTGGCAGACCCTCCTGCCGAGTCACCCTCGACCAAATAAAGCTCGCATTGTGAGGGGTCCTTTTCTTGGCAATCCGCTAACTTTCCTGGCAACCCCATTCCATCCAGCACACCCTTTCGCCTTGTCAACTCGCGGGCCTTACGTGCGGCTTCTCTTGCTCTTGCAGCATCTATTATCTTGCCGCAAATGGTCTTGGCATCTATTGGATGCTCTAAGAGGAATTCCGCTAGCTTTTGGGCTACGATCTCCTCTACAGCCGGCCTTACTTCGGAGGATACAAGTTTCTCCTTCGTCTGCGATGAGAACTTTGGTTCAAATAGTTTCACCGATAAAACGCATGATAGGCCCTCGCGCATATCATCGCCCGCGGTTTCAATTTTGGCTTTTTTTGCCAAATCATTTTTTTCAATATAGCTATTTAGGGTCCGCGTCATTGCAGCGCGAAGTCCGGTCAGATGTGTTCCACCATCCTTCTGCGGAATATTATTCGTAAAACACAAAACCTGTTCAACATAACTATCGTTCCACTGCATTGAAACTTCGACCGCGATGTTATCCTTCTCTCCTGCCGCATAAAAAATGTCAGGGTGTAAGACCGACTTGGTGCGGTTTATGTATTCGACAAAACTTTTCACTCCCCCGACAAAAGCAAAGGTTTCTTCTTTGCCGTTTAGTTGGTCCACTAGTTGGATTTTTACGCCATTGTTAAGAAATGACAATTCACGTAGTCTTTTTGCAAAGATGTCATAATGAAACTCTATATGGCCAAATATTTCCTTACTAGCAAGGAAATGTACTTCTGTCCCCCGTCTTTCGCTCTTCCCAGTAACCGCTAACGGCTGTACAGGAACCCCCTTGCAGAACTCCATTTGATGTGTCTGCCCGTCTCGTCGAATGGTAAGCCGTAGCCACTCAGAGAGTGCATTGACAACCGATACGCCCACGCCATGTAGCCCCCCCGATACCTTGTATGAGTTGTCATCGAACTTGCCTCCGGCATGTAGTTCCGTCATAACAATCTCTGCGGCAGATCTTTTTAATTCATCATCATTCTTGATGCCTGTTGGGATTCCGCGACCATTATCCTGGACCGATATAGAGCTATCCGGATGGATGATCACGGTAATCTCGTCACAATGGCCCGCCAATGCCTCGTCGATCGCATTGTCCACCACCTCGAAGACCATGTGATGGAGGCCGGTCCCATCGCTTGTGTCTCCAATATACATCCCAGGCCTTTTGCGCACAGCATCTAACCCTTTCAGGATTTTAATGCTGTCTGATCCGTATGCCTCTTGGTTATCTGGTTTTTGTATGTTTTTTTGACTCATTATCTGTTTCTTTAACCTGGTTTGTTAAGCTTGTATAACTTTGTTTTTGTTATTTATTTTATATTCTCATCGGCATTACGACATACTTAAAGTTATCATTCCCTGGAACTGTTATTAGGGCGCTGCTACTCGCATCTCCAAATGAACACTGTACCGTTTCACAGGTTAAATTATTCAATACATCAAGCAGGTACGTGATATTAAAGCCGATATCCAGCGCCCCCCCCTCGTATTTAATTTCTAATTCTTCTTGAGCCTCTTCCTGTTCACTATTATTGCAGACTATTCGTAAATTACCTGTTGTTAGTATGATTCGAGCTCCGCGGAATTTTTCATTTGAGAGTATCGCTGCTCGTTGTAATGTTTGGAGTAATAGCCCGCGGTTAACTTCAAAATGCTTTTGGTATCCACGCGGAATGACGCGGTTGTAATCGGGAAATTTGCCGTCTACAATCTTCGACACTATTACAATGTTTGAAAATGTAAACTTGATCTGATTTTGTAAAATTTCTACAATAACCGGGTCGTCGCTATCATTTAATTGTTTTGCTAATTCCAGAACGGCTTTCCTTGGGAGTATAACTTCCTTTCTTTCTTGATTTGATTCCAGCTCAACCCACGCAAAACCAAGTCTATGCCCATCTGTCGCTACCGCTTTCAGATGATTATCTTCCAGCAGCAATAAAAGACCATTTAAATAATATCTTATATCCTGCTGTGCCATTGCATATTGGACTAAGAACAACAGGTTTTTTAATTCTTTCTGTTTGAGAGTTATTCTTGCTTGTTGTTCTGTGCTTTCTGGGAGCTTTGGAAAATCTTCTACAGGTAATGTTTGTAAATTAAATCTACTTTTCCCGGCTTTTACTTGTAAGCGATTCTCTTCTAAATCAAGTGTTACCAGTGCCTTTTCCGGTAGTGCGCGTAAAATGTCTTGTAATTTTTTGGCGGCCACTGTCACTGCTAATTCATTTTTTGTTGTCTCATTGTTGTTGGTTATGGTTGTTATTTGTATTTCTAAATCCGTAGCCATAAACGTCAAATTTTCATTTTTCTTTTCTATTAATACATTTGAAAGTATTGGTAAGGTATGCCTTCTTTCGACTATCCCTGTTACCGCCTGAAGCGGT
>Ga0208960_1000363_pt1 | contig 25719 bp, 21 predicted proteins | sample GreLakmeON33MSRF_FD_187703 | JGI IMG/M metagenome (GOLD analysis project Ga0208960, IMG submission 187703) | Freshwater lentic microbial communities from great Laurentian Lakes, MI, USA - Great Lakes metaG ON33MSRF (SPAdes) | ecosystem: Environmental > Aquatic > Freshwater > Lake | place: Great... | reverse complement strand
AAAATTCAGTGCAGAATTAAATAAATTAATCTTAGAAAATGAGCGAACTAATATTCATTAAAGACTTAGATATTTTTCAGCGTGAACAAAAGGTTCTCGACAATATCAACTTATCGATCAACGAAGGTGAATTTGTTTACTTAATTGGTAAAACAGGCAGCGGCAAAAGCTCTATCTTAAAAATGCTTTATGCTGAACTAGAACCAAAAAGCGGTGAAGCTAGAATTATCAACTACAGTTTAAACAAAATAAAACGAAGTGAAATACCGATGCTTAGAAGACAATTGGGCATCATCTTTCAAGATTTTCAATTGCTAAACGACAGAACCATTGGCGACAACCTTCGCTTTGTTTTAACAGCTACAGGTTGGGAACAAAAAAACGAAATTGAAACACGAATTAAAGAAGTATTGTTTGAAGTAAATTTAGCTGAAACAGAAAATAAATTTCCTTACCAACTATCTGGAGGTGAACAACAAAGAGTATCCATTGCCAGAGCTTTGCTTAACCGTCCGCGCATTATTTTAGCCGATGAACCAACTGGCAATCTCGACCCCGAAACTTCAGAAGGAATTATAAAACTTCTATTCAACATTAATAAGGAAGGAACTACGGTAGTAATGGCAACACATGACCATCAGTTGATTAGAAACTTCCCAGCGCGAACCATTCGATTTGAAGGCAATAAAATTCACGAAGAAGGAAACAACAATGCGTAAAGTTTTTTAGCATTTGTTGCATTTGAAAAGGAACCATATTCTAGTTCTTTTCTGAGCAATACATCTTCGTTGGTAAACGATTGCTCGCTTATCTTTTGAAGAGCATTTACCCAATCCACTGGTGCATTTACAACCGAGCAAAATTGCGCCAACGAAGTGCCAGCAATCATTGGCGTATTTACCAAGCAAAACCTACCCGAATACAAAGCCGAGAGTAATTTTAATTTCACTCCAGTTGCCTGAAAAGTAGGTAAAACATTTACCTGCGCTTCTCTTAACAAACGATGTATCTCTTCTGTACTTAGCGAAGATTTAATTTGCACATGCGGCAAGGATGACGCGATTTCTATTAATTCGCTACTAGGATTTGAACCCGCAATAATCAGAGGATAATTTGTTCTATTGAAAACATTGTGCAGCAGAAACAAAGCCGCTTCATTGTTCTCGGCAACATCTAATTTACCATGATAAAAAGCAAATTCACCTTTACCTGTAAGCGACAATACTTTATCAAAAGAATGAAAAGCGCCAACGAAACTAGAATTACCAAAAGCGGCTTGAAGATAATCTTGATCTTTGTGGGAAATAGCCAAAATCTTAATGTCAGATTTCTTTAAAATCTTATTTTCATAGCGTTTCAACTTCTTCGACTCCAACAAAAAAAACAACTTATTCCACCATTTTTTTTCGGCCTTATACAAATGAAAGTAGTAATCACTTTCAATATTGTGCATTCTTAAAAACCTAGCACGCTGCTTTAATTGCGGATGTTGGATAAAAAAAGTAGAATGCAATCCTTCAAATAAGATAGGAAATTCATCTTGCAACAAACGTGATAACAAAGATTTATTATCGCGTGATTTAACAATAAAAGGCAATGTAGAAAGTTGATCTAAAAAGTTTTTTTTTCTTTCGTAATAATATACCTTTTCGCAAATAGATGAAACATCTTTTTCTTCGCGTCCGCCATAAGTAAACGCATGCAAAATCACCGAAACGCCTAATTCTTTAAGCTTAGCAATTTTATAATACACATCAATCACCCCACCATAATTGGGAGGAAATGGAACAGCAAAAGAAACAAGATGCACTAACTTAGAATTAGAAAACATTGGCTACCATTTGTTCGAACTTAATTTTCTCTTTCTCCCAACACAACTCTTCTGCTGCTTTTCGCGCATTTTCTTTGTATTGATTTAAAGTTTCTTCGTCGGCTAATATTTCGGTTAATTTTGTAGCTAAATAATTTGGCTCATGGTTAGAAGCAATATAACCCACCTTATAATCTTCCACAACTTTCTTTACCTCTACTAAATTTGATGCGAAAACTGGCACTCCGCACTGAATGTAATCGAACAATTTATTAGGTAAACTGTATCTATAATTTAAATTGGTGTCCTTATCCATAGAAATTCCTAAATCGGCTACAGATGTATATTTCATCAACTCTTCCATGGGTAATTTATCTTTAAGAAAAACTTTCTCAGATAAGCCATGTCTCCAAATTTTATCTTCCAATTCTGGTATCACATCACCTCCCCCAATAATTAAAAATATTTCTTTTGTTGAATGCATAAAATAAATAGCTTCCACCATCTCTTCAGCTCCCCTATCTTTATTGATACCAGCGCCTTGCAGAATCATTATTTTCTTGTCTTCAGGTAATCCCAATTCAGCGCGCGTAACGTGAGGAATATTTTTTTTGAAAGGCACATTTCTCACTACCGTAATTTTATTGCCATATTGCGAACGATAAACATTTGCAATAGACTCATTCACCGTTATCACGCAATTCAATTTCGGGAAAATGAATTTCTCTATCGTAAGCCAAATTTTCTTTACTATCGGTTTGCTTTGAATTTCGGGCACTTCGGTAAAGTATTCGTGACTATCGTATAACAGCGGTTTTTGTTTGAGTTTAGACACTAAGAAATTCGCCAATAAAGTATCTAAATCGTTACTCACCAAACCATCAAAACGATGAAAGATGAGGAGAAAAAACAATCGGAAATTATACTCAGCATAAAACAATGCCCCTTTTCGAAAAAGCAATCTCAATCTTTTAGTAGCGTAATTTCTAGCGGTAAGCGGTAAACTTTGAGGTAATTTTCTACCCACCAACAATACCTCAAAACCAGATTGCACCAATGTTTCACAATGACGATGAACGCGTTGATCGGTGCTTAAATCATTAATTACAGAGACTATTATCTTTTTCAAATCAACTTCAGTTTGTGCAAAAATAAAAAAACATTTGAGGTAGTCTAAATATATTGATATTTACCTTTAATTCATGACAATACAAACAAATGTTTCTTTACTCAACTTCAATACCTTTCACATTGAAGCTAAAGCTAGTCATTTTGTAGAAATATCTTCAGAAGAAGAGTTCATACAACTTATTCTTAACGGGCACACCAAACAGCATCAACCACTAATTCTTGGAGGAGGCAGCAATATGCTTTTTACCAAAAATTTTGAAGGATTAGCGATCAAAAATAACCTAAAAGGAATTCAAATCATTAAAGAAAACGACGAGCATGTTTTCATTAAAGCAGCAGCAGGTGAGGTTTGGCACGAATTTGTTTTGTATTGCATTGCAAAAAATTATGGTGGCTTAGAGAATCTCTCTCTGATACCTGGCAGTGTTGGTGCCGGACCAATACAAAACATAGGGGCCTACGGCGTTGAATTAAAAGACACTTTTCACGAGTGTGAGGCAATTTATTTACACGATGGAAGCAAACGAGTTTTCTCTGCAGAACAATGTAAATTTGGCTACAGAGAGAGTGTTTTTAAGCACGAATTAAAAGGGCAATATTTCATAAGTTCAGTAACTTTCAAACTGAGTAAAAAGCCGACCTTCAAAACCGATTATGGTCAAATTCAAATTGAATTGGATAGAATGGGGATAAAAGAATTATCGGTAAAAGCCATTAGCGATGCCGTGTGCAGTATTCGACGGTCTAAACTGCCCAATCCTGCAGAAATAGGCAACGCTGGTAGTTTTTTCAAAAATCCTGTAGTTACTAAATCGCAATTCGAGAAAATAAAAGAAAAATATCCCGATATTAGTTCATATCCAAACGGCGAAAATGTTAAGGTGGCTGCAGGGTGGCTTATTGAAAAAGCAGGTTGGAAAGGAAAAACAATAGGCCAATGTGGCGTACACAAAAACCAAGCTTTGGTTTTGGTAAATTACGGCTCGGCGGTAGGCAAAGAAATTTTCGATTTATCAGAGCAGGTGATACGCTCAATCAAAGAAACCTTTGATGTTGATTTAGAGCGAGAAGTGAATATACTTTAAACAAAAAAGGTGTTGGTTTCCCAACACCTTTGTATTTATCTATTTTAAAACTACTCAGCTTTCTTTTTAGCTGCTGGTTTCTTTTTAGCTGCTGGTTTCGCCTCTTTTTCTGCTTCAGCCTTTGGTTCTTTTGCTACTTTGGCCTTAGCTGGTTTGGCTGCTTCAGGCACTTTTTGTTCTGCAACAACTGCTTCTGCTTTTGCTTCTTCTTTAACATCAGAAGCTTTCTTGATTCTATTATTTTGATGCAATTGATTGTACCATTTGATGATTTTTTTGATATCAGAATCGTACACTCTATCGGCATCATAATTAGGCACTACGTCTGCAAAATATTTTCTTAATTCTTCTTTACTTGCGGTATCAACATTAGCCACTGCTTTGTAATCTTCTTTTTCGGCAAACTTTTTAAACACCTCCAACAAGGTAATGTCTTCATCCAAAGAAAAAACGGTAATATCTTCGAGTGAACTTACTTTATAAGTGGTGTATGCATTGAATTTTTTTCCATCGGTTAACGATTCAACAATCACTCCTTGCTTGCTTTGCGCAATGCTTTTAAAAAGTCCGGGTTTGCCACTAATCGCGAAAATGCCTGAAATATCCATATATCTTTTAAATTTTTGGGGAAGTTATAAAAAAAACTTTGAGGAAGGAAGAAAATAAAAACACTACTTCATTACGGTTATTTTGCCTGAAAAAGCAGCTGTATTTTCTTTTAGCGTGTAGTAATATATTCCGTTGGCCAAATCATCTGTATACACTAAAACCTTGTAGGCGCCTTGATAATATTGTCCGGAAAGAATTTGTTTCACTTTTTTACCACCTTCATCATACATGAAAACATCAATATTTCCTGTTTTTTCCAATTCAAACTCTAAAATAAAATAGCTTGATGCAGGATTGGGAAATGCCTTTAAAGTGCTTTTCGAATCGTAAGTAAACACCGAATTTCCATTGTTATTTCCATTGTCGATTTCATTAACTATATTTTTAATGGTAACCGACTTGCTAAGCTTACAAGAATTTGCGTCGCTTACCTCTACAGAATAGGTTCCTTCGGTTAATTTGGTGACCGCAGAATCATTGGTAGCATTACTATCCGACCACAGAAACGAGCAGGGTGCAACTCCGCCAAATACCGAAGCATTGGCACAACCAATGCCTCGCGCTAAGGAATCATCTGTAGAACTTACAGAGAGCTGAATTGAAGAAGATGGTTGTGTTATCTCTATAGTATCATTTACAAAGCAGCCATTGGCATCAGAAATAGTAAGGTAATGAGTTCCTGCAGGTAAACCAGGATTTGAAACACTGGCAATAGAAGAGTTATTCCAGTTGTAATAATAAGAAGGAGAACCGCCCGAAACGGTGTAAGCAACATCCCCTGTTTTTTTACCATAACACAAAACATCAGTAACAGATGTCTTATTTATAACAATAGCCGAAGGTTCGTTTATAGTATAAGATTGGTAAACCACAAAATTCATCTTGTCTTTAATTTGAGCCTGATAAGTTCCTTTAGACAAGCCTGTTAAATTACTCGAATTAACTCCCGGCAAACCTGTCCACGTTATCGAATAAGGCTGTGTTCCATTAGTTACATTCAAAGATATTTTTCCATCAGCAGCATTGTAGCAAGAGACATCCGACAATAAACTTAAACTTGCTTTAACATTTCGCAAAGCTTTGTAAGCAGCTAAAGCGTTTGTTGCACTAGATGACATATCATTTAAATCATCTCCAGCAACCAATGCGAAAGTAACCCACACAGAATCACCAGTATTAATATTTAATCCGCTTGCACCAATCATGGTAGCCACATCTCCTAAAGTAGCAGAAGTTCTAGCTATACCACCTATCATGGATGCAAACTGTTCTGCCGAAGAAAAGCCATCATTGGTATTGATGCTTCCTCCAGCCCCATCATTATTGAAAGCATAGAAAAAAGGTGTTTCGTTGCTCAGCATTTGAACTCCATAAAACGGACTCCCATCTTTGTATGCATAACCTAATTTTTTACTAGATACATAACCCGCTTTGTTGGTAGTTCTATCAATAATGTCGAAGTCGGTATACATACCCACATTTACATTCGCTAAATTGGAAATTCCTTTATTTTTTATGCAATACTCAATGATCACATACTTATCATTGCCAGAACTATTCCAGCTTAAACATTTTTGAGTCACCTCTAAATTAAGCTTATCTGCAGCAGCAAAATCATCATTAAAAGTGCTAATAATATCGAAATCAGATTCGCCCGCAGAGGAAGTATTTACCTGAAAAGCAGTGTTGAAATCAAACTCTCTTGCAGAAGACACGTGAATACTATCTGTAGCTATAACCAAGCCCATTTCATAGATAGCTGAAGATGAATTTTTATACTTAAAACCACTGCCTTGTTTACCAAAATTATAACCAATATTACCAGTATTTGTTAAAGAGGTTTGGATTAAATTCTTGTCTATATCAATGTAATCTCTATTGATATAGATAGATATGGTTTCTTCCCAGGTATAAGTACCATCGGTAATAGTAACTAAAAAAGAAACCAACTCATTTTGTGCAGCCGAATTCAAGATAATCATTCTGTAGGGCACACTTCCTTGTTTCAATTCAAGGGTAGCAAAACCACCATAAGAAGAAATGGAATCGAGTATTACAACATTCGGACTTATCGTAGAAATCTTAGCTGTAACAGAAGAAGTGGTAGAAAGGAAATTTTGTAAATCTATCCAAAAAGTAACGGTATCTCCCGCCTGCATAACACCATCACCACTGTAAATTTTTACCGGACCAACGAATGGGGTTTCCGGAAAAGCCACAGCTTTATATAAATTTAATCTTCCTGCTCCCAATTGGCCCTTATACACTTGATTGAATGGAATGGAAAATATATCATCTGTTGTGGATTTTAATCGGGCTACCACTTGTGCAGCGGTATAATGTGGATATTCCGACCAAACCAAGGCAGCTCCGGCCGCAACCTGAGGTGATGCAAAAGATGTTCCTCCTCCAATTTTAATGTATGTATTTCCTTGGTAAGTAGTCCAAATTGCCTTTGATGGAGCACAAATATCAATCGATTGATTATAGTTTGAACCATTGGTTCCCGAAAAAACCCATTTATAATCATTTTCGTCTGTACCCCCAACACTAACCACATTATCATAAGATGCAGGATAAAACAATCCTTGGTTGTTATCATTTCCTGCAGCCGCAACAACAACACAGCCCTTATTGATTGCAGCATAATTTATTACTTCTTGATTGTACATAGAATAAGCGCCAGCACTTCCCCAAGAGGCGTTTATAATTTTACAACCATGATCAGCAGCGTAAACAATACCATCATAAGCAGCCGTTAAAGATCCCGAAGCATTAGTGATTTTTATGGGCATCACTTTTGTATTGTATCCCGCTCCCGCTCCCATTGAATTGTTATTGGGCACGGCCGCAGCGCAACCTGCAACCCACAAACCATGATATCCACCTGCAGTTGGTGTTGGATCATTATCATTTTCGCCTAAATCCCAACCGTTAAAATTATCTATTTTACCGTCTAAATCGTTGTCTATTCCATCAATAGGATCATTGTAGTTGTGTTTGATATTTGCAGCTATATCAGGGTGTAAAATATCTATTCCCGTATCTACAATACCTACTACAACATTGGTATCTCCTGTTTGATTATCCCAAGCATCATAAGCTCTAATAACATCAAGGTAATATGCATTAAATGCCAGCGGATCGTTTATACCATAGAGTAGTTTTGGAATATACACTGGCTCTGCATACTCTACAATACCAAAAGAATACAATTGATTAACCACCTCCTCAATGGTATAATTGCCATTATAGTCAATTTCATAAATCAAAGAAAGATCTACGAATCCTTCATTTGAGCGCTCTAAAATACCGTGTCCAAAATTAACCGAAGAAGCATGAGTAGGAAATTTTCTAGTTAGTTTACCATTGATAATGGCTAACATTTTTTTAAAATCGATATGATTAATTTGATTTTTTTGAGTTAACAATCTACCAGCTCCATTAACTTTAAATACAACATGCTTGATCAAATAATCTTCAGGCACAATATTCAACGGCATTTTAAAATACGTCGACTTCCCCTTCAACCCTCCAATTTGTGAATAAGAAAGTTGAACAAGCGCAAAAAACAATAAAATAGAGAGTGTACTCTTCAATCTCATAAAATAGGCGTAGAACAATTTCTACGTTAATTTACCTCCTAGGTTATTTTAATGCACTATCATCAATTTATAATAATTACTGCTTTGTGCATTGTTCACCTTCAAAAAATAAATACCCGAACTCAAATCGGATAAATCTATTTGGTGTACCGATGAGTTTTGAACTGATGAATAATTGTAAGAATTCATCAATTTACCCGCCTCATCATGCAAAGAAACGCTAAGCACGGCATTGTCTTTAGCTTCTATATAAACAAAAGCTTGGTTGTTGGCAGGGTTGGGAATCACTTTAATATTTACCTTACTAAGCTCGTTAACTGCTGTTATATCTTCAATAATTACATGAACAGAATCTGCGCAGCCCCAAGCATCTGTAATAGTGGCGATATATGTTCCAGAGCACAAATTGGCAACTACTGAAGTTGTTTGATTTAAGTTGTCATTCCATGAAATAGCATAAGAAGGAACACCTCCACTAATATCTATTGTTGCTGTACCGTTGCAATTTCCATTAACAGCTGTGGAATCGAGCAATGAAATCTGTAACAATGAAGATGGTTCAATAACATTTACCAATACGTTGGTTTTATTGTTCACTGCATCTGATATAGAACATATATAAGAGCCAGCCTCTAATCCATTTACTGCTGCGCCAATTTGATTTAATGGGTCATTCCACTGATATTGATAAGGAGCCACCCCATAAATTGGAGATAAAACCACACTTCCGTCTGCCCCGTCTTTACATTTTACTGCTTGAATAGCGGTGTCTACAGTGATAGAACGAATAGTAGTATACAATGAATCGGCAACATTACCACTTACAATTAAATCATTCAAACTTTTTCCTGCCACTAAAGCAAATGCTACTGTAACAGAATCTCCATTGGCAATGGTGAAAGGCCCCTCACCCACTATATCAGAAACATCTGCACCATTTGGAAGACCAGCAACATTTCTTGCATCACCATTACTTAAAGCAGCATGAGCAATGGCATCTGTTAATCCTGCATTGTATAAATTATAACTTAAGTTGGCTCCACTATTATCAAAAGCATAATGAGACACATTGTATTTTCCAGTGATACTTTTTGTTCCAACAAAGGTGTTGGTAGCGTCAAAAGCGTAGCCTATTTTGTTTGTTGTATCAAATGCAGCAATATTAAATTGACCTGCTACTATTTCCCAATCAGTATATAAACCCACATAAACATCATGCAGCGAATCTCCACTCGTATTGATAATCTTATATTCTTGAACAATGAAGTCTTTTGTTCCTGTTCTATTCCACCCCAATGTTTTACATTTTACGTTAACGCCTATTTTGGAAACGCCGGCTGGATCATCATTGACCACTCCATAGATATCTTTATCGGATTCTACCGCAGGAAATTTAACCATTGTGTTTTGAATCGAACCAAAATCACTATTATCTGAATAGGATACATTTTGTGAATTATCAGTTATAACTAATCCCATTGAATATATTGTACTTGCAGCTCCTTTATTGGTGAACCCAGCACCATTTTGCGGAAATGGTTGCATATATCCCAATTTAGCATCGTTACCAGTAGAAAGCGTTAAATTATTTACATCCATATTAATATAGCTAGGATTTAGCAACACTTTAAACGCTTGCGATTCTTTGTAAGTGCCATCGGTAAAAGTAACAACAACTATAACAGAGGTGTTACTTGGCACAACACCATTAATCTTCAAACTCAACGAATTCGACACAATACTCGCTGTTCCCATAGTAGCAACAGAACCCAAATTTACCGATGAATTAATCGACGTTAGATAAGGAGAAGAGGAACTAATACTTGCAATAGTGTTCGTTCCTGCACTTAAATAATTTGTTGCCAACCCTTGTATTCTCAAGGTATCACCGCTTACAAAAACATTATCAGCTAAATCTGTAACAATTGCATTTTCTAACCTAAAGCCAGGAAACCCTGAGACGGTTAGCGCTCGCAAAACATTTAACCTACCAGTTCCTAACTTTCCAGCATACGTTGTATTGAATGGAATATGACCAATGGTATCAGCGGAATTTTTTACCAACTCACCCAATTGCAAAGCAGTGTATGAAGGATAAATGCTTTTCGCTAAGGCAGCAGCAGCGGCAACTAAGGGAGCAGCAAAAGAAGTACCTCCACCAATTTTATTAAAGGTATTTGGCGTCATACAACCATACATAACCATACTTGGCGCCAATATGTCTATAAACTCATTAAAATTACTACCATACCCTACACCTTCACCCACTGCAAATTGCCATTTTCTATCGATGGTATCTGAACCGCCAACACTAATCACATAATTTAATGATGCTGGGTAAAATAAACTACTATTGTTGTTATTTCCTGCTGCGGCTATCACCAAAGCATTCTTATTAATTGTAGCATAGTTCACTGCATCTTGTCCGAACTGCGTATAACCAGCAGTATCACCCCAAGAGGCATTAATGACAGAACAACCATGATCAGCGGCATAAACTATACCTTCATAACCTGCCACAATAGAGCCTCCAGCGTTATTCACCTTTATTGGAATAAACTTAGTATAATATCCAACTCCAGCACCTTGAAGATTGTTATCTGCTGCCTCAGCAAGAGAACTAGCAGTCCAAGTGCCATGTGGCAAAGTCCCTCCATTTCCATCATGTGAAGCATCACCATCTCCACCAATTAAATCCCATCCTCTGAAATTATCTATATAACCATCATTATCATTGTCATTTCCATCGATAGGATCGGCATAATTGAGCTTAATATTTTGAGCCAAATCTGCATGTGTATAATCTATACCAGTATCTACCATTCCAACCACAATATTGGTATCTCCTTTTGTTACATCCCATGCTTCAAAGGTTTTAATTTTAGGCAAATGCCATTGATTGGCAATACTTGGATCGTTAGGAATTCCCAAAGGCTGCTGAATTGCCAAAGGCTCAACGTATTCAAAAATCCCAAAATTCATCAACAGGGTAACCGCCTTCCCAAGAGAAATTGGGTCATTGTATCTCAATTTATAAATCAACGAAATATCAGTGTAGGGAATTCCATTTCTGGCACTCCCCTGTCTTACTGGAGTAGCTCGAGGAAACACTTTGGAAAATGATTGTGTTTTTAGTTTTTCTAGAATTTGTGATAAACCAGGATAATTTACTCCCTTTGAAGTACAACTAGAACGAAAGTCCTGTTTAACTTTAACAACCAATGTTCTTTCCTGAAACTGTTTACTATCCTGAGAGTGTATCGAGATAGCGCAAAAAAATATTGAAGTAAGAAGTATTAATTTTTTCATAAAACGGGGTTTTAACATCGCGGATACGAAGCTAAGGATATAGAGTTACAAAAATTTAATAGTGAGGAAAATATTTTAAAAAACTAAAACTGTCTTTCTCGAAATCAATAGAGCTGTAAAAATGTTCTAGTCCGTTTGTAACTATTAAATACGGGACTTTAAGCACCAAATTATATCTCGCCACCTGATCAAAAACATCTTGTGAAATTGCTACATGACTTGCCTTACATTCCACAATAGCAAAAGGTTTACCTTCTTTATTGTACACCAAAATATCAGCTCTTTTTTTCTTGCCGTTCAACTCCAAGTCTTTCTCTAAAACCATCATCGATAAAGGAACTTGATGTTCCTTATTCATGAATTGAATAAAATTCTGACGCACCCATTCCTCGGGAGTTAAAACAACCTTTTTCTTTCTAATTTCATCAAAGATGTACCATTTAGCATCATCCCTGCGTTCCATTTTAAATTGATATTCGGGAAGATTTAACCTTATCACTTTCTTTTCGTATTGTTTCGATAAATTTACAATACCATTATGGAAACAAAAAAAAATATAGTAGATAACTGGTTGCCTCGATATACAGGAACTGAATTGGCCGACTTCGGTAAATACATACTACTCACTAATTTTGGAGGTTATTTAAAAGTTTTTGCACAATTGAGTGGTTGTGAAATAAAAGGCACCGATAAGGCAATGCCCAACGCGACAAACGACGGAATCACGATGATTAACTTTGGAATTGGCAGCGCAAACGCCGCACTCATCATGGATTTACTTACAGCTATTGAACCCAAAGCTTGTTTGTTTTTGGGTAAATGCGGCGGACTCAAAACGAAAAATAATTTAGGGGATTTCATTTTACCAATCGCCGCAATTAGAGGCGAAGGAACATCAGACGATTACATCCCAAAAGAAGTGCCCGCTCTTCCTGCATTTAGCTTACAGCGGGCTGTTTCATCTGTGATTCGATCGGCTGGAAAAGACTATTGGACTGGCACCGTTTATACCACTAACAGAAGAGTTTGGGAGCACGATGAAGTGTTTAAAGAAAAACTTAGGTTGATGCGTTGTATGGCCATCGACATGGAGACCGCCACCGTATTTACCGTTGGCTTCGCCAATAAAATACCTACAGGAGCGCTGCTGCTGGTTTCTGACCAACCCATGCTTTCCAGTGGAGTAAAAACCGCTCAAAGCGACCAAAAAGTAACAGCTAATTTTGTGGAAGACCACATAAAAATAGGAATTGACGCGGTAAAGGAGATAATGAACTACGGATTAAGTGTAAAACACCTGCGCTTCTAGTGAAAAGTGACTCATAACTTTTAAGCTTCCAAAAATCGATATTTCATAAATTCGCAGCGATAACTAAACGAATCGATCAGGCTATTTATGAAACCTATACTTTACAGCTTGTTGGCTGTATTGCTTGGCTACTTTTGCAAAGCACAAGATGCCTCTGCATTAAGTCATTCAACATCAACCTGCAACTACAATTTATCATCACAAAACGCATGGAGTAGCACTTGTAATCCGGCAGGGATAAGCGACATCAAAAAACTATCTTTTTGCGCTTTATTTCAAAATCATTTTCTTTTAAACGATTTATCTACACAATATATCGGCGCCGCTTTTCCAATCAAAAAGCATCTTTCATATTGTACAAGTTTGTTTCGTTTTGGAAATAACTTCTATTCTAAAAACGAATGGAACAATACACTCTCTTTAAAATTAAATGAGAAATTAGGCACAGGAATTCAATTGCATGCCCAATATATTCATCAATCTGAGGAAAGAAATAAATGGCAAGTATTCCCGCAAATAGGCATTTGCTATAAAATAAAAGAGAAAATCATATTGGCTTCCTCGTTAAGTAATTTCATCGCCACTGAACATTTCATAGATGAGAAACAAACGCTTCGTCTCGGCCTCAGTTATTGCTTTGATAAAAAGGTAAAAACACATCTTCAATGCATTTTTAACAATGAAAAATACCCCGTAATAGCGGCTGCTATCGATTACCAATTCAATGATAAATTGTATTTCGGATTCAATATTTCAAGCAGCGCCCAACCTTTTCATTTTGGCATTGCTTATCAAATACAAAAAATAAAAATAAATATCGATTTTGCTTACCACCAACAATTAGGGTTTTCTCCCAGCAGTTCTTTCTCTTTATGAAAATAGCATGCTTTTTCTTCCTACTTTTCTTCTGCCAGTCTCTTTATGCGCAAAACGACCCTATTCAAGAAACTTTAAATTATTTATTGCAAGGAAATAAAGATGAAGAAGTAAACATTGAAGAACTAACAGAACAATGCCGATTAATTTTGAAAAATCCTATTAATATCAACACCTCCAGCGAAAAAGAACTCACTCAAATCCCTTTATTGTCTAGCGACCAAGCCAAACAAATTATTGAATACCGAACTCAAAACGGAGCCATCATTTCCATTTACGAATTGAAGCATATTGGCTTTTCTCCCTCTCTATTAGAATTGCTTAACGCCTTTTTCAAAACCAATCCAAGTAAAGAGCCAGAAGCCAATATTATTTATATTTTGAGGGCTCAAAGTGATTTTAAAAACGAAGAAAATTATTTGGGGAACCCCAGCAAAATATATTCGCGATTCAAATACTCCAACTCCCATCAGCAATTGGGTTTTACGCTAGAAAAAGACCAAGGCGAATCATTTCTCAATAAATACCAAACACATGGTTTCGATTTCTACAGTGCCTACTTTCAATACAAGCAAAACTCATCAACAATAATTGTAGGCGACTATAGCATAAATACCGCTCAAGGACTCGTTCACAGTAATTCATACAGAAGTATTTACAGCAACTCTCCTATTTTTTCTAATCTCTATCAAAATCAAATGAAGGCTTACACCTCCACCAATGAAAATAGTTTTTATAGAGGATTAGCCTATCGGAAAGAATTCAAAAAAATAACCATTCAACCTTTCTTTTCTTATAAAAAATTAGATGCAAGTATTGAAAGTGACACCATTAAGTCTTTTCCAAATACTGGCTATCACAGAACGATTAACGAACTAGAAAAAAAAGACCAATGCACCGAACTCAGCTTTGGAAATTCAATTACCTATCAATGGAAAAACACCAACATTGGATTCAACGCATTGTTGCTAAAATATTCTTTGCCTTTTGCAAGCGATTCTAACTATTATATAAGCAATAGCATTATTTCAAAATGGCAACTTATAAATAGCATCGATTATTCATGGCACCTCAAAAACATTAATTTATTTGGTGAAATAGCAGTGAATAATAATTATAGTATTTCATCGCTTAACGGCATTGTGATTAGCTTGAATAAAACGATAACTTTCTCTTCACGAATAAGACATTTTCCCAACCATTATTTTAATCCCTATGCGCATACTTATAGCCAAAGTAGTTCTCCAAAAAATGAAGAAGGAATCGACTTCAGTATCTTATTGCATCTTCGAAAAAATGAACAGTTGTTAATGAATTACGACATGTATCATCATCCCCAAATAAAATATGGCGTAAAACGGCCCTCTTACGGCAAAGAATTCTCCTTACTTTACCAAAGAGAATTCAATCAAAAAATGAATTTTTATGTGCGCTATCATTTTAAAGAAAATGTAGAATTGTTCGATAAAAATGGAATTAAAACACAACATAGCTCTCACCAAATTAGAGCTCATCTCCATTGGAAAATTGCGCACCAATCTACTTTATCGATAAGAAGTGAAATGCATCTTTATGAAGAAAAAACAGGCTGGTTAACTTACGCAAACATCAGCCATCTTATCAAAAACTCTCCCTTTCATCTTTCATTTCGATACACACTATTTAATATTTCCGATTACGATGCGCGCATATATGCGTATGAAAACGATGTGATGTATGCCAGCGCTACGCCAGCATTTTCATCTCAAGGAAATCAAATTTACGGCATGTTGAAATATAGAATAAATGCACATTGGTCGGCATGGTTAAAATACTCTACCAAAGAGCTAAAAATTCAAATCGTGTGGGACAAATAAAATGATGAATAATTTATCTTCCTCCAGCAAAGGCAAACTGAATTAAGTTCGCCCCCATTTGCAAGGATTGCTGATGCTTCATTGGAGAATCTTTATGCACCTCAACATCTTCCCATCCGTCACCTAAATCGGTTTCAACAGAATAAAAGCACACTACTCTTCCTTCGTAAATTAATGCATAACCCTCTGCATCTTTGGCATCATGCTCATGTATTTTAGGAATACCATTTGGAAAAGAGAATTTTTGATGATATACCGAATGTGATGAAGGAAGCGAAATAAAATCCAATTCGGGAAATACTTTTTTCATTTGAGGCCGAACAAACTGATCCATTCCATAATTGTCATCAATATGCAAAAAACCTCCGCCTATCAAATAGCTTCTCAAATTGGCTGCGTCTGCCGCCGAAAAAACAACGTTACCGTGTCCGGTCATATGCACAAAAGGATATTGAAAAATCTCTTTACTTCCCACAAAAACCGCTGCTGTATTGGGATTGATATTGGTGTTTAAATTCTGATTGCAAAAACTCGCCAAATTGGGCAGTGAAGTGGGGTTGGCATACCAATCTCCTCCACCATTGTATTTCATAACAGCTATTTGGTAAGTATAAGTGGGGCCAGGAACAGAAGAAAATGTGAAAAGTAAAAAGGCAAAAGCCAAAAGAAAAAGACTCAAAATTTTAAATTTTGAAATCACCATAAAGTGCCGAAACTTCAACACTTTTTGGCTTTTGCCTTTTAACATTATACTTTCTTTCCTAATCATTATTTACAATACTAAAAGTGTGACAAGCAGCAACAGCAGCTGTTTCTACGCGCAAACGCGAGTGACCTAAACTTACCGAAATGTAACCATATTCTTTGGCCAATTTAACTTCATCGGGGGAAAAATCGCCTTCCGGACCAATCAATATCAGCGCATCATCTCCAGGTTGATATACCTTTTGCAGCAGCTCTTCTTCACCAGTTTCTAAATGAGCGATATATCCCTTGGGATGGTTTTTTACAAAATCTTTGAACTTTGTGAGCTCGTTTAATTTCGGCCGAAAAGGCTGAACACATTGCTTCATCGTAGCGCTCAATATCTTTTGCAATCGTTCTACATTTAAACTTCTTCGCTCGCATCTATCGGCAAGCAATGGTGTAATTTCATCGACACCGATTTCAGTAGCCTTCTCAATAAACCATTCAAAACGATCGATATTTTTAGTAGGTGCTACCACTAAATGTTTGTAGTATTTTCTTTTGTGAACAGATAGATTTTCAACTATTCTTACTCCACATTTCTTTTGATGCGCATCACTTATCAAACCTTTACACAAGGTGCCTTTACCATCAATTAAAAAAACCTCATCGTTTTCTTTTAATCGCAACACACGAATGGCATGTGCCGATTCTTCTTCGTTGAGAACAATCTCATTACCACCAGTATTTTCGAAATAAAAAACTTTCATAGTGCGCTAATATAAAGTGTAATCTTTGTTCAATAAACTTTTATCACATCCATATTTCCATGCGGGCAATCCAAATTCAAAAGCGCCAACGTCTGGACTTTCACCTGTAAATTCGTTCGTAATTTCAGGAATAATAGTGCCATAATCAATAGCCTTTGCACCTTTTTTTAATTGGAAATTATGATGCAAAGAATCAACAAACTGATTGGCCCCTGCGCTCAAATTAAATCGAATATCTGTACCCGCATCAAAAATATCGTTCGCTAAATTATTATAAACACGTTGATTATACATATTTGAACCATCTACACCCCAATAATTTATTGCTTTACCGCAATTCCAAATGGTGTTATTATAAATCTCATGATCAAATGCATTCATCACTGTTTGAATTCCACTTAAACAATCGTAAACAACATTGTGGTGAATTAAATACTTCTTGCCCTCCATATCAATATAAATGCCCACACCAGCCTCCTTAGCATGATTTCCGTGCACCACATTGTATGCAATTTCTGAATCATCACCGTCAGTCATGTAGCAATAAGTTAAACCCAAATCATTAGCCAAATAACCACCATCATGCAAATGATTGTTTGTTATTGTTAAGTGTTGAGTGTAGTTGTGCGCAATTAAAAATTTACCCGCATTGAAAACATCACAAAATGAAATAGTATGCCCGTAACCTTTCGTTGCAATATTAGCTGTTCCATTGCCCATCCAATTGCAATTGCTTACCACACAATTGAAAATAGAATTATTTTCACCTTCTAAGTAAATTCCACCGCCCCAATTACCGTCTACAATAGAATTTGAAACAGAACAATCTTCTGACTCACCTAAAAACTCTATAGCAGCATAAGCAGCGCCATTAGAATATTCATAAATTTTGGGCGCAGTGCCGTTGACAACATTTACTTTATCGAAAATGAAATTAAGTACATCTTCCAACTGAATTCGGCCGCCCAGCAAAGAAATATTTTGAATAGAAACATTTTCTTGTTGCTTTGATTTAATAACAATATCGTTTGTTTGAGCATTTAAAACTTCGGGCTTGTCTTCTAGCATCACGTACAAAGTATCTTGTTGCCAATGCCATTCATTAAGGGTATCTAAGGCGTTAATATGCTTCAAAATATATCCTGCAGCATCACCTGTGTACCAGTTCGCTGCTTGGTAATTAAACCAATAATCTTTCATTTTCAAGATGCTGTCTTGCGAGCTTAAAACCCTTTCTGCATTCACCACCCACTTTTTACCTGCAATAGCATAGCACCATGCTCCATTCCAATGATTTTTTGGCCATGCATTTTCAATGAAATAAGTAGAATCTTTTGAAGTATACATTTGCTTCCAATTTGTAGTACTGTACATAGAAGTATCGAAGTTGGGCCATCGGGCGGGCAACAACATCTTATTTTTCTGGAACAATTGTGTCACTTCTTTTTTACAAAAAGCTTTGTAGTAATTCTTACCAATTTCCACCCAGTTTTTCACTTCTTGCGTTCCAGTAATGACAACTTTTTCGTTCGAAAATCCTTTAATACAAATTTCGCTTTTATTGATGTCGAGAACTTCACGATAAACCCCACCGTGAATCAATATAGTGTCACCTTCTTCACACTGCTGAATAGCCAAATTTATCGAACTTCCAGAAGACACAACTATAGTTTTACCTTGCGGCGCAGCGCAAGAAAAAATAAAAAATAAGGCGAATAAATAAAAGTAATATTTAGAAAAGCTCATAGGGTAAAAATACTCTTTTTACCTGTCACTCAAAATTTTGGTGATTTACTTTAAATTTCTCGACTAATTTTAATGCTGCAACTTTGCATTCTTCTTGATTTTTTCACGCATTTTTTGGGTTGAGAATAGCATTAGGAATTCCGGCACAAAATGATACACCTCTTGCTCTGTGCTTAACTTTGAAAGAGGAGGCAAAACACCCTATGCGTCGGAAGTTAATTACTTCTCTTGATAAATCTCAGAATATTTAGTCTTCACATAGTTCATGAAATATTCAAAATTCAAACCTTCACCAGTCACTTGCTCACAAATCTCCTCAGAGTTATATAACCTTCCTTTTTCATGAATATTTTTACGCAACCAGAAGAGTAATTCTGTTGTTTCCTTTTGCTCAATTTTATCGTTCAATTGAGGAATATTTTTTTGTGCATGCGCAAAAAACTGAGCGGCATAAAAACTACCGATAGAATAGGTTGGAAAATAGCCCAAACTACCATGCGACCAATGCACATCTTGCAAAACACCTAAGGTATTTGAAGGCACATCTATGGCCAAATATTCTTTGTACTTGGCATTCCACAATTCAGGTAAATCTTTCACCTTCACTTTATCTTCCATCAAGGCTACTTCAATTTCAAAACGAATTAACACATGCAAATGATAAGATATTTCATCGGCATTGGTTCTTATTAAACCTGGTTCTACTTTATTAATCGCTTTATAAAAATCTATTAAATCTACTTTACCAAAAACCTCAGGAAATGTTTTTTGAAACAATGGATAATTTGCCTTTACAAAAGACAAACTTCTGCCTACGTTATTTTCCCATAAACGCGATTGAGATTCATGAATACCAAGAGATGCAGAATTTCCTTGAGGCAAACCAAAATGCTCTGGCGACAATCCTTGCTCATACAATGCGTGTCCGCCTTCATGTAAAGCGCTCCAAATCAATTCCGATAAATTTTTCTCGTCGGCACGGGTAGTAATTCTAACATCTGTTGGATGTAAACCAATACTAAAGGGGTGAGAAGAATAATCTTGTCTTCCGGCTGTGAAGTCATAACCCATTTGCTTCAATAATTCAATACTTATATCCCACTGTTTTTGCTTTTCATAATGTTGATTCAAGCAAGTATCATCCACTTGTTTTTTCTGCAATAAAGAATTGTAAAAAGGAACCAATTCTTCTTTCACTTTGGCGAAAATAACTTTAAGTTTTGCTGTGGTCATTCCTGGTTCGTAAGAATCTAACAGGGCATCGTAAGGATGTTCTTTATAGCCAATAATTTCTGCCGATTCTTTGCTCAATGCTACAATTTGTTCTAAACTTTTTTCAAACAAAGAGAAATCATTGTGTGTCTTCGCTTGATGCCATTTGCCAAACGCTTCACTAATGATATTCGATTGTTTTTCTATGAATTCTTTCGAGAATTTTTTTTGCTTTTGAATATCAATGTAAACTTTCTGAACATTGATTTTTTGTTCAACATTTAACGAATTGTCTTTTTGCAATTGCTCCACTAAATTTTCGAATTCTACATTCGTAAATTTTTCGTGTAATAAAGTAGAAACAAATGCATTTTGCTGAACGCGAATCCTTTCTGCTTTCGATGGTTTATACACCTCATTATCCCACGCCAGCAATCCGCCAATACTACCTATCACAGCCAACTCATTCATTTGCTCTTGATACTTCTCGTAACTACTTTTCATTCTTATTTAATTTTAATCCATGTACTAACAAACATATCCATCCAGATAGAAATAGCAAACCGCCAATAGGCGTAATTGGGCCCAACACCTTTTTCCAAAACCCAAAATCAACCACCTCATGAAAGGCCAGTAAATACAAAGAACCCGAGAACAATAGGATGCCAAACATGAATAATTTGAATGCTGCGTTTAGTAATTTGTTCATATCTAATTTTGCGGCCAAGCCGATATACAAAACCGCAAAAGTGTGAATCATTTGATACAGCACAGCTTTGTTCCATATCAACAACTCTTTTTCTCCTACAATTTTGGTGAGTCCGTGCGCCCCAAAAGCCCCAAATACCACCCCTAAAAAGCCACTAACAGAGGCGAACACAATTGTTTTTCTCAACATAAATTCGTTCTTTTAATGAAGATAGGCAACTGAATAACAATTGTTGCGTTATTCCAACTACAAATTAATAACTAAACCATGAAAATTAAAATTTTATCTTTTCTGTTTCTATGCTCGGCACTATGTTTTGCGCAAGAAAAAGAACAAAAAAAATGTGAACTTACACATTCCTTTGGATTTAATGCAGGTATGACAACAGGGATAGGATTATCGTATCAAATGTACGCTAAAAACAAAATCGGATTTCAGCTAAGTGCCGCACCATTTCTCACTTCTTCCGATGATCAAAAACTTAATTTCGGTTTTGCAGGATTGTACAAATTGAGAGACAAAGAAAGAGTGGACTTCCTTTCTTATGTGGGAGTAAATTACATTTACTCAAGATCTCCAGAGTATAATTATATCTATGATGATTCTTATTATGGATACCCTCAGCAAACTGTAAAAAACACCAACCAACTTAATTTAGGTATGGGCTTAGGTTTCGAATACAATACACAAAGAAATATTACACTAAGTCTTTTAGGTGGATATGGAGCATTTAAAACCAACATTTACTGGTCAGTGAAGCCCACTATCGAAGCCTCTATCTTTTACAATCTTTAGTATGAAAAAAATATTTCAATTTTGCTTTGCTTTTGCACTGCTAATGAGCACAAATTTATTTGCTGGCAACGACACCACAACTACAACAAGAAGCAAACGTCAATTAGGCTTCAATGCAGGAACTGTAAGTGGTTTTGGCTTATCATACCGCCAAACATCTCAACTGAATAATAAATTAATGCACCAAGTTACTTTTCTTCCTTTTATTAATGGAGATTTTTATTTTGTTGATGCAGCATACACAGCATTTTATAGAATTAGAGAGCGGAACAGTGTAGACTTTAATCTTTATGGTGGCTCTCACTTTCTTTTTGGTTCTTATGGAACCCTAAATATTACAGGAGGGGGAATTGGTTTCGATTTTCAGATGAAAGACTTTTCTATCAATATTAATAGTGGTTACGGACTCTACACCACAAACGGCACATCGACCGCTACTGGTTCGAATTTTACGTTTGAGTTTTATCCAACAGGCGAAATCGGACTCTTCTACAAACTATAAAAATAAAGTACATAAAAAAGCCCGTTAGTAGAATTACCAACGGGCTTTTTTGTTATTCTAAAACTGAATTATTGAGCTTCAGTTGTTCTTTCTGGTCTGGGAATCAAAGCCTTTTTAGATAATTTTAATTTACCTGTTCTAGCTTCAATCTCTAACAATTTAACTTTAATAATATCACCTTCTTTAGCCACAGTATTGATATCTTCAATTCTTCTGTGTTCAAATTCAGAGATGTGCAACAACCCTTCTTTACCAGGAAGAATTTCTACTACCGCTCCGAAAGCAAGAATAGCTTTTACTTTACCTTCGTAAACTTCACCAACCACAGCTTTAGCAGTCATTCCTTTAATTTTGTTTACCACAAAATCAATAGAATCTCTATTGCTTCCCGAGATTGATACTTTACCTTGTTTGGTTTTCTCAATTTCCTCAATAGTGATTACAGTGCCAGAAGTTTTTTGCAACTCTTGAATGTGTTTGCCACCTGGTCCGATAATTAAACCAATAAACTCAGAATCAATCATTACACTTACCATTCTTGGCGCATGTGCTTTCAATTCTGTTTTCGGCGCAGAAAGTGTTTTCATCATTTCACCCAAGATATGCGCTCTTCCTTCTTTGGCTTGATGTAAAGCTTTGGTTAGAATTTCATAAGACAAACCTTGAATTTTAATGTCCATTTGGCAAGCCGTAACACCATTTTTAGTTCCACAAACCTTAAAGTCCATGTCTCCCAAATGGTCTTCATCACCTAAGATATCAGACAATACTTCGTACTTACCAGCATTATCAGCAATCAATCCCATTGCAATACCAGAAACCGGATTTTTAATTTGAATTCCTGCATCCATCAATGCTAAAGTTCCTGCGCAAACAGTAGCCATAGAAGATGAACCATTAGATTCTAAAATATCAGATACTACGCGAATAGTATATGGATTTGCTTCTCCTGTAGGAATAACTGGAGTTAATGCTCTTTGTGCCAAGTTACCATGGCCAACCTCTCTTCTTGAAGTTCCTCTTAAAGGTTTTGCTTCACCAGTTGAGAATGGAGGGAAATTGTAATGCAAATAGAATTTTTCTTCTTTAACTACAGAAACAGCATCTAATCTTTGGTCGTCTAATTTGGTTCCCAAAGTTACTGTTGTTAATGATTGAGTTTCACCTCTTGTAAAAATTGAAGAACCATGAGAAGAAGGCAAATAATCAACTTCACACCAAATTGGTCTGATTTGATTTGGTTTTCTACCGTCTAAACGAATTTGCTCATCTAACAACAATCTTCTTACAGCATTGTATTCAACATCATGGAAATAAGTAGAGATTAATTTTCCTTTTGCTTTCAACTCTTCCTCAGAGAATCCTGCTTTAACTTCTTCTAATATTTTTTTGAAAGCCGCCGATCTATCGTGTTTAGCAGCCGCCGATTTAGCTACTGCATAAACTTTAGCGTAAGCTTCTTTCTCAATTCTTGCTTTTAATTCTTCGTCTTTAGCAGCTGTTGGATAATCTCTTTTTACTTTAGATTTTTCCACCTTAGCAGCCAATCTAACTTGTAAATCAACTTGTTTTTTAATCGCCTCATGTGCTGTTTTAATCGCCAAAATCATTTCTTCTTCAGAAATTTCTTTCATCTCCCCTTCTACCATCAACACGTTGTCTTTATCGGCAGCGATAACCATGTCAATATCCGATTCTGCCAATTGTGCTTTAGTAGGATTAACGATAAACTGTCCGTTAATACGACCAATTTTAACCTCCGAAACCGGACCGTTAAAAGGTATATCAGAAACAGCCAAAGCAGCAGATGCGGCTAAACAAGCCAATGCATCAGGCAAGATTCCTTCTTCGTAAGAAATCAAACTAATGATTACTTGACACTCGCATAAATAATCTTCAGGGAACATAGGACGCAAAGCACGATCCACCAAACGACAAGTTAAAATCTCTAATTCGTTTGGTCTGTTTTCTCTTTTGATAAATCCACCAGGTACTTTTCCTCCTGCCGAGAATTTCTCTTTGTATTCTACAGATAATGGAAAGAAATCTTGTCCGTCTTTCATCTCTCTGTTTGCTACCACAGTAGCCAACAACATGGTGTTACCCATGCGCACAACAACAGAACCACATGCCTGTTTTGCTAATTTTCCTGTTTCAATTGTGATGGTTCTTCCATCCTCTAATTGCAATGTTTCAATAATTGCTTGCATATTTATTTACTTTCTATAATTACGAAATAGGGGTTCATTTTGAACCTTTTAATAAAGCCAAAAGGCAATTGGAAAATCCAATTGCCTTTTTGTGCTGCATCCTTCAATGTATTATTTTCTTAAGTCTAACTCCTTAATTACAGCACGGTATCTTTCGATATCCTTGTTTTTAAGGTAGTTCAACAAACTTTTTCTTTGTCCAACCAACTTCAATAACGAACGTTGCGTTACGAAATCTTTTTTGTGAGCCTTCAAGTGGTCTGTAAGGTGGTTGATTCTATGTGTAAACACAGCTACCTGTCCTTCAGTAGAACCAGTATTTTTTTCAGACTTTCCGAACTTTTTGAAAAGTTCTTTCTTTGTTTCAGTTGTCAATAACATTTCTTCTATTTTTAAAAACGGAGGACAAAGATATACAAATGTTTTTATTTTCCAAGTACTTAGCTTTGCTTTTTATAGCAAAAAGTTGCCTCAAGAGTCCAAAATCAAAAACCTATGCGCAAAACATGTATGCTTTACCTGCTATTATTATCTTTTAGCACTTTCACGCAAATGCTTAAATAGGTATATTTTCATTGTAGGCATACGAATAAAATAAAATGGCACTTTGATATTTAAAAAAATACCCTATCTTTGTCGCCCTTATTAAAAATTTATAACCGGCTCGTGCAGCCAACTTTAAAAACCACATTATGGCAACAACAATTAGATTACAAAGACAAGGAAAGAAAAAAGCGGCTATCTATCATGTAGTAATTGCTGACTCTCGTTCTGCAAGAAATGGTAAATTCATTGAGAAATTAGGAACTTTTAATCCTAACGTTAATCCTCCTGCAGTTATCCTTGATTTCAACAGAGCTCTTTACTGGACTAAAACAGGTGCTGAACCTAGTGATGCAGTGAGAACTATTCTTTCAACAGCTGGTGTTTTAATGAAAAAACACTTAGATGGTGGAGTAACTAAAGGTGCATTAACCCAAGAACAAGCCGATGCAAAATTTACTGCTTGGTTGGAAGGGAAAAACAGCACAAACGATAAAACTGCGAAATCTTTAAGCTCTGCTAAAGCAGATGCTAAAAAGAAAGCATTGGAAGCTGAAAAAGCTGTTAGCGCTGCAAAAGCTCAAGCAATTGCTGCTAAGTTAGCTGCTGCTGAAGCTCCTGCCGCTACTGAAGAAGTTGCTAGCGCAGAAGTAACTACAACTGAAGATGTTGCTGCTGAACAAGTAGTGGTAGCTGAAGAGGTTGCTGCTGAACAAGCAGTTGTAGCTGAAGAGGTTGCTGCTGAGGTAACGCCTGAAGCTCCTACTGCTGAAGCTCCTGCGGCACAATAATATTCTATCCAAATCAAACAAAAAGCATCCCTAAACAGGAGGCCACTGAAAAAGTAGTTCTTTTTTAGAAAGATTAAAAAAAGCGATTAAGGTTAAAGAAATTTTCCTTAATCGCTTTTCTGTTTTTAGATGATTTTTGATTTATTGTTTTTGATTTGCTTAAA
>Ga0208960_1000359_pt1 | contig 25848 bp, 13 predicted proteins | sample GreLakmeON33MSRF_FD_187703 | JGI IMG/M metagenome (GOLD analysis project Ga0208960, IMG submission 187703) | Freshwater lentic microbial communities from great Laurentian Lakes, MI, USA - Great Lakes metaG ON33MSRF (SPAdes) | ecosystem: Environmental > Aquatic > Freshwater > Lake | place: Great... | reverse complement strand
GGGCCGAGCTTGTTGCCAGCGTCGGCAAGCAACCGCTCGGCCTCGGTCGCGGCGTCTTCGAGAGCGCGGCCGTAGTTGCCGGTGCGCTTCTGCTGGCGGTCGTCCCAGTGCGCGACTTGATGGATGGGCGCGTATTTCTCGGCCCAGTTGCGCAGCATCTTTTGCACGTCCGCAGGGATGTCGTCGAAGGGGACGGCGGTCGCGTTGCAGTGCTGGCAGAGGAGACCCTGCTCTGGCACATCGCGCGTGATGAACGGGAGCAGCGGCGCGCGGCAACAAGGGGCCTCGGGGTAATCACGCGGTGCGGTGGCGAGGCGCTTGTGCCAGATCTGCCGGTCGTGAGCGACCTGCGCGGCGAGCCGATACGCGCCGACGAGCGGGTGCGAACTGCGCCAGACGCGCCCCTGCAACTGACCGAGCGTCTGCGCCATCCAGCGCGCGAGCATGAGGTCATCGAAGGCCTCGAAGACCTCGCCATATTCGCGCCAGAGTTTGTCCAGCGGCGCATCCGAATGGTTACTCATTCGCAGAGACTTTGAGGTGACAGGTGGCGTGTGACAAGGGCCAAGGGGTGCGCCCGCGCTACTGCACGCGCTCAAGCACCTCGCCCGGTGCCAGTCCGGCCAGCAACTCAGCGACTGTTTGCGTCTGGCCGGGGAGCTCCAAGTCTGGAGCCACCTCGCTCAACGGCAGCAGCACGAACCGCCGCAAGTGCGCGCGCGGATGTGGGAGCGTGAAGGTCGGCGTGTTCCGCACCTCGCTGCCCCACGCGATCAGGTCGAGGTCCAGCGGACGGGCTTCGTTCAAAACAAGCTTGGGACGGCGGCCAAACTCGCGCTCCAGCGCCTGCAACTCCGCGAGCAAAGTCTCCGGCGTGAAGTGTGGCAACGGAGTGAGCGCGACGACCGCGTTGATGAAGTCCGGCGAACCGGGCGGGCAATCCACCGGCGTGCTGCGCCAGAGCGAAGAGCGGAGCAGTGGTCTGGAGGAGAAAGCGGCGAGCCGCTCCAGCGCCTCGCGAACCGTCGCTCTCGCATCGCCCAGATTTCCACCGAGAGCGATGACCGCCACCAATTCCGGATTCCGCATTCCGCATTCCGCACTCACTTCAGTCCCAGCACATCCTGCATATCGTAGAGGCCGGGCTTCTGTTGCACGACCCACTGCGCGGCGCGAAGCGCGCCGTTGGCAAAGGTCTCGCGGCTGCTGGCCTTGTGCGTAAGTTCCACCCGCTCACCGTTCGCGGCGAAGATGACCGTGTGGTCGCCCACCACATCGCCGCCGCGCAGGGCGTGGATGCCAATCTCCTGGCTGGTGCGCTCGCCGACGATGCCTTTACGTCCATGGCGCAGCGCGTCCTTGAGCTGCACCTTCCGCACGTCGCCCAGGATTTCGAGCAGCGTGGTGGCCGTGCCGCTGGGCGCATCCTTCTTGAGGCGATGGTGCATCTCGACCACTTCGAGGTCGAAGTTCGGGCCGAGGATTTCCGCCGCCTTGCGCGTGAGCCAGAAGAGCGTGTTGACGCCGGTGGAGTAGTTCGAGGCCCAGACCATCGGGATTGCGGATTGCAGATTACGGATTGCGGATTTTTCCGCGTCCGCGTGGCCGGTGGTGCCGATGACGAGCGCTTTCTTGTGTTGGGCGCAGAGTTCCGCCACGCCGAGCGTCGCGTTGTGGAAGCTGAAGTCGATCACCGCGTCGGCGGTGGTAATTACGGCACCAAGTTCGTCGCCCATATCAATCTGGCCGACGACCTGAATGCCGGGGATGTGCGATGCGCAGGCGATGAGTGTCTGGCCCATGCGGCCTTTCGCGCCGGTGATGATGACTTTGGTCATAGTGCAGGGGCAGGTTGAAGTTTGCGCGAGGAGTGCGCAAGCCTCGCCGCCGGAAAGGGTGCAAATCAGGTTTTGCGAATCGCGCAGCGACAGCCCGATCTCACCCACATACCTGATACGAGAAAGATGCGTCCGGCAGGTTGCCAAGCTGCTTGCGAGGCACAACCCTCGTCCAGTCGGCCGGATTACTCCGCCAACGCCCGCGCGGCCCGGCGCTTCACGGCGTAGCGCTTCACCAATTCATCCGCGATCACGCCGGCGAGGATCACGGTGCCGATGATGGCGAACTCGATGTTGCTGTGGTTCGTCACTAGCGTGACGACGTTGCGCAGCACGAGGATCAACGCGGTGCCGATGATGACCCCGAGGATGGAGCCTTCCCCGCCGCGCAGGCTGCAACCGCCCAGCACCGCCGCCGCGATGGCGTAGAGCTCGTAGAAGTTGCCGAAGTCCACGGGCTGGGCGGAGTTCACATCCAGCACGAAGAGCACGCCGCCCAAGCCGGCCAGCGTGGAGCAGATGACGTAGGCGAGGATGGTCATGGCCCCGGTGTTGATGCCGCTGTAGCGCGCGGCGTCCTCGTTGCGGCCCAGCGCGAGCAAGTAGCGGCCGTAGATGGTGCGGTTCAAGAAAATCGCGGCAATCACGGCCACGATGACCAGCACGACCCACGGCGCGGGAATCTCGAAGCCTTGCACGAACGGGATGGGAATCTTGCCGGTGGAGAGAACGCGCAGGCCCTTGAAGCCGTCGCCGAAGCCGACGGTCTGGTCGCCGGTGAAGCCGCGCGTGATGCCGCGATAGAGCATCAGGCCGCACAGCGTCACGATGAAGGGTTGCAGCCGAAGCTTCGTGATGAGCAGGCCGTGCATCAGCCCGATGCCCACGGACACCACGGACACGGCCAGCAGCGCGGCGGGCAGCGACCACTTCTGCACCGTGAGCAGCCAAGGCAGCCCACAGCCGACGAGACAAATCACCGAGCCGATGGAGAGGTCGATGCCGCCCGTCACGATGACAAACGCCACGCCGATGCCGATGACCCCGAACAGCGCCGTGCGGCGGATGAGGTTCTCGACGTTGTAGCCGGAGCGGAAGCTCTCGCTCGCCCACGTGGCGAAGAGGCAGACGGCGAGCAGCAGGCCGAAGATGCCGAGGAGTTTTTTCATGCGGTTGCGGAAGTTTCGACACCGGTCGCGAGTTGCATCACCGCTTCCTCGCTGAGTTCGTTTCGCTGGAGTTCGCCCGTCAGGCGGCCCTCGTGCATCACGAGGACGCGGTCGCTCATGCCGAGGATTTCCTCCATCTCGCTGGAGACGAAGAGAATCGCCACGCCCTTGCGCGCGAGTTCCTCCATGAGCCGGTAAATCTCCTGCTTCGCGCCCACGTCGATGCCGCGCGTCGGCTCGTCGAGGAAGAGCACGCGCGGCTGGATGGCGAGCCACTTGCCGAGCACGACCTTCTGCTGGTTGCCGCCCGAGAGGAACTGCACCACCTGCCGGTCGCTCGGCGTCTTGATGCGCATCGCGCCAATCATCTCGGCGCTCAACTCGGTTTCCCGGCGGTGGTTGAGGAAGCCATTGCGCTGGTCGCGGCGCAGGCTGGCGAGGCTGACGTTCTCGCGCACGGGCATCTCCAGCACGACGCCTTGCTTCTTGCGGTCCTCGGGCACGAGGGCCATGCCGGCCTCGATGGCTTCCTGTGGCGAGGCGGGAGAAACTTCCTTGCCGCCAACGCGAATCGTCCCGCCCAGCGCGGGCGTGACGCCGAAGAGCGAAAGCAACACTTCCGTCCGCCCCGCGCCGACGAGGCCGGCGAGGCCGACAATCTCCCCAGCGCGCACTGTGAAGCTCACTTCGTGGCGCGGGTGCGCGGGAGTGCGGAGGCAGTCCACTTGCAGCGCGACTTCGCCGGGCTGGTGCGGCGCGTGCGGGTAGAACTGCGAGAGGTCGCGGCCCACCATGAGCTTCACCATCGCGGCGTGGTTGATTTCCTCGCGCGCGAGGCCGCCGCTGTTCTCGCCATCGCGCAGGACGGTCACGCGGTCGGCTAGGCGCTTCACCTCACCGAGCCGGTGCGAGATGTAAACGATGCTCACGCCGCGCGTGCGGAGGTCGCGGATGACCTTGAACAAGTTCTCCGCCTCGCGCGCAGAGAGGCTGGAGGTCGGCTCGTCCATGATGAGCACGCGGGCGTTGGTGGAGAGAGCCTTCGCAATCTCGACGAGCTGCTGCTGGCCGATGGCGAGCGTGCTGACGAGCGTGTCCGGCTTCACGTCCAAGCCGACGGCGGCGAGGAACTGCCCGGCCTCGCGATGCGTGCGTGCGGTGTCAATCAGCCCGAAGCGACGCGGCTCGCGGCCGAGGAAGATGTTCGCGGCCACGTCGAGATTGTCGGCGAGGTTCAGCTCTTGGTGAATGAGCGCGATGCCGCTGGCGAGGGCATCATGGACCGAGCGGAGCGCGACGGGCTGGCCATCGAGGAGGATTTCGCCGGAGTCGGCGGTCTGCACGCCGGCGAGGATTTTCATCAGCGTGCTCTTGCCCGCGCCGTTCTCGCCGATGACGGCGAGCACCTCGCCGCGCTCGACGGTGAGGCTCACGCCCTTGAGCGCCCGCACGCCCGGGAAGGACTTGGTCAGCGAGCGGGCTTCAAGCAAGGGCATTGGAATGGCGAATTTGGAATTGCGAATAGCGAATCAGGCTACGTGCGCAGCGGCGCAGATGGCCGCCGATTCCCCATTCGCAATTCGCCCTTCGCCATTTACTTCCCCCCGACCTTCGCCTTCAGGTCCGCCCAGAACTCATCCACGTTGTCCTTGCGAATCTGCCGCGCGGGGATGTCGATGAACTTGCTCGCGGGGACCACGCTCTTGTTGCCCTTGAGAATCTCGTTCAGCACCTCGACGGACTTGTAGCCATACATGTAGGGGTTCTGCACCACGGTGCCGTGGACGTTGCCTTTCTGGATGCCCGCGAGCGTCGCGTCCGCCTCGTCGAAGGCGATGACCTTGACCTTGCCCAGCTTGCCAGCCTGCTGGAGCGCCTCGAGCATGAGCGGCGGGTTGTAGGCGAAGAGGCCCACCATGCCGCCGATGTCGGGATACTTCGCGAGCGTGTCCTCGGCGTTGGCCTTGCCCTTGGCCTGGTCGAACTGATCGGTGAGCGTGCCGAGGATTTTGAAGCCGCCGCCTTCGAGCACCTTGTCGGCGGGGTCGAAGTTGCTCGGGTTCTCGGGCCGGCCGAGGATGGCGTCAATCGTGCCTTGGCGACGGCGCTTGGCGTTGTCCTGCTCCATGCGGCCGATGAAAATCATGACCGTGCCGCCCTTGGGCATGGCCTCGCGCACGAGGTCGCCGCACATGCGGCCGGCCTTGTAGTTGTCCATGCCGATGTAAACGAGTCGGTCTGCGTTGGGCGCGTCGGAGTCGTGGGTGATGAGCTTGGCGCGCTTGGCGGCGGTGTTGAGCAGGTCGGTCTGGTTCGCCGGGTCAATCGGGCTGACGGCGATGCCGTCCACGCCCTTGGTGAGCAGGTCCTCAATCATCCGCTTCTGGTCGCCGATGCCCTCGACGGGCATGAGCGTCTGCGCGTCCACGCCGAGCTTCTCGCCGGCGGCCTTCACGCCCGCAGCGGCGATGGTCCAGAACGACGCGACGCCGTTGGAGACGAAGGCGATTTTCTGTTTCTTGCCGGGCTTGGCCGGGGCGTCGCCGCCGCCGGGTTTGGCCGCGGGTTCAGCGGGCTTGTTGCAAGCGGTGAGGCCAGCCAGCAGCAAGGCGAGCGCGGAGAGGGTGAATAATTTTTTCATAGTGATGAGGGTTTAGGAAATGCGGAAATCAGCAGACGGTCAAGCCGCCGTTCACATGCAGCGTCTGCCCGGTGACGAAAGAGGACGCTTCGCTCGCGAGGAAGACCACCGAGCCGTCGAGGTCGGCGGGGATGCCCCAGCGGTTGACGGGGATGAGCGCGCGGTAGCCGTCCTTGAGCGCCTGCGGGTCCTGCTCGTGGCGTTCCACGGGAATCCAGCCGGGCGCAATCATGTTGACCGTGATGCCGTGCGGGGCCAACTCGCCGGCGAGGCTGCGATGGAAGCCGTTCTGCCCGCCCTTGGCCGCCACGTAGGCCGTGAAGTTCGGCACGCCGCGCGCGACGACCTCGGAGCCGATGTTGATGATGCGGCCCCAGCGCTGCGCTTTCATGTGCGGCAGGCACGCGCGCGTGAGGAGGAAGGGGCTCTTGATGAAGAAATCAATCATCCGCTGGTAGAACGCCCAGTCGTAGTCCTCGATGGGCTTCTGCGGCTGGTCGCAGGTGGCGTTGAGGACCACGATGTCCACCGGGCCGAGCTGCTTCGTGATGGCGCGGTGCATTTTCGCGACATCGGCCTCGCTGGTCACGTCGGCCTTGAAGAGCGCGCCGGTTAGGCCGAGGGCTTGAAATTCGGCGAAGGACTTCTTGGCGCGGGCGGTGTTGTTGGCGTAGTTCAGCGCGACCTTCGCCCCGGCCTTGCCGAGCGCGATGGCCATGGCCTTGCCGAGGCCGGTGCTGCTGCCAGTGACGAGCGCAACGCGTCCGGCGAGGGAGAAGGGATTGGCGGAAGTGTCAGGCATGGAGGGGCGATTGGGCGTGGTTGAGTTGTGCGACGGGCGGAGTGTGGAGAGAACGCGCGGCGAGTGCAAGCCGCCGACACGCCCTCGTCGAAGGATCGAATTTACATTCCGTCCGCCAGTCATTACGCTCCGCCTATGATAAACAATCTGATTCGCCGCCTCGCGCTCGCCGCACTGAGCTTCACCTTCACCCTTCAACTTCACGCTGAGCAGACCGGCGCGGGACGGCGCTTCCTCGCCGGCGATGACTCCACGCGCCGCCTGGCCATCATCGCGCCGGACGGCAGCTACGAATGGGAACTTAAGATTGGCGGCATCCACGACGCGCAGGTGCTGCCCAATGGCAACGTGCTGCTTCAGCAGGGCTTTCAGAAAATCGTCGAGGTCGCGCCGGACAAGAAGGTCGTGTGGGAATACGACTCCGGCAAAATGAACGGCAACGAGGGCAAGCGCATCGAGGTCCACGCCTTCCAGCGCGTCGAGAACGGCCTCACGATGATCGCCGAGTCCGGCGCGGGCCGCATCATCGAGGTGGACAAGGACGGCAAGATTCAGCGCGAGGTGAAGCTCAAGTTGAACAAGCCCAACGCCCACAGCGACACGCGACTCGTCCGCAAGACCGCCGCCGGCACGTATCTCGTCGCGCACGAGGCGGATGGTTTCGTCCGCGAGTATGACGCGGCTGGCAAGGTGATTTGGGAGTTCGAGGTGCCGCTCTTCGACAAGCCCAAGAAGGGTGGCCACGGCCCCGAGGCGTGGGGCAACTCGCTCTTCAGCGCCGTGCGACTCGCGAATGGCAACACGCTCATCGGCTCCGGCAACGGCCACAGCGTCCTCGAAGTCACGCCCGCGAAAGCCATCGTCTGGAAGGTCGAGCAGAACGACCTCCCCGGCATCACGCTCGCGTGGGTCACGTGCGTCGAGCGCCTCGCCAACGGCAACACGATGATCGGCAACTGTCACGCGGGACCGAACAACCCGCAGTTCATCGAGGTCACGAAGGACAAGAAGGTCGTGTGGTCGTTCAAGGACTTCAAAAACTTCGGCAACTCCATGCCTGTGCAAGCAGTGCTCGGAGCAAAGTAGTGATGACGTCTCCTTCTCGAAATGGGAACGCGCCGCGTTCGCTCGCGCTGGCTCTCGCGCTGACTTCTGCTTTCGGCGGCGGACAGTGTCTCTCCGCCGCCGAGTCAAACCCCGCCGGGCTCGAGTTCTTCGAGCGCAAAGTTCGCCCGCTCCTCGCGGAGCAATGTTACTCCTGCCACGGCGCGGAAAAACAGAAGGGCCATCTCCGACTCGATTCCCCCGGCGCCATTCGCGCGGGCGGCGAGAGCGGCGCGGTCGTCGTGGCGGGCGATCCGGCGAAGAGTCGGCTCATCATCGCCGTGGGTTATCAGAGCGAGGATCTCAAGATGCCGCCCAAGCAGCGGCTCACCGCGCGGCAAGTCGCGGACTTGACCGAGTGGGTGAAGCTCGGCGCGCCGATGCCTGTCGGCGAAGCGCCTGTGTCGGCGATCCGGAAAGAATTTAAGATCACCGACAAAGACCGCGCGCATTGGGCGTTTCAACCGGTGAAGAAACCGGTCGCGCCGCAAATCAACAATGGCAAACCGCCGAGCGCGAATCCCATCGACGCCTTCGTTCTCGCGAAGCTCGCTACGAAAAACCTCACCGCGAATGCCTCCGCGACGCCGCGCGAGTTGGTCCGCCGCGCTTACTACGATTTGACCGGTCTGCCGCCGACGCCCGCCGAGGTCGAGGCGTTTCTCGCCGACAAATCGCCACGCGCGTGGGAGCTGTTGATTGACCGCCTGCTCGACTCGCCGCGCTACGGGGAGAAGTGGGGCCGCCACTGGCTCGACCTCGTGCGCTTCGCCGAGAGCAACAGCTACGAGCGCGACGGCGACAAGCCGCACGCGTGGCGCTTCCGCGACTACGTCATCCGCGCCTTCAACGCCGACAAACCTTACGACCGCTTCCTCCGCGAGCAGCTCGCCGGCGATGAACTCGCCACGCCCGACGCCGACGCCATCATCGCCACCGGCTTCTATCGGCTCGGCATTTGGGACGACGAACCCGCCGACCGCGAGCTCGCGCGCTACGACAGCCTCGATGACATCGTGGCGACGACCAGCCAGGTTTTCCTCGGCCTCACGGTGGATTGCGCGCGCTGCCACAACCACAAGATCGATCCCATCCCGCAGCAGGATTACTACCGCCTGCTCTCGTTCTTCCAAAACGTGAACCACTACCGCAACGGCGGGCCGACGGATGAAATCCCGCTCTTCACCACGCCGGAAGAGAAGGCCGCGCACGCCGCCAAAGTCCGCGAAGTCGAGCGTCGCCGCGATGAAGTTCAAGCCAGCCTCACCGGACTGGAAACGCTCTTCCGCGAGCGCCTCGCGAAAGGTGAGACCACCCCGAAGTTGGAATCCGCACCGCACCGCGACCTCGACGAACTCCAATTCCGCTACTACCGCGACACGTGGGACAAGCTCCCCGACTTCACGCTCATCAAAGCCGAAACCGTCGGCAAGCTGGCGAGCGGGCTCTTCGACATCGGTCTGCGCACCCGCAACGACGCGTTCGGTTTCGTCTTCGAAGGCGCGCTCATCGTGCCCAAGGATGGCGATTACACCTTCCACCTCGACAGCGACGACGGCTCGCGCCTGAGCGTGAACGGCAAGCAAATCATCCTTTACGACGGCATCCACGGCGAAGGCAGCGAACAGTCCGCCACCGTGCGCTTGAGTCAAGGCCGCCGCCCCATCAAGCTCGAATACTTCCAACGCCAGAACGGCCTCGGCCTCACGGTCGGCTGGTCCGGCCCCGGCTTCACGCGCCGCGCACTGTCGGCTTCCAGCGAACCCGTTCGCGCCGTGAAGAACAAGTCGCCCAAATCGGACTTCGCCCAGCTCATCAGGACCGAAGGCGCACGTCTGCTGGGCGTGGAGCAGTTCAAGAATTACCAAGCGCTGAAGAAGGAACTCGAACAGCTCAAGCCGGAGCGCGTGTCTGCTGAAAAGGCGCTCGCGATTTCCGAGCGCGGCGCCACGCCGCAACCGACGCATTTGCTGGCGCGCGGGAATCCTGCGCTGGCCGGCGACGTTGTTGAACCGGGCTTCATCGAAGTGCTCAACACACCCGCGCCCATCCTGCCCAAGCCCGCCCCCGACGCGCGCACCAGCGGTCGTCGCACCGTCCTCGCGAACTGGATTACGTCGCCGGAAAATCCGCTCACCCCGCGCGTGATGGTGAATCGAATCTGGCAGCATCACTTCGGCCGCGGCCTCGTGCGCTCGACCAGCAACTTCGGCACGCAGGGCGACCGGCCCACGCACCCCGAGTTGCTCGACTGGCTCGCCAGCGAGTTCGTCGCGCGCGGCTGGAGCATGAAAGCGATGCACCGGCTCATCATGACGTCGCAGACGTATCGCATGGCATCGCGCGGAAACGCGGCCGCGCTGAGCGCCGATCCGACGAACGATTTGCTCTGGCGCGTCGACCCGCGCCGGCTCACGGCCGAGGAGATTCGCGACTCGATTCTCGCGATCAACGGCACGTTGAATTTGAAAATGTTCGGCCCGAGCATCTTTGTGGACATCCCGCGCGAAGTCATGGCCGGGCAATCGCAGCCCGGTAAAGGCTGGGGCAAATCGCCGCCGGAGGAGCAGTCGCGCCGCAGCATTTACATCAAGGTGAAGCGCTCGTTGCGCCCGCCGATCCTCGAGAGCTTCGATGTCGCCGAGACCGATCGCTCCGCGCCGGTGCGTTTCGCGACCGTGCAGCCGACGCAGGCGCTCGGGATGATTAACGGCGGCTTCCTCAATGAGCAGGCGGAAGTGTTCGCCGCGCGCCTGCGCAAGGAAGCGGGCGATGACGTGACGAAACAGGTGCGACTCGGCCTCCAACTCGTCACCACGCGCACGCCGACCGATGCCGAAGTGCAACGCGGCCTCGCCCTCATCGCGGCCTTGCGCGCGCAGGAGAACGCCTCGCCTGAAGTGGCGCTGAAATATTTCTGCCTGATGGCACTGAACTTGAACGAGTTGGTCTATGTGGATTGAACGAGAACCTTTTTTGCCATGAACAATCAACAGCCCAACTCCGCGCAGCCCGCCGGTGATTTCTGCCGCCGCACGCGCCGCGAATTTCTCTGGGAATCCGGCGCGGGTTTCACCGGTCTCGCGATGACCGGCCTGCTCACCGTCGACAAATTCTTCGCCAACCAAGCCAACGCCGCGACGTCGTCCACGCCGTTCGTCAATCCGCTCGCACCCAAGCAACCGCATTTCAAAGGCAAAGCGAAGAGCGTCATTTTCCTCTTCATGTATGGCGGGCCGAGCCAGGTGGACACGTTTGATTACAAGCCGGAGCTCTACAAACTCGATGGCAAAACCATCCCGGTGAAAACCTTCGGGCGCGGCGGCAAGAAGAACGAAGGCCGCGTCGTCGGGCCGAAGTGGACCGGCAAAAACTACGGCCAGTCCGGCAAGTGGGTCAGCGACCTTTTCCCGAACCTCGCCGGTTGCGTGGATGACATTTCGTTCATCCACTCGATGATGGCGGACTCGCCCATTCACGGCTCCGCGATGCTCCAAATGAACACGGGCAAAGTCCTCTCCGGCAGTCCGTGCCTCGGCTCGTGGGTAAACTACGGCCTCGGCAGTGTGAACGAAAACCTGCCCGGCTTCGTGGTGATGCTCGACCCGACGGGCGGGCCTATCAGCGGCGCGAAGAATTGGTCCAGCGGCTACATGCCCGCCAGTTATCAAGCCACCATCATGCGCTCGGCGGGCGACCCGATTCTCGACCTTCAACGCCCCGCCACGATGAGCGAAGCCTCGCAGCGGCGCTTCCTCGACACGCTCAAGGAATTCAACTCCGAGCATCAAGCCCCGCGTGCCGACAACAGCAATCTCGCCGCGCGCATCGCGAGCTACGAGATGGCTTTCAAGATGCAGAGCAGCGCGCCGGACGCGGTGGACTTGAGCAAAGAGACCGAGGCGACGAAGGAACTTTACGGCATCAACGACAAGCGCACCGAGGACTTCGGGCGTCGCTGCCTGCTCGCACGCCGGCTCGTCGAGCGCGGCGTGCGGTTCATCCAGCTCTACGCCGGCGGCGCGCACAACGACGACAACTGGGACGCGCACGGCGACCTCGTGAAAAACCACACCCATCACGCGGGCCGCACGGACAAGCCCATCGCCGGCCTGCTCAAAGACCTCAAACAACGTGGTCTGCTCGACAGCACGCTCATCATTTGGGGCGGCGAGTTTGGCCGGCAGCCCACCGCCGAATATGCCACCGGCACCGGCCGCGACCACAACGCCTACGGCTTCACGATGTGGATGGCCGGCGGCGGCATCAAAGGCGGCACGACCCTCGGCCAGACGGACGAACTCGGCGGCTCCGCTGTGACCGACCGTTTCCACGTGAAGAACCTCCACGCGACCGCGCTGCACCAGATGGGTCTCGACCCCGACAAGTTGAGTTACTTCTACGCCGGCTTGGATCAAAAGCTCGTCGGCGTGGAAGGCGCGGAGTTGATGACGAAGATTGCGAGTTGAGTTGGAGTTCGGCCAATCAGATTCACCACAGAGGCACAGAGAAAGACATCGGCAAAGCTTCCTCTCCTCTGTCTTCTCTGTGCCTCTGTGGTGAAAAGCCTCAGCTCAAAATCCCGTGCAGCACTTCGCCGTGGACGTCCGTGAGGCGGATGTCGCGGCCGCTGAAGCGGAAGGTGAGGTGCTCGTGGTGGATGCCCAGCAGATGGAGCATCGTCGCGTGCAAGTCGTGGATGGCGACTTTGTTTTCCACAGCCTTGTAGCCGTAGTCGTCGGTCGCGCCGTAGAGGGTCCCGCCCTTCACCCCGCCGCCAGCCAGCCACATCGTGAAGCCAAAGGGGTTGTGGTCGCGGCCATTCGAGCCCTGCGCAAAGGGCGTGCGGCCGAACTCGCCGCCCCAGACCACGAGCGTGGAGTCGAGTAGTCCCCTGCCCTTCAGGTCGCGTAACAGGCCGGCGATGGGCTGGTCCACGGCGCGGGAATTCTTCTCATGGCCGTCGCGCAAGTTGCTGTGCTGGTCCCAGCGGTCGCCGCCGCCAGCCGGACAGGTCAACTCGATGAAGCGCACGCCGCGTTCGACCAAGCGCCGCGCCAGCAGGCATTGCTCGGCGAAGGTGGCGGTCATCTTATTCGGCGAGTCCACGCCATACATCCGCTTGGTCGCGTCAGTCTCGCCGCGAATCGCCATCAGCTCGGGCACGGCGGACTGCATCCGGTAAGCCAGTTCGTAGTTCGCGATGGAACTCTCCAGCGCATCGAGCTTGCCGAAGCGTTCCACGACCCCAGCGTCGAGCTTCCGCATGAGGGCGAGCTTCGCGTCCTGGAGCTCAGGCTTCGCCTCGGTGGGCAACACGTTCGCCACTGGGTTCGCGCCGGGCTTGAAGACGGAGCCTTGATACGTCGCAGGGAGGAAGCCGCTGTTGAAGTTGTCGAGTCCGCCGGGCGGGATGAGCCCGCCGTTGAGCACCACGAAGCCGGGCAGGTCGGCGTTCTCGCTGCCAAGGCCGTAGCCGGCCCACGCGCCCATGCTGGGCCGCCCCTGCAAGCCGCTGCCGGTGTGGAGGAAGTAGTTCGCGTTCGTGTGCTCGGAGAAGGCGCTCGTCATTGAGCGCACCACGGCGAGGTCGTCCACGCACTGGGCCACGTGCGGGAACAGGCTGCTGACGGGAATGCCGCTTTGCCCGTGCTGTTGAAATTCCCACAGCGAGCCGAGGGTGTTGCCGTTGTTGTTGAACTGCGTCGGCTCCATCTTCATCGCGAAGGGCTTGCCGTTCTCCGCCGTGAGCCGGGGCTTCGGGTCGAAGGTGTCCACCTGCGAAGGACCGCCGTCCATGTAGAGGAAGATGACGGAGCGGGCGCGCGGCGCGGCGTGCGGGGCGCGGGGGGCGAGGGAGTTGGCCGCGCTGGCGAATGATTTGTCCGCGAGCAACGAGGTGAGTGCGAGTGCGCCGAAGCCGTTTGCACAACGGGCGAGCATATCGCGACGGGTCAAAGCGCGTGGATGGAAGTTTCCGCAAGGTGGCATGGCCTAGTTGAGGTAAATGAATTCCTTCACATTGAACAGCACATGGGCGAGGTCGGCCCAGACGCGTTCATCAGCAGGCGAAGGCCCGAGGTGCTGAGATTGAGTGCTGACAAACGCGAGGGCGTCCTTCAGCTCGTGCTCGGTGGGCGGGCGGCTGAAGGCGGCGAGATACATCTGGCGGACGCGGGCGGCGGGGTCGGTCACCGACGCGAGCTTCTTCGCCCAAACGCGCGACTGTTCCACGATGAACGGGTCGTTCATCAGAATGAGCGCCTGCGCGGGGACGTTCGAGATGTTGCGTCGGCCCATCGTGGTGAAGGGAATGGGCATGTCGAAGGCCAGCATCATGGGCGGGAGGAAGTTGCGGCGCACCGAGGTGTAAATGCTCCGCCGACCCGCGCCGTCGAGCGGGCCGCTGCTGGGTTTTCCCCGGCCGTCCATGAAGGGCGTGACATGCACCATCACGCTCGGGCCACCGAGCTTCGCGTCGAGTCGGCCCGAGACGGTGAGCACGGCGTCGCGGATGGCCTCGCCTTCGAGGCGGCGCAGGTTCATGCGGTGGAGCAAGGCGTTCTCGGGGTCGAGCTGCTCGGCGCGGGCGTCGGTCGGGACGCTGGCCATTTGGTAAGCCTGCGTCAGGACCAACTCGCGGATGAGGCGCTTCACGGACCAGTTCAGATCGCGGACGAAGTGGACCGCGAGGTGGTCGAGGAGTTCGCGGTGCGACGGCGGCTGGCCGAGCACGCCGAGGTTGTCCACGGTCGGCACGAGGCCGCGCCCGAAGAGGTGATGCCAGACGCGGTTCACGATGACGCGGGCGGTGAAGGGATTGGCGGGGTCCACGATTTGTTGCGCGAGTTCGAGGCGGCCACTGCCGGTGGCGAAGGTCTGCGGCTGAGTGCCGGACAAGGCTTCAAGGAAACGGCGCGGTGTGGCTCCGGCGGGGTTGCGCGGCTGGCCGCGCACGAGGAGAAACTCGTCCACGCCGTTGCCATCGAGCATCGCGGGGGCGGTCACGGTGATGGGTTGGATGCGCGCGACCAAGGCGGCGCGGCGGGCGAGCAGGGGCTTCGCGGCGGTGGCGAGTTGCTGGCGCTCGACGCTGCCGGGCGGGCAGAAGAGGTCGAGGTTTTGCACGAGCCAGTCGGCGAGTTGGGCGGCGGCGGGCGAGGGCAAGAAACCCTTCTCCATTTGGGCGGCGACGTTGAGGAAGGTGCGCTGCAACGCGGCGGCGAGCGTGGCCGGTGAGTTCACTTCCGCAGCACTGAGCGCGGCGTGGAGCAACTCGTTGGCTGCGTCGGGCAAGGGCGGTTTCGCGTCCGCCTGCAGGACCATCGCGATGGCGAGGGGGGCGGAGCCGATGGGGCTGAACTCGGCGTGGACGCGCTGGCCTTTGTAGGCGGCGAGCGGGTGCTCGACCCAGCGCCACTGGTTGCGGTCGTCCTTGAACTCGCGCAGGAGCGCGCCGTGGAGCGGGCCTTGGATGACGAGGTGTGAGGCGACGTTCGCGTAGGCGCGCACGGGGCCGCGCACGAGATACCAAAGGCTGCCAGCTGTGAGCGTCACGTCGGGCGTGCGGAGGGTCTGGCCGCTGCGCTCCCACGTGCCGAGCGGGCCGCCGTCGCGCTCGACGCCTGAGGTGGCGAGCGCGCTCCACGCGAGGTCGCGCACGGCAGCGGGTCGGGAGACGATGCCGGCGAGCGGTTGCTGCTCGCTCAGACCGAGAAGGATTTCGCCGGGCTGCGCGGGCCGGGGGCCGAAGCTCCAGCCGTCTTGCACCCAGTCCTTCGGGCCGGGCTTGGCGTAGTCCACGACCATGCTGGCTGGCGCCACTGGGGCGGTTTCACTCTTCGGCTTCTGCGCCGTGCTGCGCGGTGCGGCAAAGGCGTGGAGCGGGTGCTCGGAGTTGGTCTTCGCTTGCTGGAGGGCGGCGGTCCATGCGGCGGTGGGCGTGGGGCTGAGAAGACTTTCGGCCAAGCGCTCCAAGCCGGGGCGCAACGCTTGGGCGGTAGCTTGAAGGAGCTTCGCCTGCTCGGTGGAACGCAGTTGCGTGAGCTGCGCGGCGACTTCGCGGTGCGTCTCCATCGCGACGAACGGTGCTTGGCGATAGGTGCTGCTGATGAGGAAGCCGGCCAGTGCGTAGTAGTCGCGCTGCGAGATGGCGTCGAACTTATGGTCGTGGCAGCGCGCGCAGGCGACGGTCATGCCGAGAAAAGTTTTGGACATCACGTCGAGGCGATTGTCCATGCGGTCGCACTCGTCCTGACGGATGTCCACGGGCGAGTGAACTTCCTCGCCGAGGAACCAGAAGCCGGTGCCGAGGATGGATTCGTTGCCGCCGGTGGCGGGGTTCAGGCGGGGCTTCGGCATGAGGTCGCCGGCGAGGTGTTCGATGACGAACTGGTTGTAAGGCACGTCGGCGTTGAGCGCGCGGATGACGTAGTCGCGGTAGTGGTAGGCGTTGGGGATGATGGGCTCGAACTCGTGGCCGCGCGTCTCGGCGTAACGCACGAGGTCGAGCCAGTGGCGCGCCCAGCGCTCGCCGAACGCGGGGGAGGCGAGGAGCGTGTCCGCTAGATTGCCGATTGCCGATTGCCGATTGCCGATTGCCGACAGGCGCTCGAACTCCGCCACTTCCTCGGGCTTCGGGGGGAGGCCGGTGAGGTCGTAGTGGAGGCGGCGCAGGAGTGTGTGCGGGGCGGCGGGCGCGGCGGGGGGAAGTTGCTTGGCTTCAAGTTTCGCGAGGAGGAAGCGGTCCACGGGTTGGGCGCTCCACGCGGGGTTCTTCACGGCGGGCGGTGGGATGGAGCGCGGCGGTTCCCAACTCCAGTGGGCTTGCTTGCGCTGCTGGAGGTCGAAGCCTTTCGCGGCGACGCGCGTGGTGCTGGTCTCGGTGGGCCAGGGCGCGCCGCGCTTCACCCACTCGGCGAGGTCGGCGGTTTGGGCGTCGCTCAAGCGGCTCTTGGGCGGCATCTGCAAGTCCTGGTTGCCGTAGCGCACGGCTTCGATGAGGAGGCTCTTGTCCGGCTGACCGGGGACGATAGCGGGGCGGGTGTCGCCGCCCTTGAGCGCGGTGGCGCGGGAATCGAGGAGCAGGCCGCCCTTGAGTTTCTTCGCGCCCGCGCTGTGACACTCGTAGCAACGCTCGGCGAGCAAGGGGCGGATTCGCTTCTCGAAGAACTCGAGGTCCTCGGCCGGGAAAGAGGTGGCCGCACGGACGGCAAATTCGCCACACGACCACAGGCTCGCCATGAGGAAGAGCGTAGCGAAGCACGCACGCCGCAAGCCAAGCTGGTGGTTGGAATTCCGCACGGAGAGTGGGACGCGGGTGGACAACTATTTCATCGGCACGCCGCCGAGGGGCTTGCCATTCGTGTCGAGGATTTGGAAATGATGGACGCCGGGGCCGCTCGCCTCGACAAAGCTCCAAACCACTTTTTTCTCGGGTGTGACCTCAATCATCTTGGTGCGGTCCGCGCCGATACCGTAACAGGCGATGACCGTGTTGCCGTTGGGCAACCGCTGGCCACCGCAGGCGTCTTTGATGAGCGGCTTGTCGAAGCTGGTGTTGTCCACCTGCCAGACGGTCTTGCCCGCCTTGTCCACCTCGATGGAGACGTGGCCGTAGGTGCAGTTGATAAGCGTGTTGCCGTTGGCGAGGCGGATCGCGGTGAAGGGCCAGTTCGGGGTCTTCACCTCCCAGACGATTTCACCCTTCGGGCTGTATTCGCGGACGACTTTGTCGTGGAGTTGGGGGATGAGGTAGTTGCCGTTGGCGAGCTTGCGGGCCATACGGCTCTGCATGTGGTGGTTGGTGAGCTGGCAGGAGATGGGAAACTCGATGACGATTTTGCCGGTGCGGTCGAGTTCCAGCAGGCGCGGCTTGGGGCCGGCTTCGGTGACCATGATGCGGTCGCCCTCGACGACTTGGGCGGTGTTGACCTCGGCCTGCGTGCCTTGCCACTCGAAGAGCTTTTTACCGTCGCGGGCAACTTCCACCACGCCGCCGCCGGGGTATTCCTTCGACTTGGAAAGCGTGAGCAAGAGGTTGCCGCTGGGGAGGACGTAGCCGTCGCGGGTGGCGTGGGGGTAAGTCCATATGGCCTTGCCCGTGGCATCGACGATGCGAGTCTGCCCACCGCAGGCGAGGAAGGAATGGGTGATGGAGACTTGCGCGTGACTGGCGGTGAGGCTGGCAAGCGTCAGCGCGAGGGTCAGCACAGCGGTGCGAAGGATGTTTTGCATGGGGGATTGAAGACGGCTTTGGAAACGGAAGCAATCGGAACTCGATGGATAACAATGGAACGAGGTTCCCGCCGCCGTCCTACTTCAAGGAGTTGGACATGATGCTGGGAGCGGAGCGCAGCGCAGCGCCAGTTGACGATGTGTATCGCGCGACAAGGGTCAGGCGGTTGTCCCTCGGACGAGGGCCTTTCCACGGGAGCGCCAATTCGTAGCCCGTGCCGAGCGAGCTGGCAGTCGCGAGCGGGGGCAGGCTTGCCGCCGGGTAAGACCAGATTTGCGCGGGCTTCGCAGTGGGCGCGCTGGCGTCAGCGAGTGCTCCGTCATACGCCAGGATTTCCAAGGTGCCACTGCGGATGGGAACGCCCTTGGCGCGGCTGCGGCTGCTGGCGAAGATGCGCACTGCCACTCCGTCCGGGGCGCTGGAGGGGTTGGATTTCAAAGCCACCGGCAACACGAAGAGATGCAGTTCATGGATGCCATCGCTTCGGCTGAAGCGACCACCGCCGCTCGATGACGAGGAGCAGCCGATGGGCGAGAGCAACGCCAAGCCGAACACGCCTCCGCACACGGACAGCTTTACTAGGCCGCGGGTGACAAGTGTTGTCACGAGCCAGTGGATTTCCGTCCACCAGGATTGACCGGCGGAGGGGTGGCCGTTGGCGGAAAGATGGGGTCGAGCAACGGCTTGTTGAAGTCGTTGCGCTTCAGCTCTTCGTTCAGGCGCGAGCGGTCGAGCTGCTCGCGCGTGGCCTCGTGCGCGTCGTTCAACGGCACCGGCGTCTGGCTGCTGATCATGATCGTCGGCGTGAGGAAGATGAGCAGCTCCTTCTTCTCTTTCGTGATCTTCGTGCTGCGGAAGGCCGCGCCGAGATACGGGATGTCGCCGAGGAACGGCACCTTCTTCACACGCCGATCCTCCTGCGTGCCGATGAGACCGCCGATGATGATCGTCTGGCCGTTCTGCACACTGACCGTCGTGTTCGCGCGACGCTGGTTGATGATCGGCACGGTGGCGGACTTGTTGATCTCAACGCTGCCACTGCTGATGGAGGAGTTCGTGGTGCCAAGCTCCAGCTTCACAAAACCGTCCGGGCTGATCTTCGGCGTCACTGTCAGGTTCACGCCAATGTCCTCGTAGCGGAACGAGTTGATCGTGTCGCCGCGCTCGGTCACACGGCTGTCGGTGATGAGCGGCACGCGCTGGCCGATGTTGATGGTCGCGGGCTTATTGTCCGCGGTGACGATCTGCGGGCGGCTCAACACCTCCACCTTGCCGTCGTCGTTCAACGCGCGGAGCAGGAAGCTGAAGTCACCGCCTGTCACCGCTGCGGAGTAACCACCGAGGCTCTTGAGCGCTGTCGCCATGCCGAGGTCGCCGCCCACGGAGTAAGGCGTGCCGTTGTTGAAGTTACCTCGGTGCGACCAGTCCAGCCCGAGGTCGCTGCCGGACGTGAGCGAAACTTCCGCGAGGAGCACTTGGATCATCACCTGCGGCTGGGACTTGTCCAACTCGGCGATGAGCTGCTGGACTTGCACGAAGTAGCGCGGACTGGCTGAAAGCAGCAGCGTGTTGCTGTTGGTCTCGCCGACCACGGCGACCTCGCGTTCGAGCATCTGCTGCGCGGCCCCGACGGCGTCCACGCCCAGCGTCTGCGTCACGCGGAGACGTTCCTGGTCGAGGAACGAGCGGATGGCCACGGCCACGTCCGCCGCCTGCGTGTTCTTCAGGCGGACAACTTCCGTGCGGCGGTCGTTGGCCGTGCTGGAGTCCAGCGAGTCGATGATCTGCTCGACCATCGTCACGTAATGGTCCGTGCCGCCGATGAGCAGGCTGTTCGTGCGCGGGTCCACGGTCACGGTAAGCGCAGACTGCTCCGCCGTGCCGAGCGTGGCGCTCGCGGCGTCGTTCGTGCCTCCGGGGCGCACGAGCGTGTATTGGATGGTGCGCTGCGAGGTAGTCGTCGCCGTCGCTGTCATACGGAACATCGAGGTGAGGATGTCGGCCATCGCGCGGGCCGAGGCGTTCTTCAGCGCGAAGACTTTAATCTTCGCCTCCTGCGGCGAACTGGCGTCGAGGCGCGTGATGATCTGTTCGAGCAAGCCCATGTAGTCCACCGGGCCGCTGACGATGAGCGAGTTCATGCGCGGGTCGGGCGTGATCAAGACCGACTCCTTCAACGCCGCCGTGATCAGGTCGCGGCCTCCCATCGTGCGCGTGATGAACTGAAGCACGGACTGCGCGTTCGGATTCTGCTGGTCGGTGAGCGGCGCGGGCTTGGTGTTCAACGCGGCGTTCAGGATGGTCGAGAGCGTCTCGGCCCGCGCGTTCTTCAGCGGGAAGACTTTAATCTCGGCGATCCGCGCGACCTGCTCGGTGTCGAGGCGCTTCACTAGCTCGGCGATGCGCCGGGCATCCACCTCGCCGCAGGAGACGATGAGCGCGTTGATGCGTTCGTCCGCCGTGACCTGCACCTGCGTGGCTTGGCCGGGCGTGCCGGTGGGGCCGTCGCGGAACAAACCCTGCACCGTGAGCGCGACCTTGCGCACGTCCGCCTTCGCGAGCGGGAAGACATGAATGGCCAACCCGTTCTCCGCCGGCTCAGCGTCGAGCTGCTTGATCAGCCCCTCGACCGTGCCCAAGTCCTCGACATTCGCGCCCACGAGCAAGGCGTTCACCCACGCGTCGGCGATGATGGTGATGGGGTCGTTCGGCTCGCCCCGGACGCGGGGCGGGCGGTTGGCGAAGATCGGCTGCAAGGTGGTCTGAAGCTTCCCCGCCGTGGCCTTCTTCAACGTGAAGACGCGGAAGTTCAATTTGCTGAACGTCCCCTCGCCGTCGAGCTGCGGGAGGATGCGCTCGACGAAGTCGAAGGCTTCCTTGCCGCCTGTCACGAGGATGGTGTTGACGCGGTCGTCGGCGATCACGGTCGCCTTCACGCGGCGCTGGTTGGCGCTCACGGTCAGCGCGTCCGCCGCCTCTTTCGCGGTGAAGAACTGCGTCAGCGTCGTCGCGAGGGAGGTGGCCCGCGCGTGCTTGAGCTGGAAGAGCCGCACGTCGCCGGTCACGGCCTGCTCCTGCGTGTCCATCCGTTTGATGACCTCGCGCACCACGGCCATCGTCTCGGGGCTGGCGCTGACGAAGATAGTGTTGCTGCGCTGGTCCACGCTCACGGCGAGCTTGTCGGCGGTGGTCGCTGCCGGTGCGCCGCGCAACTGGCCGGGACGGTAAAGCCCCTGCTGCACGAGCGAACTCAGCATCGCCCCGACGCGCGCGGCGTCGGCGAATTGCAGCGTGAACACTTCGAGCACGCCGCCCGCGATGACCGGCTCGGCGTCCAGCTTCTTGAGCAGGTCCTGAATCAGTTCGAGGTTCTCTTTGCTCGCCGAGACCACGAGCGAATTGTTCAACGCGTCCGGCTCCAGCTTGATTTGCGTGGCGGGCAGTGGCGGCTGGCCCGGCAGCGACTGCGCGGTGCGGCGGGCGGTGAAGATGCTTTCAATCATCGCCCCTACGCGCGCGGCGTCGTTGTGCTTGAGCGGCAGCACGGTGAGCTGGAGCGCCGGGTTGTCCATGCGCGTGTCGAGCTTCAGCAGCAGCTCGTCAATTGCACGGTTGTCTTCTTGGTTCGCGGTGATGAGCAGGCTGTTGCTGCGCGGGTCGGGCAGGATGACGGGCTTGTTGCGCTGGATGTCCGTCGTGCGCGCGGCGGCGTAACGCTGCTCAAAGAGCGTCGTCAGCGTCGCGCCCACCAGCCGGGCGTCGGCGAACTGGAGCGGAATCAGACGGATGCGCCCGCTCAGGGCCGGCCCCGCCGTGTCGAGCTGCTTGGCGAGCGTCTCGACCATCTCGAAGCCGTCGCGCCCGCCGCCGACGAGCAGCGCGTTGCTGCGCGAGTCGGCGAGGATGATGACCTTGAGCGCGTCGCCCTGGCCCTTGTTCAGCGTCACGCGCTGCGTGAGCCGAGCGTCCATGAGCTTCTGCAACGTGCCGGCCACGACGCTCGCGTCCGCGTGTTCGAGGGGAAGGATGCGGATGTCGCGGAGGTCGAACGGCAGCTTCTGGTCGAGCTGCTTCAGCAGTCCCTCGACGATGGCGAAGCTCTTCGCGTTGCCGGAGACGATGAGCGCGCCGGTGCGCTCGTCGAGCGTGATGACGGGCTTGTCTTCATTGCGCACCGTGGTCGCGCGCTGGCCGGCGTAGAGGTCCGCAAGAATCTTCTGCACCGCCGCCGGCTCCGCGTGCACGAGCGGGAAGATGCGCACGGTCTCCAAGCCCGAGGCGGACGGGATGTCGAGCTGGTCAATCACGTCGCTGATGAGCGGCAACACATCGCTGCGGGCGGCGACGATGAGGATGTTCGAGAGGTCGTCGGCTTGGATGGTCAACGCGGCGCGGGCCTTGGCGTTCTCGCTGGTGCGCGGCGCGGCGGTGGCGTCCTTCAGCGTGCGGAGCCGCGTGACTTGCGTCTTGAGGCCCTCGGTGCCGGGCACCGGCGCGCCCTCGGCGAAGACACTTTGCAACATCGGCACGAGGCGCGTAGCGGAGGCGTGCTTGAGGCGGAACAACTTCAACTCGGTCACGGGGTGGTCGAGCTGCTTGTCCAAGTCCTCGATGAGCTTCGAGGCCAGCTCGATGGACTCGGTCTGGCCGCTGAGGATGAGCGTGTTCGACCGCGCGTCCACGCCAAGGCCCAGCGGGTTGACGAGCGCTTTGCCGGTCAACCCCTCGGGCTGCGCACCGGGGCCGCCGGGGCCAGCCGCGAGCGTGCGGCCCTGCGTGAAGATGCTCTGCACCGTGGTCAGCACCGACGCGGCGTCGGCGTGCTGGAGCTTGATGATGCGGACGTTCACGCCTTCGGTAATCTGCGGCGTGTCCAGCAGCTCAACCACGGCGGCGAGCGCCTTCAAGTTGTCCGGCGTCGAGGTGAGCATGAGGCGGTTGCCGCCGCCGAGGCCGTCGGCGGCAATCTTGATGGGCTTGGTCAGGTCCAGCGTGACGGCCTCGCCGTTGTCGCCGAGCACACGGAGCCGGCGGATTTGCTCCTGCAGCTCGCGCGACTCCGGCGTCTGCAAGCCCTGCGCGCCGGGGCGAATCATGTTCTGCAACACGAGCGCGAGCGCCGCCGCGTTGGCCTTCTTTAAGGCGAAGACCATCACCTCGGCCTCGACGTAGGGCGCGGGCTTGTCGAGCGATTGAATCATCTTCTCCACCTGGAGAATCACCGCCTCGCGCGCGACGACCAGCAGGCCGCGTGAACGCGGGTCAATCGCGACGGTGAGCGGCTCGCCGGGACGGATGAGGTTGAGCTGCGTGACCATCTGCATCACGAGCGGAAGGACTTTCTCCGGCGGGGCGTTGGTCAGCGGCACGCTGCGGAAGTCGAGCTGGGCGGCCTGGCCCGAGCCGTCGAGCTGCTTGATGAGGGACTCCATCAACGCGAAGTCCGTGGGCCGCGCGCGAACGACGACGCTGCGCGTGCGCTGCTCGGCCACCACGGTGATGCGCGGCGGTTGCTCGACGGTGCGCACCGGCTCGCCGGGCCGCTGCGGTGTGACCGTGACAGGCGGCATGCGGAGCAACTCATTGAGCGTCCGCGCGACGACGACGGGGTCGGCCTCCTTGAGCGGGAAGAGGCGGAACTCGGCCTCGTTGCTGTAAAAGTTGAGCGAGAGGTCGCTGATGATGCGCTCGATGTGGTCCAACTCCGCAGCCGGACCGGAGAGGAGCAGCGAGTTTGCGTTTTTGTCCACGGCGATGACGACCTCGGGGAGGGCGTTGGTGTCCACGGGCGTGGCTTGGGCCTGCGCCGTGGGCGGGTTGGCCGGCGCGTTCGTGGTGCGCGTGGCGGGCGGGGCGTTGGTCAACGCGGGCTTGAGCGGGTCCAGCTTCTCGACCACGCGCAGGGTGCCCTGGGACATCTGCGGGTAAATGCTTTGCAGCATCTTCGCCATCTGCTCGGCGACGACGCGGTCGAGCGGGCGGAGGCGAACTTGAATGCTGTTGTCCTTGCTCTGCTCGTCGAGGCGCGCGATGAGGTCCTGGATTTGCGCGAGATCGCCGCGCTTGGCGATGACGGTGATGGAGTTGTTCATCACGTCCGGCTCGATGAGCGGCTGCTCGCCCTTGGGCCGCTCGGTGAAGAGCAGCTCCAGCTTGCTCGCCACATCGAACGCCTTGGCCTTCTTGAGCCAGACGAACTGCACGTCGCGGTCGGAGCGCTCAGGGATCTTGTCGAGCGTGGGCAGAATCTTTTCCACCACTTTGAAGTGCGCGGGCGTGCCGGAGATGATGAGCGAGTTGGCGCGCGCGTCCACGACCACGTTCACGCTGGGCGCGTTCGCGGCGCGGCCTTTGGAGCGGGAGACGCCTTGGAGGAGCTGCTCGATGATGGCGGAGACTTCCTTGGCCGTGCCGTTCTCCAGCTTGTAGATGCGGATTTCGATGTCATCGCCCTTCATCTCCACGTCGAGCGCCTGGATGATTTTTAGCAGGTCCTCAACCTCGGGGTTCGGGCCGTTGATGAGCAGCGTGTTCGCGCCGGTGACCGGCGTGACGGTGGTGCGAGGGAGCTTGCCCTTGCCCAACTGCGCCGCGAACGACGCGGTCACGGCGGTGGCGACCTCTTCAGCCTTGCCCTTCGCGAGATGCACGGCGTGGAAGGTCGTCTTGTCGCCGGCGGGCGCGGCGTCCATCACGCGCACGAGTTGCTCGATTTGCTCGAGCTGAAGGCGGTTGGCGTCCACGACGAGCGTGTTGTCGTCGCCACCGACGCTGATGAGCATGCGGTCCTCGCGGTCCGTGGCCCCGGCCTGACGCGGGAAAAGCTTCGCGAGCATCGTCGAGATGGCGAGGGCGGAGTTGCGCTCCAGTTGGAAGATGCGCACCTCGCGACCGAGCGCGGTGCCGGCCTTGTCCATCACGTCGGCGGTCTCCTGCATCAGCGCGAGTTGCGCGTCGTTGCCGACGAAAATGAGCTGGTTGCCGGGGATGTCCTCGATGATGAGCGCGCCGAGGATGCCCACGTCCGGCAAGCTGCGCGCGCGCTCCTCGAAGACCTGGCGAATCTTCGGCGCGGTCTCCGTGGCGCGGCGGCCCTTGAGCGAGAAGACCTTCATCTGCCGCACAAGATTCGTGCCGGGGCTGGCCTCGAACTGATCAATGAGCAGCGCGGCGGACTGGATGTCCTTCGGCTCGCCGGTGACGATGAGACTGCGGTTCTTCGCATCCACCACGACGGCCACGCGCTTGATGGTGCGCCCGGCGAAGTCGAACCGCACCAGCGCGTTGGTGAGAATCTCCGTGACGGCCACGGGGTCAGCAGTCTTGAGCCGGAAGATGCGCGAGTTGCCGCCCTGAGCGCCGGTGCGGTTGAGCTCCTTGACCAGACCTTCCACGACCGCCAGTTCGTTCGTCGCGCCGGTCACGACGATGCGGTTCGAGTTCGTCTCGGCGAGAATGACGGTGTTCAACGCCGTGGTGCCGGGCCGCAGACGGGCTTGTTCGGTGTAAAGCGTCTTGAGCGTGAGCGCCACGCCGAGGGCGTCCCCGCTGGTCAGGTCGAAGAAACGCGTCTCACGCACCTCGCTCGCCGCCGGGCCGCGGACTTGGGCGAGGATGGTCTCAATCTCCACGAGGTGGTTCGTGCGCGCGGTGACGATGACGCGGCCATTGCGTGTGTCGGGCAGAAACGTCGCGTCAGCGGGGTCGGACAGCGGGCGCGTCCGCCAGCGCTCTTCGTAGAGCGAGCGCACGAGCGGCACGAGGCGGATGACTTCGTCGGCGGGGCCGAGGTCGAACATCTTCGTCGTGCGGTCGGCGGGCGCGGGCTGGAGCTTCTGCAAGTCGTCGAGGATGCGGCTGAACAACTTCAACTGCGCGTCGTTGCCCGCGAGGATGAGCTGGCTGCCGGTGGCGTCGTCCATCACGAGCAACTCCGCCACGGTCAGCTCCGGCTGGTTCTTCACCTGGTCGTCGTAGAGTTTGCGCGCCTGCGAGAGCAGTGTGTTCGGCGTCGTGGAGCTGAGCTGCACGACTTGAATCTTGCGCGTCGGCTGCTC
>Ga0208960_1000357_pt1 | contig 25892 bp, 29 predicted proteins | sample GreLakmeON33MSRF_FD_187703 | JGI IMG/M metagenome (GOLD analysis project Ga0208960, IMG submission 187703) | Freshwater lentic microbial communities from great Laurentian Lakes, MI, USA - Great Lakes metaG ON33MSRF (SPAdes) | ecosystem: Environmental > Aquatic > Freshwater > Lake | place: Great... | reverse complement strand
CGGTAAGCCCGTGCCCGCGGAAGCTGGCGTCCGGATGGACCAGCGCTCCGAGGCCAAGCCGAAGAAGAAGTAAGCCGCCGCAGGGACGGCTTGCCCTCGGCGGCCTTTCGGCTGTTGGATGGTCGCGTACACCGTGGCCATCCGCATCGACCTCATCACCCTCTTCCCGGCCATGGCCGACGGCTTCCTTCAGGAGTCGGTCATCGGCAAGGCCATCGATAAGGGCCTAATCGAGTTTAAGACCCACGACCTCCGCGCCTATTCCAAAGACAAGCACCGGAAGGTGGACGACATGCCCTACGGCGGCGGACCGGGCATGCTCATGAGCTGCCAACCCCTCTTCGACGCCGTCGACGCCTTGGCCACCCCGGACTGTGAAGTCATCTATCTTTGCCCAGACGGTGAACAATTGACTAACAAGTTGGCCAAGGAACTGGCCCAAAAGAGCCATTTGATTCTCATTTCTGGTCATTATGAGGGTATCGACCAACGTTTCCGGGACCGGAAGGTTACCCGGGAGGTCTCGATCGGCGATTATGTGCTCACAAATGGCACTTTGCCCGCCTGCGTCCTAGTCGATTGCCTCGGCCGGCAGCTCCCTGGCGTGCTCGGGGAGGAAAACTCCTTGACTGGGGATAGTTACAACGGCAAGTTGCTCGCCTTTCCGCAGTTCACCCGACCCGCTGTTTACAATGGTCTCGAGGTGCCCCCCGTCCTCCTCGGAGGAAATCACGCTGATATCGAAAAATGGCGTCGGGAAAGGCAAATCGAGAAGACAAAGCAACGCAGACCGGACCTCCTGAAAGACCAAGAACACCAGCCATGAGCAGCAACCATCCCCTCATTCAATTTGCCACCAACCCCCAGCTAAAGACTGGCCGCGGTGACAATGCATTCAAAGTCGGAGACGGCGTACGCGTCTCAACCAAGGTCCGCGAAGGCGACAAAGAGCGCACCCAGATCTTTTCGGGCATCGTCATCTCCCGTAAGGGCGGAGACGTCCAAGAAACCTTCACGGTTCGCCGCGTATCCTTCGGCGAAGGCGTTGAACGTACTTTCCCGGTCCATTCCCCTAACATCGAGAAAATCGAAGTTGAGCGCGTTTCTCAGGTTATGCGCGCCCGCCTCTTTTATCTCCGTGGCCGTCAAGGCAAGTCCGCGACCAAGGTTAAGGAAAAGCGCTTCGAGCCGACCGAGGCCCAGGCCAAATAAGACCCCTCACGGTCTTACCAAAAACCCGCCCGCTGCGGGTTTTTTTATGGCAAAACGTTTAACTTCGCCGACCGATTAAAAAATGCCGCGGTCGATCCAAAAAAGCAGTTACGCACAATAAACCTTTGATGGTAAGTGGGTTGTTTTGCGTGTTTTTGAACCTAAAATTAAACCTCCCTCAAAAATAATCTGAAAACATGCAGGGGAAGGCTTGACTCCCCTCTCGCCGCCTGCGTCCTTGCACGTCCGTCTTTTGGTAAATGCCTCAACCGGACAACCACCACCTTCTCCCACCATGTTACGCATCCGCCTCCAACGCTTCGGTACGAAAAATGAGCCGACCTATCGTCTCGTCGTCGCCGAACAAAGCATCCGCCGCGACGGCCGTTTTGTCGAAGTCCTCGGCAACTACAACCCACGCGCTCGCGGACAGACCCCCCCTTTAAGCATCAACGTCGAACGCGTGGAGCACTGGATCAAGCTCGGTGCCCAGCCTTCTGATACCGCTAAGTCGCTCGTGAAGCGCGCTCGCGGTTTAGCCGCTACCCCGGCTAAGGCCTAATTACTACTGCGGCTCAGCCGCCACCCTGACGATGAAACGCCCCGCTTTAAAGCGGGGCGTTTCATTTGGCTAAGCTCTCGGCCAGCTGAGATTTAATTCGTCTTAGTCCAGCCGCCCTTGCCGTCCTTCTCAAGCTTCTGAAAGCCGGCTTGTGCCAGCCGACGATCATTCACGGACTGTTTCATCGCCCCTTCGCCGTAGCGGATCGTAAGGCTGGGAGACTCCAGCACTCGACGGCACGTCTCGCCCGTCACGGGATGTTTCAAAAAGTCGGGAGCCTCGGCTGGTAAATCCACTTCGAACTCTGCCCCTTCCGCTCCGTCCGGCTTGATCACGATGTAACGTCTGAGGGGCATTGGGGAAATTACCGTTTAGATGACCGGGGGTCAAAAGCATCGCGGAGACCATCCCCTAAGAAATTAAGCGAGAGCAACGTTAGGGCAAAGACTACCGAGGGCGAAATCAGAAGCCAAGGGCACTCTTCCATGATGTCGGCCCCCTCCTTAATCATGAGGCCCCAGGAGGTCATCGGGGCTTTGACACCCAAACCCAAGAAGCTGACGAAAGCCTCCAGCAACATCACCCCGGGAACCGTCAAGGTCGCGCAGACGGCGATCGTGCCCGCCAGGTTAGGTAGGTAGTGATACCGGAAGATGCCCAACCGGGATTGTCCGAGCGCCACTGCGGCCTGGACGAATTGCGAGCCCTTGAGCTCACGCGTCTGATTCCGGATGATTCGTGCCATGGTAAGCCAGGAAACGCCGCCGACCGCCAAGAAGATCATCGGCATGTTTTGGCCGAAAAGAACCGTGGCGAGGATCACGATTAAAGTCAGGGGCAGCGTGCTGACGATATCGACGATGCGCATCAGGCCGTCCTCGGTTCGCCCGCCGATCTCGGCGGCGAGCACGCCGTAAATGATGCCCACGAAAAGCGCGACGGCCGTCGCAATGAAGCCGACGAACAAAGAAATGGCACCCCCCTGCAAGAGCCGGGAGAGTACATCTCGGCCCAGCAAATCGGTGCCCAGCCAATGGCTGGCGCTCGGACCCATCGCGCTGGCTTCGAGATTTTGCGCCATGTATGGGTAGGGCGAGATCCACGGCGATAACGCGCAAAGCAAGGCCACCACGACCAAGAAGCAACCTGACCAGACCGCCATTCGGTCTTTCCGAAACCGCTGCCAACCGGTTTCTGTCTGATAAGTCGAAACAGTCGAGGCCATCATCGAGCGCGGGCTATCCGCGGATTAAGGGCGGCGTTCGTCAGGTCAGCCAAGAGGTTGAGCACGAGCAAGGCTACGGCATAAATAATCGTCGTCCCTAAGATCAGGGTGACATCGCGATTGATGATGGCGCTCACGAAGAGCCGCCCGAGACCTGGCACGTCGAAGAGCGACTCGACCACGAAAGACCCCGAGACCAAAGCCGCTGCCGCAGGCCCTAGGTAGGTGATCACCGGCAACAAGGCATTCCGCAAAGCGTGCACGAACCAGACACGCAAGGGCGGCACGCCTTTGGCGTAGGCGGTCCGGATATAATCCAGCGAGCGCACCTCCATCATCGAACCCCGCGTCAGGCGAGCCAACGGGGCGGCCGTGATTAGACCCAAGGTGCAGGCCGGTAAGATAAAATGGATCGCCGAGCCCCAGCCGCAGGGCGGCACCCACCCAAGCCCCAAGGAGAACACCAAAGCAAACAGCGGTCCCAACACGAAAGACGGGACACAGATGCCAATGAGCGAGAAACCCATCGGCACTCGATCTAACCAACTATTAGGCCGCACCGCCGCCAGGACACCGACCGGCACGCCGATGAGAATCGCCAGCAATAAAGCAACCAAGCCGAGTGAAATTGAAACCGGAATCCGCGAGCCGATGACTTCGTTCACCGTCCAGCCGGGATATTTCAAAGACGGTCCCAAGTCGCCCTGAGCCAAACGCGAAACGTAATTCCACCATTGTACGTAGATCGGACGGTCGAGCCCGTAATATTCTTCCAGCCGGGCTTTAACTTCGGCAGGCAAAGGTCGTTCTTTATCGAAAGGTCCACCCGGTACGGCATGCGCCAGAAAAAACGTCGCCGTGACCACGATCAACATGACCGGCACCATCTCGATTAACCTTTTAAAGACGTACCGCATCAGGGCTTCTGTTCCGCAGCCTTGACCCTCTTTTCCAACTCTTCGGTCGTGAGCGGAGGAGGCAAGCCGCGCGCATCAGACTGCGCCCATCCCAACCTATGGGCCAATGCCTTCATCTCTTCCGGATTAAGTTTTCCTTCGTCCTTAAATCGTGCCTGACGTCGCTGACTGTCATCCTCCATCGCCTTATCGACTTCCGCTTGGCGGCGCTCGTCGCTCAAACGTTGGCACCCGGTCAAGACCACCGACCCAAGTAAAATAATCGCACAGGGTAACGCCTTCATAGGGTCAGACTATTCAGCAAGATGGTAAGGGCTCAAGAGCTTACAGGCCGACGGTCGATTAAGCGGCCCACGTCGCCGCGCCACCTCATCATAGATTCGGTCACGGAGCCCCCGCGGGATAGCTTTACCGACCATCGCCAACAGAGACCATGCTCCCCCAAGTGCGTTAACCATCTCCAAGGCCGCCGAGGAGCGGGTCAGGCGACGGGAACCGAGCCAGACCACCACACTCCCTTGATCTCCCCCAGGCGGCTCGCCGGCCACCCGCGCGACGACGCCGGTATTGGTCGCAAAGATCAGGCGGTGGGCCGAGTTACGCCGCGCAAACCAGACCGCCGTCGCATCACACAAGGCACAGTCGCCATCAATCAATACAATCAGCGGGTCGCCCTTCATCGGGCCATTCTACAGCCGTTACCCCACGTGTGAAGGGGTAAATCTCTGGCGTCGTTGGCTACCGGCATCGGCCCGCCCAATCTTATCATTTCCGCCAGCGAAAGCGCTTGTCATAGGGGGGTGAGGTTGCCAAGTATGCGCCTCCTGTTGGCCGGAAGGGTATCCAAGTGGCTAAAGGTCGGGGACTGTAAATCCTCTCAGCTTCGCTGTTCGTGGGTTCGAATCCCACCCCTTCCACCAGCAGGACGTCAAAAGCCCCCCAACGGGGGCTGACTCGGGCAAAAAACTCAAATCCGCGTTGACTTGGAGGGCTGCCCACGGCTTCCCTACTGACACACATGGCCAACATCAAAGCTAACAAGAAGAGCATCCGTCAGACCGCCCGCCGCGCCGAACACAATAAAGTCGTCCGCACCCGTCTGAAGTCCCTGATCAAGGGCATCACCGCCGAGTCGGTGAAAGCGAACGCCTCCCTCATCGCCTCTTCCGCCGACAAGGCCGCGAAGACCGGCGTGATTCATCGCAACAAGGCGAACCGCATCAAGGCTCGCCTCGCGAAGAAACTCGCCGCCGCGAAAAAGTAATGCGGGCTGGCTCCACCTCCAACCCCGTCGCCTGAGGCGTCGGGGTTTTTTTGTTTCCAGACATGTCCGCCACCCCTCCCTCTTCCATCGGCTTCGCGGCAGGTCTTCTTGGCGATGAGGCGGTTCGTCTGGCCGTATTAGATCACGGCGAAGGTTGGGTCGCCCTCGATAAGCCCGCGGGCGTGGCCTTGGAAGAGCATCCTTGGCAAAACGGTGCACCGACGCTGCTAAGCAATATTCGAACGCAGCTCGAAGCCGGCAAACCCGAGCTCATCCGCCTCGGCCTCAAGGAGCCAGCCACCGTCTTCGGCCCCGAGCCCGAATCCGCCGGTATCGCCATCCTCGCCGACCGCGCCTCCTCTCTCGCCCCCTGGCGTGAAGCCCTGGGCTCCGGGGCTTTTGCTTTTGTCTACGAATTCATCGCCCGCCTCGAAGAAGCACCGACCGAGCCCGGCCTGTGCGATCTGCCGGTCGGGATGGATGATGAAAATCGACGGGCCTTCGTCTCGCACCGTAACGGCAAACACGCGGAAACGCGTTTCGAACCCGGACGTGCCTGCGGTCGCTGGCAAATCTGGACCGCCCAATCGCCGTTCCCGCGACGCGATCAGATCCGCATCCACGCGGCTGAATGCGGCATCCGTATCGCTGGTGAATTAAAGTATGGCCGTTCAGGTCGGGTGACGCTGACCGATACCACCCCCAAAGGCCGCTTGAATAAGGGCGAAGATAAACCCTTGCATCGCGGGCTGTTACTCCGGCTCGCCACTGTCTCAGGCATCTTGGCTGGAAAGAAATTCGTCATCACCGCTCCGCGGCCCGATGATTTTGCGACGGTAGTCAAGCGGCTGTCCCGCGGGCTCTGATCAGTCGCCGCGCGGAAAGGGATGCGTGAAACGATCCGCAGTCCGCACGTAGCCGTCCGGACTATTCAGCCGACCGATGGGCAGATAATGCTCGTAGTTTACTTTCCAAGTCGCCGGATCCGCGATGCCCTCTCGAAGGTGGACGAGCAGAATCTCCAGGACGACCAAACGGTTCTCGCCGTAGTAACGGATATCCAAGACGCGACACTCCAAGGCCACCGGACATTCCGTTAAGATCGGCGGACGCACCCGCTCGGCGCAACGGGTTGCGAAGCCGGCGCGCGCAATCTCGCTTTCACCCGCCGGCAGGGCCCGGGCGCACGCCACCATCCTCGCCGCCAAAGGTTCGTCACAAAGATGGATAACGCCTTCGCGATTCGCGATCAGATTAGCCGCGGTATCCTTGGGCGACCCGTCATCGCGATCCGCAGGAGCCAATACGGCCAAGGGCGGCTCCGCGCCCATAATATTAAAGAAAGAAAAGGGTGCGGCATTCGGTCGGCCCTGCGCGTCGATGGTCGTCACCAAGGCAATGGGCCGCGGGACCACCAAGCCCGCCAATAATTTGTAGGCCAGCGCTCCCGGATGGGCCGCAACGTCAAAACGTACGCTCATGACCCCTTAGGGGTATCTTCGCCACCCTGCGAAATAATCGCTTCCCGCCGCGCGGCATCCTGCCGATACGACATGATGAGATAAATCGAAACGCCGACGCAGATACACGAGTCCGCCACGTTGAACGCCGGAAATCGATAATTGAATGGTAGCGTGAAAGCCAAAAAATCGGTCACATGTTCGCCGAAAATCCGGTCATGGACATTGCCTAAGGTTCCTCCGACGAAAAGGCCGAAAGCGATCTGCCCGCCCTGCAATTCACGCAGCAAGGGCTGCCGCCAGCGCCAGACTAACACCAAAATAGCCGCGGCCAAGAAAACCAAAAAGGGACGGACGTCGTACTCCGAACCGATGCCCCAGGCGGCGCCTTTATTGCCGATATGAACCAAATCAAAACCCGCAAAGACAGGAATCGGCTCCCCGATTGAACTATCGAAATAAGTGCCGAAGGGAATCTTGCGGATGACCAATAGCTTGGTGCTGATATCCGCCGCGACCGCCAACAGGCCGACGACCCAAAAGGTCAGATAAGGGCGCAACCTGGACGACATACGGCGAGGCTCAATCAGGTGTCACTTGGCTCGTCATCCCCGCCGCCACCACCACCCGTGCCGAAGCCGACTTCGTCACCGATTTCACCCAAGGGGTTGCCGCCACGCCGACGGTGCGCCCGACGATTACGTTCGAGCTCCTTCTGGCCTTCGAGGGAATAGCGGGTGAAAGGCACCGCGATCAACCGAGGCGATGGAATGGGCTTATTGGTGATTTCACAAACGCCATAACTGCCGTTCTTCATGCGCTCGATTGCATCGGCGATCTCCTTGAGGCCTTCTTGTTCGTTAGAAATCAGCGAGAGGGCGAAATCGCGGTCGGCCGTATCGGTACCGGCATCGGCCAAGTGCTGAGAGTAACCCGAAAGATCGCCGGAGTCATCCTTGCCCGACTTCTTTAGCGCGGACTCGGAGTGGAAGGCCAAGCCCTTCTGCAAGGCTTCGCGCATGTCCACCAGCAGACGGTAATAGCGGCGGAATTTTTCCGGGACGAGCTTGGCTTCATCGACGAAGCCCGCTCCCTTGCGGAAAGGATTACTGCCCAGGAGATCCGAAATCGAAGCGGCCGCGACATTGTGCGTGCGCGTGCCTTGCGAGCGTGCCGCAGCGGCGGCCTTTTCCCGCGCCTTACGCTCTTCGTCAGGCACCCAGAGATTAAGTTTAATATGCTTACGCAACTTCAGGTATTCCTTAAGATCGTTGATGGTGTAATACTGGAGTTTCGGACGAGGGGCGACTTCCAGCGCGCCCGACTGAGCATGGACCTCACGATGGGAATTGAGCAGCTTCTTCTGCGCCGCGTGGGAAGCCTTGGTATCTTTGACTGGCTTAGCGGCCGCACCCTTCGCGCCCTTAACCAAGGCGACCGCAGGTTTACCGGCCTTGCCGACGACCGGAACAACCTTGACGGTGCCCTTCGCACTCTTGGCACTCTTCACCGGAACGGGCGCCGTCTTGGCGGAAGCGACAACCTTGCCCTTACTCGGCCCAACTTTGGCGGCCGGCTTGGCCGCTGCCTTGGCGGCGGGTTTAGCATTTCCCGCGGCAGGAGCCGAAGGCTTATTTTTCTTTTTGTCGACGGGGGCCGCAGACTTGTGGTTACCCGACTTTTTGGCAGCGGGTTTTTTGGGAGCAGGTTTCTTAGGCATCGGAGATTTATGAGAGGTTAGAGTATTTGGCGGCGAGGACATCACGGCACCGCGGAGACACCATACCAAATCTCCCGGCGTTCACAAGTTCGGGTACCCAGCGCCAGGAACGAGGGCAACGGACTCCCGGAGCCTTTTCGACCGCGAAGGATAAGGGCGCGCCGGCCTGGGGTACCAGTTTAACCCCCGAAAGAATCCAAAACTCAGCCAAAGCGGCCCCTTGCTGCGATAATAGGGCGAAATCAGGTTCCGCGGGGTCTCCTGCGACAATCACCACGGCTTCCAACGATTGGCCGATCTGCTTGTCCTGCCGCAACTTCTCGAGCGGGATGTTCACCTGAGCGGCAAGGGCTTGGATCCGGGACACGGCAGCATGGGCCGCCAACGCCGCCTCATCCTCCCAGTCAGCCCCGACGACCGGCCAATCCTCCAAGTGGACATTGGTCGCGTCGGTGTATTCGGAACGTCCGTGCAAATGCGACCACGCTTCATCCGCAGTAAAGGGCACAAACGGCGCGATGAGCTTCAAATAGGTGCGCAAGATAAGGTCGATCGCCGTCTGCGTCGAACGTCGGGCAAGATCGTTCGGTGCCGAGGTGTAGAGCCGATCCTTGATCACATTATGGTAAGTCGCCGAAAGCACTCCGGTGGTGAAACCAGCCAAAGCGGCGGCGGCCCGATGGAACTCATTCCGTTCGCAAGCATCGGTAACGTCGCGAATCAATCGAGCGGTCTCGACCAAGGCCCAGCGGTCAACCAAGGTCATTTTTGCCACCGGCACGGCATCGGTGGCCGGATTGAAATCGTAAAGATTGCCCAGTTGATAACGCAGCGAGTTGCGCATGCCGCGATACTGGTTCGAAACCGTCTCAAAGATGGCGTCGGATAACGGGATATCGCTTTGGTAGTTCTCCGAGGCCACCCAAAGGCGGACGATATCCGCTCCATATTTCTTGATATAATCATCGGCGGTCTGGGGCTTGCCGTCCGACTTCGAAATCTTTTGGCGCTTTTCATTCACCACGAAACCGTGGGTCAGGACGGCGCGATAAGGGGCCGAGCCCTTCACGACCATCGCCGTCCACAAGGAAGACTGAAACCAACCCCGGTGCTGGTCGGAACCTTCGAGATAAAGATCAGCCGGCCAATGCAGATCCGGGTGACGCGCACAGACGGCGAGGTGGCTTGATCCCGAATCGATCCAAACATCCAAGGTATCAGTGCCCTTGCGGATATCTTTAGGCCAAGCCGCCGGCACGGGTGCACCGGCGAGAACATCGTCGGTCGATGAGGCCCACCACCAATCGCCCCCCTGTTGGGCGATCATTTTACCCACATGCTTCACGACAGCCGCATCGAGGTAAGACTCGCCGGTCGAAGGTGAATAAAAAGCCGGGATGGGCACGCCCCAGGCGCGCTGACGTGAAATGCACCAATCTGGGCGACCTTCCAAGGCGGCCCGGATGCGATTTTCGCCCGAGGCCGGAATCCATTTAACTTCGCCCACGGCGGCAAGCGCGCGCTTTCTCAGATCGGCCCGATCAAGCCCCACGAACCATTGATCCAAAGCCCGGAAGACAACCGGAGTCTTGGATCGCCAGCAGTGAGGGTATTGATGCTCAAATGCCTGGGCCTTAAGCAAAGCTCCTTTCGTTTTTAACAATTCCAAGACCGCGATGTTGGCCGGATTTTTCCCATCGGTCTCAAGGACGGTGATGCCCACCAAGCTCGCCGGCACCTTGCCATCATCGGCATAAGTGCCGTCGTCGCGCACTGGACAATAGGGCTCGAGGCCATATTTATTTCCGGTCTGATAGTCTTCTAAGCCGTGACCTGGAGCCGTATGCACGCAACCTGTGCCGGCATCGGTCGTCACGTAATCGGCCAAGACCATCGGCGCGTCGCGCTCGATGAACGGGTGGCGAGAAATCAATCCTTCCAACGCCCGTCCCTTGACGCGGAAACCATCGGTCGCGCCTTCAAGGCCGCAGGCCGCGACAAAGGCATCGCGTAAAGCGGCGGCGACCAAGAACGATCGGTCGCCCTGCCGGACTTCAACGTATTCAAGTTCTGGATGCACCGCCACGGCCAGGTTGGCGGGCAACGTCCAAGGCGTGGTCGTCCAGATGACGACCGAGAGCGGATGCGCGGGAGCCAATTGCTTGCTCGCCGGCTGAGGCACCGGGAAAGCCACCCAGATGGAGAATGAACGCTTCTCTTTGTATTCGATTTCCGCTTCGGCCAGAGCCGTTTGGCAAGGAATTGACCAATAAACCGGCTTCTTCGAACGGTAGACCAACCCTTGCTCAACGAAGCAAGCGAAGCCGGCGAGGATTTCCGCCTCATAGCTCGGATCCATTGTGCGATACTCCGACTTCCAATCCGCCAGAATACCGAGGCGCTTGAATTGGCCGCGTTGCTTTTCGATGTATGCCGCCGAAAATTCGGCGCAGGCCTTGCGGACGCCCAAGGCATCGAGCGACTGCTTCTTCGCCTGCAGGTCTTTCATGACTTTATGCTCGATGGGCAAACCGTGACAATCCCACCCCGGGATATAGGGGGTGCGAAAACCGCGCATGGACTTATAGCGGAGGATGGAATCCTTCAGGAGTTTGTTGAGTGCCGTCCCGATATGGACGTCGCCGTTGGTAAAGGGCGGACCATCATGAAGGACGTAGGCCTTCTTGCCGGCGGCCCGGCTCTGGATGCGGTCGTAAAGTCGGTTCTTCTCCCAATGGGCGATACGAACCGGTTCGCGTTCGGCTAAGCCCGCCCGCATCGGAAAGTCCGTGACGGGGAGGTTGAGGGTATCCTTGAGCTCTTCGGCCATAATTAATCGGTAAAATTGAGGGAGAGGGGTAACAATGCAACCCCTCGGGGCGGGCAGGGTGAACGGGATGAAGGACGTGGCAAGGGCGGAGATAAGCCAGCTTTGCCCACCCTTCCGCTTGAGGCAGGGTTGACAGGGTGACCTGAAATACCCCAAAACTGCCCCATGGACAACATGAAGCCCACGCTCATCACCAAGCAGGCCATCGTCATCGACGTTGTGCTCACGGCGGTCTTTTTCGTCTGGATCACTTCCATCCTGAAAAAACATGTGCCTTGGACCGAATCTGGCGAAACCGCCGTCCTCTTGGGCGCCGCCTATTGTGCCGCCTGCCTCGCCGGCGTCTTCTGGTTAGCCCTCTCTCTCTTCCGCGTGACCCTGGCCGACCAAATGTTGCAAAAAACCGTCGCCGACCAAGAGCTGCGCTAAGCAGCCCCACGCGCGAATTCCAGGCCAGACTTTTCTGGCCTTTTTATTTTTTCGGGATGGGCGGGGTCAAAAGCGCCGCTTCAATTTCCTGACGCAAGGCTTCGGCGAGTTGGCGCTCCTTAAGGTAATCAGCCCAAAGTAGGTCGAGCTCTTCAATTGTACCTCCATTGAAACGCTCCAACCAGGCGCCGAAAGCCCGCCAAGCGTTATGGTAAACGGGATTCTGTCGGATGATTTCCCGTCGTAAAGCCGACTGGCGCCCAGTTACCCCTCGACTAATTGCCGCCAAGTCGCGATGCCTCGCGGCCTCGCCTCCGGTCAGCACCACGTCGCCGCTTCCTAGGTCAAAAATAAAGCGCGTGATGTCATCCAAGGCCTCGGCGGATTCGCGTATGCCATGGCTAACCGAATTGCGCGAAACCAAGAGGTCGGCCCGCCGGGCGATCCACCACGCCTCAGGAGATTTGGCCATCGTCTGAATTATTTTCATGATGGGTTCACCTTGCGCCGAGGCGATCAAGATTTTTTGCTGCGACTCGCTCGGGCTACCTGCCAGTGCTCGCCCCAAGGCGCGCCAAAAAAGAAAGGCCTCCGCGTCGGAAGCTTGCCCATGGATGACCGCTTCGAGTGGCGGGGCCGGCATAAAAAGCGCTTCTCTATACCAGTAATCGACCAAAGCTGGCCGCAACTGCACCAACACCTCGCACGCCAAAGCTTGGCGCACCCACCCCTGGCTGGCTGTCACCGGTTTCCCGCCCGCGATGGCCACCCGCGCCACCCAAGTCCGCGCGGCGACTTCTGCCGCCCGATCTGCCGCCACCCGTTCGTCGCCCAGACTTAAGGCGACCAACAAACCTCCAGTCATGGGACGCAGCCCGATAGGGGCGCCGCTGGCCATCTCCACTAATTCGATCCGGGCGATTGGCGGCGGCAGCTCAGGCATGGATACCGCATATTTTAAATAGCGGTCCAAGGCGTCCAAGTGCGCCGCGACGTAGCTGACTTCGGGGAGACGCTCGCCCACAACCATAGCGATCTTGTTTTCACTACTGAAGAGCTGCGGCGTCCCGACCGCCGACGGCGTCGGCTCGAGGATAGCGGCCGCCAGCCAAGCAGAGGTGGCCAAAACGCTCCACATCACTTACGCGCCGCTGAAGTGGGCTTCATCGATTTCGACTGGCTCACCGCCTGAAAGATGAACGGGCTCGCCGATCTGCGCTTGATCGTTTTTCCAAATCTCGACGGTCGCCGGCGCTTCGGCGTCTGGCGAAATCCATTGCCAGCGACCGATGCCCAGGAAGCTCATCGGGATGCCTTTGTCCGGACTCAACCCGGGGCCCGTACCGCGTACGAAGGGCTTGTTGCCGATGCCAATCATCAGGTTGATAATCAGCGAGGTGCCGCCGCTCGCCGGACTCGCCGCGGTGACTTTTGCCACTGGCTCGTCTTCCAGTTCGAGAACGGGCGTTTCAGCTTCTTCTTCCGAAATCAATTCAGCCTCCGGCTCATCGTCCACGACGGACGGTTGGCTAGGAGCGGAGGCTACGGGCGGGTTTTCAGCTAAAGCATCCAGGCGTGCCTGCAGCACTTCCACCGCGGCCTCCACCTTGGTTACCGCCCGGTCAGCCTTCTGGGCAGCCTTCTTAATCTCATCCCGGACGGCCTTCACTTCCTCGGCTGATTCCTGGACCTGCTTGGTGACATCGTCGCGGCTGGCGGCGGCGGCGCGGGCGGCGTTGGCCAACGACAGCACCCGAGCGCCCAAATCGTCCATGGCTTCTTTTGTCTCCGTATTCTGACCCGAGCTTTGTTGTAATTCTTGTAATCTGACTTCGCCTTCCGCGAGGCTGGCCTTGAGTGCGTTGATTTCGGCCGAAGCCCGTTGCGCGACCGCGGCGACCGCCGCATCGGTGGTCTTGCGGGCGGTGAGTTCGACCTCCGTCACGCGGCGGTTAACCGCCTCGGTGCCGGCCCGGAAATCTTCGCGCAGCCGATCAATCTCTTCGGCTAAAGCCGTGCGCAACCGCGCCTGTTCCGCCAAGCGTTCTGATTTACCGCTGCCCTCTTTAAGTACCGGAATGACCACGAACAAGGAGGCGCCCATAATCCCCGCGACTGCTAAGAAAGCTTCAAAGCCATCCTTCGGATTGAGACCAAGGCAAAGGATTCCGATGACGGCCGTTAAATCCGCCGCGACCAGAAACCATTTTTCTTTGAGTAATTTTTCGATGTCTCGGTTCATAAGGAGGGGGTTAGGACAAGGGGTTTCTAGCGAGGTCTTTCGACAAAGCCAACCTTCCGATTGACCTTAGAGAGCGTCCGGAATGCGACGGCTTGGGCCTGCTCCGCCCCCGCCTTGAAAATTCGGCCTAGTTCTTCGCGGTCTTTGATCAATTCATCATAACGCAACCGGACGGGGTCCAAGGTGGCCACCACCGCATCCGCCACGCCTTTCTTGAAATCGCCATATCCTTTGCCGCTGAATTCCGCCTCCAAGGTGGCCACGCTGCGGCCCGTACAGGCCGACATAATCGTGAGCAAATTAGTCACCCCAGGCTTATCTTCGCCGGCCCGCACCTCGGCGGTGGAGTCGGTCACGGCGGACATGATCTTCTTCCGAATCTCGTCCGGGCGATCCGTCACGTACACCATAGAGGAAAGATTGGGGTCGGACTTGGACATCTTCACCATAGGGTCTTGCAACGACATGATGCGGGAGCCGATCTTGGAAATAAAAGGCTCCGGAATATGGAAAGTTTCCGAGTAGCGATGGTTGAATTTTTCGGCCAGATCGCGGGCGAGTTCCAGGTGTTGCTTCTGATCGTCTCCCACCGGGACTAATTGGGCATTATATAAAAGAATGTCCGCCGCCATTAAGACCGGGTAAAAAAGTAGGCCGGCATCCACCGATTGGTGCTTGCGGGCCTTATCCTTAAACTGGGTCATCCGCTCCAATTGCCCCAAAGGGCAAAGGCAGCCCAAGATCCAAGCGAGTTCCGTATGCCCGATGACATGCGACTGGACAAACAGATGGCTCCGCGCCGGATCGAGCCCGCAGGCCACATACTGGGCCAAACAAGAATAGGTGTTATCCCGCAACTGAGCGGGGACGTGGGCCACCGTGATGGCGTGCTGATCCACGATGCCGAAGTAACAGTCATAATCATCCTGCATCCGCCCCCAATTCAGGACGGCCCCGAGGTAATTACCGAGGTGCAGACGGCCCGTGGGTTGGGCGCAGGTCAGTACAACGGGCTTAGTTGGCTTTTTTTCGCTAATTTCGCTCATCCGGTGGCTCAGCGTGGCCATAGCTCGGCCAGGCATCAAGCGGATTGGGGAGTTAGCGACGCTTGAAATGTGGAACCGTTCCCCTTACACGTCCAGACCCACTAGTCCCCTTCGCCATGCTCCTTGCACAAGCCGCCTCCACCCCCCACCCCGCCAGCAGCCTTAAAGACATCATCGTCAAGGACGCCAATCTTGTCGCCGGTGCCCTCGGCTGGATCGCTCTGGCCGTCGTCGTCGGCTGGGCCACGAAAAAAATCCTCGGGTGGCTCTCGGCCAAATTCACCAACAGCCCCATCGCGGGGGCGACCATCAAGTCGACCGGCAAATCCCTCCAAGTACTCACCCCGGCCTACGCCATCTGGCTTATTAATGAGAGCAATGCCGCGCTCTTCCCAGACTTTTATGACGCCCCGATAAAGCTGGTCATCAGCCTGCTTCTCTCCGTCGCCCATACCGCGACCGCCTATCACATGGTCGCCATCCCAATCGCTTGGGCCAAGAAAGTCGCCGACGATACCGATAACAAATTAGACGACGTGCTAGTGCCCATGCTCTCCACGGTGATTAAAATTGTGGTCATTCTCGTCGGCTCAGTCAAAGCCGTCTCCATCGTCGACCCGGAGACCTCCAAATCCTTCCTCGCACTTCTCGCGACCGGGGGCTTAGCCGTCGGCTTAGCTTCGCAAGACACGATCAAAAACATCTTCGGTGCCGCGATGCTCATCATCGACCAGCCCTTTACCTTGGGCGACCTGATCAATACCGGAACCCACGAAGGACGCGTCCAATCGCTTGGCCTGCGTTCGACTACGCTGACCCTGCTCGACGGCCAGCTTCTCATGATTCCGAACGCCGATCTCGCCAACCGACCAATCGTCAATATCACCCGCCGCGATTTCATCCGTGCCCAGGACTTGGTCCACCTCGAAGTGAACACGTCCGCCGCCAAAGCCCAGGAAGCCGTCCAAATTATCCGCGAAATCATGACGAACCACGAAGGCTTCGATCATCGTCAACCGCCCTTGGTCCACCTGCATGAATTCGGAGAATGGGCGATCAACATCCGAATCATGTACTGGTATTTCCCGGCTGCCGCCGTTATGCAGATGGAATTCAACCAGAAACTTCTCCTGCAGGTCGTCGAGCGACTTAAAGCCGCCAACATTAATCTCGCGATCCAAGGCACGCCCCAAACCCGCTCTTAATTTTTTATCCCATGGCCCTCATTGAAGCAAAAAATCTCTCGAAATCTTACGGTGCCATCCGGGCCGTAAATAACGTTTCCTTCTCCGTCGATCGCGGCGAAGTCATCGGTTTCCTCGGGCCCAACGGCGCGGGCAAGTCGACGACGATGAAACTGCTGACCGGACACCTCCGGGCCGAAAGCGGCTGCGCCATCGTGGCCGGGTTTGATGTTTCAGACCAGCCCGTCGAAGCCAAACGCCATCTCGGCTATTCACCCGAAGGCGCCCCAGCTTACGGCGAAATGACCGTCCGGGAATTCCTGCGCTTCGCCGCCGACCTGCGCGGCCTCGCCGATCCCGCCGAACGCGTCCGGGCCACGCTAGAACTTTGCCGCCTCAATGAGGTCGCCGCCCAGACCATCGAGACGCTCTCCAAGGGCTACCGCATGCGCGTGGGCTTCGCCCAAGCCGTCATCCACGACCCCGCCGTACTGATCCTCGACGAGCCGACCGATGGCTTGGATCCTAATCAGAAGTTTGAAGTGCGCCGCATCCTGAAAGATATGGCCGCCCGCAAGGCCGTGATCGTCTCCACCCACATCCTCGAAGAAGTCGGCGAGCTTTGCACCCGGGTCATTGTCATCGCCCAAGGCGAAATCCGCTGCGACGAATCCCGCGAACGCTTCCTGCAACGCGGCGAAGACCTGAATCAAGTTTTCCGCAAACTCACCGCCTAAATTTCAACGACCATGTCCTCTCCTTCCGAAAATCCCGCCCCTAAGTCCGCCGGCCTCGCCGCCTTTGGCGCCATCCTCCGCCGCGAATTCGCCGGCTACTTCCGCACGCCGCTGGCTTACGTGTTCCTTGCGGTCTTCAATGCCTTCGCGGTATCGCTGGCCTTCTTCGTCGGCAATATGTACGAAGCTGGCGTCGCTTCCCTTGACCGTTTCTTCCTCTACCACCCCTGGCTCTGGGCTTTCCTCGCTCCCGCCGCGGGCGCCCGTCTCTGGGCGGAAGAACGCCGCCAAGGCACCATCGAACTCCTGCTCACCTGGCCCATCACGGTCTGGCAAGCAGCCCTCGGTAAATTCCTCGCCGCTTGGCTCTTCCTCGCCTGCGCCTTGCTCATGACCCTGCCCGTCGCCTTTACGGTAGGTTGGCTCGGCGACCCCGATTGGGGCGTCATCCTCGCCGGCTATGCGGGTTCGCTTCTTTGTGCGGGCGCCTGTCTCGGCGTAGCCGCGGTCGCCTCCGCTCTCACGCGCAGCCAAGTCATTGCCTTCGTCACCGGCTTCCTTGCCTGCTTCATCCTTGTCCTTGTCGGCTATGGTGTGTTCGACGAATTATTCGCCGGCATGCTACCGTCCGCCATGGTCGACGAAATCCGCCGCCTCGGTCTCTGGCGTAATCTCGAACCTTTCACGCTCGGTCTTTTCGACCTACGTCCCGCCGTCTATTTCGTGACGGTGGCCTTCTCAGGCCTCGGCTTGAGCACCATCATTATTGAACGTCGCTAATCCTTAAAGCCTCCCACCATGTCCCGCTTCCAAGCCATTCTTGCCGTTCTTGCTATCTGCGCCGCGGCCTTTTTCGCCAACCTGCTCTTTAGTGTCACGAATATCCGAGCCGACTTCACCCAAGACCAAACCTTCACCCTCTCTCCCGGCTCGCGCCGCATCATCGCCCGCCTCGACGAGCCAGTGACGCTGGAGTTCTTTGCCAGCCGCTCCGACGTTAAGCTCCGGCCTTACCTGGAAAGTTATTCCCGCCGAATCGAAACGCTCTTAAGGGAATACGTCGCCCATTCCGGCGGAAAGATTAAGTTGGTCATCACTGATCCGCGACCCGACACCAAGGAAGAACAGCGCGCCCAGCGGCAAAGCCTCGGCGCCATGCGCGCCGCCCAAGGTAGCGCCTACCTCGGCCTCACCGCCCAACAGGCCGACACGGTGAAAGCCATCCCGGTCCTCGATCCGAGTCGTGAAAAATTCCTGGAGTTCGATCTGTCCAAGCTGATCGCCTCCGTCGCCCGCCTCGACAAGCCCAAGCTCGCAATCATCAGTTCGCTGGCGATCACCAATCAAGTACCCCAAGGTGAACAACAGCAGCCTGGCCCGGCTGACTTCCTCCTCGCCGAGCTCGGACAGACCTTCGAAGTCATCACGCTGAGTAACCAAGCCACCGAGTTGCCCAAGGACACGGCCGTGATTGCGCTGATCCATCCCAATCACCTCGCCGAAAAACTTTCGTATGCGGTCGACCAGTTCCTCCTGAACGGCGGTCCGGTCTTCGCCGCCGTCGACCCGCTCTCGCGCCTCCAAAAATTCCAACAAGGCGGTATGCCGTTCATGATGGCCCCGATGGCGCTTGGCGCCTCGAGCGATCCGCTGCTTCTGCGCGGCTGGGGCATCAACGTCGATATCGACGCCGTCGTCGGTGACGCCAGTAACTCGGTCGCCATTCGCGGCTCGCGCGGCGAACCCGTTCAATATCAACCCGCCTTCTCCGTCACGGGAGATGCTTTTGCCAAAGACTCGCCACTCACGAGCGATCTCCACGAAATCGCCTTCATGGAGCCCGGCGATATTTCGCTGATTTCGGGCGCCGAAAAACGCCTGACCTTAGTCCCGCTCATCACGCTCAGCAGTCCAGGCGCCGGCGTCATCGGCACTGCCTTGGCCAATGCCGGTCCTTTTGAAAAAGTCGCCCTCGGCTTTAAGCCGGACGGCAAATCACGCGTGCTCGTCGCTTCCATTGCCGGTACATTTAACTCGGCTTACCCCAAGGGCGCGCCGGCCGAACCCCCCGCCGCTCCCGACGCACCCAAGTCAGCCACGCCTCCCGTGGCAGCGCCCGCCGCTCCGCACCTGCCCGAGTCCAAGAAACCCGGACGTCTCATGGTCGTCGCCGATTCAGACTTCATGCTCGATCCGTTCACCGTGCGCCAACGGCAGGCCTCGGGCCAAGTCGCCATGGAGGCGATCAACGACAACCTCGCCTTCGTCCTGAGCGCGCTCGAAACCTTAGGCGGAAGCGACGAACTCGTCTCGCTTCGCTCCAAGGGCACCTCGATTCGCCCCTTCAAGCGCGTGGTCGCCCTCGAGCGCGAAGCCCAGGTGCGCTATCAAGCCAAGCTGGATGAAATTGAGAAACGGTTGGAAGATGCCAACGGCAAGATTGCCGAAATCTCCAAGCGCTCGGGCGCTGATAATTCCAAAGGGCTAATCATCACCCCCGAGATGCAACGTGAAATCGAGAAGTTCCAAGCCGAAGCCGAAAAGCTCACCGATGAACGTCGCGTCATTCGCCGCGGCCTGAGCGAAGATGTCAATTCCCTCGGCCGTCGCCTCCAGGTGATCAACCTGCTCGCTGGTCCCGCCATCGCCGCACTCTTCGGTCTGCTCTACGCCCTCGCTCGTCGTCGTAAAATCGCCTAATCGCCATGCGTCATAAAAAACTTCTGCTCACCACCGTCCTGATTGGCTTCATCGCCCTGGCGGCCGTTTACCTTAAGCGCGAGCAGCCTGCGTCCGCCGCCGCTAAGTCAGCCCTGGTCGACCCGAGCATCCTGAGCGGACTGCAATCACTCGTCCTCAAGGCTAACGGAAAAGTCACCACGATCGAAAAATCGCCCTCCGGCACCTGGGTCGTCAAAGAAAAGTTCGGCCTTAACGTCGATGTCGAAAACCGGCTGAAACCCTTGCTGCTTTCCTTACAGAAAGCCGAAAACTTTGGGTTGCTGACGGCGAATGCCAAACGCATCGAAAAGCTTAACCTCGGAGACTCCTCCTTGCTGCTCACGGCAGCGGACGGGAAGTCCTTCGCCGCTGATTTCGGCAAAGCGACCGACGATGGCGTCGGCCAAGCCGCCCGCCTCCCAGGCGACCCCCAAGCGGTCCGCACCAGTTTCAACGAGCGCTTCGAGTCCGATGCCTTTGCTTGGGTCGACCCCGTGTTGCTCACGACCAAGCCCGAAGAAATTAAAACCATCAGCCTGATTTATACCGACGGAAAGATGGATTTCTCCCGGCCCGCCAAAGGTCAGCCGTTCGGCGGCCCCGCCCTTGAAGATATGACCAGCACGCTGGCACTCCTCCGCATGAGCGACGCCGTCGCTAAAGGCGACCAAGAGGCGAAGGCCGCTTTCGCTAAATCATGGCAGGTGAAATTCACGCTCTTCGATGGCACTTCCGCGACCGTTACTTTTGCGAAAGTCGCCGGCACGACTCCGAACGACCAAGGCAAACTCTACCTGCGCGTGAAGCATTCTGACCCTAAGCATCCGGTTAATCTGACTTCCCAAAAAGCGGAGTTCCTCGCGCCCACCTGGTTGGTCGATCAAATCCCTTCGACGCTCGCCGATCTCAAAAAATCGCTGGCGCCACCCGCGCCCCCTGGCGAGGTGCCGCCCGCCAACCTCCCTGGGCTGCCTCCGGGGCTGATTCCGGCCGCTAAATAAGCGTCAGCGAAACAAAAGCCCTTGCCTCCCGAGGTAAGGGCTTTTTCGTGTCTACTCCAGATGGCCATCGCCGAAACCCAGTCCCTCCAGACTTACCTGCCCGTCCTCGTGCAGATCGTCTTGGGCGTGTCCGTCCCGGCGATCATTCTCATCGCCAGCCACGTCTTCGGCCAGCGCGCCAAGGGGAACTACATCAAGGACAAGGCCTACGAGTGCGGCCTCCCGTCGGAAGGAAAGCCCCACCCTCGCTTCGCCGTGAAGTTCTACGTGACGGCGATGCTCTTCATTCTTTTCGACATCGAAGTCGTCTTTCTGGTGCCTTGGGCCCTGGTCTACCGTGAGTTCCTCGCCGCTGGCATCGCGATTACGGCTGCCACCGCGGTCTTCCTCGGCGTCCTCGTCCTCGGCCTCGCCTACGAGTTCAAGCGCGGTGCGCTGGAGTGGGATAAGTAAGTTAACTGGTGGCCCCTTAGGTCTGAGCTTCAAGTGTGCGGCTAAAATACGCCGTCTGGCACATTGCATATAGATTACCGGTAGACTCCCCTCAGCCAGAGCCTAGAAATAAAGCCATGAACCTCACCCCTGTGTTCGCTTCCATCCTCGCCGCCAAAGAACTGAGTGACAAAGACGCCGGCCAAGTCTTCGGCCTCTGCTTCCTCGCGGCGACCCTCGTCGCCGCCATCGCCTTCAGCATCCGCGGTCTCTGGCTGATCTTCGAGAAAGCCGGCGTCGAAGGGTGGAAGGCGATGGTCCCGATCTACCATAACGTGATTCTCACCCGCATCGCCGGCCTCTCGGCCTGGTGGACACTCCCACTTCTACTCGTCATCCCTTTCCTCAAAGTCCACGACAAGGGCGCGAAGGTCATCTGCCTCCTGCTGCTTTCAGTCTGGTGGGTCTGGCTCTGCCAGCGCATCGCGAAACGCTTCGGCAAGGGCGTTGGCTTCGGACTCGGCCTCGCCTTCCCGGTCACGGACTTCTACTTCCGCACGGCCTTGGCCTTCGACAAGTCGACCTACAATCAGCAGCCCTGAACCATCCGGCCTTGCTGATAAAAAAGGGCTTCCTTTTTATTTGGGCTGCTTGCCCTTGAGGTGAAGGTCGAAGAAACCCGAGACCAGCGGACGAAGGTCTCGCTGCTTGGGCTGAAGGTCGAAGGTGTGCGGAGCGTCAGGAATGACCTCGAGCACGCAGGGGGCGCCCTTTTCCTTGGCAATCTTGAGATAGGTTTCGCTCTGGCTGAGTGGGACAGTGACGTCGGCCGTACCATGCACGAGCAGCATGGGCGGGTCCTTGGCGTCGAGGTAGGTGATCGGCGACCCTTTTTTATAAAGCTCGGGCGCTTCTTCGCGGGTCTTCGCGAACATCTTCATGTCATGGTAATTCATGAGGTCGACGGCGCCATAGAAACCGACGGCGCAGGTGACGCGCGCCGAGACGTCCTGATACGGCTCGCCCTTAAAGGCATCAAAACCGTCTTCCGGTCCGGTGGTGGCCAACATCATGGACAGGTTGCATCCCGCCGAGCAGCCGATGACGCCGATCCGCTCGGGGTCGACACCGAGACTGGCGGCCTCCTTGCGGAGATAGCGCACGGCAGCCTTGGCGTCGTAGACGCTCTGCGGCCAAGTCACCTGCCCCTGCATCCGCCGCAGCTTGTAATTGATGCTCATGCAGACGTAACCCTTGAGCGTGAGACTCTCACTAATGTTCAGCTCGCGACCCCGCGCCTTGTCGCCGTCATTAAAGCCGCCTCCATGAATCACGATGATGCCAGGTAAGGGCTTGGATTTATCATGGCCCAAAGGCGAGTAGATGTCCGCCTTCTCCTTGCGCGTGCCACCGAGATACGCGACGTCCTTCATGACGGCGACGGTCTGGGGGTAGACGGGGATTTTCTTGAGTGCGGCCGGGGTATCTTCGGACGCAGGCACAGCGACGACTTTGGCGACTGGAGTGGGCTCGGCGGCGCAAAGGAATGCGGCCAGAGTAAGCATGAGGGGCATGCCTTATGGATATACCCCGACCAGCCTTCGTCAATAAATCAGGGGCCGCAGATGCCGCAGCCGCCGGGCAACTCGCGGAAGAAGTCATGGCCCTTGTCGTCGACCAAGATGAACGCCGGGAAATCCACGACATCGATCTTCCACACGGCCTCCATGCCGAGCTCGGGATAATCGATGACTTCAATCTTGCGGATGTTCTCTTGCGCGAGAATCGCCGCGGGGCCGCCAATCGAACCAAGGTAAAAGCCGCCATGCGCCTGGCAGGCTTTGGTGACGGCCTCGCCGCGGTTACCCTTGGCAATCATGACGAGCGAGCCGCCATGCTTCTGGAAGAGTTCGACGTAACTATCCATGCGCCCGGCCGTGGTCGGCCCGAACGAGCCCGAAGGCATGCCCGCAGGGGTCTTCGCCGGTCCGGCATAATAGACAGGGTGGTCCTTAATATACTGAGGCAAGCCTTCGCCCTTCTCCAAGCGCTCGCGAATCTTGGCGTGCGCGATGTCGCGGGCGACGACGAGCGTGCCGGTGAGCGCCAGGCGCGTGGTGACGGGGTGCTTCGACAACTCGGCGCGGATATCCGCCATGGGGCGATTGAGGTCGATCTTCACAACCTGGGTGGCATCGGCATGCTTGCGGGCGTCGGCCGGGATGAAGCGGCCGGGATTCTCCTCGAGCTGCTCAATCCAGATACCGTCCTTATCAATCTTGGCCTTGGCGTTGCGGTCGGCGGAACAGGAGACGGCCAGGCCTATAGGGCACGAAGCGCCGTGACGCGGCAGGCGGACAACGCGCACGTCCAACGCGAACCACTTGCCGCCAAATTGCGCGCCAATGCCGAGCTGATGGGCGACCTTGAGGAGCTCGGCTTCGAGTGCGGTGTCGCGGAAAGCCCGGCCGTGTTCGTTACCAGAGGTTGGCAACGCGTCGTAATAATGGGTCGAGGTCAGCTTGACGGCCTTCATGGTCGCCTCGGCGGAGGTGCCGCCGATAACGAAGGCGAGGTGATAGGGCGGACACGCCGCGGTGCCGAGCGACTGCATCTTCTCGGTGAGGAACGCGACGAGCGACTTCGGATTCAGGACGGCCTTGGTCTCCTGATAAAGATAGCACTTATTGGCCGAGCCTCCGCCCTTGGCGACGAAGAGGAACTCGAACTTCGACCCGGCCGTCGCACTGATATCAATCTGGGCCGGCAAGTTCGTGCCGGTATTCTTCTCCGTATACAGGTCGAGCGGCGCGAGCTGCGAGTAACGTAAATTATTTTGCGCGTAGGCCTGATAGACGCCCAACGAAAGGGCCTCGGCGTCATCGCTTCCGGTCCACACCTGCTGACCCTTCTTCGCCGTGATCGCGGCCGTGCCGGTGTCTTGACAGAAAGGCAGGACTCCTTTGGCGGCGACCTCTGCGTTGCGCAACATCGCCAAGGCGACCGTCCGGTCGTTATCGCTGGCTTCTTTGTCGGCAAGAATCGCCGCCACTTGCTGCAAGTGCTCCGTGCGGAGATAGAAGTTTATATCGTGCAGCGCCTGATTGGCCAAAAGCGTCAGGGCCTCCGGCGCGACTTTCAAGATCGGCTGACCCTCGAATTCTCCTACCGAGACATGTTCCCGGGTGAGCAGACGATACGGCGTGGTGTCAGGGCCCAGCGGGAAAGGATCCTGATAATGGAAAGCGGAGGCCATCGACGCCCATCATACGAGGGCACGGGGCCCCCGCAAACGGAAATAGGTCAGGCTCGTGCCGGCATCAAAGCCAGTACGCCCAATAATACGGGGCCACGGTCCGTGACCAAGCTCGTGCCTTCCGGCAAGTCTACGGAGACCAAGGCCAGGCCGGTATCTCCAGCTGCGGAACGCACGGTGCCGACGACCTTCCCTTCCGGCGACTTGAGCTCCTGCCCGACCGAAACCAGCCCTGAGACCTTGCGCAGGATGCGACGCAGCGACCCCATCGACTGAATGCGCGCCATGACTTCCTGGCCGAGATAACACCCTTTGGTATAACTGACCCACGCATCGAGGCCGCACTCCTGCGGAAATTCATGAGCGCCGCAATCCGCGGGGACCGATGGCACCCCAGCAGAGATTCGGATGACGTCCAGCTCGGCGAACTCGCCAGTCGGCCACGGTAACTTTGCCTCAACAGGCGCCAGCACGTCCCAAGCGGGCACTCCAAAACGTTCGGTTGAAAATACGCGTACTCCAGCCAGCGCTTCGATGGAAATCTCACCCCAGACGACGGCACGCTGCCACTGCGCGGACTGATCCGTAGCGACGACGTCGTCGGCGATCACGTTCGCCGTGACAATGGCGATTAATTCCTCCGCTGGAAGATGCGGGCAGAGCAGCAGGAAAGATCCGTCGGCTTCCTTGGCGATGACCGTGTGCGCAAGCACCCTGCCCTTACGATTCAACCAAAGGGCATCACTCAGCGGAGTGTTGCGCAGATCCGCCGAACACTGTCCTTGCAAGAATGCCGCCGCATCTTCGCCCGTAACCCGGACCACCGCGGTGTCAGCTGGAGCAGACTTGGGCGGCATCAGAGCAGCTTCCAAAGCAAGGCCAAGCCTTGGAGCACGAGGTTCGCGTAGAAGGCCGCCATGACGTCGTCGAGCACGATGCCAAAGCCGCTGGGCAATTTTTCCAGCGCCTTAATGCCGAATGGTTTCGTGATGTCGAACAGACGAAAAAGCAGAAAGCCGAGCAAGATGAAGAGGAGGCCGGTCTTGGTGCCGCCATACATCGCCGGCCCCATGGGGTTAAAAAGAAACACCAAGGGCATCGCCGCAAATTCGTCGAGGATGACCTCCTGCGGATCTTTCTTGCCGATGAAAGCAGCCGCGACACCGCAGAGGAAAATCGCGGCCAAGACGACCAGCGCGTCGAATATCAGCTCATGATACCAGCCCTTGTTGTAGGCCAAGCGCACGACGAGCGCCCACCAGAGCACGCCCGCCGCCGAACCCCACGTGCCCGGTGCCTTTAATTTTCCTAACGGTCCGAGCGTAGCAATCTGAACAATCACGACGACAAGCCGGGCAGATGCCGGCGATGACGGATCAGATAACTCGTGCCCGAAATCACGGTGAGCGCCACCGACAGCCAGAAGAGCGCCATGATGATGACCTCCCAGTGCTGGTGCCACTCGGCGGAAAGATTCCAGTGTGTCTCGTAAGCGCGCAGGCCGATGAGGTGCCCGATCGCGAGAATCTGGAGGAACGTCTTAATCTTACCGAGGCCCTCGGCCTCGAGTACCTGACCCGAAGCGGCGGCGACGAGGCGCAGGCCGGTGATCAGGAATTCGCGAATGAGGATGAGCATCACGCCAAAGGACGTA
>Ga0208960_1000356_pt1 | contig 25895 bp, 23 predicted proteins | sample GreLakmeON33MSRF_FD_187703 | JGI IMG/M metagenome (GOLD analysis project Ga0208960, IMG submission 187703) | Freshwater lentic microbial communities from great Laurentian Lakes, MI, USA - Great Lakes metaG ON33MSRF (SPAdes) | ecosystem: Environmental > Aquatic > Freshwater > Lake | place: Great... | reverse complement strand
GAGGAAGAACATGCCCGCGCCGAGGCCGATGACGGCGTTGTCGAAGCCGGGCAGGTCCTTCGTCATCGTGAGCTTGGCAATGGAGACGTTGGCGCGATCCACGAATGCGATGACGTAGCAGATGAAGAGGAGCGGGAGGAGCCGCCAGTAGGCCTTGCGGCGCGCGCGGTCGAGGGCGGAAGGGGCGGGGTCAGTGGCCATGCGGTGTGTTAGGGCCGCGAGCGTGCCGAAGCCACCGGGGCGACTCAAGTATGGAGTGCGCTGGCAGAGCGCAGCGGCGAGACCGCCGGGTTTGCGCGTCGGCGAAACGGCGTGTTCGCAACCTGAAGGTTGTGGCTACGAGGCGAAGAGTTCCTGCAACCGCTTGAGGACCGGCGGGATGGCCTTGAAGGGGTCTTCCTTGCCCTCGAACTCCAGCGCGACGAATCCCTGATAGTGCGCCTCGCGGAGAATCTTCACGAGCCTCGGGAGGTCCGCTGGCTGCGGGCCTTTGGTGTCCGCGCCCACGGGGTTGATCTCCGTCTTGAGCTGCACGTTGACCGCGTAGGGCGCGATTTCGGCGAAGTCCTTGTAAGGGTCGGCGGTGCGGAAGTTGCCCGAGTCGAGGTTCACGGCGAGCCAGCGGCTGTTCACCTGTTTGATGAGCTTGAGCAGGTGCTCCGCGCTGCCGATGGCGTCGTGGTTTTCGATGCCGAGGAAAATCCCCTTCTGTCCGGCGTAGTCGCTGCACTCCTCCAGCGCGGCGACGACCAGCTTGTCCGCTGCCTCGCGCTCAAGCTCCTTCGTTTGCCCGGCGAAGACGCGGATGTGCGGCGCGCCCAGCACGGCGGCGCGGTCAATCCACAGCTTCGTCTGCGCGATTTCCTCGTCGCGCTTCGGGCCTTTGGGATGGGAGAAATTGTTGCCAATCGCCGTGCCGCTCACGGCCACGCCCTTGATGAACGCGTGGCGGCGCACCTGCACGAGGTAGTCGGCGGACAGCTCGCGCGGAAAGAAATAGCCCGTCAGCTCCGCGCCGTCGCAGCCGTGCTCGGCGCAGTAGTCCACGAACTTGAACATGTCCATTGTCCTGCCGGCGGGCGCGGCGGCGCCCTTCTTTCCGGCGGGACGCTGCACATCGCCGGTGAAGAACTCGCGGAAGGAGTAGGCGGCCAGGGCGAGCTGGAGTCGCGCCTTGCCCGTGCGGCCCAGCGGCTCGATGGCGCGGGCGGCAGGGGCGGCGAGCAACGTGGCGGCGGTGGTTTGGAGGAAACTCCGGCGTGTGGTGGGGTTCATGGTCTGGGCAGAAAGCGAAGCAGAACGAAGTCCGGACGGGAATGATATTTTGGCGGCGCACGATGCAGTTGTCGCCCCACCGCTGAACGCCTACGCTATGCGGCCAGTCCGTTTACCATGCACCACCGAGCTGCTTTCCTGCTGTTGTTCGTCGCTTGGGCACTTCCATGTTCCGCCGCCGTGAGCCACGGCTTCCGAGTGCCGGACGGCTTCGAAGTCTCGCTCTACGCGGGCGACGACCTCGCGCACGACATCTTCTCAATGACCACGGATGCGAAGGGCCGCCTCGCCGTCGCCGGCAAGGACTACGTGAAAATCCTCCACGACACCGACGGCGACGGGAAGGCTGACCAGGCCACGCTCTTCGTGAAGGCCAGCAAGTCCGGCGCGCACGGAATGTATTTCGATGGCCCCGACCTCATGCTGAATGGCGACGGCGGCATCCGCCGCTGGCGTGACACCGACGGCGACGGCGTGGCCGATGGCGAACCGGAGTTCTGGCTGCGCACCGAGCGCGACGGCGATCATTCGGCCAACGGCATCGTGAAAGGACCGGACGGCTGGTTCTACCTCATCTGCGGCAACGACGCTGGCATCTCGAGCGAGCACGCGAAGCTCCCCGGCTCGCCCATCAAGCAGGTCAACGCCGGCGCGCTCGTCCGCATCTCGCCCGACGGCAAGACCAGCGAAGTCATCGCGCACGGTTTCCGCAATCCCTACGACCTCGACTTCCACCCGCTCGGCCAAGTCTTCACCTACGATGCCGACGGCGAACGCGACCACCATCTGCCGTGGTATTCCGGCACGCGCATCTTCGACATCGCCACCGGCGCGCATCACGGCTGGGTGCTCAAGGGCTGGGGCCACGCCTGGAACCGCCCGTCCGCCTGGCCCGACAACACCGAGCGCCTCTGGGAAGTCGGGCGCGGCTCGCCCACGGGCGTCTTCGTCTATCGCCACCGCGCGTTCCCCGCGCGCTACCGCGACGGCCTTTTCGCCCTCTGCTGGACCTACGGCCGCATCTACTTCTTCCCGCTCACGCGGCGCGGCAGCACGTTCGACACGCAGATGGAAATCTTCATGGAGACGGCGGGCGACACCGGCTTCGCGCCCGTGGACGCCGTGGTCGGCCCGGACGGCGACCTCTTCGTGGCCATCGGCGGACGCGGGACCATTGGCAGCGTCTTCCGCGTGCATTACACGGGCAAGCAGCCCGTGGAAAAGCCCAACGCCAGCCCGCTGCACCTAGTTCTCACCGCCCCGCAACCACTCTCAAGCTGGTCGCGCACGAAGTGGGTGCCGGTGGCGAAGGAACTCGGCAAGCCCGCCTTCGAGCAAGCCGCGTTGAACAAGAAACTCCCGCTCCTCGAACGCATCCGCGCCGTGGAAGTGCAAGTCGAACTCTTCGGCGGCCTCTCCGCTGCACTCGCCCGCAAGCTGGACAACAGCAGCGAGCCGGAACTTATCGCACGCGTCGCATGGGCGCTCGCTCGCAGCACCGATGCAAACTCGGCTGCCAAACTCCTTGCCGAACTCACCCACCGCGACGACCCGCGCATCGCTCGCGCCGCATGGGAGGCGCTCATCTCGGTAGCGGCCGACGTGAGGAGGCTCCATGCAAACCCGGAACTCAATCAGAGCCTCCTCACGTCGGCTGCTACCCCGGATTGGTATCGCGGCCTAAACTCGGATGACCGTCGTGTCCGCACCGCCACCGTGCTCGCGGCGCGGGCGATTGGCGCGGATGTGTTCACGCGCACTCCGTTGCCTCGCCAGCTCACCGAACGCCAGCGCCTCGGCCTCCTGCGCATCCACGGCCCCGAGCGCCGCGACGACCCGGATTGGCAATCGCATTACTATAACAACGCCGCCTTTGTCGCCGCCACTTCGCGCGACCCGGTCACGCGGCTCGACGCCGTGCGCCTGCTCCAGCTCGGCCTCGGCGACGTGCAGCTCGTGCAGGACAAGCCCGACACTTACGACGGCTTCGTTGCCAGCCAGACCGAGGACATTCCCACGCCGCTCCGCCAGCACGTCGTCGAACGCCTCGCCCCCGCGTTCCCATCCGGCGACGCCGACCTCGACCGCGAGCTCGGCCGCTTGTTGGGAATGCTTTCCGCTGACGCGCCCGGCCTGTTGGAGCGAGTCGCGGTGAAGTTCACGGACACCAGCCCGGTGGAGGACGACATCCACTTCCTCATGGTCGCCGCCCGCTTGCCGGGGCCGCGCTCGTTTGATGTGAGCATCCGCGTCGCCCGCGCGGTGGCGGGCTTGCAGCACAAGCTGCTGGCCGACAAAAAGGAGGCGAGCCGCTTCTGGCCCGTGCGTGTGGCCGACATGTTCAGTCGTCTGCTGGAGCGGGACGCAAAGCTCGCCGCCGCGCTCGTGGCCATGCCCAACTTCGGCCTCGCCGACCACGCGCTCTTCGTCCAGCGCTTCGAGAAATCCGAGCAACCCGCTGCCGCGCGCCGCCTGCTCGCGGCGCGTGACTGGTCCGGTGAGTTGGTCGCATTCCTCGCCGTCCTGCCGGATGCCGAGCTGTTCCCTGCGCTGCGCGAGCAGTGGCCGCACTCGAGCCTTCAAGACGCCATCCTCCGTCTGCTGGCCCGCGCGCCTCAAGCCGAGGACCGCGCACGGTTCGTCACCGCACTCGGTTCCTTCCAGCCCGCCGTGGTGGAACTCGCTGCCAAGTCACTGGTGAAGTTGAGCGGAGAAGCCACGCCGAAGGAACTCGCTGCGGCGCTGACTTCGCTCCGCCGCCACTGCTCTGCGCCGAAGGAGAAGGCGGCACGCACGGCACTCGTGGACTTGCTCGCCAAGTGGAGCGGACAGGCACTCGTCGTCACGGAGGCCGCCGACTTGGTGAAAGCGTATGCGCCGTGGTTCGAGTGGTTCGCCAAGACGTATCCCGTCGCTGCGAAGGAACTGCTCGGCGGCGACGAGGACACGGCGGCGTTCCTCAAGCGCTTGCCGTCCATCGCGTGGGACTCCGGCGACGCGAAGCGCGGCCAGCAGCTTTACGAGGAGCGCGCGTGCCACCGCTGCCATTCCACCAGCACGCGCATCGGGCCGGACCTGACGGGCGTGACGAGCCGGCTTTCACGAGAGGACTTGTTCATCGCCATCCTCGACCCGAGCCGCGACATCTCGCCGACGTATCTGCCGAAGCTGGTTACGACCAAGTCCGGCGGGAGCTACACGGGCTTCATGGTCTATGATTCTCCCACAGCCAAGCTGGTGCAGACCGGCCCGGACACGACCGTGCGGCTCTTGGGTGACGAGGTGACGGGCGTGGCGGACACACGCGTTTCGCTCATGCCCACGGGCTTGCTCGCGGGGCTGAAGGATGCGGAGGTGGCGGACTTCTACGCGTTTCTCAAGACGCTGAGGAAGTAGGGACGAAGTTCAGAGCTTCGCCATCGCCGAGTCCAGCGCGGCGTAGAGCTGGTTCATCGTGGCAGGTGTTTCGTCGCCCATGTTCGAGAGGCGGAAGGTCGTGCCTTTGATTTTCCCGTAGCCGCCGTCGATGAGGAAGCCCTGTTCCTTCACGAGCTTCTGGAGCTTGGCGGCGTCCACGACGCGGCCGCCGGGCTTCGCGCCGTTGTTCACGCAGCAGAGTGTGATGGACTCGAAGCCGGCCTCGGGGAAGAGCGTGAAGCCGTGTTTCGCCGCCCAGTCGCGCGTCATCTGGTTCGTCTGCGTGTGGCGGGCGTAACGGGCCTCGAGACCCTCGGCGAAGAACTCGTCCAGTTTGCTCGCCAGCGCATAGACGTGCGGGATGCTCGGCGTGCTGGGCGTCATGTCGTCCTTCGCGTTCTTCTCGAACTCCACGAAGTCGAAGTAGTAGCCACGGTCCTTCGCGGTCGCGGCCTTTGCGAGTGCGGCGGGCGAGCAGGTGAAGACCGACAAACCCGGCGGCAGCGCGAAGGCCTTCTGTGTGCCGGCGAGCAACACGTCGATGCCCAGCGCGGTGAAGTTCAGCGGCAGCGCGGTCATCGAGCTGACAGCGTCCACGATGAACATCACGTCGGGATACTTCACCTTGAGCGCGGCGATCTCGGCGACGGGCGACATGGTGCCGGTGCTGGTCTCGTTGTGGATGAGGGTGAGCGAATCGAACTGGCCGGTGGCGAGCTTCGCGTCAATGGCCTCGGCGCGGATGGGCGAACCCCATGGGACTTGCAGGCCCTCGGCGTCCTTGCCGCAGCGCTTGGCGACGTCGAGCCACTTGTCGGAGAACGCGCCCTTCATGCAGCAGAGGACTTTCTTCTGCGTGAGGTTCCGCAGCGCACCTTCCATCACGCCCCAGGCGCTGGAGGTGGAGAGATAGATCAACTGCTTCGTGCCGAGCAGCGTCTGGAGCTGCGGCTGCATCTTCGCGACGAGGTCTTTGAAGCCTTGGCCGCGATGGCCGATCATGGGCGAGCAGAGCGCCTTGAAGGTTTTCTCGCTAACCTCGACCGGCCCGGGGATGTGGAGTTTGACGTGCGCCATAAAAGAGCGGTGAAAATTTCACAGGCGCGGCAGCGAGGCAAGTTTTCTTCCCGACGCGTCAAGTTTTCCTACTAGATTTTGAGGTTGCCCGAGGGAGGGCGGCAGTTATTAGATTCGCGCGTATGAATTCACCTCTAGCTCAGGCCACCAAAGCCCGTCGCGGCCCGAGCGGCTTCACCCTCATCGAACTGCTCGTCGTCATCGCCATCATCGCCATTCTGGCGGGGATGCTCCTGCCGGCTTTGTCGAAAGCCAAGGAGAAGGCCAACTCGGTGAAGTGCCTGAACCATCTGAAGCAGATCGGACTGGCGATCGTGCTGTATGCAGATGATGCGGATGGCTTCCTGCCTGGCCCGGCGTTGCGCGGCATCCGCCATCCTGTGGCCAATCCCACCGCGCTCTACTTGAGCAACCCCGCCCATCTCGGCCGCTACCTCGGCTCCGGTAACAGCAACAACACCGTCTGGTCCTGCCCCAGCAACCGGCAGGCAATGGAGTATGTCATCCCAGCCAGCGCCTTGAGCCCGGCCCGCCTGGCCTTCGTGCTGAACAACCGCGGCGCGGCGGCCACGGCCACGACTCCTGGGCTGCTCTTCGGGGATCCCAACAGCGCGCCTGTCCAACCCACCAAGCGGTTGTCCACGCTCACGGCTGCGGGCACGACCGCAGCCAACGGGGTGGACGTGAACTCGCCCTCCGCGATCTGGATGATCGGGGACATTGACGGCATCAACTACAACCAAGTGAACACCGCAAGCACGACGCTTTATCTCGGAAACAACATCCCGCCTCCTCACTCGGGGGGACGCAATTACAACTTCTTCGACGGCCACGCGGAATACAGGAAAACTAACAGCCTGCCCGTCAATCCTTGAGCAGAGCCATCCCGAGCCTGCCTGCGCTCACGGAGTCGCGAGCGGTGCGGTGGGAGCCGGAGCGGGCTGAAATGCTGGCAGGTCATCCGCGCGCGGCACGCGTTCGGCACTGGACACGGTGACCCGCCCGTCCTGTTCTTTCTTCAGTCCCGGCCTAGGTCCGCCCAGCGCTTCATACGTCTCCCGTCGGAGAAGGTCTCCGTGATGATTGACCACTGTGTGAGTAAAAAGCCGTGGGCCTGTGTGGTGCAGCACATGGAGGTAGTTCAGGCGATCCAGTTCGGCCTGCGGACTGTCGTTGCCGGCAGCCCGGCCCAGCGGCACCTGCCGGAAGATGGTCCCCTCCACCGCATCCGTGACCGTGGCGTAAAGGCGCAGATCCTTCTCGCTGGTCAGCCGCTGCAACAGGTATTTGCGTGTCTCAGGCTGGGCTTCTCCCTCCACCTGAGGCATGCCGAACTCCTTTTCCCAGAGCTTCGCCCCCGAGGTGATATGGAAAATGAGCGGCTCTGCGACGGCCCGTGTGGTTGCCCCCAAGTAGGCGGCCGAGGCTGTCAGCTTGTAACGCCCCGGACGCATCACGGCGAAGGTCTTGGAAATCTCCACACGGGTCTTCACAGCCTTGGCGCTCTCGAGTTTGAATGCCTGATCCACCAGCACAGGCTTATACTGCGTCACCCGCGCGCCGTCGCCGACCTGCTTCGTGATGGCAAAGATATCCATGTCCAGCCAGTCGTCGTTCGGGCTGAAAACGAGCGTCCGTCCGGACGAATTGCGCAGAGCGACCTCGACCTCGATCGGCTCACCCGGAAGCAGAAGCGTCCGCAGAAGAGTGATCTGCAACTCGACGGTTGATTTGCCGACGATGGCGCGAGGCGCCTGAGCCGATGCTCCCGACACGGCGAAGCAGGCCAGACCAAGGACGAGCAGGAAACGCATGTTGCCAGTGTAGGATCACGCCAGCCGGAGGCAAGTCGGGGTTTGAGGCTCTTCGAGGCTTGGTTATGGGCTGGACGCTGCCCCGCGTTTCTCTTAGTGTCTGCTCAATGTCGAAAGCTGCCAAATCCAGTGCGGCGACTCCCCCGGCGGTGGACCAACCCTTCGAGGAGGCGCTCCAGAAGCTCGAAGCCATCGTGGAAGCGATGGAGTCGCAGGAGCTGCCGTTGGAGACGCTGCTCACGCGCTTCGAGGAGGGCACGCGGCTCGCGGCCGTCTGCCAGGCCAAGCTCGCCGAGGCGGAGTTGAAGGTGAAGCAGCTTGAACAGAAAGCTGGCGGCGAGTTTGAACTCAAGCCGGTGGCGGTGGGGGCGGAGGATTAGGAGCAGGAACTCCTGCTCGTAATCTTGATCCTGCTCCTGCTCTTGCATTGATTCTTAGAAACCAAATGAACCGATACCTCGATATGGTGGACAGCCCGGAGCACGTGAAGAAACTCACCCCGGAGCAACTGATTTCACTCGCGGCAGACATCCGTGGTGAGCTCATCACCAAGCTCGCCAAGGCCGGCGGCCATCTCGGCCCGAACCTCGGCGTGGTGGAACTCACCATCGCACTGCACCGCGTCTTCAGCACGCCGAAGGACAAATTCGTCTGGGATGTGAGCCATCAGGTCTATGTCCACAAGCTGCTCACGGGCCGCAAGGACCGCTTCCACACCATCCGCCAGACCGACGGCTTGAACGGCTTCGCGCTCCGCTCGGAGTCCGAGCACGACAGCTTCGGCGCTGGCCACGCGGGCACGGCGCTCTCTGCCGCCCTTGGGATGTGCGCCGCGCGCGACCAGCGCAAGAGCGACGAGCACGTCGTCTGCATCTTTGGCGACGCCGCGCTGACCAACGGCGTGTCCTTCGAGGCGCTGAACAACATCGCGCACACGACCAAGAAGTTCATCGGCGTCCTCAACGACAACGAATGGTCCATCGCCAAGAACGTCGGCGCGATTTCCGGCTACCTCAACAAGCTCATCACCAACCCCACCTACAACGCGCTCCAGAAGGACTTTGAGTCCTTCATGCGCCGGATGCCGCGCGGGGAAATCACCTACAAGATCGGCCAGAAGGTCGAGGAGGCCGTGAAGGGCGTCGTGAAGGAAGTCACGCTCCGCCACAATCCCGCGAGCGCCGACGATGATGGCCGCGGCGGTTTCGGCAGCAGCCTCATCTTCGAGGAGTTGGGCGTGCGCTACCTCGGCCCGATTGACGGTCACGACTTGCCGTTGCTCGTCAAGGCGCTGGAGTTCGCTAAGGGCTGCGACTACCCGATCGTCCTCCACGTGCTCACCAAGAAGGGCAAGGGCTTCGACGCCGCGCTCCAACAGCCGGAGAAGTTCCATGGCCTCGGGCCTTACTGCGCCGAGACCGGCGCGACGCCGCCTGCCAAGCCCGGCACGCCGCCCGCGTATCAGGACGTGTTCGGCCAGACGCTCGTGAAGCTTTGCCAGAAGGACGCCACGCTCGTGGGCATCACGGCGGCCATGCCCACGGGCACGGGGCTGAAGCATTTGGAGAAGGCGATGCCCAGCCGCTACTACGATGTTGGCATCGCGGAGGAGCACGGCGTCATCTTCGCCGCCGGCATGGCGACGATGGGCTTTCACCCGGTCGTGGCGATTTACTCGACCTTCCTCCAGCGCGCCTACGACTGCATCCACCACGACGTGTGCTTGCAGGACTTGCCGGTGATTTTCTGCATGGACCGCGCGGGCCTGAGCGCCAACGACGGCCCCACGCACCACGGTCTCTTCGACATCGCCTACCTGCGCTGCCTCCCCAACGTCATCGCCATGTCGCCGAAGGACGAGGATGAACTCGCGGACATGATGTTCACCTGCACGCTTCAGAAACACCCGACCTTCATCCGCTACCCGCGCGGCAACGGCGAGGGCGTGCCCATCAAGGAAACGCCCGCGTTGCTCGAAGTTGGCAAGGCTGAGATCACGCGGCAGTTCGCGAACAGCGGCGGGAGGAAGGTTGCCCTCTTCGGTCTCGGCCAGATGCACGGCATCGCGAAGAAAGCTGCCGACCAGCTCGCCGCCGAAGGCTTCGATGTCGCCGTCATCAACCCACGCTGGACTAAGCCGATTGACGCCGGCACGCACGAGTTCTTTGGCCGCGCTGCCGACCTCGTCATCACGTTGGAAGACCACGTCCTCATGGGCGGCTACGGCAGCACGGTGCTGGAGCATTTTGCCGACGCGCACATCCCCACGCCGGTCGCGCGTATTGGCTGGCCCGACCAGTTCATCGAGCACGCCAGCAGCGTGGACTACCTGCGCAACAAATACGGACTGACGGTCGCGAACACCGTCGCGCAGGCGAAGGCCCGGCTCGCTGCGCCGGTCGCGGAGCAGGTGAGCTTCAAGGCGGCGTAGCGGTCCTGCCACCGGCTTGCAGTCGCCGCTTGTTGCCGTGAACGAAAAGACGGCGGCGCCAAGCTGCTGGCACGGTGAATGGCCGCGCACCGCGTGAAGTCGGTAGAGGGACTCCAAAGCTCAACGCTATGTCCCTCAATCTGTATCTTCGTCTCGCGCTCATGGTCTTCCTCCACTACTTCGTGTGGGGCACCTGGTATGTCACGATGGGCACCTACCTCCACTCGACGCTGAAGTTCGAGGGCGGCCAAATCGGTCTGGCCTACGGCAGCACGGCGATTGGCGCGATGGTCTCGCCCTTCTTTGCCGGCATCGTCGCGGATCGGTTCTTCGCCACGCAACGGCTGCTCGGCGTGTTGCATCTCATCGGCGCAGCGCTGCTCTACTACGTTTCGACACTGACCACCTTCGGACATTTTTATCCGGTGCTCATCGCCTACACGATCAGCTACATGGCGGGACACGGGCTGACGAACGCGCTCACGCTCACACACTCGAAGAACCCGGCGAAGGAATTCCCGCTCGTGATGCTCATGGGCAGCGTAGGTTGGATTGCGGCGGGCATCACGGTCAGCGCGCTGAAGTTCGAGACCAACGCCGGGATGTTCCAGCTCGCGGCGGGCGCGGCGCTGGTGATGGGCCTCTACTCGTTCACCCTGCCGCACACGCCGCCCAAGGGCGCGGGCGCACCCGTCACCGCCCGCACCATGCTGGGCCTCGACGCGCTCAAGCTCATGCGCGACCGCTCGTTCGCCACGTTCATGATTTGCTCGTTCCTCATCTGCGTGCCGCTGAGTTTCTATTTCAGTTGGATGAACGCGTTCATGAACGAGCTGAAGATTGAGAACGCGGCGGCGAAGATGACCGTCGGGCAGGTCTCCGATGTCGTGTTTCTGCTGCTGTTGCCGTGGCTGCTCAAGCGGCTCGGGGTCAAAGGCATTCTCATCCTCGGCATGGTGGCGTGGACGGTGCGCTTCGGCTTGCTGACGCAATTCCCGCAGGCGACGAACGCGGCGTGGATGCTCTTCGTGGCCATCGCCGTCCACGGCATGTGCTACGACTACATCTTCGTGATGGGCCGCATGTATGTGGACAACCGCGCCAGCGAGGACATCCGCGCGGCGACGCAGGGTTTCCATGCCTTCGTGACGTTGGGCGCGGGAATGTTCGTCGGGTCGTGGCTCTCCGGCGTAGTCGGGCAGCACTACACGAACGCCGGGGGCGCGACACACAACTGGTCCAGCATCTGGCTCGTGCCGGCGGTGATGTCGGCGGTGCTGATCTTCGTGTTCGCCGTTTTGTTCAAGGACAGCACGCCGCCGGCGAAAGCAGAGGAGCCAGCGCAGAGCTGAGGGGAAAATCCCGTTGACACTTCCGGCGGCAAACTGCCACTTTCCGCCCCGTTCGCCGCGAGGTGGACACTCATCCAGAGTGACTGAGGGACTGGCCCGATGAAGTCACGGCAACCGATTGCGGCGCGTCCGCAGTGACCAGGTGCTAATTCCAGCTCCAGCCGCAAGGCCGGGGGAAAGATGAGAAGCGAGCGCGTGTAGTCTTTGCGGCCCCTTCTCATCCAGATGAGTCGGGGCTTTTGTTTTGCCCTGAATCAGACGCGGTCAGGCAAATTATGGACAAGCACGAAGGTTTCATGAAGGCGCTCAAGTGCCGCGAGTGCGGCAAGGAGTATCCCCTCAGCGCCACGCACGTCTGCGAGTTCGACTTCGGCCCGCTCGAGGTCGCCTACGACTACGACCGGATTAAGAAGTCCCTCACGCGGGCCGCCATCGAGTCGCGCCCCCACACGATGTGGCGCTATCGCGAGTTGCTGCCCATCGCCGGCGAGCCGACGGTCGGTTGCCAGGTCGGCTACACGCCGCTCGTGAAGGCGGACCGCCTCGCCAAGCACCTCGGCATCCGCGAGCTGTGGATTAAGAACGACGCGGTGAATTACCCGACGCTCTCCTTCAAGGACCGCGTCGTCAGCGTCGCCCTGAGCCGCTCAAAGGAACTCGGCTTCAAGACCGTCGCCTGCGCGTCCACTGGCAACCTCGCCAACTCCGTCGCCGCGAACGCCGCCGCCGCCGGCCTCAAGTCCTACGTCTTCATCCCGTCCGACCTCGAGCTGGGCAAGGTCGTCAACTCGCTCGTCTACGGCGCGAACGTCATCACCATCAAAGGCCACTACGACGAGGTGAACCGACTTTGCGCAGAGATCGCCGGCAAGTTCGGCTGGGCCTTTGTGAACGTGAACATGAGGCCCTACTACGCCGAGGGCAGCAAGAGCATGGGCTACGAGATTTGCGAACAGCTCGGCTGGCGCACGCCGCAGCACACCGTCGTGCCGATGGCCAGCGGGTCGTTGCTCACGAAGATTCACAAGAGTTACCAGGAGTTCGCCAAGCTCGGCCTCGTGTCCGAGAGGGACTGGCAAATCCACGGCGCGCAGGCCACCGGCTGCAACCCCATCAGCGCCGCCGAGAAGGCGGGCATGGATTTCTTCAAGCCCGTGAAACCCAACACCATCGCCAAGAGCCTCGCCATCGGCACGCCCGCCGACGGCTTCTACGCGCTCAAGGTGATGAAGGAAACCGGCGGCCATGCCGACGACGTGACCGATGACGAGGTGCGCGACGGCATCCGCATGCTGGCTGAGTGCGAAGGCATCTTCGCCGAGACCGCCGGCGGCGTGACCGTGGGCGTGGCGAAGAAGCTCATCGCCTCCGGCAAGATTCCAGCGAACGATTCCGCCGTCCTTTGCATCACCGGCAACGGCCTCAAGACGCTCGAAGCCATGGTCGGCCATGTGGGCCAGACCCGCGAGATTCGCCCGAGCCTGCGCGAGTTCGAGGCGATGATGAAGGACGAGGAAAAAGTCGCCGTCGCAGCCTGAACCCTTTAATCATTCCAACCATGCCTACCAACGTCCGCATCCCCACCCCGCTCCGCCAGCTCACCGGCGGCGAGGAAGTCGTCACCGTCACCGCCGCCAGCGTCGGTGCGGCCATCGCCGAGTTGCAGGGCAAGTATCCCGGCATCAAAGACCGCCTGCTCGACGACAAGGGCGAGGTCCGCCGCTTCGTGAACGTGTATGTGAACGAGGAAGACATCCGCTTCCTCCAGAGCCAGGCCACGCCCCTCAAGGACGGCGACGAAATCAGCATCATCCCGGCGATTGCGGGGGGCTAAACTGAAGGAGCGACGAATGCCTGCCACGAAGAAGAAACCCGACGCCAAGTCCGAGCCGAAGCTTCCGCCCGATCCGCGCCAGTCCAAGTCACGGCTGTGGCTCACCTTCCCCGCGCCGCTCATCACGCGCCCGGTGATCTGGGAACTGGGGCAGAAGTTCAAGGTCATCTTCAACCTGCGCCAGGTCAGCGTGGGCAAGGACATCGGCATCGTCTGCCTCGAACTCGAAGGCGCGCGCTCGGAAATCAAGAACGCCATCCACTGGCTGGAAAGCCTCGGCATCGAGGTCGAGCCGGTGGAAATCGGGGTGCTGGAGAGTTGAGGCTGATGCGTGATGCGTGAACCCGACCAGACACGCCAGTTCCCAACTCACGCATCAGGTCCCTCAGCCCGTGTCCCACAAGTCCCCAAAGATCGCCGCCCTCATCGCTGACCTTCAGGGCCGCGACCTCGATGCCCACTACCTCGGCTACTTCGCGTGCTTCAACCGGGGCCAGTTCTACGAAGCCCACGACGTTTTGGAAGAACTCTGGCTCGCCGACCGCCACGGGCCGGACGGCAACTTCTACAAGGGCCTCATCCAGTTCGCCGGGGCGTTTGTTCACTTGCAGAAAGACTGCGTGAAATACCCGCGCCTCCGTCCGGCTGCCGCGCTGTTGACGCTAGCTGAGGAAAACTTTCGTCCCTACCCATCGTCGCACGAACGGCTGGACTTGCTCGCCGTTCGTGCCCTCATCGCTGAGTGGCGTGGGCGATTGGACGCAATGGGCTTCTCCTCCAACCCGCTCACGCCCAACAACGCGCCGAAACTGGCTCTGGCCGACGGCGGGTAGCGCTGAAATGTGGGCGATTGGGTGGCACCCGCGTCCCGCGGGTTGTTTTCGGCGTCCCGCCGAAAACCTCGTGGCTCACTATTCCTTCGCGGCCTGTCTTCAGATGGAGCCACTAAGGTCCCGGCGGGAGGCCCGAACCAACCCGCGGGACGCGGGTGCTAACCAAGACCCTCGCTCACACCTCCACCGCCTGATGCAGCACGGGCACGGTGATTTCGGACTTCGGCAGGAGTTCCTTCAGCGTCCCGGCGAAGGCGAGCGACTGCGTTTCCTCACCGTGGATGACGAAGGTCTTCTTGATGTGGCCGGTGAGCGACTTTACGTAGCCGGACAGCTCGTTGCGGTCGGCGTGGCCCGAGAAGGCATCAATCTTCGCCACGCGGGCGCGGATGGCGTGCGGCTCGCCGTAGATGTTCACGGGGCTGCGACCGGCGATGATTTGCGCGCCGAGCGTGTGCTCCGCGCAGTAGCCGACAAAGAGGATGAGGTTCGCCGGGTTGCCGCCGTGGTTGCGCAAGTGGTGCAGCACTCGGCCTGCTTCCGCCATGCCGGAGGCGCTGATGATAACGGCGGGATCCTTCAGCTCGTTGAGTTTCCGCGAGCCGGCGACTTCGCGGATGTAGGTGAGATTCTCCATGCCGAAGGGGTTGCCCTTCTCGCGCAGGAACGTGTAGGCCTGTTCATCGAAGCACTCGGGGTGGAGGCGGAATATCTCGGTGGCGTTTGTGCTCAACGGGCTGTCCACGAAGATGGGCACGCGCGGCAATTTCCCGGCGTCCGTGAGTTGGTGCAGGGCGTAAACAATCTGCTGCGTGCGGCCGACGGAGAAGGCGGGGATGACGACTTTTCCGCCGTCGCGAATCGTGTCGCCCACGAGCGCGGCCAGCTCTTCCCGTGCGTCCACCGGGCTGGAGTGGAGGCGGTTGCCGTAAGTGCTTTCGATTTGGAGGAAGTCCACGTTTTCCACAGGTTGTGCGTCGCGGAGGATGTCCTGACCGGGCCGTCCGATGTCGCCGCTGAAGAGGTAGCGGAATTTGCGGCCGCCCTCGCGCACATCGAGCACCACTTGCGCGGAGCCGAGGATGTGGCCGGCATCCTTGAACGTGACCGTCACGCCATCGGCCACGGGCATTGGCCGGTCGTAATTGATGGCGACGAACTGCCGCACGGCCTTCTCGGCATCGCTCGGTGAGTAGAGCGGTTCGACGGCGGGGAGGCCTTTCTCGGCGCGTTTCTTCGAGATGAGCAGCGCATCGGACTGCTGAATCCGCGCGGAGTCTTCGAGCATGATGCTGGCGAGGTCGCGCGTGGCGAAGGTCGAGTAAATGTTCCCGGTGAAGCCCTGCTTGCAGAGATTTGGGAAATTGCCGCAGTGGTCAATGTGCGCGTGGCTGAGGATGGCTGCATCAAGCGTCTTCGGGTCGAAGGGAAAGTGGCGGTTGCGCTCGTTGGATTCGTCGCGCCTGCCTTGGTAGAGCCCGCATTCGAGGAGGAGGCGTTGGCCGTTGACCTCCAGCAGATACATCGAGCCGGTGGTCGTGCGAGCCGCGCCGTGGAAATGGATATTCATACGGGGAGGTTATGAGGCGGGCGGAGAGTTCAAAGGTCAAAGTTCCAAGTTCTAAGTTGGCTGGTCGTCTGGCAGAATCGTGTGGCGTGCAGATATACACGAAGTTCAAACAGGCCAAGCCGAGGCGTCGTGCTCGCAACGGATCGCACTGGGGCTGGAGCTTGCTCGTGGTGGCGCTGGCGTGCGGCGCTTGGTGGCGGTGGGCGCGTGTGGAGCCATCGCCGGCCAGCGTCGGCCCCAGCACGAGCGGCGAAGTTCATTTGCAGACGTTCAACCCGGCGTTGTCCGTGACCGTCGTCACCAATCACGCGCGGCCCGTCGTGGGCGCAAACGTGGTGCCGACGAATCGCGTCGCCTCGCTCGCGGCCACGGATCGTCCCTTGGTAATGGAGCCGATGGTGGACAGTAGCGTTTTCCCGCGACCGCCGCGCGACATGTTTGAAGTGCAGGTGGCGCTCGCGCGGGTGGGGATTTCCTCCGGCTCGTTCGACGGTGTCGTCGGCTCGCAGACGCGGGCGGCGATTCGCGCGTTCCAACTGCGCGAGGGATTGATCGAGTCGGGCTTGGCGGACGCGGAGACGAAGAGCCGGCTGCTGCTCACCGCGCCGGTGTTGACGAACCACGTGGTCGGATCGAACGACCTCGCGCGGCTGCAACCCATCGCGACCACGTGGCTGGGCAAGTCGCAGCAGAGCGCACTGGACTACGAGTCGGTGCTCGAACTCATCGCGGAGAAGGGGCACGCGCACCCGTTGCTCATCAAGCGGCTGAACCCAGCGGTGAACTGGACGAACGTGACCGCCGGCACGGAGGTGCGGCTGCCGCACGTGAGTTACCCGCCGGCCCGCGCGAAGGCCGCGCAGGTCATCATTCATCTGGCGGGCAAGACGCTCAAAGTCTTCGACGCGAACACGAACCTGCTGGCGCATTTTCCGTGCAGCATCGCGGCGCGCGTGGAGAAGCGGCCAGTGGGCGAACTGCATGTGGCGGTGGTCGCGCCGAATCCGAACTACACGTTTGACCCGGAGGTGTTTCCCGAGTCGGCTGAGGCGCAGAAGATCGGGCGCAAACTTATCCTGCCACCGGGACCGAACAACCCGGTGGGCTTGGCGTGGATTGGCCTCGATCGGCCCGGCTACGGCCTGCACGGCACGCCGTCGCCGGAGCAGGTGGGCCGCACGGAATCGCACGGCTGCTTCCGGCTGGCGAACTGGAACGCCGAGTATTTAGCGCGGCTGGTGTCGGTGGGGACGCCGGTCAGAGTCGTGGAGTGAGAAATGAGGAGCAGGATTAAGATTAGGATTACGAGCAGGAGGGGAGGGGTGCGTTCGGCTCCTGCTCGTAATCCTGATCCTGCTCCGCGCCAAATCGGATGAGCGCCAAATACTCCTTCACCCTCGCCTCCGAGGACCGTCGCCGCGCGGATCTGCCGCGGAAGGTTATCATCGCCCAACACGCCGGCGAGACGGTCGCGCAAGTGACGTTACGGCTGCTGGCTTTGCTCATCTTCTGGCGGCCCCGGCTGCAGCTCGAAACCAACCTGCATCAGGACGACATCCCGTTCGTGCCCGACCTCGCGCAGTTCGACTATCAGTTGCGGCTTGCGCTGTGGGTGGAGTGCGGCGAGTGCACTGTGGCGAAGCTGGACAAGCTCGCGGTGAAGTGCCACGACGCGGAAATCTGGGTGGTGAGGCGCTCGTTGGCCGAGGCGGAGGAACTGCAACTCGCGATGAAAAAGGCCGGCCTGCGTGAGGGCCGCTACCACTTGCTGGCGCTGGACCCGGAGATGTTTGAGGAAGTCCGCGGACTGGTGCAGCAACGGAATGAGGTGACTTTGTTTGCGTGCGAGTTCGATCCGCCGAAGCTGCAGTTCGACTTCAACGGGCTGTGGTTCGACGCGGAGTTCACCCTGTTGCGTTGTTGATTTGCCGCGAAAGGGCAGTAGCCGGTGTAGGCGCCGAGGCCCTGCCGCAGCAGTTACGCGAGGAGGAAGTTGGATTCGAGGTGTCCTTGGAGTCCCGGCATGACTTTCGTGTCATTTGTGGTTCTGCGGCTTTCCCTTGCGGCTCAGTGGCGGGGAATCCGGGCTGGGACGTTCGAGTCAGAGGTGGTCAGCCGTCCGGTGAAAGTGAGTTTGCCACTGGGATTCAGAGTCAGCCGACCATGATGGGATGGCTATCTCTGGAATTGTCCGGGTAATTGGCGAAACAATTCTATTGCCTGTCCTCTGCCCACCAGTATGCTGCGCGGCTCAATTCGGGTGTCACGAAACCATGAATCCAGAACTCGTCCGCAAGGCTCTTGACCGAGTCATCAACCCTAACATTCTGACCAACCTGCTCTCGCGCCGGGTGCGACAGCTCAACTCCGGGAACCGTCCGCTCCTCATCGTCCCGCCCACCATGGGTGCCGCAGACATCGCTCTGTCGGAGATTATCGAGGGGAAGATGAACTGGGACGCGCCGGAGACGCCGGAAGCGGCGGAACCGCCGCCCAAGAAGCGCCGCAAGCACTAGTCGGCCTTCGTTAAATTTCGCGCCGGCCAGAAGGTCTCCCTTCTGGCTGGTTTTGTTTATGGCCGAGATCGTCAGCAACCCCAAGGCCCGCCGGGACTATCACGTCATCGAGACGTTCGAGGCTGGCATCGTGCTTCGCGGCACGGAGGTGAAGTCCATCCGCGCCGGCTATGTGCAGATCGGCGACGCCTTTGCGCGCGTCGAGCGGGACGAGGTCTGGCTGCACAACATGCACATCGAGGAATACAGCCACGGCAACCGCGAGAACCACGTGCCGAAGGCCCCGCGCAAGCTGCTGCTGCACAAGCCGGAGATTCGCAAACTGCACGAGTTCTCCGCTGTGAAGGGCAACGCGCTCGTCGCCCTGTCTCTCTACTGGAAGAGCGGGCGGGTGAAGGTCTCGCTCGCCGTAGGCAAGGGCAAGGCGTCGTTTGACAAGCGGGAGGACATCAAGCGCCGCGATGACGACCGCGAGATGAAGCGCGAGATGATGCAGCGGCAGAAGGGACGCTGAGGAAAGCAAAACGGCGTCCGTGATGGACGCCGATTACGGCCGCAGGCACGAAGCCCACTGGCCAAGATTCAGGCAGCCTTGGCGGCGGGCTTCTTCCAGATGCGCTTGAGGGGTTTCACCACGAGGCCCTGCTTGATGGCCGATGCGGTCACGCGGATGTAGCGCACCTCGCCGTTCACGACGGCCTTGACGCGTTGGAGGTTGGGGAAGAAGCGGCGCTTGGTGATGGCGGTGATGTGCGTGCCGATGCCGCCTTCGCGTTTCGGTTTACCACTGCGCCAAATCTTGCTGCCCTTCATCGGGCGCTTGCCGGTCAGTTCACAAATGCGTGCCATAATTATCAGGTTTCCAGTTAAAGGAGCGCGTAGTTAGCCAGCACTGCAGGCACCGTGCAAGCACGATTTCTCCCGTTGTGATGATTACTTGGCGCGGCTCATCTTGAAGCTGCTCACAGGTGCACTCGCAGCGGCGCGGATGCGCTTGGTGCAAGGGCTGAAGACGCTGGAGTGAGCTCGAATATCGAAGGCGGCCATCCGGCCCTGAATTTCCATTGCCGATCCCCGTCCATCCCCGCCACGTTGCCCGCAATTGACCATGCAAAAGACACTGTTAAAGCCGCTCGTTCTCACTGCCGCTCTCGTCCTCACCCTCCTCCCGCTCGGCGCCGCCGACGCGAAAAAAGACGCGAAGGACGCGAAGAAAGATAAGCCCGCCCCCAAGCCCAAGCCCGCCGGCACGCAGTGGGACGCGATGGACCTCGGCGCGTTCTACAGCGGCGGCTTGCAAGTCACCGGCGAGAAGGGCGACGTGTTCCGCCCCGCGCTGAAGGGCCTCAACATCAATCTCGGCAGCGACGCGGCGGTGTGCTTCGACACCGAGCGACTGCGCTTCGGTCTCGGCTGGCGCGGCGGGTTCGTGAAGTTGCCCACGGGCCGCGAGGGCTTGGAAGGCGTGGCTTCTCCCATCGGCGAAGTCGCGTTCAAGGCCGAGGTGCTGCCCGGTTGGGCGGATGCGAGCGGCGGCTTCATCGAGCCGAAGCCGCCGGTTAAAGACGGGCGCGAACTCGTCTCCCACGGACCGTTGCCGAAGGAGTGGGCCAAGTGGCGTGGCCTCTACGTGAACGGCAAGCAGGTCATCCTCAGCTACACCGTCGGCAAGGTGGGCGTGCTCGAACTGCCCGGCTACGACGCCGCGAGCGGGGCGTTCACCCGCACGATTCATATCGAAGGTGCTGCCCTGGCACAGAAGCTTCTGCTCGCCACGGACACGAAGCTCAAGGCCAGCCACAACCTCGCGGGCGCAACCATCGAGACCACCGCTGCCGGCTGGCTCGTGTTGAATCTCCCCGCGACCAAGACCGCCACCACCTTCGTCGTCGCGCTGTCTGCGAGTGGCGTTGCGCCGAAGGCGAGCATGGCGAATCTCCCCGCGCTCACCAAGGGCGGCGCGGCCCAGTGGACGCCCGTTCTCGAGACCGCCGGCGTGCTCGGCAAGGGCGACGGCGCTTACACCGTGGACACGCTCACCCTCCCCGACGGCAAGGCCAACCCGTGGAACTCGTGGATTCGCACCAGCGGCTTCGACTTCTTCGCGGACGCGACGAAGGCCGCGATTTGCAGCGTGAGCGGCGATGTGTGGCTCGTCAGCGGCATTGACGACACGCTGGCGAAGTTGAAGTGGAAGCGCTTTGCCACCGGCCTCTTTCAGCCGCTCGGCCTGAAGATTGTGGACGGCAAAATCTACGTGCTGGGCCGCGACCAGATTACCCGCCTGCACGACCTCAACAACGACGGCGAGGCGGACTTCTACGAGAACTTCAACAACGACATCGCCATCAGCTCGCACTACCACGAGTTCAACCTCGGCCTCGAAACCGACCGCGCGGGCAACTTCTACTTCAACAAAGGCGGCAACCTCGGCGGCGCAAAGCACGCGCACCACGGCGTCGTTGCCAAGGTCTCCAAGGACGGCTCGAAGCTCGAAGCCTGGGCCAACGGCCTGCGCGCTCCGAATGGCCTGGGCATGGGCCCGAACGACGAGTTGACCTCCTCCGACAACGAGGGCAACTGGGTGCCTAGCTCGCGCGTGAACTTGATGAAGCCCGGCGGTTTCTACGGCCACGTCCACACCGCGCACACCAGCACGCCGCCGACGGATTACGACAAGCCGCTGTTCTGGCTTCCGCATCAGGTGGACAACTCCAGCGGCGGCCAGGTCTGGGTTACGAGCGACCAATGGGGGCCGTTCAAGGGCGATATGCTCCACATGAGCTACGGCAGTTGCTCTCTGTTCAAGGTGATGAAAGAAGAAGTCGGCGGTCAAGTGCAGGGCGGCGTGGTTCGCTTCCCGCTGAACTTCGAGTCCGGCATCATGCGCGGCCACTTCAGCCCGCGCGATGGCCAGCTCTACGTCACCGGCCTGCGCGTGTGGCAGAGCAGCGGCGCGAAGACTGGCGCGTTCCACCGCGTGCGCTACACCGGCAAGCCCGTCGCCATGCCGAAGGAACTGCACGTGAAGCCCAACGGCCTGGAAATCACCTTCACCACCGCGCTCGACGCGAAGACCGCCGCTGACGACGGCAACTGGGCGATTGACCAGTGGAACTACAAGTGGAAGTCGGACTACGGCTCCAAGATGTATTCCGCCAACGAGCCGGACAAAGTCATCGGCGAGAATAAAATCAACAACCCGAAGTTCGGCGGCGAGGACCTCGTGGTGAAGTCCGCGAAGCTCTCGGCGGATAAGAAGACCGTGTTCCTCGAAGTCGAAGGCGGCGTGAAGCCCGTGATGCAGATGCGCATCCGCATGAACATCAACGCCGCCGACGGCTCGCCCATCAACCAGACCATCTACAACACGGTCAACAAGGTGGCAGCCAAGTAGGTCAGCGCATCTTGCCTGACGTTCATTTGAAATTTCCCGCTTGAGCGGGAACTGTTAGGCAGGGCCTGCTGTCCTACTTTTGCTTCCGCACCACCGTATCCCGCTGCGCCCACGCCGGGTCTGGCTGTGGAAAATCTAAGTTGTAATGCAGGCCCCGGCTCTCGGGCCGGAGTAGTGCGCAGTTCACGATGAGTTCGGCCACGGTGGCGATGTTGCGCAGCTCCAGCAGGTCACTCGTGACGGTGAAGTCCCAGTAGTATTGCTGGATTTCTTCTTGGAGCAGCGCGATGCGGGCCTTCGCGCGCTGGAGGCGTTTGTTCGTCCGCACGATGCCCACGTAGTCCCACATCAGGCGGCGGATTTCATCCCAGTTGTGCGAGACGACGACGAGTTCGTCCGCGTTCTGCGCCTTGCCGGACTGCCACGACGGAATGTTCACCTCGGTCTGCTGCGAAGGGTTTTCCAAGACGAGCCGCGCCGCACGGTGAGCGCAGACGAGGGCTTCGAGAAGTGAATTGCTCGCGAGCCGGTTCGCGCCGTGCAGCCCGGTGTGGGCGACTTCCCCAACCGCGTAAAGTCCGGCGATGTCGGTGACGCCGTTCACGTCCGTCACCACGCCGCCGCATTGATAGTGGGCCGCCGGCACGACGGGAATCGGCTCCTTCGTCATGTCCACGCCGAGGCGGAGCAGGCGTTCGTAGATGGTCGGGAAGTGCGCGATGATGAAGCGGGCTGGCTGGTGCGTGATGTCCAGCCACACGTTGTCCGCGCCGGTGCGCTTCATCTCGCTGTCAATGGCCCGGGCCACGATGTCGCGCGGCGCGAGCTCCGCGCGCGAGTCGTAGCGCAGCATGAAGCGCTGGCCGTCCGTGCCGAGCAGGTAACCGCCCTCGCCGCGCACGGCCTCGGTGATGAGCAGCGTGCGCTCCTTGGGATGGAAGAGGCACGTCGGGTGGAACTGCATGAACTCCATGTTCGCCACCTGCGCGCCTGCGCGATACGCCATCGCCACGCCGTCACCGGTCGCGATGTCGGGGTTTGTCGTGTAGAGATAGACCTTCCCGCACCCGCCGGTGGCCAGGACGATGACCGGTGCGGCGAACGTCTCCACCACTCCGCTGGCCTTGTTCAGCACGTAGATGCCGAGGCAGCGGTTCGGGCCGACGTAGCCGAGCTTCTGCGTGGTGATGAGGTCCACGGCGAAGTGGTTTTCCAGCACGGTGATGTTCGGCTCGCGCGCGATGGCGTCGAGCAACGCGCGTTCAATCTCCGCGCCGGTCGCGTCCTTCGCGTGGAGCACGCGGCGCTTGGAATGGCCGCCTTCCTTGGTGAGATCGAGTTCCTTGCCGTGGCCGCCGGGCAGTTCGCGCTCGCTGAACTTCGCACCCAACTCCATCAACTCCTGAATCCGCGCCGGCCCCTCGGCGATGATGGTGCGGACGATGTCCTCGCGGCAGAGACCCGCGCCGGCATCGAGCGTGTCGCGCACGTGCATCTCGATGGAATCCTCGCGGCTGGTGACGGCAGCGATGCCGCCCTGCGCCCAGTTCGTATTCGAGTCCGCGCGGCTCTTCTTGGTGACGATGGCTACGCGTCCGCGCGGCGCGACCTTGAGCGCAAAGGTCAGCCCCGCGATGCCGCTGCCGAGGATGAGGAAGTCGAATTGACGGGTGGCTTCGGCCATGTGGTGCGGGATTCAACGACGGAACCGAAGCGCGGGCAAACCATTCTTCAGGTGGCACCCGCGTCCCGCGGGTAGTCGTCGCCGTCCCGGCGACGACATGGCGTGAGGAGTCCTTTACTGTGAAACGACACAATCGGTGTCCGTGCACCGCGTGTCCGGCGGGACGCCGGACACGACCCGCCAGAGGCGGGTGCCATCCGGGTCACGGCTTTGGCACGAGATACTTCTCCGTGTATGCCTTGATGGCCTCGGCCAGGAACTTCGCCGTCTCCTCGCGCTTCCCCGCGTCCGTGCGGAACGCGCCACCGAACTCAAGCTGGATGGCGTCCACGCCGTTGGTCGTGTGGCTACCGTAGCTGCGCACAATCCAGCCGCCACCGAACGCCTTCGTCTCCGGCGGGGTGCCGGGTGGAGTGTTTGGTGGCTCGACCTTGATGCCTTTCGCCGCGAGGTAGCCGAGGATGCTCTGCTCGCCCGTGAGCGCGACGGCTCCGTGCTTCTCCACCATCTTCATCACCGTCGTGCCGTTCTGCGTGCCGCGAAAAATCGTGTTCGTGCTCGCGGCTTGCCCGTGGATGTCCAGCAGCAGCGCGCCCTGCGGAAACTTCTTTCGCAGCTCATCCACGAACTCCCGCACCTGCCCGTGGAACGCGGCGTGGACCACCTGTGCGTTCGGATGCTCCACGGCTTCTTTCTCGGGGCGGTTTGGGTCCACGAATTGCCGGTGTGCCTTCATCGCGACGAGGTAAGGCTGCTTGCCCGTGAGTTCCTCGACGCGTTTCGCCGTCGCCGTCGCCAACTCGAACGTGCGCGTATCTTGTCCGGTGACAAACTTACCGCTCTTCAACTCACCCTCGGGGCCGACCCGCTTGGGCACGCCGGGGATGGCCAGTGAGCCGCCGTGCGGCGCGGTGATGATGATGGGCAACTCGCCGCGCTGGACTTGGAGGAACTCGTTTGTCTGCGCAGCGTCCGACGCAGCCAGCGACAGTGCGAGAACAGTGCAGGCAATCAGGTGTTGATTCATATTCGCGGGCATTGCTGGTGCCAAACTGACCGTGCTGCCCCTGCGATGGCAAGCTCGGCGAGCATGAAGTTGTTTGTAGCGGTCCCACTTCACCGCTCCGGGTTCGACAACGACGCAGGGTTCCCCTACAAGTCCGCCCCGACATGAGTTCCCGCTACAAAGTGGTCATCACGGATTTCGTCGGCGAGCCGCTCGACGTCGAGCGCCGCATCCTCGGTGACCTCGCGGACATCACCGCGCTCAACGCCCGGCACGAAGACGAGATGGCCGGTCGCATCGAGGACGCCGACGCGGTGATGGTCTATCACTTCCTGAAAATCACCGAGGCCACCCTTGCCCGGCTGCGCCACTGCAAGGTCATCATCCGCTGCGGCGCGGGCTTCGACAACGTGGACGGCGCAGCTTGTCGCGCGCGCGGCATCGCGCTGTGCAATGTGCCGGACTACGGCTCCGAGGAAGTCGCCGACTCCGCGCTGGGCATGGCGCTCTCGCTGATGCGGGGGATTCACTTTCTCAACAGCCGGCTGCGGCGTGGGCACGGCGCGTGGACTTACGAGCAGTTCAAACCGGTGCACCGACTGCGTGGGCGGACCTTCGGCATCGTCGGCGTTGGGCGCATCGGCACGGCGGCAGCACTACGCGCGAAGGCGTTTGGGTTCGATGTCGTGTTTTACGATCCTCTCGCACCGGATGGCCGCGAGAAGGCGCTCGGTGTGCGCCGTGTCGAGTCGCTCGATGAACTGCTCGCTCAGAGCGATGTCGTCAGCCTGCACTGCCCGCTCACACCGGAAACGCACCACCTGATGAACCGCGACACCCTCGCGAAGATGCGCCCCGGCGCGTTCCTCGTGAACACCGCGCGCGGTGGAGTCGTGGAACCGCGCGCGGTGCTGGAGGCCTTGGCGCACGGACATCTGGGGGGCGCGGGCCTCGACGTGTTGGAGCAGGAGCCGCCGGCGGAGGACCACCCGTTGCTCGTTGCTTGGCGGGACCCAAAGCATTCCGCGCACGACCGGCTGATTCTGAATCCGCACGCGGCCTTCTACTGCGAAGAGGGGCTGAACGATATGCGCGTGAAGGGCAGCGAGAACGTCCGCCGCGTGCTGCTGGGCGGGGCACCACGCAATGTGGTGAACTGACTTTTGCCCACGGATAACGCGGATAACGCGGATGGAACGGCCTTCAGACAATCCGCGTCATCCGCGTTATCCGTGGGCAACTTTTCCCGGCAACTTTGGGTTTCCGGCGCTCGTCCGTCTTGGATAGTCTGCTTCCGCACATGACAACCAATCCCGTCGCCCTCATCACCGGTGCTTCGCGCGGCATCGGGCGTGGCATCGCGCTGGAGTTGGCGAAGGTCGGCCATGACCTCGTGGTGAACTTTGCCAGCAGCGCGGACGGCGCCCGGCAGACGGCGGCGGATTGTGTCGCGGCGGCGAAGGCAGTGGGCAAAACCATCCGTGCGGAGATTTGCCAAGCTGATGTAGGCAAGGCCGCGGACCGCGAGCGCCTCATCGCCTTTTCGCGCGAACAGTTTGGTCGGCTGGACTTGCTGGTGAACAACGCCGGCATCACGTCCATCGGGCGACGCGACGTGTTGGAGGCGCGCGAGGACGAGTTCGACGCGCTCATGGCCATCAATCTCAAAGGCCCTTACTTCCTCAGCCA
>Ga0208960_1000355_pt1 | contig 25902 bp, 21 predicted proteins | sample GreLakmeON33MSRF_FD_187703 | JGI IMG/M metagenome (GOLD analysis project Ga0208960, IMG submission 187703) | Freshwater lentic microbial communities from great Laurentian Lakes, MI, USA - Great Lakes metaG ON33MSRF (SPAdes) | ecosystem: Environmental > Aquatic > Freshwater > Lake | place: Great... | reverse complement strand
ACGCGCCCACCACGCGGATGTCGGCGGCATGGCACCTGGATCCATGCCGGCGGGAGCCCGGGAACTTTTTCAGGAGGGCCTGATCATTCCGCCAATGCGCCTGGCATCACCCAGTGGCGTTGATCAGGGCCTTGTCGATCTCATCCTCGCCAATTCCCGCACGCCGGATGAGCGCCGGGGCGATCTGGCGGCTCAGCTGTCCGCACACCGCCTCGCTCAGACGCGGATTGACGATCTGGCACTGCGACGCGGCGGTGTCCACGCCATCGCGGCAGCGATGGACGACATTCTCGCCTACGCGCAGCGACGCACACGTGCGGCGATTTCCGCACTTCCCGACGGCCGTTGGACCGGCCTCGAGTGCCTTGAGGGCGACGGCGTGACCGACGACGACATCGTGATCCGCGTGGCGGTCACCATCAGCGGTGATGCGATGACCGTGGACTTCACCGGCAGCGACCCTGCCGGACCGGGAAACCTCAACTGCCCCATCGCAGTCACGCGGTCGGCGGTGTACTTCGCAGTGCGTGTGGCGATTGACCCTGACATCCCAGCATCCGCGGGTGCATTCGCCCCGGTCACCATCATCGCCCCCGAAGGCAGCGTGGTGAACGCCCGCCCGCCCAGCGCAGTTGCGGCGGGCAACGTGGAGGGCTCGAGCCGAATCACCGACGCGGTGATGGGCGCTCTGTCGGGTGCCACCGATGTGCCTGCCCAGGGGCAGGGGACCATGAACAACCTCACGCTCGGGTTCCCGGGCCGGGTGTATTTCGAGACCCTCGGCGGCGGCCAGGGAGCCTCACCGCGTGGCGACGGGCCTGATGCCGTACACGTCGCGATGAGCAACACGCTGAACACTCCGGTTGAGGCCCTGGAGGTGGCAATGCCCGTACGTGTGGAGCGCTACTCGGTCCGGCGTGGATCGGGCGGCACCGGTCTGCACCGCGGCGGCGACGGTGTAGTGCGTCGCATCCGGCTCCTCGAGGATGCCGATGTGTCGCTCATCGCGGAGCGACGTCGCTCGGCACCCCGTGGGCTCGGCGGCGGGGGCGACGGCACTCCGGGCTCGACGCGCATCGACGATGCGCCGGTGAGCGGCAAGTGGCGTGGCCGCATCTCCGCCGGTTCGGTTATTGAGCAGCGCACGCCCGGCGGCGGGGGCCACGGCATCGCCTGACTGCACCCTGCGGGTGTTACTTGGCGAGGTCCTTGCCCACAACCACCACGGCGTCGGCGGTACCGATACGCCCTTCCGCCAGCGCATCGACCGGCACAGCAGTGGTGATGCCCAGATCCTTGCCCAGGTTCCAGGCCACTTCCTTGCGACCGGGCAGATATTCGATCTGTGACGTCGGCAGGTCCTGCTTCGCGGCGTTATCCACGACCCCAAGGGTGTAGCCAGCCGCCTGCACGCGTGGTGCCACGCGGTTCGCTGCTGCACCGGACACGCCACTCGCGTTGAGCACGGCCACGGTGTACGCAGCCTTGTTGGCCAGCGGGGGCACCACTTCGGGGATCGTGCCACCCACGTCAACAGTGGTGCCGGTGGTGCCGGACGTCGCACTCGTCGATGTCCCGGCACTTGCCGGTGTGGACGACCCGCCATCACCACGCAGGAGGAAGAACCACACGCCACCTGCCACGATCGCCACGGCGAGCACGGAGATAAGCGCCACGAGCGCGCCATTTCCCCCGCCCTCCTTGGCGTTCTTTGTGCCTGGTCCGGCCTTCGCCCGCGAGGTGCTGCTCTTGGCATTGGCGCGCGCCCGAGCCGTGGACCGTGGCTGCGCCTGTGCAGCGGCGGCGCCACCGGCGGCGTCACGTACCGCCGCATCTGCTGCGGCATTCGCGCCAGACCCGGGCAGAGCGTCTGCCTGTGCCCCCAATTGGGCATCGGAGGTCTCAACGCGGACCTCGGATGAGGTGGTAATCGCACGGACCCGTTCCAGCGAGGGTGCTGCGGCCATGGGCACGGGCGGCCCAATGCGATCCTCCAGCCGCTTCAGCGATCGCCCCTGACGGACAATCACCACGGTGAGGGCGATAAAAGCCACGACGCCGATTGCGGCAGCCGCGATGATGATGATGTCCAGCAGGTCCACTGGCAGGCCACGCTACCAGCAGGGGCCGATGCCCGACGCCACCGACAGCCCGAAGGGCCGGGTCAGGCGCCCGGCGTCACCCTGTACGCGTCAAATACCGACTCGACGTTTCGCAGGTGCCCCGTGAGCACCCGCAGGGTGTCGATATCGGCCATCTCCAACACAAAGCGATGCCGGGCCATCTGATCATCAACCTGGCACTGCGCCGAGAGAATATTCACTCCGTTCTCCGCGATGGTGCGTGAGATGTCCTCGAGCAGGCGATGGCGATCCCATGCCTCCACGGCGAGCTCCACGCCAAAGGCGTGTCGGCTCTCCCCACCCCACGCCACGGAGGTGAATCGCTCCGGGGACCGCATGAGCGCGCGCGTATTGGGGCAGTCTCCACGATGGATCGTGATACCGCGTCCCAGCGAGATGTACCCCACGATGTCATCCCCGGGAACCGGCTTGCAGCACTTGGCGAGTCGCACCATCACGTCGGCCACGCCCTCGATCTCGATTCCGAGATCTGTGGACACGCCACCCTGCCGCATGCGGTTGTTGCGGCCCTCGGGCGCGGTGGGCTGGGACTCAACCCCGCCCTCCTGCGCCTTGAGAGACGAAATGATCTTGTTCACCACCACCTGAGAGGAGGTCTTGCCGAGGCCGAGCGAGATGTAGAAGTCCTCGGCCCGCTTGAAGCCCATCTCCTCAATCACACCTGCAAACAGCGGTGACCCCACGATGCGCTGATTGGGAAGCCCGGCCTTTCGCAGGGCGTCCTGCAGCAGTTCACGGCCATGGTGCTCGGCATCCTCACGCCGCTCCCGGCTGAAGAACGACCGGATGCGCGAGCGGGCCTTTGAGGTCTGCACCACGCCCAGCCAGTCACGTGACGGACCGCGGGGCTGCTTGGAGGTGAGGATCTCCACGAAGTCACCCGACTCGAGGTGCTGCGTGAGCGGCACGATTCGGCCATTGACCTTCGCACCCACACACCGGTGCCCCACGTCGGTGTGCACGTCGTAGGCGAAGTCGAGTGGCGTGGAGCCTGCAGGTAGGGCGCGCACCTCGCCCTTGGGCGTAAATACGAACACCTCCTGCGAGTACAGGTCGCCCTTGAGCGACTCAATGAACTCGCCGGGGTCGGTGGTGTCGCGCTGCCAGTCCATCATGCGTGAAAGCCACTCGAGCCGGTCGTCAGGTGCAGTGTCGTGGGCGCGGCTCTCTGCCTTATACAGCCAGTGGGCGGCCACGCCGTACTCGGCTGTGCGGTGCATCTCCAATGTGCGGATCTGAATCTCGAGCGGCGTGCCCTGAGGCCCGATCACCGTGGTGTGCAGCGACTGGTACATGTTCAGCCGCGGCATGGCGATGTAGTCCTTAAATCGCCCGGGGATGGGCTTCCACAGCGAGTGGATGGTGCCCACCGCGCCGTAGCAGTCCTTTACCGACTCCACGATCACTCGCATCGCGGTGAGGTCGTAGATCTCGTTGAATTCTTTGCCCTTGCGGGTCATTTTCTCGTAGATCGAATAGAAATGCTTGGCCCGGCCGATGATCTCCACCGGCTCCACGCCCACCTTCCGCAGTTCGTCCGCCAGATATCCGCCGGCCTCCGCCACGTACTCCTCGCGGTCCACCCTGCGCTGATTGACCATCTGCTGGATTTCCGCGTAGCGCTTGGGGTGCAGCGCCTGGAACGCCAGATCCTCGAGCTCCCACTTGAGCGACTGGATTCCAAGCCGGTGCGCGAGGGGCGCGTACACCTCAAGGGTCTCGCGCGCCTTCTGCACCTGCTTCGCCTTGCTCATGTACTGAAGCGTGCGCATGTTGTGCAGGCGGTCCGCGAGCTTTACGAGCAACACGCGGATATCGCTCGACATTGAGACGATGAGCTTGCGGTAGTTCTCGGCCTGCCGCTCCTCCTGGCTTTCAAAGTGGATTCGCGTGAGCTTGGTCACCCCATCCACCAAGGCGGCCACCTCGGCACCGAACTGGCCCAGAACGTCCTCGTGCGTGGCGGCGGTGTCCTCCACCGTGTCGTGCAGCAGGGCCGCCTGGATGGTCTCGCCGTCGAGGCCGAGCCCAGCACAGATCCGCGCAACCCCGAGCGGATGGGTGATGTACGGCGCACCCGACTGGCGAAGCTGGTCGTGGTGGCGCTCATCGGCGTACCCGTATGCGCGCCGAATGGCATCGGCGTCGGTATCGGGGTGATTGGACAGCACCTCGCGTACCAGCTCCTCGAGTTCCGAGGGGCCGGTCGCCGGCGTCAGTCCAAGGTCGGCGAGCGGTGTTCCCACGGGTCCTACGATAACGCGTTGGAGGGGAACGGCGGACCCTCCACGGAGCCACTTGCGAACTCGGGCAGTACTCCGAAGATGTCGAGGGTCATCGCGCGCGCCGTGAGCTGCCGTGCCTGGTCAAGCAGGGCAGCCGCATGCAGACCCGTTTGGGTGGACTCAAGGTCAGATCGCCCGACCCCGTCGCACACCGTGATGCCCGCATCGTCAACAGTGATGAGTCCCGCTTCGCGAAGCGCAGCAAGTGCGATCGCGATTGCGCGCGGCGACCGCGAGACGGCCCCATCCCCCGCGAGCAGGTGGTCGAGGTCGGAATCCCACGGCATGAGTGCACTGGCGGCCTTCAGCGACGGCCAGAGCCCACGGGCGACATCACGCACCGAGAGATCGGCCTCGGCCACCCCGAGCGCATAACGGGCCTCATCCTCACCCCACGCCAGATGCACCGTGCGCCCCGCACCCGCCGTGCGAAGCGCCACGATGTCCGCGTCGAACACCGGCGGGTCAACCACCACGAGGTGCACGTCGTCCGGCAGTACCAGGTCGGCCAGCGCGCGGGGATCGAGGAGCGCGAGCAGCGGCCCGCCCCGTGCAAGCGCCAGGCGCGACGCCATCGCGTCGCGGTCGCAACGGTCACCGCCAATAATTGCCACCTCGACCCCGAGCCTCCCCGGAAATAGGACCTCGGACAGGGCGGTGCGTCGGCGCGGCACGTCGGCCACCACCGCAACAACGCCACCGTCAGCACCGGCAAGTGCGGCGATGAGCGGAAGCGCCCGCCCCTCGCCCCGGCGGTCCACGACGTCCGCAGGCGGCTCGAGGTGCGCCGAGGACACGGCGGCAGCAAATGGTAAATCCAGCAGGCGGCGTACTCCGGCCATGTGCACGCGGTCCGGGCATGTGACGTCACAGGCAGTGGCGCAGCCACCAGGCACGAGTGGGCCATCAGGGAGCCGCACAATGGCCTCGAGCGTCACCCGTGGCCCCACGGTGTCCTGCCAGCGCTCCACCTCGAGGCGCGCCACGGCGTCGTAGCGCGCATCCTCGCCTGCACTCTTCAGTTCCGGGCCTTGGTCCCCCATCTGGAAGCCAATCGCGGGTGCCATCACACCCCCGGCAGAAAGCCGAGCTTTCAGGTGCTTGCCACCACCCACACGTGAGATGCCCGTGATCGCGCAGCCGGGCACCACAATGCGCGGCTCGGGATTGCCGCGGCCAAATGGGGCCAACGCCTCAAGGGCCTCAGCCGTCGCCAGTGTGAGATCGGGACCACCGGCGACGGCGTCCACGGAGCGTGTGCGCGCCCGCGAGATCTCGCCTCTCCGCCCAGCCGCGGCCGACTCAAGCGCCCCACGGAATGCGGCGATGTCATCGGTTGCCAGCGACACGCCCACGGCGCCCGCGTGACCACCCCAGCGCGTGAGCAGGGCGTCCGCGTCGCCCACGATCGCATGCAGGTCCACCCCGGGAAGGCTGCGGCCGGACCCCTTCGCCTCGCCCCCCGAAGTGGCGAGCACGATTGCGGGTCGCCCAAACCGCTCCACCATGCGCGATGCCACGATGCCCACCACACCCTCGTGCCACCCCTCGCCCGCCACCAGGGTGATGGCGGCATCGGCACGCTGACCGGTCTCGGCCTCCACGATCGCCGTGGCCTCCGCCGTGACCTGTCGCTCCACGTCACGTCGCGTGGTGTTGAGCGCCCAGAGCTCCTCAGCCAGAGAACGGGCCTCGCCCTCGTCAGTTGCGAGCAGCAGTTCGAGCGCACGCCCGGGGTCGCCCAGGCGGCCGGCGGCGTTGATTGCGGGCGCCAGCGTGAACGACAGGCCACGCGGTGTGATGACGCGGTGGTTCGAACCCGCCACCGCGCACAGCGCGTTGATGCCCGGACGCTCGCCGCGACGTATGGCGGCAATCGCCCGGTGCACCAGTCGCCGGTTCCCCTCGATGAGCGGCACGGCGTCGGCGACGGTGGCAAGGCCCGCGAGATCAATGCCCATATCTGCGGCTGGAGACAACAGGTCGCCGTCCAGGCGCAGGGCGATGGCACGCGTGACATCAAACACCACGCCCGCAGCGGCGGGAAGTGCGTCCATCCCCCGCCCGAGTGCGGGGTTGGCGATGATGCCCGGTGGGCGCGCGCCACCCGCCAGGTGGTGGTCGAGCACGATTACATCCATCCCCAACTCATGGGCGCGGGTGAGGGCCTCCACGCTCGACGTCCCGCAGTCCACCGTGGTGAACACCCGGGCGCCCTCATCGGCCAACCGCTCCACAGTGGCCTCCGACACCCCGTATCCATCTGTGAATCGGCTGGGGAGAAAGGTGACGACGTCGGCCCCCCGGGCACGAAGCGCCCCGGCGAGAATCGCCGTGGAGCACACCCCATCGCAGTCGTAGTCGCCATGGATCGCAATGCGCTCACCCTTGGCGATGGCCTCAACCAGCCGGTCGGCGGCGGCGGAGATGCCGTCAATGGCCTCAGGGTCCCCGAGGTCACCGTCGGTGGCGAGAAAGGCGTGGGCCGCCGCGACATCCGCGAGTCCCCGTCGCACCATGATCCAGGCCATGGGCTCGGGGCACCCGAGCGCCAGTTGCAGCCGACGCACGTCGGCGTAGCGCACGCGGGTTGTGCGCCACGGGGGCTCACTGGGGATTATTTTAGGGTCTGCCATCAGCCCATCCGACCGTACCACCGCGAACGGATGCGGCCGTGGGCTACCAGGCGCCCGAGCGGATCATCCCGACGACGAGCCATCCAAACAGTACGAGCCCGGCCACAAAGCCCGGCACACCGATCCACGCAAGCCCGAAGATGTGCGGGCCACTCTTCACGAAGGTGCCGATGAGGGCTGAGCCCACGATCACCGCGGACGTCACCAACGCCACCGCCACCCGGTTGGCCGCGGCCAGCCCCTTATCGCTGGCCGCCCGAAGTTCCTCGAGGTTGATGGCGATACGCACTTCGCCATCCTTGAACTCGTCGAGAAGCTCCGACACCTGAAATGGATAGCCGAGGAGCGCGCTGGCGTACTTGCCCAGATCCCCACTCATCCGGGACGCGATGCGATCGGGGCTGAACCGCTCGAGGTACAACCGTCGCGCGTAGGGGCGGGCGGTCTCAAACACGTTGAAGTCGGGTGAGATCTCCAGGGCCACGCCAGCCAGCGTGGCGAGCGCTTTGTCCAGCAGGATCCAGCGCGCCGGGAGCGTGATCTCAAGTTCGTAGATGAGGCCGAAGATGTCGTGCAGCACCCCGCGCACGTCGATCTCATCCATCGAGGCGCCGACGTACTGCGCCATGACCAGAGTGAGGCGCTCCGAGAACTCCGCCTCGACCTCACGCGGGTAATTGATTCCCAGCGACTTCAAGTCGCGCGGAATACGTTCCATGTTCTGTTCGAGGATGTCGCCAAAGAGGCGCACGGCGGACTCACGGTCGCCCTTCGACAGCACCCCCACCATGCCGAAGTCGATCAACCCGATGTGGTCGGGGCCGATCACCATGATGTTGGCGGGGTGCGGATCGGCATGGAACAAGCCGTCCGCGAAGACCATCTGCATCCAGCTCTCGGCGATCCGTGCAGCCAAAAGGCGCCGTTCGTCGGTGGTCATCGTCTCGAGATCCACGTGGGCCAGCGGACGCCCGGCGACCCGGTCCATGGTGAGCACCCGCTCACTCGTGCGGCGCCAGTGCACCTTTGGAACGTCGACGTGTTCATTCGCGGCGAAGTGGCCACGAACGGCCTCGCAGCTGCGGGCCTCGTTTCGGTAGTCAAGCTCGTGACGAACCGTGCGCGCGAACTCATCGACCAAGCTGGTGAGGTCGATGAACGAGAGCCGCTTCACGCGATCCTTGGCCAGCGCCGCAAGCTTGTAGAGCAGGTCGATGTCGGCTGCCAGCGTGGCGGCGGCCCCGGGGCGCTGCACCTTCACCACCACCTCCTGGCCGCCCGGGAGCCCGGCCACGTGCACCTGCCCCACCGATGCAGAACCGATGGGCTCCTCGTCGAACCACTCAAATGCCTGCTCGAGCGTGAGGCCGAGGTCGTCTTCCACCACCCCGCGGATCGCCTCGAATGGCTCAGGCCGGGCGCTGTCCTGCAGGCGGCGCAGCTCGACGATGATGTCCTGCGGCACAAGGTCCGGGCGCGTGGACAGCAGCTGCCCGAACTTGACGAATGTCGGCCCGAGTTCCTCAAACATTTCCCGCAGTCGAACTGCGCGGGTGGAGCGGTCATCAGACGCATCACCCGAGCCGCCACGGCGGAATACATATCCGAAGCCGTGCTTGGTGGCGATCTGCGCGATATCGCGCAGCCGCGAGATGGTGCCGCGCTTGTCGTCCCTGCTCATGGCGTCACGGTACCAGTGGCCCCGACGCCAGCCGCGGTGCTACTCGACGCCGGGTGTGCTGCTGCCCGACTCCTCGAGAAGACGGATGCGGTGCTCAAGGTCGCTGATGCGCTGATCCACCTCGGCCAGATCATCACGCTGGGCGATGCCGAATTCGCGCAACACGCCCTGCACCCCACCCTCGATCTTGCCGACAATGCCCGATGCGCCGCCGCTGGCGTCGCGTGCGCGCTCCATCAGGCGGTCCACCGTAATGCGCCCCTCGTCCTCGCCCAACTGACCACGCCGCACCAGGTCGGACACGATGGCCTCGGCACGTTCACGGGTGAGTGCCGCGGCACCGACTGCAACGAATATCGCCTGCTCAACCGCTTCGCGCACACTGATCATGGTTTCCTCCTGCGACGGACCTGGCCATGGCGACGCTCCCGCTCAGGCGGTGGCGTCGGGGCGGGACGGGACGTACCCGGCTCGCCGCCGTCTTCCGCGGGTGCGGTCGGCGGTACCTCTGATGATGGCGCATCCCCGACCGGCGCGTCGGGCTCGTCAGGCGCGTCGGGCTCGTCAGGCGCGTCGTCAGTGGTGTCTTTCTCGGACGACTCCTGCATGAGCGATGGCATGGCGTCGTCGGCCATCAGCGCGGCCTCTGCCCGTTCAAGGGCAACCATGTCCACGCCGTCCTGCGCGTATCTGGTCTCTCGCGATGTGCGCTTGTGCGCCTTTGCGGCGCGCTTTCGTCCCTCTGGCTGACGCTCCTTCCAGATGGCTGCGAGAGGTGCCGCAATGAGCAGCGATGAGATTCCGCCCGCGAGCAGACCGACGAGCAGTGCGAATGCGAAGTCGCGCAGCGTGCTGCCACCGAAAATAAACAGCAGCCCGACCGGCACGATGGCCGTGAGACCCGTGATCACAGAACGGGTCAGGGTCTCGTGCACAGACCGGTTGACCACGTCCTTGTAGCGGGCGTTCCGCATGAGCGGCCCGTTTTCGCGGATGCGGTCGAAGACCACGACCACGTCGTAGAGCGAGTAACCGAGGATGGTCAGCAGCGCGGCCACCGTCGCACTCGTCACCTCCCTGCCGGTGATCGAGTAGATGGCAAGCGACAGCCATACGTCATGCACCACCGAGAGCAGCGCCGGCAGCGCCAGGCGGTACTCAAATCGGATCGTCAGGTACACGATGATGAGCAGGAATGAGAGCGCAATGGCCCAGGCCGCCCGCTTCACCACCTCTCGCCCAAAGGTAGGACCGACCGTCTCCACCGCGTAGGCGCGCTCGTCGATACCCCCGAGTTTCTGGTCGAGGTCGCGCTTCAGCTGATTGAGCTGCGCGGGCTGCAGCGTGGGGGTCTGGATCTGGAACCCCGTACGGCCGGTCGCGGTGTCGGTGGTCACCTGCACCTTGGCGCTCGGATACCCATCGGCAGCAACGACTGATCGCACCTGACCCTCAGTGGGCGTGCCCTTGACGAAGGCCACTTCGATGCGGGTGCCGCTATTGAAGTCGAGGCCCAGGTTGAGCCCCTTGATACCGATAAATACGGCGCCGAATGCAATCGGGATGAACGAAATGGCAAGCCACGTACGCCATTTGCCCACGAAGTCGAACTTCCACTTCGGCTCGCGGGTGGTCAGACCCATGACCTTTTCGTTCTGGAACGTCTTGGTGCCGGCCAGCATCTCGATGACGACGCGGGTCACCAGCACGGCAGTGAACAGCGACAGCAGCACGCCGATCATCAGCACGAACGCAAATCCCTTCGGCCCGGCGGTGCCGAACAGGAAGAGAATTGCCGCCGTCAGGAACGTGACGACGTTCGCGTCGATAATCGCGCTGACGCCCTTCGTATAGCCGGTGAGGATCGCCGATTTGGCGGTCCGCCCGGCGCGGGCTTCCTCGCGTATTCGTTCGAATATGACCACGTTGGCGTCAGACGCCACGCCGATGGTGAGGATGGCGCCTGCAATGCCGGGCAGGGTGAGCGTGATTGGCACGAGCTCGGCCACTGCGAGGTAGAACAGTGCGTAGATAATGAGCGCGGCGGCCGCGATGACACCGAGCAGCCGGTAATACACGATGAGGAAGATCATCACGACGATGAGACCGGCCAGACCGGCGATGAGCCCCTTGCTCAGTGATTCGGCGCCCAGAGTGGCCGAGACCTGCTTCTGGCTGATGACATCCAGACGAATGGGGATCGCACCCGAGTTCAGCTGGTCAGACAGCGTGCGCGCGGTCTCGCTGGTGAAGTTGCCCGAAATCTGCGCGCCGCCACTGCCGCTGATGCCGTTGGGGTACTGGCTGTAGTCGATCGTGGGGGTCGAGATGATCGTGCCGTCGAGCACGATGGCGAAACTCTGCAACTCCTTACGAAGCGATCCGCGCTGGGCAAGGTCACGCGTGACGTCCTGGAACTTCTGGGCCCCGGCATCGGTGAACGCCATGGTGACGATGGGCTCCTGACTGCCCCCGCCACCGCTGTTGTCAAAGCTCTGCGACGCAGATGTGATGTCGCTCCCGCTGAGCCCCGGCTTGTCCTGCATCAGCACATACACCGTGCGTGACGGACTATCGGCTTTGGAGGGGTCCAGCTTCTGCTGATCGGAGTAGATCACCAGACCCGCGGGCACCTTCTCCATCTCGCTCTTCGGAGGCACCTTGCCGCCGTAGGGCTGCAGCAGGCCCACCCGCTCCACGTCAGGCCCCGCCACCAGCGTGTGGGTCGCGTTCGTCTTGAACAGGTAATACGACGCGGAACCCTCGATCGGGGGTCGGGGCGTGGTGGTCTGCGCCTTTTGCACCATCTTCCACAGGCTCGGATCGCTGGCCACGAAGTTGGCTTCGTAGTCGGTGAACACCAACTGCGCCGGCTTGATGAGGTCTTCCACCACCTGATCCGGATTCTTTGCGCCAGGCAGCGAGACCACGATCTGGTCGCTGCCCTGCGTCTGGATCTCGGGCTCCGCCACACCAAACGAGTCCACTCGATTGCGAATGACCTCAACCGAGCGCGCGATGGCCTCGGGCGTCACCTGGGAATCGCGTGTGGGCTTGCCCTGCAGCACCACCTCGACGCCGCCCTGCAGGTCGAGGCCCAGTACCACGGGCTTTACGGCCACGACCACGGCAGATGCCGCGATCAGCCCGATGACGACCGCGAGGAAGAGGACGGAGCGACGACGCAAATTCATCGGCGCACGCCCGGAAACAGGATGGAGATGGTGGCTGCCCTAGTCGGCGGCGGGCTGGTCCGCGGCCGGCTCGGCGGTGACCTTGCGGGCGATGGCGGACTGCGCGATGCGGATATCCACATCCTCGGCAACCTGAATGAGCACGGTGCCGCCGTCCTCCATCTCCGAAACGATTCCGTAGATGCCCGACGTTGTGACGACCTCGTCACCGGGCGCGAGCTCGCGTGACAACTGCTCCATCTCGCGGCGGCGCTTCTGCTGCGGCCGCACCGCGACGAAGTAGATCAAACCGACAAAAACAATGATGTAAACAGGAAGAAGGAGTCCCGACATGCTGAATTCGGCCTCAGTGCTTGGATTCCGGACCGGCGGAGGGTAGCAGTGGGGGGAGGGGAGGTGCATCTCACCGGGGCACCCGCGGGCGCTGGTACCGTGGCGCCCCGTGAGGCACCCCGCAACACCGGCAGCGCACGCGTGAGCAGCCTGTCCATCGCGATGGTCAGCGAATACGTCTACCCCACCCTCGGTGGGGTGAGCGAACACGTGCACTTTCTCTCCCGTGAACTCGCCGCACGCGGCCACGACGTCACCATTGTCACCGGCAACCTGGGCGATGCCGGCGAGGTCGCCGAGATGGACCGCGCAGCGTTCCGTGAGAGCGGGTACCGCACCCGGCGCATCGGCCGGTCGGTCCCGGTGGTCTCAAATGGGTCGATTGCCCGGCTTACCGTTGGTATGGGGCTCAAGCCGCAGATGGCGGATGCGGTGCGTGGCGTTGACGTGGTGCATTCTCAGGCCCTGGCCTCCCCCACCCTGCCGCTGCTGTGCCTGCGGGTGTCCACCGCACCCGTCACCGTGGGGACGTTCCACACATACTTCGACGGCGGCCATTGGGCCTATCGCTCACTGGGCCGCTACGTACGTGCCGCGCTCGACCGGCTTGACCGGCGCATCGCGGTCTCCGATGCCTGTATCCAGGCTCTTTCCCCCTACTTTCCCGGCGAATGGGACGTCGTCCCCAACGGCATCGACTGCGAGCTGTACCGACCGCTCACCGGCCCCGACGAACGTGAGCCGGGGCCGCCCCGGATCCTGTTTGTGGGCCGCTTCGACCCCCGCAATGCCTTGGGTGACCTGCTCGAGGCCGTGGCCATCCTCAAGCGCGAGGGGCGCGAGTTCGTGGTGCAGGTGATCGGCGACGGGCCCACTCGCCCGATGTACGAGAAGAAGGCGAAGAGCCTCGGTATCTGGGACCGCATCGAGTGGCTTGGCCTGCTCAACGAGGAGCGCCCCCACTACTACCGTCAGGCCGACGTAATGGCCGCCCCGTGCGTCCTTGCATCGTTCGGTGTCGTGCTGCTTGAGGCACTCGCATCGGGAACGCCTGTGGTTGCGGCCGACAACATCGGATTTCGACAGGTCATCCGTGGCGACGTGCCGGGGCGTTTTGTGCCACCGCACGATGGCGCGGAACTGGCTGTGGGCATCGGCGAATTGCTGGATGACCCGTCACGGTCGGCGAAGGTCGGCGTGCAGGGGCGTGTCGCCGTGGAGCGCGAGTTCGACTGGCCACGGGTGACCGACCGCATCGAGGAGCTCTACCGTGAGGTGCTCATCTCGAAACGGCGGTCAATTCTCCCCCTGACGGGTACCACCGCCTAACCCCGCGGGTTATGCCCCGGCGGCATCTCCTGATCCAAACAGCGATGCCTGAGCCTCTGCTCCCCGAGGGATCTCGAGGCCGAGATGCACGTAGGCGCGTGGCGTCGCGATGCGTCCACGGGGCGTGCGTGCGAGCAGCCCCTGCTGAAGCAGAAATGGCTCGTAGACGTCTTCGATGGTGTCCGGCGACTCTCCCACCGCATCGGCGAGGGTGCCGAGGCCGGTGGGGCGCCCCGAGAACGTCACGGCAAGATGCGTGAGGATTTTGCGGTCCAGATCGTCGAGACCTGCGGCGTCCACCTCAAGGATGATCAGCGCCTGCTCGGCGATGTCGCGATCCACCGTGCCCATGCCCTTGACCTGCGCCACATCACGTACCCGGCGCAGCAGACGGTTGGCGATACGCGGCGTGCCACGTGAGCGACTGGCCAGGGCAAGCGCCCCATCCTCGGTGATCTGCACGTCAAGGAGGCCGGCTGACCGCATGACGATCTTCGCCAGATCGGATGGCCCGTAGTAGTCGAGGCGCTGCACCACTCCAAAGCGATCGCGAAGCGGCGTGGTGAGCAGCCCTGATCGGGTGGTGGCACCAACAAGGGTGAACCGGGGCAGATCGAGCCGCAGGGTGCGTGCCTGTGGGCCCTGCCCCAGTACCACGTCGAGCTGGAAGTCCTCCATCGCGGGATAGAGCACCTCCTCCACCGATCGATTGAGGCGGTGGATCTCGTCCACGAACAACACATCGCCCGGCGCGAGTGCGGTGAGGATGGCTGCGAGGTCGCCCTTGCGCTCAAGCACGGGCCCGCTGGTGATGGTGATCTCCACGCCCATCTCGGCCGCGAGGATGAGGGCGAGCGACGTCTTACCGAGCCCCGGCGGGCCGGCCAGCAGCACATGGTCGAGCGGCTCACTGCGCAGGCGGGCCGCCTGCAGGAAGATTGACAGCTGGTCGCACACCGACTTCTGCCCCACAAAGGTCTCAAGGGACTTGGGTCGCAGCGAGGTATCGAGCTCCACCTCCTCGCGAAGGGGGTCGGGGTCGGACAGACGATCCTCGGTCATGCGCGACCGAGCGCTGCGAGCCCATGGCGGATGAGGCTTTCCTCGTCCAACCCGTTATCGGCCGATGACAGTGCATGATCAACCTCTGCCTCGGTGAACCCGAGGGCGAGCAGGCCGTCGCGGGCACCACCGCGGTGACCGCTGCCCGGTGCAGGCGCAATCGCCCCCGTGCCGCCAACCTTGTCCCGCAGCTCCAGAATGACCCGCTCGGCCGTCTTCTTGCCCACCCCGGATGCCTGGGTGAGAAATGCCACCTCGCCCCCGCGTATGGCGTTGGCGAGAAGCTGGGGGGTGGTGAGCCCGGTGATGGTCTGTGCCATGCGCGGGCCGATGCCACTCACCCCGATGAGCTGCATAAACAGCACGCGCTCAGCGTCGTCGCCGAACCCGTACAGGTCAAGGGCATCCTCGCGCACGGCGAGATGCGTCTTCAACGTCACCTCGCCGCCGATGGGCGGCAACAGGCCCCGGGTGTAATCGGACACGCGCACGAGAAATCCCATCCCGCCCATGCCAATCACCACGCCCTCGGCATCCTGCTCGGCCAGTTGGCCGGTGACGAAGCGAATCATGGCCGCAGGCTATCGCCCGCCACGGATGCCGATGGCAGCCTGCAACGGCCCGGCGGAGGCGTGGCAGATGGCCGCGGCCAGTGCATCGGCGGCATGATCGGTGTCGGTTTCCGCCTTCGTGAGGCGCGTCACCATCGCTCGCACCTGGTCCTTATCGGCCCGGCCATTCCCAGTAACCGACTGCTTGATCTGATTGGGCGTGTATTCGGTCACAGCGACCCCGGCACTCGCGCATGCAACCAGGAGGGCTCCGCGGGCCGCGGCCATGCCCATGGCCGCTGTGCTCACCGGATGCACGAAGAATGACTCGAGCGCCGCACCATCCACGGGATGCTCGGCAAGCACCGCCAAAAGCCCCTCGTTCAGCGTGAGCAGCCGCTGCTCCACGGGCTGCGTGGCGGGAGTGCGGATGGTCCCCCAGGCGAGCGCCTCAATGCGGCTGCCCACTCCCCGCACCACGCCGTATCCCGTGTTGGCGAGCCCGGGGTCGATGCCGAGTACCAGCATCTAGGAGGCCACGGCCTCCATCACCTCTTCGGAAATATCAAAGTTGGCGTACACGTCCTGGACGTCGTCGTTGTCTTCGAGGTCGTCAAGCAGGCGCAGCAACTGACGCGCCTCCTTCTCACCGGTCTCCACGGTGGTCTTGGGGAGCATCGTGATGTCGGCCGACGCGAGCGTGATTCCTGCGCCCTGAAGCCCTTCGCGCACCTGCGCGAGCTCCACCGGGTCGGTGACCACCTGCCAGTGCGAGCCGTCCGGGGAAATGTCCTGTGCACCGGCCTCAAGCGCCGCATCCATGAGGGCCTCTTCGTCGATGCCCTCGCCATCAACGACGATGACGCCCTTGCGCTCAAATTGCCACGCGACGCTGCCGGGCGTGCCCAGCTCGGATCCGCACTTGGTGAAGGCGTGACGCACGTCGCTTGCAGTGCGGTTGCGGTTATCGGTGAGGGCAACGCAAAGGATCGCCACTCCACCGGGCCCGTAGCCCTCGTACGTGACCGTCTCGTAGTCCACCGAACCATCAGCGCCGCCGATGCCTTTTTGGATGGCGCGTTCGATGTTGTCCTTGGGCATTGAGAAGGCACGTGCCTTCTCGATCGCCCCGGCGAGCGTGGCATTCGAATTCGCATCGCCACCGCCCTCACGCGCCGCGACCATGATCGCCCGGGTGAGCTTGGAGAAGAGCTGCCCGCGCTTGGCGTCGGCAGCGCCCTTCTTCCGCTTGATGGTGGCCCACTTACTGTGACCCGACACGGATGCCCCCCTTGAGATCTTCGTCCGCCGGGGCCGTGGCCCCGCGGATCCCGTCTACGAACAGTCTGTGCAATCGCAGGTCGCCCGTCAACTCCGGATGAAACGCGCACACGATCCGTGTGCGATCTCGCGCCGCCACGATGTGGCCAGCGTGCTCAGCGAGCACCTCCACCGACGGACCGACCTGCTCGACCCATGGCGCACGAATGAAGATACCGCGCATGGGCGGATCACCGAGCACCGGCACGTCCACATCGGCCTCAAATGAGGCCAGTTGGCGACCGAAGGCATTCCGCCGCACCACGATGTCCATGCCGCCGATCAACGCCTGGTCACCGTCGCCGTCGATGCGGCTGGCAAGCATGATGAGACCCGCACACGTGCCGAACACCGGCAGCCCACCGGCAATGCGCTCGTGCAGGGCACCGAGCAACCCCGAGCGGCCGGCAACCAGACCGAATGTGGTGCTCTCGCCTCCGGGGATGACCAGGCCGTCAAGGCCATCGAGCTCATCGGGCAACCGCACCCGGGTGGTACGGGCCCCTACGTCGGCGAGCGCGGCCTCGTGCTCGGACACCGCGCCCTGCACGGCCAAGACCCCGATACGGGGCCGCGTCAGATCTGCTCTGCTCACCAGCCCCGGGTCTGCAGCAGGCCGCCCTCGGCGGCGATCTGGGCGATCTCGAGACCCGGCATGGCCTCGCGCAGACCGCGCGACACACGTGCGACGACCTCTGGGTCATCCCAGTGTGTCGTGGCCTCCACGATCGCACGGGCGCGGGCGGGCGGATCCTCGCTCATAAAGATTCCACTGCCCACAAACACGCCCTCGCAACCCAGATACATCATCAGTGCCGCATCGGCGGGAGTCGCGATGCCACCGGCCGAGAAGTTGACGACCGGCAGACGGCCGTGCTCACCCACCCACTCAACGAGGTCGAGCGGTGCCGCCATCTCCTTGGCGATCGCAAACCGCTCATCAGAGGTGGCGCTGGCGACGCGACGGATGCCCTGCGTGATGGTCTTCATGTGGCGCACGGCCTCAACAACGTTTCCGGTGCCTGCCTCACCCTTGGTGCGTATCATCGCGGCGCCCTCGGAGATGCGGCGAAGCGCCTCCCCCAGATTGGTGGCACCGCATACGAACGGGATGGTAAATCGACGCTTGTCGACGTGGCTGGCCTCGTCGGCGGGCGTCAAGACCTCGGACTCGTCGATGTAGTCGACCTCGAGTGTCTGGAGCACCTGCGCCTCAACGTGGTGACCGATGCGGCACTTCGCCATGACGGGAATGCTCACGGCCTCCTGGATACCGATGATCATCTCGGGGTCCGACATGCGTGCCACGCCGCCATCCCTGCGGATCTCAGACGGGATGCGCTCAAGGGCCATCACCGCGCAGGCACCGGCCTCTTCGGCGATCTTCGCCTGTTCGGCGTCCACCACGTCCATGATGACGCCACCCTTCAACATCCGGGCGAGGCCTGCCTTGACTGCGTCGGTACCCGTCGCGCCATTGGCGCCGGCGTTGTCGCTCACCTTCATCTCTCCTCGTCAGACATCGTCGTCAGTGTAGAACGGCCGGGGCAAATGAATGACACCGGACGGGGAGAATGAATGTCACCGGATGGGAAGAATGCCTTCCCCGGTACGAATCATCTCGGTGAAGGTCGGGCCCCAGCTAGGCAGCGGAGAGCGTGCGACGTGCGACCGGCTGCGATGCCAGCGACTGCGCGAGTGCCTGCGCAACAGCGACGAATGCCGTGAGACTGGGCTCCCCACCGCGCTCCTCAGCGGGAATCACCCGCACATGCGGGGCACGTGCGGCAGCGGAGAGACTGGAATCGACCAGCGCCACAGCAGGTGCACTGGCTGCGCGGGCGGCAGCCACGGCGTACTCGGCCACGCGGGTGTCTTTGCCCACCGCAACCGCGATGAGCGCGCCGCCGCGTGCGAGCGCACCCAGGCGCATGCGGATCCGGGGCTCAACTGAATCGACCACAAGCGTCTCGCGTCCGGCGCGTGAGAGTCGCTCCTCCAGCAACGCGAGCACGGGTCGTGCGGTGGCGTCGCCGGCAAGAATGATGGGGTGCCGACCGGCGAGTGCGCTTGCCAGCGGGGTGACGCCATCGGGGCCCAGACGGGCGGCGGCATCCTCGAGGGCGAGACGGTCGGCGTCGAGCACCTGCACGCGACCCTGGGGCAAGCCGCCAACGGCGCGCACACCAAGACCCGGGCGATGCGCCTGGCGGATAGTCCGCTGCATCTCCGGATATCCGGCGTATCCGAGTGCCTGCGCAAAGCGCACCACGGTCGCGGGGCTGCAGTGCGCCGCGTGGGCCACCTCATGCGCCGACACCAGCGGAAGTTCCGCCAGGTGATCGATCAGGTAGCGCGCAAGCGACTTCTGCGCAGGGCTGAAGCGCTCGTAGTCACGGCGGAGGACCTCTGCGAGTTCATTTGCGTCAGGCGGCACGAGCGATTGTTTCGACGCAGCACGCCCCGACCCTTCCACAAATCCACACGAACGTGACCCAACGCGTGGACATCGGCCCGGCACGTGGGCACCATGGGGGTTGTGCACCGCACCGCCATCACCCTTCTCGCACTCGCAGCGTTGCCTGCAGGGGCGAGCGCCGCCACGCAGTGGCTCCCGCCGTCGCCCCTCGCCGGGCAGGTCAGGGGCACGGGTGCGCCTGCCGTCGCGGGCAATGACGATGGTCGGGCGGTGGCCGCCTGGGCCACTCCGGCCGGTGTCGTCACAACGCTGCGTACCCCGGGCGGCCCGTGGTACCAGCCGGTACGCGTACCAGGAAGTGGCCGCGGTGCCACGCAGGTGGCCGTTGCCATGACCACAGGCGGGCAGGCGGCGGTCACATGGATCGAGGGGGGCCGTGTGCGGGTGAGCCTGCGCCCGGCCCGTCGCCGCTTTCTTCCCGCCACCGCACTGTCGCTTCCGGGCCGCATTGCCACCACCCCGGTCGTGGCGCTTGGCGGCGCGTGTGCCCCGCTGGTCGCATGGTCGGGCGAAAAGGTTACGGGCGGCGCCAATACGATCGAGTCCGCCTGCGCGTCTTCATCGGGGCGCTTCGCGGCCACCCGGCCGGTCTCGCAGCCGGATGAGCTCGCGTTCACCCCAGCCATTGCCGCCAGCCCAGGCGGATCGGTTATCGCCTGGCGTCGCGACGAGGGTGATCAGCACCGCGTGCGCGCGGCCGTGCGGCAGCGCGATGGATCGTTTGGTGTTCCGGCCGACGTGTCTCAGGCCAGTTCTTCGGTCTTTGTTGACCCAGCCGTGGCCATAGCGCCATCCGGTGACGCAATCGCCACATGGACCCTCTTGCGCGGCGCGGACGTCATCACCCAGGCCGCGTCGCTTCCATCGGGCGGTGTGTGGACCAAGCCGGATGACATCTCGCGACCTGGCACGCAGGCCCGGGGTTCTCAGGTGGCCACCGATGGCGAGGGAAATGCGGTGGCCACGTGGGTGCGCTCCGGCGTGGTGCAGGCGGCCACGCGGGTTGCTGGGCAGCCCTGGGGTCCGCCCCGTGATCTGTCAGACGGCTCCGTGACCGCGGGAACACCCCGTCTGTCGGTGAGCGGAGCGGGGGCGGCGCTCGTCACCTGGCCCGCAACCACTGGTACCTCGTACGTGGCCCAAGCTGCGCTCCGCGCCGCCACCGCCGACTTCGGCGCACCGGCGACCATCTCCGATCCGCGCTCTCCGGCAATTGCCCCTGATGGCGTCATCGGGGACAACGGCATCGCACCCGTTGTGTGGCAGTGGACCGACCCAGCACTCGACCCGTCCATCGCGCAGGCTGGTGTGTCGTCGGCCACAGGTCTGGCCGGGTCCGACCAGCCGGGTCCGGCGATTCTGGTGGACCTCCGGGCACGCCCCGCGACTGTGAGCCCCGGCCAACGCTTTCGGGTCACCTTCGGGCTCTCCAACCCCTCCCGCGTGCGGCTGGCCGTCACACCATCGGCAGGTGGCCGCGAAGTGGGAGCGCTCGTGCTGAGCGGTGCAGACGGCGCCAATGCCATCACCTTCGAAGGCGGGCTCGGCGGTGCGGCCCTCGGGCGCGGTCGGTGGCGCCTCACCGCGACGCCACGCGGTGGCACCAGCCGCTCGCTCATTCTGGTGGTTCGCTAACCCGGTATCCCGGTGCGGCGCGATCTGCGAGTATGCCCGCCGTGCAAACCGCCGCGCCACTCTCCAGAGACCTCACCATTAATGGCATCGGCCTGTCGGTCGTCGGCATTGTGGGGCTCGTGGCGTCCATCGTCGTGCTGGGCGGAAGTACAACCCGGGTGGTCATCCCGTGGATCATCGTGGTGGTGGTCCTCAGCCTGGCCCAGGTTGTGGTCGGCGGTGGGTGGCTACGAAATACCATCGACACCGCGCCCGACGCACCGCGCGACCTCGTAATCGAATCGTCCTCCGAACAGCTGCGACGGGCGGGCCTCCCCACCATCGTCGCCCTGGCGCTGCTGCTGCTGGCACTGCTTGCGGTCGCCCCCTTTGCACCCATCGTCGCCGGGCTCGCAATGGGTGCGGGTGCCACCGATCTAAGGTCACGCTCGTGGATCACCGGCGATGAGGAGTCGCGGGGTGTGACCATCCTGCGGGCCACCACGCCCCTTCCCTTCGCGACGTCGCGCGCGCAGATGTGGGTGCGCGCGAGCACCGACCAGTCCGCCTGAACTAGCCCGCGTCACCGTCAAACGGATCGGCCGGCGCACCATCGGCGGTCAGTTCCTCAATGCTCGCGCTGATGGCATCGAGGCGCGTGGCACACCACGCCTCCAGTGCGGCACCTCGCCGGAACAGCACAAGGGCCTCCTCCAGCCCCACCTCGCCGGCCTCAAGGGCATCGACGCAGCGCTCGAGTTCGGTCATGGCGTCCTCAAACGTAGTGCCCTCGGGCACATCCTCCTGCAGCATGATGATCACCCCGTCCAGCGGGCCACCGTTGTCGCTCATCGGTCCTCCTGGTCGGCCCGCACCCGTGCGGGCACCGTTGCATCGGCAAATGTGAGCGTGACGTCGCCCGCCAGCACGGCGGCCGCAGCCGTCGTGACCGCGATCCCGGACAGGTCGCGCACCAGCGCGAATCCCTCGGCGAGTGGGCGCGCCGGATCGCGGCCGGCGCGCCGCGCACGCAGCACCGAAAGGCGCGATGTCGCAGACGCCGTGGCAGCCACACCCGCGCGGCGGCGTCTCGCGACAAGACCGGAGAGGTCGCGGCCCGGGCCATCCGCCGCATCGCGGATCTCACGGCGTAGGCGCATTCCCAGGCCGCCCACACGCTCGCGGGGACGGCGCACCACCGCCTCATGAGGCCGCACCAGACCAGGGCGTGCGCCCACCAGATCCATCTCGCGGCGTGCCCGCGACGCCAGACGCCGCGTGGCACCTGCCAGGCGACGGCGCAGGGCGACCAGATCCTCCCCGAGTGCATCCCGATCGGGCACAACCAAGTCGGCAGCGGCGGTGGGCGTGGCCCCTTGGGCATCTGCCGCCAGGCACGCGAGGGTCACATCAGGCTGGTGGCCGATCCCCGCGACCACGGGAGTACCACATGCCCGGATGGCCCGGGCCATTGCCTCGTCGCTGAACGGGAGCAGGTCCTGCAGCGAGCCCCCGCCCCGGGCAATAATGATCACATCCACGCGCGGATCGCTGTCGAGTAGCGCCAGCCCCCTGATGACCTCACCCGTGCACGATGGGCCCTGCATGGCCGCCTGAACGACAACCACGGGCACTGGGAGCCGGGCTTCAATGCGTCGCAGCACGTCGGCGCGTGCTGCCCCCGCACGGGCCGTAATCAGGCCGACGCCCCTGGGTACAAATGGCAGTGGGCGTTTCTGTGCGACATCGAACAGGCCCTCCGCAGCAAGTCGGCGACGGCGCTCCTCAATAGTGCGGAGGATCTCCCCCTCGCCTGCCGGTTCGATGCGGTGAAGCCGCACGACAAGGCGCCCATCCCGACGCGAGAATTCGGGTCGCGCCACCGCCTCGATCACGTCGCCATCAGCCAGGGCATATCCCGCACCCACGTCATTGGACCACGCGAAGCAGTCGATACGCGCGTCCATGCCATCGCGCGGGTCCTCAAGCCGGAACCAGAACATACGGTCGCCGCGTCCGGATCTCAGGTTGACTACCTCGCCGCGCATGCGAACCGTCTTGGTGTGCGCACCGATCACACGCTCAAGGGCCGACACGACGTCGTCGACCTCAAACACCCGGGCGCTCTCAGAGTCGGTGGTCACCGGTCGATCATCGCACCGCCCCCCGACGGCATCGGGCTACACGGGGGGTGGAATTGACACCAGCAGCGCCACGGTGACGAGCACGGCGACGGCGAGCACAATCTCTGCCCGCACGCTGACACGGAGCGCCGACATCGCACCGGTGGCGTCGCCGCCCAGACCGAGTGCGGCGCGCTCCATGCGTGGGTGGAGCGAGAAACGGTTCCACGCCGCCAGAGCCAGCATGCCCGCGAACACCCCGAGTTTCACGAGCAGGACGACCCCGTACGACGTTGTCCAGAGCGCACTGAGCGACGGCAACTCCGCCAGCGACCGGTAGACGCCGGTGACCACCAGTACAACGACCGCCGCCACCGCCATCGCTGAGAACCGCACGATTACCGACGCGCCCAGATGCACCGCGTCGTGGTCATCGAGGCGACGGATGATCGGCACGGCGAGCACAGCCAGCATCACCAGCCCTCCGAGCCAGGCCGCTGTCGCCCACCCATGGAGCGCATCGAGTGCGGTCCCGAGGGTGGCATCCGTACCGGTTCCCGCATGCCCCGACCACGCGAGGACCACCGCCGCGAGCGCGCCCGGGGCACTCATCAGCACGGCCCGTGCCGTCGATGGCGCCATGGCCAACTCGCCCCGACGGGCCACCGTGGCGGCCACACCGGCGATCACCAGCAGCACCGCCAACGCCATCCACGCGGTTCCCCAGCGCGTATCGCGAAGCAGCGTCCCCACCTGCCCGCCACTGATGCCGAGCGACGACACCTGCGCGATGAGGCCGAGCACGAGGCCAACGCCCCACGTGACCGCGAGTGCCCACCATGTGCGCCACCACACCCGCACCGGCCCGGCGGCAACCCGGGCCGTGCGCTCCATCACCCCAGCGGCATCATTCTCGCCCGGTGCCCAGATGCCCCCCGAATGCCATGCCACGCCCAGCACCCATCGGCGCGTGAGCGCCATTCCCATCGTGCCGAGCACGCCGCACAGCACCAGCAGCCGGGCCAACACCCCGAGGGGTCCGATGCCGTCCGCACCGCGCGGAGTGACCGCGCGCGCAACCGGATACTCCGGCCCCACGGCAAACGAGGCCGTGCCCGCGATCGGGTGACCATCAAGGGCCAGCACCGACCAGCCGGCCCGGTAGCTGCCATCACCGTCGGAAGGGATGGTGATAAGGATGGCCTCCGGGTCGCCTGGGGCCAACCGCACCTCGGCAGACGACGCCCCGTGGGGGCCATTCGCCGCGCCCCATGCGAGCGCACTCTCAAGGGGCGTGCCAACCGCGATGCGGAGCACCGGTGGCACGGCCCCGCGCGGTGCTGCGGCGACGGCGCCCGCGCACATCATCAGGACGAGGAGCGCAGTGGCAACCGCGCGCTGCATCAGCCGCCGAAGATGAGGGCGATCAGGATGATGTTCATCGCGATGATCAGGACCGAGATGGCGGTCGCCGCCACCGTGGTGCCCACCCGGTTGACCAGCGGCCCCATGACAGCCGTGTCGCGCGTCACGTGGATGAGCGGGATGAGTGCGAACGGGATGCCGAAGGCGAGCACCACCTGCGACAGGATGAGAGCCACGACCGGATCGACGCCAATCGCAATGATGATGATTGCGGGAGCCATGGTGATCAGGCGGCGAAGCGCAACGGGAATGCGACGGCGCAAAAAGCCATCCATCACTACCTGCCCGGCCAGGGTGCCCACGCTCGACGACGAGAGGCCCGAGGCAAGCAGCGCAATACCGAAGAGAATCGCGGCATGGCTGCCAAGCGATGTGCCCAGCGCGTCGTACACCGCCCCGAGGTCATCCCCCACATCGGTCATGCCGGCCTTGTTGAAGACGGTTGCGGCGATCACCAGCATGGACAGGTTCACAAGCCCCGCGATTGTCATGGCGATGATCACATCCACCATCTCGAACCGGAAGAGTTTGCGCTTCGATTCGGGATCAGTCACCGGGATCCGACGCTGAGTGAGCGCAGAGTGCAGATAGATGACGTGGGGCATGACCGTCGCCCCGATGATTCCCACCGCCAGCAGCACGCTGCCCGTACCGTCGAACGCCGGCACGAGCCCGGACACCACGTCTCCACCCGACGGGGCCGCGAGAATCACCTGGGCGCCGAAGGCCAGCACGATGACCCCCACGAACCCGGCGATGACCGCCTCGAACCTGCGCACGCCGCGCGACTGCAATCCAAGGATCGCAAATGCCGCCACGGCGGTGAGCAACGCCGATGGCAGCATGGGCAGACCGAACAGGAGGTGCAGTCCGAGCGCGGCGCCGATGAACTCGGCCACGTCGGTGGCCATTGCAACGAGCTCGGCCTGGATCCAGAGAAGGATCACCACGGGGCGGCGGTAGCGAGCCCGGCAGGCCTCCGCCAGGTTCATCCCTGATGCAATACCCAACTTGGCGCTGAGCGACTGGATGAGCATGGACATGAGCGTGGCCAGCACCACCACCCACACCAAGAGGAACCCGAACCGGGCCCCGCCGGCCATATTGGTGGCGAAGTTCCCCGGATCGACGTAGGCAATTGCGGCAACGAACGCAGGGCCGAGAAATGGTGTGAGGCGCCGGACACCTCGGCGGTGCCCCGCCAGGGACTGCTCCGCCGCACGGAGCACCAGCGCGTCGCCGGGCAGCGCGTCAGCCGGGCCGGGAGCCGCGCCATCCCCCGCTCTACCGGAAGGCTGCGCTCGCTTCGGCCGATCATTCGCCATCAGCGCGGATGCTAGCCGGGTGCTCCATCCCGCGAGGACGACCGCGCCGCGCGCACCAGCGCGGAGGGCGAGATACCAAGACCGGAGATCACGACCGAATGCCCGCCCCGGTTGAAGATTGTGGCGGTACGGCCGTCGACGTCGAAGCCGAACACGACGGGGGCACGTCCCACGATCACCCGACTCCCAGGTGGTGCGCCGAGAGGTGGCCCGGAGACCACCGAATATGCGATTCGCCGCCCGTCGCGTTCATACATGAGCGTGGTCACCGCGCGGTCCGACACGGTGTCGTCCCGGCGACCCACAGCGCGCCAACCAAGGCGATCCATCAGGTTGGGGAACGCCACCCCAGCCGCCATCACCGCCGGCGCCCCGGATGGGTTCACCGGGGGGGCGCCCGA
>Ga0208960_1000353_pt1 | contig 25915 bp, 23 predicted proteins | sample GreLakmeON33MSRF_FD_187703 | JGI IMG/M metagenome (GOLD analysis project Ga0208960, IMG submission 187703) | Freshwater lentic microbial communities from great Laurentian Lakes, MI, USA - Great Lakes metaG ON33MSRF (SPAdes) | ecosystem: Environmental > Aquatic > Freshwater > Lake | place: Great... | reverse complement strand
CACCCGATACCAGCAGTACAAACTCCCCCTTTTGCTGATTTGCATCCGCCTGTAACCAGGTCAAAGCATCTCCCAGAGCGCAGCCATGGATAGTCTCAAACAGTTTTGTCAGCTCTCGTGCAATAGTGATCCGGCGATGTTCCCCCATAACTGCAACCAAGTCCGCTATACAATCTAGGATGCGGTGAGGTGCCTCATAAAATATCAAGGTGTGGGGCTGCAACTTTAACTCCTCCAGTGCACGTTTACGTGCTCCGGCCTTGGTTGGAAGGAATCCATAAAATAGAAAATGAGGTTCGGCAAGTCCGCTTGCAGACAGCGCGCACATGGCGGCATTTGCGCCCGGTATCGGCGTCACTCTGAGACCCTGTTGACGCACTAGGTTCACCAGAATCGCCCCGGGATCCGAGATTCCCGGCGTGCCTGCATCGGTGACTAAGGCGACCGATTCTCCCGCTTGAAGCAATGCGATGACTTTCTCCGCAGCAGCTCGTTCGTTATGTTGATGCAGGGCCATCATCTTCCCGGCTAACGAGTGATGCGCAAGTAAATGCCTCGTGGTTCGGGTGTCCTCAGCAGCGATCATGTCCACTGATCCAAGCACATCCAGCGCCCGCAGACTGATATCGCGCAGGTTCCCTATCGGGGTGGCAATCACATATAGTGTACTTCTATCCATCATATTCTTGACTGTTGCATCTCTTCGATTTCGTCTGCCTAGTATCGGAACACTATACGGTAGGCCATGAGTATTTTCTATTCGGTCACAGAGTTGTATGATTCTGACTGATAGCTAAATTTTAGTGAGACACATTATTACGATTAGTGCTCAAGATTTCAATTGGTGAATGAGGCTGAGAGATTAAGTGTTAAGCTTTCGCTACCATCCTCAGGACCCTCGGCAGGTCATCTCTCGTCTAAGTCAATCATCAGGAGTTAATAATGATTAATAGAAAATTGAATTGGCTACTCCCCTTATTATTTCTTGCCCTCTCCGGCTGCGAAGCATTCGTTGTCGGCGGAATTGTCACCGGACTTGGTACAGGCATTGCGGTATCTGAAGATCGCCGTACCAGCGGTACATTTGTTGAGGATGAGGGAATTGAGTTCACGAGTGCCCAGCTGATCAGGGAGAAAACGGGCAAGAATGTCCATGTCAATGTCACCAGCTTTAATCGTAACGCCCTTCTCACTGGGGAAGTCCCTAGCGAACTCATTAAAAAAGATATTGAGGAGCTTATTAAGGGTGTTAAGAATGTTCGCAATGTTACCAACGGTATTGTGATTACTGGCCCAACCTCGACCCTCTCCAGATATACCGACATGGTAACAACAACTAAGGTCAAGGGACGATTCTTGGATGGCGGAAGGTTTCAAATAAATCATGTCAAAGTAGTCACCGAAAATGGCACTGTCTATCTACTAGGCCTGGTCAAGCGCCAAGAGGCCGAGAGCGCTTCCGAAATAGCGAGCTCTACCAGTGGAGTTCAAAGAGTTGTCAAGGTTTTCGAGTACTTGGATTGATGTCAAGTTCTCCCTAAACCATGGGCATACTTCTATTGCTCCGCACCATTCTCCTTGTTCCTAGCTTGCTTGAGAGTAGGTTCAAGGGTAGGCCCAGAATTGGACTGCGTTCGAAACGTTAATCGCCCCCTCCCATGCTCCTTCCTGAATTTATATCCCAGCTCCGATCTCTTCTTCCCTCTGACCGGCTTTATACCGATCCGATTGACTGCTATGCGTATTCTTATGACAACAGTAGAAAGATATTTCCCCCAGAAACTGTTGTGTTTCCACTCACAACTGACGAAATCGTGAGCGTTGTAACGTTATGCAATGATTATCAGGTCCCACTCACCCCGCGTGGGCGGGGTACCGGCACAGCAGGTGGAAGCCTCCCCGTGCAAGGGGGTGTTGCATTATCCCTCGAGCGCATGTTGCAAATCATTAAGGTTGATCCTGCGAATCGTGTCATCATCACCGAGCCTGGCGTTCTTAATCAGTCGATTCAAGATGCTGCCCTAGGGCATGGTTTTTTCTGGCCACCCGACCCCTCAAGCGCGGCTTATTGTAGTGTCGGCGGTAACCTTGCCACCTCGGCCGGTGGTCCACATGCCGTTAAATACGGCACTACTCGCGATCACGTCCTAGGTTTGAAAGCGGTCACAGGCCGGGGCGAAGTTATAAAGACAGGGTGTTACACCACTAAAGGCGTGGTGGGATATGATCTGACCCGCCTCCTGATCGGTTCTGAAGGGACACTTGCCATCATCACCGAGGCAACTCTTAAGCTCACCCCCTTGCCTTCCGCTATTGGCGGGCTTACAGCTCACTACCGGAATGCTACGAGTTGTGCTGATGCGATCGTTGCCATTATGGCACTCCCCCAAGTTCCTAGCGCTCTTGAGTTTCTCGATGAGGGCTCTCTCAACTTGATCCGTCGGCGATTTCCAGACATGCTCCCTTCAGATACCCGCGCGATGCTCATGATTGAGTTGGATGGAACCCCTAGAGATATTTTGGAATCAACTGAGTCAGTTCTTTTGGCATGTCAACGCGAAGGATTATTGCATGCTGAGCGAGCGTCAGACACCGCGGCCCTCTGGAAGACTCGGAAGGCTTTATCTCCATTACTGCGCGATATCGCACCTAAAAAAATCAATGAGGATGTGGTTGTGCCGGTTGCATCACTGCCTGAATTATTAGCCGGTCTCAAGCACTTGAGTATTAAGTACCAGATCGTAAATGTGAATTTTGGTCATGCTGGGAATGGAAATATCCATGTTAATCTGCTGGTAAACCCAGAGGACAACAGCGAGATGGCACGTGCGGAGAGATGCTTGGACGAGGTATTTGATCTGGTGATAAGGCTTAACGGCACCCTATCTGGCGAACATGGTATTGGTAGCGAAAAGAGAGCTTATGTGAGCAAGGAAGTCGATGTGACAACCCTTGCACTGATGAAGTCCATCAAGCGGGTATTCGATCCAAACAATATTCTAAACCCTGGAAAGATGTTCCCCTAACACCGTCATCAATTCAAGAAAGAAATCTTCCCCTGAATTGGTCTTGTTACCGGATGTGCGATTAGCGACCCTTAAGTAGCGCTGCAATATCGTGGGGAAATACCTCACTGCCATTGCCATTACTCACATACAGACGCAGCTTTCCTGCCGCATCAAATATATAGGTTCCTATGGAATGATCCATGTCGTGCTGTTCGGCGGTTCCCCCTGCCTGCTGCCGATATGCGACCTTAAATTCTTCTGTTACTTTTTTGATCGACTGATCATCTCCTGTTAACCCGAGGAACGAGGAATTAAATGAGGACAGATACTTTCCGAGACGTTCCGGTGTATCACGCTCAGGATCGATGGTCACAAATAATACCTGTACCCGCTCTGCATCCTTGCCGAGCTTCTTCATGGCCTCCGACAGTTTCCCCAGCGTTGCAGGGCAGACGTCGGGGCAGTTGATGTATCCGAAAAACACCGCTACCACCTTGCCCTTAAAGTCAGCGAGTGTGCGTGTCTTTCCTGTATGGTCATTGAGATTGAAGTCGCGGCCGAATGCAGCGCCTGTGATATCTGATGCCATGAATGTAGACTTATTAACTCCTACACCCTTTGTCTCAACTCCACAGCCTGAAATAGACGCTACGGCCAGCGCTGCAGCAAGCAGAGCTGCATGATACGATTTAACGTAACCGATCAAAAGTGGAAGTAGTGGTCTACCAGCAGCACGGCGAATAAAGCTGCCAGGTATATGATCGAGTATCGGAAGGCTTTACGTGCGAGTTGATCACTGTAGTCACGGTATATCTTTATCGCGTAGTACAAGAATACTGCGTCCAGTGCTAATGCCCCGCTCAAATATATCAAACCGCTCATCTTGGTGGCGAATGGCATTAATGTCACACCGATCAGTATCAGCGTGTATAGCAATACTTGTAGGCGGGTATATTCATCTCCATGCGTCACCGGCAGCATCGGCATACCAGCCTTCGCGTACTCTAGCTTTCTATAGAGGGCGAGTGCCCAGAAATGGGGCGGTGTCCATGCAAAAATAATCAGGAATAAGATCAATGCATCTGCTGAAACCTCTCCCGTTACTGCCGCCCAACCGAGTACCGGTGGCATTGCGCCCGAGGCTCCGCCGATAACAATGTTTTGAGGAGTCAGTGGCTTCAGGATCACCGTGTAGATAATGGCATATCCCACAAATGTCGCCAGCGTGAGCCACATGGTGAGAGGATTCACGAGCTCATGCAATATATAAAGTCCTGAACCTCCCACCAATGCTAGGAAGAAAAAGGTCTCAGGTGATGTTACTGTCCCCTGTGGCAGTGGCCTGCCACGTGTTCGTGCCATGACCGCATCCATCTTCTGTTCTACAAGACAATTGACAGCAGCAGCAGCACCCGCCACCAAAGCAATTCCGATCGTGCCAAATATCAGCGCGTCCAAGGGAACCGCTCCTGGAACGGAGAGGAACATCCCAATGATTGCCGTAAAGACAATGAGTGATACGACCCGTGGCTTGGTCAATTGATAAAATTGCTGCATACGTGATGCTGTATGCTGCCAGACTAGACTAGTTGCCATATTGGTGGTTTCTCCTATCCTTGATAGGGTTCTTAGCTGATTTGCCCGCTATTTTAATACTTTCTGACCGACTATCTCTTAATCTTTACTATTTTTTTTACTTCACTTATTGGTTTATCAATAATACTACCGTCTTTTTCTTCCACACCCTTTCCTTAGTGCTTTGTTCCCGGCATATTTAGAGCGTGCTCAATCTGTGATACCTTGAGAAGCCGTTTTATATCTTTTGCCATTTGTGCCGGATCGGGATCTTTAGGGAAACGCATCATTAAATTTCCCAGTGGATCGATCATGTAGATATGATCCCGCACCGATTCTACCGCAGGGAGCTCTTCAAGTAGCTTGCTATCCTTTGCATCTATAAAGAACATCCCCTTGTAATCCTCTGCCATCTGTGGATTTTGAGGGGGCTCACTATCATCTATTAACCATACACGCTCTATACGACTCTTTTCAGCGTTTTGCATCGTACGAACCTGACGCATGTAGTATAGGTTTTTGTTGCACTTCTCATCACACGTCGATGAGTTGACTGTCAAGAGTACCCACTTTCCACGTAACTGACGGATGCGGAATATCGTATCATCTTCTTGATTTATTCCACTTCCTTGCAAAGGTGTGACCGCCATCAGATCGCCATAGTTCACACTCGACGGGCGCACATCAGAAAAGTACAACAAGTAGGATATGGTAACCGGCGCGAGTAACATCAATGCCATTACCAACAACTTACGGTTACTTCTCTTCGGGACGCTCTCGTTTGACACTCAGCACCAAGTAAATAATCATAACAATGAGGGCCATACCATACCACTGAGCCGCATAGCTCCAACTACTCGCCGCTCCTGAGTCAGGACGATCCCACTGCCGTACTAACCCATCACTCCAGTTGTCCTGTTGCAGTATCAACAGCGGCTGCAAGTTTAGCCCCGTCACTTGTTGTACGCGTTCCAACTGAAGGTTTGGCCAAACCTGGCCTGCCACTATTTCATCCGAAAGTGCAAATACCTTTGTCGGGACTGAAACTGCTCTTCCTCTGACCAGAACCGTATCAGTCGGCGTCGTCACTATCGGCAGAATACTTCTATCACGGCCTGACGGCACCCAACCTCTATTAACTAGCACATGCATTGAGCTCTCAGCGAGCTTTAGTGGCATCACGATATGATAGCCCGCTGCACCCTTATACATCTTGTTATCTAGATAGATGGTGTGACTCGAAATAAAAGTTCCGCGAGCCTCTACCTGCTTAAACTTGAAATCTTCTATCAATATCAAATTTGTCGGTATCGATACCGCTGGCTGCTCTGATAGCCTTCCAATTTGTTCGTGCCTTTCTTCCTTCTCTTGGGCACGTGATATTTGCCAGTTCCCAAGTGACACCATAGTTATAATGACAACTACTGTAGCCATCGTAGGCCACAATTTTGCCCTGAACTTAAAACCTAATTTAGTCATAAATCAATATATTAAAATGCGTTAAACTCCATCCTTCACTTTAATATAAGAGTTTCTTCCTTGAAAGTTGTAGCGATCCTTTTTTTCTTGTTTATTGTGGGCAGCCTAGCCTTTGCCATGTTTTACCTTGTCAAAGATAAAGGCCAGAGCACTCGAACAGTCAAAGCACTGACTTTTCGTATCGGCCTATCAGTTGTCTTGTTTGCTCTGATGATGCTAGGCTTCTATCTTAACGAGTAATTCAAATTCCTCAGTTTCTAGTTGCAAATGAAACTAGGGGAATTACTTCCCCTAGTTTCAGATTAAATCTTATTTTTTTACTTGCACGTCTCCAGCTAAAGCAAGTACACGAAGATAAACAATCCAAGCCACACCACGTCTACAAAGTGCCAGTACCATGCCACACCCTCAAATCCAAAATGGTGCTCTGGGGTGAAGTGTCCCGACAAGCATCGACAAAGAATTGTAATTAACATGATTGTTCCACAAGTAACGTGGAAGCCATGAAAACCCGTCAACATATAGAATGTCGAGCCATAAGCACCGCTCGTCATCTTTAGATTCAAATCTGAATACGCATGACCATACTCATAAATTTGGCAGGCTAAGAAGATGATCCCCAGCGCAATCGTTAAAAATAAGCTTAAATTCAGTTGACCGCGCTTATTTAGTTTAAGTGCCCAGTGTGCCCAGGTACATGTCACCCCGGATGTCAGGAGTAAGGCTGTATTGATCGCTGGCAGCCCCCAAGGGCCCATCGGTGTAAAGTTCTCTTGTACACCGGGGCCTGCTGTCGGCCACCCACCTGTGAAATCAGGCCATAATATTTTATGCTCTAAATCTCCAAGCCAGGGCACAGACAGTACTCTCATGTAGTACAAAGCACCGAAAAATGCCGCAAAAAACATTACCTCAGTGAAAATGAACCAACTCATCCCCCACCGGAATGACAAGTCCACTTGCGCGTTGAATTTCCCTGCTTCACTTTCTCGTGCAACAGTACGAAACCACATAAAGATCATGTAGAAAAGAATCGCGAATCCGATTGCTAAAAGCCCTTGAGCGTACGGGACAGCGTTAAGACTAAATGCTGCACCAAACCCTAAGAAAAATATTGCAATCGAACCTGTCAAGGGATAGGTTGACGGCTCCGGCACATAATAAGTATCCGCTGTATGGCTTGACTCTTGACTCATATTCTCTCCCCTACCTCTAGTTTAATTAAACTTTAACTTGTAACCAACTTTACCAACATGAGTATGCAGGCTACAAATATCGCCGCCCCTAAAATCCCTGCAATGACCACCTGTCCAATTGATAACGTTTCAGCATCATTATCATGATCACTCTGCTTACGTACTCCGAAGAAGGCCCAAGACACCGCCTTCAGCGCTTGTAAAAACGTGCCTTTAGCGCGCTTCTCGCCGCTCTTTTCATTCAAATCTTTTGTGCCTTGGTGGCATTATCTGCCGTGTCATTTTTTAATTCAAAGAATGTGTACGAGATCGTCATCACACTCACATCAATCGGTATCTCTGTCCCGACCATGAACTGGACCGGCATCTGCCGAACCTCGTACGGTTTTAATACTTGTTTGCTAAAACAAAAGCACTCTAACTTCTTCAGATGTCTCGCAAGTAACTGAGGGCTGTAACTCGGTATCGCTTGCCCAACCATTTCGCGATCCGTAGTATTCCTAACCTCGTACATCACCTCAACTAACTCACCGGGGTTTATACGCACACTCGACTGCATCGGTTTAAATTGCCAAGGAAGTCCTACTGTATTTGCATCCAGCTCAACTGTTAGCCAACGACTTGTATCTACCTTAACAGGTTCAGTCAGAGTATCTGCTTGGAGCAGGTTATTCACCCCGGCTACCTCGCAGATCTTTTCGTAAAACGGTACCAGTGCAAAACCAAACCCGAACATTACCACTGTAAATACCAGTAGTTTTTTCAGTACGACCGTATTTTCTTGCGCTAAACTCATTCCGACTTTTTCACTATAGCCATGATGAATACGCCAATCACCGTCAGGATCAGAATGAACGCTGTTATATACCTACCCTTACCGCGCTTTATATCTGGGTCCTGTTGCATTACTTTTCTGCTATTACTTAACGACCGGGGGGGTTGCCCAGGTGTGGTATGGGAGAGGTGATGGAAGCTCCCATTCCAGTGTGGTGCTGCCCTCCCATGGCTTAGAAGGTGCTTTTTCTCCGCCACGTATGCACTTAACGATTACGTATAAAAAGATCAGTTGGCTGAATCCGAACCCAAATGCACCGATACTTGAAATCATATTGAAATCGGCGAATTGTAAGGCGTAGTCTGGCACGCGGCGTGGCATCCCAGCTAACCCCAAGAAGTGCTGTACAAAGAAGGTTACATTAAAGAATAAGAATGACATCCAGAAATGGAGCTTCCCAAGCGACTCGTCGTACATATGTCCTGTCCACTTTGGCAGCCAGTAGTATGTCCCTCCGAAGATCCCGAATAACGCGCCAGATACCAGCACATAATGGAAGTGTGCGATCACGTAGTAGGTCTCTTGAACCTGTATATCGACCGGTACTAATGCACATATCACTCCGCTGAATCCCCCAATCGTAAACAGAAATATGAATCCGATCGAGAACAGCATGGGTGTCTCAAAGGTCATCGACCCCCGCCACATGGTTGCAGTCCAATTAAATACCTTCACCCCCGTTGGAATTGCAATCAGCATCGTGGCATACATGAAAAATAACTGAGCTGTCGCTGGCATCCCCACTGTAAACATATGGTGAGCCCATACGATGCACGAAAGAATTGCGATCGATGCCGTGGCATATACCATTGATGAGTAACCAAATAGCGGCTTACGGGCGAATGTTGGGATGATCTCTGACACGATACCAAATGCTGGCAATATCATGATGTAGACTTCTGGATGCCCAAAGAACCAGAAAATATGCTGGAACATTACAGGGTCACCACCACCCGCAGCATTGAAGAAGCTTGTGCCGAAGTGTCGGTCGGTCAACAGCATCGTTACCGTTCCTGCCAACACTGGCATTACTAAAACGAGTAGGTATGCTGTAATTAGCCATGTCCAAACAAACAATGGCATCTTCATCAATGACATTCCCGGTGCCCGCATATTGATGATGGTCGTGATGATATTGATCGATCCCATGATGGAGGATGCCCCCAAGATATGGACCGCAAATATCATCATGTCCATACCCATACCCATTTGCACTGACAGTGGAGGATAGAATGTCCACCCCCCCGCTGGTGCGCCTCCTGGCGCGAGGAATGACCCCATCAATAATAATGCAGCTGGCGGCAACAACCAGAAACTCCAGTTATTCATCCGGGCAAAGGCCATGTCTGGGGCACCGATCATTAACGGAACCTGCCAATTAGCAAATCCAACGAAAGCCGGCATAATTGCCCCAAACACCATAATAAGTCCATGCATTGAGGTGAGTTGGTTAAAAAATTCAGGCTCAACTAATTGCATACCTGGCTGAAATAATTCCGCCCGTATCATCAACGCCATCACCCCACCCGTCAAAAACATGGTGAAGCTAAACCACAAATACATCGTTCCGATATCTTTGTGATTTGTTGTTGTTGCCCAACGCATAAATCCGCTGGGTGGGCCATGATGCTCGTGCTCATCATGTCCGTGGTCGTGCCCGTGGGCGTGTCCGTGATCGTCGTGTACTGCTGCCATGACTGTCTCCTTAGTGCTTATTTTCTGAATCTATTAATTTCGGATGGCTGTATCAAGTCGCCTTGCGTATTGCCCCAAGCATTTCGTTTGTATGTCACCACTGATGCGAGATCAACATCTGACAGGTGCTTGTAAGCCGCCATTGCTGTATTGGTCTTCCCATTCAAAACCATCCCGATGTGCTCTTCTATCGGCCCATTAGCGATCTTTGAACCATCCAACGCTGCGAATACTCCTGGTATACCTTTACCATTAGCCTGGTGACACGCCACACAATTGCTAGCATAGACCTTTTCGCCCTGTACCTTTAATTCATCCATCGTAAATACTTTGCTTACATCTACTGTCGTTTCAGCTGACCCTGCTTTTTGTTCGGCTACCCACTGTGCATACTTTTCGGGCTCCATCACTTCTACTACGATCGGCATAAAGGCATGATCCTTGCCACAGAGCTCAACACATGATCCGCGGTAGGTTCCAACCTTATCAGCTGTAAACCATGCATCACGAATAAACCCTGGAATCGCGTCCTGCTTGACCGCAAATGCGGGGACCCACCAACCATGTAGTACATCATTCGCAGTTATCAGTACTCGGACTTTTTTCCCGATCGGTACCACTAGGGGTTTATCTACCTCTAACAGGTAGTGCTCACCCTTTGGCTCTTTGTTATAGATTTGCGCTAGGGGTGTAATGGTTTTGCTCATAAAGCTAATCCCGGAGCCCTCGCCCACCAAGTAGTCATAACCCCACTGCCACTGATACCCCGTTACCTTGACGGTGATGTCAGGATTAGAGGTGTCTTTCATGGCGATGATTGTTTTTGTCGCGGGATACGCCACCCCTATCAGAATAAAGAATGGAATAATTGTCCAAATAATCTCGACCGTTGTGCTGTGATGAAAATTCGCGGCCTTATATCCTACAGACTTGCGGTGGTAAATCAGTGAGTACAGCATGGCACCGAACACCACTACAAAAATCGCTACGCATATCCACATTGCCGTTATATGTTGATCGTATGTTTCTTTGGCTATGATGCTCTGCGGTTCTTGAAAATTTAGCTGATAGGGATCGGCTGCCGCCATTCCCATCGCGGAATAGAAGGTTAGCGCCAGAAGCCCCAACAGGGTGGCTGTTACTTTACTGCTCATAGTTCCCCCACTTGATTACTGAATCCAGTATGCCCAAAATATTACAAAGTATGGATACCCCCTCATCCCTCCGAGAGGCCGCATCCGTATAGATTTAATAAAATTATTCTGTAGCGTTTATTTATTGCACCTAGTAGTTACCGTGCTGCTTATTTTTATTTTTCCTATCTCTACGTTGCCCCTTCTGATCCTGATTCCCCGGATAAGGTTCCATCCCATCAATTACCTTACTGATCTTTAACTCGATATATAAGCCATTAAAAGGTGAATCTATTTTCTTATTTTTAATTTTTAGTAAGCCAACCCCTCACCAGGATCTATTTAGTGGCGCACAGATTACGCTATATTTTCTTGGTTCGCAAGGCGTCTTATTTTGATCCAATTGAACAATTTAAAAGTGTTGCTTATCATCGCCTTTAGTCGGCGCCCCGTCTGAGATTCCGCGCCGAACCCCGCAGTTGCGTCCACAGATTATATTCCGGATTTGTGGGTATTGGAGTCCTGTTAACAACCATTAAAGCCCCCTTATTAGCGGAATCACACTGATTCTTTTGTGAATGATCCGGCGCACCATCACCCTAACTTACCTAGAGATGCCTGCGATTACTCACTTCCTGTCCTTAAATTTAACATACTCACATTAAGTCGGCAAATATCTAGACACCGACATCTGAATATGAAGTGTTGCCGCAAATTGACCTTTCTTAAGGTCATAGGTATAGTGTTTCCCTTTCCGGGGTGTAGCGTAGCCTGGTAGCGCGCCTGGTTTGGGACCAGGATGTCGGGAGTTCAAATCTCTCCACCCCGACCAATTCAAGCCCTGTTATGTGGGGCAAGCCCGGTTTGAGTAGTGCCCGTAGCTCAACCGGATAGAGCACCAGCCTTCTAAGCTGGGGGTTACAGGTTCGATTCCTGTCGGGCACGCCATGGATCATTGCTTAATCAAGTTACACGGCAAACCCCAAATTCGTGTAACTCTCTTTCAGATGGTGGCTGTAGCTCAGCGGTAGAGTCCCGGATTGTGATTCCGGTTGTCGTGGGTTCGAACCCCATCAGCCACCCCAATAAAATTTCGGCCTTCAGCGATGTGGGTCTTTTTTTCTTTCTGACCATTCTTCAATATTTAACCCTCTTAAAATCCCCCTCACTCAAGGGCACGGTCTTTCTGTATTTGTTTTCCTCCGGGGCTTCGGCGAGGTAGGCATATATCAACTGGTCTAGGTACAGCCACCAAACCACGAAGCCACTAAATGGCCCGAAAGGGCTGTTGTCACTTATCTCCAAAAAGAGCACCGTGAAACACTCTGTCTATGTCACTAACGCGACCAGTCACTCAGAGAAGAGGGTACGAGATGTCAGAAAAGGCTGACTCAATCATCGGTATTGGGACTCATATTGTGGTCAATATTAGTTTCTCTGGAGACATGCGCATCGATGGCCCTGTCCGGGGAGACGTTACCGAATTAGGGAATGAGCCCAGCACGCTGATACTGAGTGATAGGCCGTGTGGAGGGGACGATAAAAGTTTCTAATGCTGTTATCAATGGTGCCGTCGTCAGCGCAACAAATAGTGGAGGCCGCTCGCGCAAGGATCCCTTCTACCCCTCTGCCTGGGCGGTATCTTTGAAGCTACTTGGAATAGGTTCCCAGCTCTGTCCCCGCATGCTTCACCACTGTCAGCAGGGTAGCGCGCGCAGTACGGAGTTGTGATCCGAGACGTAGCAGCGTCCCCAACGTTACGGACCGTCTCAATATCAAGGCCATCAGCCGAACTGGGTCCGCGCTTCCATCTGGGCGTACTGCACTCAAGAGGGGGAGCGGCGGCGAGAAGTCAAGCGGATCCGCAATCACTCTGACTGCGAGGAATGGTATCCCAGCCCTTGCGGCCACTTGAGCCACTGCGCCGCTCTCCATGTCTACCGCACAGGCACCGGTCGCCTCCGCCAGTTCCCGCTTAGCATCTGCTGAGGTCAATACGTTAGGGCTCGCCGCCAGTATCCCACTCGCAATCTTCATGTGAGCGGGTAATTGCTGTCGGAGCCGGTTACGCCAATCCAAGTCGACCGATAGTTGGTGGCCGGCATGTATCGAGTCTGGGAGCACCAAATCCCCCGGTCGCAGGCTTGAGTCCAGTGCACCGGCAAGTCCGAAACTTACCAAGGTGGTGCAACCCCCCTGCTGCAGTCCTTCTGCTGCTTCCCGTGCTGCCTTCTCACCCATTCCGCTCAACCAGATCGCAGCCCTCTCTCCCAGACTGGTCATCTCATTAAAGGGCAGATCCGCCCGGGTTAAGCAACTTGCCTCCACACGCATGGCGGTGACAATGCCGACCATCCTCACACAGAGGTCTTCCGAGTCATCGCGTTAAATCTTGCCAGTGCCCATAGTGGAAAGTATTTTGCGTAGCCGTAGTATTTTAAATAGAAGACCCGTGGAAAGCCCGGCGCATTAAACCAAGGCTGATCCCACAGGCCATCGTTACCCTGTGTCCTCACCAAATAATCAATGCCACCCCGTACCTCCTGGCTATGCACTTCACCTGCTGCCATAAGACCCAACAACGCCCAAGCTGTCTGAGATGGAGTGCTTGTAAAGAATTGCCCGGCCTTTTGCGAGTCGAGATAGCTATCATTACTCTCACCCCAACCACCATCATCGCGCTGCACAGACTTAAGCCATTGGACCGCACGCCGGATCGCGGAGTGTTCAGTATCCACACGGACCAACCTCAATGACTCCAGGACCGACCAGGTGCCATAAATATAATTGCTGCCCCATCGCCCGAACCAGGCACCACTTGGTTCCTGTTCGCTGAGCAAGTAGTTCAGGCCTCGGTTCATGGCATCTTGCTGACCTTCCTTTCCATACAAAGCCAAGAATCCGGTGCACCGAGCACTCACGTCGCTGGTCGGAGGGTCAAGCAATGCCCCATGGTCAGCGAATGGGATCTCATTTAGATAGTAATAAGTATTATCCACATCAAACGCCGCAAAACCCCCGTTACTGGACTGCATCCCGGTCAACCAGTCTGACGCTCGTTCCAGGCTATAGCGATAGGCATCAGGATCTGCCTGATACATCGCCCACGCCACTGCCGCGGTATCGTCCAGGTCTGGGTAGTGGGGGTTTGCATATTGGAAGGCCCAGCCACCGCCAGGCAAATCAGGGTGCTCGTCCTTCCAGTCTGCTGGGGCATCTAGTATCTGCAAAGGCACCAGCCAATCGAGTGCCCTTCTGATTGATTTCTGGTCTGCGTCCGCATCCTCCTGCATGGCAAGTGTGGCAAGGACTGTGTCCCATACTGGGGATGAACAGGGCTGACACCAGGCCCTCTCACCCTCCTCCAGCAATAGTCCACGCAGAGCTTGTCGGCACTGCTCTCGGTAAGGATGCTCATACTCATATCCCAGTAATGCCAGTGCCGCGTTAGCGTTCACCATTGCGGGGAAGATTCCTCCCAAACCGAAGTCACCATTGAGCCGTTCTATAATCCAATGTTCTGCTCGCTTTAATGCGACACGTCTCAAGGATTGTGGAATGAGTGGCTCAAATAATCGAGCAGTCCGCTCAATCATCAGAAAGACCCGGTTCAGTGTTGAACGTACCGGAAAGTAATCATGCTCATCCTCCGCAGGCACGGTAAAGAGCTCTGGAATGCCAATCTTTCGAGGGTTAGCAGACTGCACCTTCAGGGAGTAAAGTATGGTCAGTGGCACGGTCACTGTGCGAGACCAATAAGCAATCTTACTCAGGTGAAATGGAAACCAGCTCGGCAATAATATAACCTCGACCGGCATGAATGGCACCCCTCTCCATGGCATCTGTCCCCACATCGCTAGCAGTATTCGGGTGAATGAATTGGCCCGTGCTGCTCCACCGTGTGCCAGGATCGCCGTTCGAGCCCTCACCATGTGCGGTGCATCGGGCGAGTCACCGACGATCTTCAGCGCATAGTAAGCCTTGATCGTACAACTCAGGTCGATTTGGCCACCAAAGTATAGCGCCCAACCTCCATGCTCCGAGCCTTGCTGCTCACGGATGAAACGGGCGAGTTTAATCTCCAGACCCACATCTACATCATCCATGAAGTGCATCATCAGGATGTATTCGGATGTAATCGTGCAGTCAGCCTCAAGCGGGAAGCACCAGTGCCCATCCTCCTTCTGCAGAGACAGAAGTGCCTTACGCGCCCTACCGAGCGCGCCTTCAGGCGATGCCTTGGTTGCTATCTGGTCTCGGTCTGGCCACCGGTCGGTGGCAGCCTCGCTCATGCGGTCGTTACTATTTTTCTGCAGAGATGTTCTAGTCATACAATCAAAATCTCATCAATTTTTTTGCACCAAAAACTTCTAAGGCAAATAACTTTGTATTGTAACTCATTGATACAATTCCATCACCCACCCTGTCCAGTAACAGATCGCCCTGTGTCGACTGGCGCCTATCATGACCCCATCACCGGGGATAAATCCTTCCAACGTCACCAACCATCCCCTGAGTTACATCAACTCTTCAAGGAGCCCTGTCTGTGCGGCGACTCCTCGTGGGGTCAGGGTCAAGATCAGTCGGCAGAGAACTCGCCTGCGGAAGGTCCAGCGTCATTTTAATTGGGTCGATCTGCAGACTTGATACCCTATCGGCACGGCGATCTCTTGCAGGGTTATTCTGCACTGAAATAACCGGCACTGGGGCAACCTCAGCGAGTTCAGCATCCCCATCCTCCGAGAGATCGTCATAACTTTCAATGGGCGGCTTGCCATCAAAGACTTGATGCTTACGTTGCTGTAGGGAGGCCTCTCGTACAAATAGGTATGGGTCCAATGCAGCCTGATCGCGGATCTTCATTGCATTGGCCAACCGAGCCCTTTTATCGATAGCGCCCAAGACCCCGATTGGCGCAAAGATCGTAGCGCTGCTCACTAAAAAAAGAACATTGGTGGCAGCACTAAAGGGGATGTTGGTCACGTCTCGAGCGCTACTAGGCCCATGTAAAGGCACGAACAGGTAAGACCCCGTATCAACACCCCATACCCCCAGTGTTTGCCCAAAGTCCTCATCATTCTGCTTAAATCCCATGCGTGTTGCGACGTCAAACAGTCCGAATAAACCGATCGTCGAGTTGAGTGTGAATCTCATTGTGTCCTCGATCCCCTGCTGACCCTTGCCTTGTAAGAACGCGTTCAATGCAACATTGGGGTAGGACAGGTTATCGTAGAAGTTCCCGATCGAGCGTTGTAACGGACTGGGCACATAGCCGAGATAGGCATTGGCGACAGGCTCCATGACGTGCCGGTCGATCGCATCGGTAATATCGTAGAATACTCGGTTGGTATTCTCATAGGGGTCGACCGATTTTGCGCTCTGCCCAGGCTGCTTGCCCTGATCATTCTGAGGTATGGTGGCGCATCCCCCGAGGAACGCAGCACCTAACAAAATTAGAATTGTGGTCTGATGACTAGTCTTCATAATCAAAAATAATTTGGACTACTCTCTCTCATTATTCTGTTTCGCATCATCTAGATAGCCATCCCTTACGGCAGGCTCAGGACACAAATTATAAACAAAACTATTGAGCCGTTGCACTACTTTCTGATGCACTTTCGCCCTGTTTAAATGTTGCCAGCAGGACTGGGAGTATCACCAGTACACAGATCAGCGTGAGCGCCAGTCCTATGGTGAGAAGCACCCCCATACTGGCGGTTCCCTGGTGAGTTGAGAATGCCAGGCTGCCGAACCCAACTAGGGTGGTCAGCGCGCTGTAAAAAATAGCGCGAGTGGTACTGCTATGCATCAAATCCTCATGTCTTGCCCCATCAACTTGACCTCGGCTTCTTTGCACCATATGAAGTCCGCTATCGATGCCGACACCCAGCAGGAGCGGTAGTGCAATGATATTAGCGAAATTGAACTGGACATCCATCAGCACCGTTACCGCTCCTGTGAATAAAGCAGCAAGGAGAAGTGGAGTCAGCACCAGCAGAGTCGATGCTATGCTTCGCAGCATGAACAAGAGTATGACCGCGATCCCCGCCAGGGCCAGCGAAAATGCCATGATGAATGCATCCACCACAGCCTCACCCGCCTCAAGGCTAATGATTGGAGCACCGGTTGATTGTGGCGCTTCCTCCTGCACCGCCCTTACGAATCGTCTTAGCGCCTGATTGTCATTAATATTTTCTGCCGGATAAATTGCGATCTGATACTGTCCTGTCTGACTGAGCCATCTCGTCCGCAGTGATTCGGGTAACTGCTCCTGATTAAATTCTGATGCCTCTATAGAGGTACTCAGGCTCTGCATGGATCTGGGTAGGAGTGATAACAGGTCCTTCTCAATGGCATCAATCAATTGCCCCCTCTCCTCGATTCCCGACTCATCTACTCGTTTGAGTATCGTGACTAGAGATGCCCTCAGATTGCGAGCCGATTCCTGGCCGGGATGATTAGGATTCTTCTCTATCAGCCGGTCTAGCGCCCCTCTCAACCCATCCATAGAGGCCCTCTTCTGCTCTAGAGTGTACTGTTTTGCGTTCTTGGGCGAAGATGCATTTGTAAGTGGCCCCAAGGTCAATGCCAACTCCTCTATCATCGTAATCTTGTCTTCCTGATCGTCGGGGACGAAATCGAGGATCGTGACTACCCTGCTCACCTCTGGTCGAGTGCTGAGTCGCTTCACTAGCTGCCGCAACTCTTCCTCGCTGCCGGTCAGTGCGACCGCGTGCCAGGGTGAGTTTGTAGAATCTTTTAATAGCTCCCGGAAGGTCTGAACCGCTTCCCCTCTTTGGTCTTGCAGGTTCAGGAGGTTATAGTCGAACTTAATACTCGGAATCGCTGCTAGGGATGCAGCTAGTGCGACTAGCGTTACCGCATAGACCATCTTCCGCCAACGAAGTGGGTGCTCCAGCAATCTCCCCAGAGAGGCCTCTGCTGAGACCCCTGCCGCGATGCTGGGACGTATCGGCATATATCTTTGTAGTGCCGGCATCAGTGTCAGGGTCACTAAGAGGCTGACCATCATCCCGGTCCCAGCGATCAGCCCCAACTCAGCAACACCGCTGTAGGATGTTGGCATGAAGGCATAAAACCCGATTGAGGTTGTGATGGCGCATAAAAATAATGAGTACCCCGTGCCCCCTCCCGTTGCCTTCAGAGCTTCTATTGGGTCCCTTCCCTCTTCCAACAGTTCTCGGTATCGAAGCAGGAAGTGGATCGCATAATCCACCCCTAAACCAACATACAGCACTGCAAATGCGACCGAGATGATATTCAGGTGGCCCACCGTCGCGGCCGCAAAAGCTGCCGTTAATAGCAGCCCCATTATCAGACTCAGCAGGACACCGATGATCTGCCCCGCTGCTTTAAGTGCGAGATACAGCACCCCCGTAACCAGTACCAGCGCGAGTAACCCCGCGAGCTCTGTCCCAGTCATCGCACTCTTTAATTCCTCATCAGCCAGCGCCACATCACCGGTCACTCGCAATCGTATCCCATCCTCCTTCAAGGAGAGATCTCCTGCCGTCTTACGTAGTGCCGTGATCGACTGCTCTGCTGCAGAGATCTGCGTATAGTCGAGCTTGGGCTGTACTGTCATCAACTCTCGGTAGCTATCCTTCTGCGGCTCTCCGCGAAAGAGTCCCTGCCAAGACAGTGCTCGCGGGGTGCTAGAGATTCTTGCATCCAGTGTTGCGCTCACTCCCCCAAGTACGGGCGCCAGATCCAAGCTTCGCCCCTTGTTGAGTTCCTCCACCGCAGCAGTTAAGACCGATGTGAAGTTGTGTAGCGAGGGGTCCCCTACAATCTGTGCGATCAGAGGCTGTGCGGCTGCCAGTCGATCAGTAATACGCTCAAGTTCAGGCAGGCTCTCGTAGAGAAGTCCATTCCTCTCAAAAAAAATATCTCCGCTCGGCAGATAAATGTCTTTGATATTTGTTGTGTCTTCTTTCAGGCGCTCGGCCAGTTGCTTGGTAGCGGAATGAGCCTGCTCGGGTGTTGGTGCTTCGATTACGACGACCAGGGTATCCATCCCCTGATCTTGTGGGAAAGTCTTCTTATACTGGATGTAGTTCGCGCGAAACGGAAGATGCTCCGAGAGCATGTCCGTGGTATCGGTGTTCATTCCCAGGTTGCGTGATGTGTATACCCCGCATACCACCGCAATCAATAGTGATCCAATCAGTATCGCTGTTGCGTACTGATAGGATCCTGATACCCATCTCGCGAAAAAGCGGTTGGTACGGCTTTGTAAAGATTCCACGGTTGCGGTCATCTTTCAAGGGGTCTTGAATCGATCACCCTTCAGCTCTTCTCTGCTGCGGCGATCTTTTTCTTGAGCATATCGATCAGTGCTGGGAATCCGTCTCTCTCGAGGATGGATCGGTACTCGACCCGTTTGAGGGCGAGATCACTAACGCCATTGGCCATGATATTGATGATCCGCCATCCATCCTTGGTCTCTCTCAAGACATAGTCCAATCGAGCAACCTCGTCCTTCCCCTTGACGATAAGGCTCCTGACCAGGACCTGCTCTCTCGGCATGCTCTGCTGATCTACAAATTCAAAAGCCTCTCCCTCATGGCTCTTGAACCAGTCCGCATAGCTGCTGATACTTAGTTGACGGAAGGTATCGGTAAAAGTGACTTGCTGATCTGGGCTGAGCTTCGACCAGAGATTGCCAAGGGTGGTCCGTGCGATAAAGTCTAGTTCATGGGTCCGTGTCACGATCGGCGTGAGGAGCTCTAAACGTCCCTTGAATCCTAACCGACTCCCTTCGCGCATCGCCTCGGCGAGGGATTCGTGAAGGCGTTTTACGACCTGCTCTGGACTACTAGAATCAGTCTTTTGAGCCCAGGAGACTGACATGCCACCTAGCAACAACACCCCGATCATGCAGAGGTGAGAGACCGACTTGATTCCGGGTAAGATTCTCATATTGGCAAACTTTCCGGTAGAGGCGCTGAACGGGTTCAGCTTAAGACAGGTGAAAATTACCCATCAGTGCCGGTACCCGCAGACCCACTCGAGTTGGAGCTTGTCTTCTTAACTACGACCGGTATCGGAAACTCTTTTCGGCCAGGATTGTGAGGCTGAGATACATCATAGATCCTCGGCAACTCTGCTGCCATGGGTCCATCTGTCCGTGGGCCGCGCATCGATACCCCAAGCGCTTTTAATGGGTTCTGCAACATATCCTCGACCGCGGTCGCTTCATAACCGCAGTGGGCCATACACTGAGCACACTTTGGATTACTACTGTTGCCGTACTTAGCCCAGGGTGTGTCATCCAGCAACTCCTGGAAGGTGGCCGCATACCCCTCATCCGACAATAAGTAGCAAGGCTTCTGCCATCCGAACACATTACGCGTTGGGTTGCCCCAAGGTGTGCACTGGTAATTCTGATTCCCCGCTAAAAAATCAAGATAGAGTGACGAGTGGTTTAGTTTCCATTTACGGGACTTGCCAATTTCAAAGATCCCTCTGAATAATTTCTTGGTGTCCTCGCTCTTAATAAAGACTCCCTGCTGAGGGGCTCTCTCGTAACTAAATCCTGGAGCGATCGTCGCACCCTCAACACCCAACTCCATTGCATAATCTAGAAATTCAGCAACATCTTTCGGGGTCTCTCCCTGAAATAGAGTGCAATTAATGGTGACCCTAAAACCCTTCGATAGTGCGAGCTTAATTGCCTCGACCGCACGATCGAAAACGCCCTCTTCACAGACCGATGCATCGTGACGCTCCTTCATTCCATCTAGATGAATAGAGAAGGTCAGATAAGGGGATGGGGTATAGTCACCGATCCTTTTCTTTAGGAGTAGTGCATTCGTGCATAGGTAAACATATTTTTTACGTGCGATGATACCTGCTACGATTCGTGGCATATCCTTGTGGATCAGCGGCTCACCACCCGGGATCGATACCATCGGCGCACCACACTCATCGACCGCCTGCATGCACTCTTCATAGCTGAGCCGTTTATCCAGAATCTCATCTGGATAGTCAATCTTGCCGCAACCCCCGCAGGCAAGATTACACTTAAATAATGGCTCCAGCATCAAGACCAGAGGGTATTTCTTGACCCCCATTAGTTTTTGCTTGAGTAAGTACGTACCGACTGCGATCTGTTGACGTAAAGGAACTCCCACGTGCATCCCCTCTAAAATTAATTCACTAGACTCTGTAGTTATTGCCCCTACAGAGTGACCGACTTTAATCTTTTATCTTAATTAAATATTTATTTAATATTTAATCGCTATTTTCATCTGCAATTGATCAGACGGAAGGATCTATGTCTCCCTGACGCTGACTTCATAACATCTACCAAACTAACCTATGATTCTAACATGTAATCCTTGTTAATTAAATACACTGGCGGCATAGAGCGCCGTTCTAATTCGGTCCATGCTCTCTTAAAAAAAGTTTCATCAAGCGATATACAAAATAAATGTAAAAAAAAATGGAGCGCCGAAGCGCTCCATTTTCAACTAATCAAGAGTCGATTAGAAATTGTGACGCATACCAATCGTCCAAGTGTTGCGGTTGCCTGATGCATAGTTACCAATATCAAGTGCCTGTCCGCCAACGGTTATGCTAGCATCGGCCGCAGCTGAAGCACCCATGGTCACGCGCTGATAACCACCAAACAGGCTGGTACGTTTGCTCAATGCATGGATTGCACCGACTGTGAAGCTATTGTTTTCACGGCCAGCTGTGCCCGCGATTGCGTCAGCAGTTGTCTTGCCACCTTGTGCGACCAGTTGGGTATTGCCCCACTGATAGTTGGTGCCGACGTGCCAGATATCCCCACCACCGCCCAAGTTCATTGCCGAATTACACTGCCCACTTGAAGCAACTATTGGATTGGATGCCAATGCTGATGCTGAGGTACAGGTTGCAGAACCGATCGCATTGGTAACACGCTCGTACTGACCTACAAACGATAAATTGTTATGCTTTAAGGTACCACCAGCACGCCATACTTCTTCGACCCGGCCGCCTGCTACACCAAGTGTGGCTTTCTGTGCATCATTGGCATTGTCACGTGAGTATCCACCGAATACCGTGTAAGCGGCACCCATGTAGTTACCGGCGTACTTAGCAGCTGCTTGACCATCAAACTCACCATTCTTGCCGCCGGTATTGCCGCCGCCACCACCGAAGAAGGAAGCAGTATCATTACCATTCTTGGTTGGGTCAAAGTTATTGGCATCACCTGGCATCAACAAACCGGCGAATGAAAATCCGTCTGTCTGAATCGAGTCAAAACGAATCGCGCCATTCACGAAACCATTCGCACCTGAGCCCATGCCATTAGCGCTACCCGACATCGTGCCGCCAGCACCGTTGGCTTGCAGGGTTGTGTATGCAAATGGATCAATGGTCATACCACCTGCGAAGTCCTTGAATGGGGACTGTACACGGCCGAACTTAACATCGCCCCACTGCGCGCTTGACAGACCAACCCACTGCTCGCGAGGTGTGTTTGCAGTCCCGCTACCTGTATTCAGACCTTGCTCTAAACGAGCAATGGCTCTCAATCCACGACCTAGATCTTCAGTGATCTGCAGGCCCCAACGTGATGAACGAGCATTGTCGTTCAGACCGCCTTGGTAAGCTGCATCACCGGCGCCGCCGGCTCCAGTTGAGCCGCCGCCATTACCGGTTGCTACACCGCTGTATTCTTGTTGGACACGGCCAAAAATTGTAACGTTTGTTCCCTGTGCAGACGCAATGACTGGGGCTGCAAGAGCGCCAGCTACTGCTAATGCGATCAGTTTCTTATTCATGCGGAAAATCTCCTTTAAAGTTGAAACAACGAGCTACATTTACACACCGACAGTCTCGCGGTGGTTTGCGTCCCGCAGCTTGGACCCCTCAATTCGAGAAGGTTAGGTGAATTCTGCCTAAGCTCGCCGAGAGTTGCAAGGTATTTATGTCACTTTTATTACCAACCTTAGGATGTGTTGCGTTTCCGCAACAAATGCCTTTTAACTGCTTTGCTGCTTAATCTACAGCCCTTGATGCGGTCACCATGACCCCGCAACAAATATTATTCTATCCGAATAATCTTTTTAATTCTAGCCCTGGATCGCCTGCACGCATAAAGGCCTCCCCCACCAGGAACGCACTGACCCGGTGTTCTCGCATTAGACTCACATCCTCGACCCCATGCATCCCGCTCTCTGTCACCACAATCCGATCTGCAGGAATATGTTCTAACAGTTCCAGTGTGGTCTCTAGCCGCGTATTGAATGTCCGAAGATTCCGGTTATTGATTCCGATGAGTGGGGTATTGAGTTGTAATGCTAACTTGAGCTCTATCCCGTCGTGAACCTCCACCAGCACAGCCATCCCGAGTGATTGTGCCAACGTCTCCAGCTCTTTCATTCGGCCAACCGCACTCTCCTCCCTACTTCCCTCATACAAACCATCCGGACCACAGAAGGCCGCCACGATCAGCAATATGCAGTCTGCCCCCATGGCCCGAGACTCGACCACCTGATACTCATCCAGCATGAAGTCTTTGCGCAGCACCGGTAGATCGCAGGCGGCTCGCGCCTCCTTAAGGTATTGCACGCGCCCCTGAAAGAACTGCTCATCGGTCAGTACCGATAGACAGGCAGCTCCGTTCCGTGCATAGCTCTTAGCAATACTGCCCGGTTCAAAGTTCTCACGCAAAAGACCCTTACTTGGGCTAGCCTTTTTTATCTCTGCAATGACCGCTGGTAATCCGGTAGCTATTTTCCTGCGGATTGCGCCGACGAAGTCCCGCGGTGGGGTCTCAGACTTGGCCTCAGCAAGTAACGCCGCAATCGGCTTATCCGCTCTCGCAGTTGCGATCTCTTGTCTCTTTACTGAGAGGATTTTTTCCAGGATGTCTGACATCTCGAGGGTCTTTATCTACAACAATTCTGATTGGACTTTTAAGGCTCGACAATACAGCTCTGTCTGAATGCGGGCTTGGATGACATTGTCTTGTGCGTTTAATGAACTGCTTGATGAGAAATCTCGACCAGTTGCCGGAGCTTCTCTTTAGCGGCACCACTCTCAACCGCTGCGCGGGCCCTTTCCACCCCCTCCTGCAATGTGCCCGCCACCCCTGACACATAAATTGCAGCACCCGCATTGAGTAGCACGATATCGAGCGCAGGCCCAGGCTGGTTATCAAGCACTGTCTGTAATACCGCTCGCGATTGCTCGCTACTCTCTACCTGTATCGTCTCGATGGCGCTGACCTTCATTCCGAAGTCTTCCGGTCTGATGGTGTATTCACTCACCTCTCCATTTTTCAGTTCTCCGATCCGAGTCTTCCCTGCAATGGTGATCTCATCGAGCCCATCCTCACCATGCACCACCATCACATGATGACTCCCCAATTGCTGCAACACCCTAGTAATGGTTCCGACTAAATCGGCATGGAATACGCCGGTCACTTGATTCTCCGCCCCTGCAGGATTCGTTAGTGGGCCCAGTATATTGAAGAGGGTCCTCACCACCAACTCGCGCCTCACCGGTGCAGCATACTTCATCGCACTGTGATAGTTAGGAGCGAACATGAATCCCACACCGATCTGGCTGATTCCTTGAGCCACCTGCTGCGGTGTTTGATTAAGATTGACACCGAGCGACTCAAGCACATCTGCACTACCCGATTTACTCGAAACTGATCTGCCGCCATGCTTAGCGACTCTTGCCCCTGCTGCTGCTGCAACAAAGGCCGCTGCTGTTGAGATGTTGAATGTGTGTGCCGAGTCCCCCCCGGTACCGCAGGTGTCAACTAAGTTCTGACGGTTCTCGACCTCTACCCTAGTTGCGAGTTCTCGCATCACCTCTGCTGCTGCGCTAATCTCGCCAATACTCTCTCTCTTGACTCTTAAACCAATCACGATGGCAGAGATCATGACCGGCGAGACCTCGCCCCTCATGATCTGCCTCATTAATGACACCATCTCATCATGCTGAATCTCACCTCGATCGATGATTCTGGCGAGTGCCTCATGCGGACTCACGAGTCGTGACCCCTCTGCTGCAATGAATGTGGAGTTTCTTTACTGCTTAAGAAATTCTCCAGTAGCTTGTGCCCATATTCGCTTAGAATCGACTCGGGATGGAACTGCACCCCCTCAACAGACAGTGTCTTGTGTCGTATCCCCATGATCTCTCCATCCTCGGTCCAAGCAGTGATTTCCAAGCAGTCGGGTAGACTCTCTTTCTCGATCACGAGTGAATGGTAACGTGTTGCGATGAATGGGCTTGGCAGTCCGTGAAAGACTCCCTTGTTATTGTGAAAGATTGGAGAGGTCTTGCCATGCATGAGCTGCCTGGCATGGACGATCTTTCCCCCAAATGCCTGTCCGATACTCTGATGACCTAGGCATACCCCAAGTATCGGCACCTTCCCGCTGTACCGATCGATCATTGGTACCGACACACCCGCCTCATTCGGTGTGCAAGGTCCAGGTGATATCACGATATGTTGAGGCTCAACACTCAGGACCTCGTCCGCCGAGATTGCGTCATTACGAAATACCATTACCTCCTCACCCAGTTCACCAAAGTACTGAACTAGGTTGTAGGTAAAAGAATCATAATTGTCGATCATCAACAGCATATTGAACCCAAGATGTGATTTAAGCGGTATTCGGGCCGTCTTATTTCTTTGGTCTGACTCGCCCTGATGTGCAGACTCTTGTCTTATATTCTATTGTACTGGCTAATGGCTATTATCCTTTGTCTGCATCGGCCGGACAAGGCTAAGCTGTAGCATCATTCCGGATAATTTCATTGTTAAAGCCCTTAACTCCTTCCCCAACAAACCTCCCTGCCGCGATCCCATGTGGCCGTTCTTTACTGCATAAAAAACGCGGCTTCAACCGTGAGGTTGAAGCCGCGTTGGGTTTATTACGACCCTGTGAGGTTCTTACCTAATGGGTCCTGCCTTCCTGACTGTTGTCATCATGTCATCATCCCACTTGCCTTCTA
>Ga0208960_1000352_pt1 | contig 25936 bp, 20 predicted proteins | sample GreLakmeON33MSRF_FD_187703 | JGI IMG/M metagenome (GOLD analysis project Ga0208960, IMG submission 187703) | Freshwater lentic microbial communities from great Laurentian Lakes, MI, USA - Great Lakes metaG ON33MSRF (SPAdes) | ecosystem: Environmental > Aquatic > Freshwater > Lake | place: Great... | reverse complement strand
TGGTTTTTCCCGATTTCCCTATACATTATTACCTCATCTTCGGCTTGCTGGAATTAACGGCTTTAATGCCGATTATGTATCGATATTCAAGAATCATTTGGATTAACTTCTTTGTGGCTTTTGAAAAGGGGAAATCGGAATAAAAAAGCACCTGCCGGGAAGTGCAGGTGCTCAAAACTTAACATTTAACCTTAATTGTCTGGACAATAGCTAAAACAAACTTGTTAATTAAATGTTACAGCAGGCAAAAAATATTTAGCAAATGGTATGTATTTTGGCTAAATGAAGCAAAACAGACACATGAAATTTCGTTGTACACACCTGCTAATCGTTTTGCTTTTCTCTTTAAGTGTAACGGCTCAAACAAGCGATTTCGTTGAATGGCAAAAAAATTATCCCGACCTGATATGGAACTTTGAAAAGAATTTAGATGACCCTTTAAGTGGCACGCTGCAAAAAATTCCCGATCAGTATTTTAGTCACGACACACTTCCTTCTTGGTTTTTCAATTGGAACTCGGTGGCAGAAAACAACATTTACAGTATTGGTGTTTCCGACCCTTTTTTAGATTTAGAAAAGGCCTACAAACAAGCATACAACAGGGCCGTTTTCTTATTGTCGGTTCAAATGTTTACAGCCATCAATGGCATGAATGAATTTTACTCGCGCACCGACGATGTTAACTTTAAAAAAAACGACGCCTTCACTCAATACTATCAACTCTTTTCGAAATCGAACATCAACGACAGTATCATTCAAATAAGCGAAAAAAGTATTTTAAAAACAGGCGAATGTTTAATCAAGCTTAAATATCCTTTGGATGCCTCTTTCTTGAAAAACTTCAACACCTATATTAGTATGGAGTGGTACAGTCAGGAAAAATCTCTCGACCTTGGTTTTGAAACCACCGAAAAACTAATTCTAACAGGCAACACCATTAGTAAAAATGGCTTGTCGGAAGGTTGTTCATACACCTATAAAAGATACAACGAGAAAGACGAAGTATTATCTGAATGTCGGGAAAACACAGAATATTATGTGCCCAACTTTACTTATTTTAATGGCAGTAAAAACATACAAAGCACGCAAGGTTTGTGGAATACCATTTTTTACAACTTCACCAAAAAGATGGTGAGTAGCAGTCAGCTCTCGAATATGGTAGTTAAAAACGTAAGTGATGTGCATCAAAAACTCGACAATAATCTTTCTCGCGAAATCATTATGCAACAAAGCGATTTCTATGTGAGTAGCATGGATAGCAATTTGAGTATTTCCTTTTACCGAGAACCACTTAGCGATACCTCCATTAACGATATCAAAGAAGGTAGTGTGGAATCATGGTATCCAAACGGAGTTAAACAATCGGAATTTTATTACACCAATGATTTGTTGGATGGTGTGCAAAGAGAATGGACTTCCAACGACAAACTCATTTCAGAAATCAATTACAGCAATGGCGTTTTACAGGGATTGTATCAAAAGTGCTACGACAATTATCAACCAAAAGAATATTTACATTACAACAACGGCAAACCTTATGGCGATCATAACTTATGGTATGAAGACGGCCGAATTGAACTACAAGAAAGCTACAATGAAACAGGAAATTTAGAAGGTAAATATTTAGAATACTACGCAAACGGTTTTTTAAAAACAAAAGGAAAATACCAAGACGGCATTAAAAAAGGCTGGTGGAAATACGTTGATGAAAACGGTAAATCAAAACGCGAATTTTACCGAAAAGGGAAAAAGATATTCTAAAACTACACTAGTTGTTGATTAAACAAAACAATCGTTAAATAATCCAATTCCATTTTTTTGAGAGCGTACTTCAGGGTGTGGCTCCTCCGGAAGTACAATCAAATAATGACTACTTATAAATCTCCTTCTTCGCGCTCAACAAAGTATTCATCATCAAAGAAGCTACCGTCATCAAACCTACTCCACCAGGCACCGGAGTGATGTAAGAACATTTAGGTGCTACTTCATCAAACTTAACATCTCCTTTGATAGCGAAGCCACTTTTCTTAGAGGCATCGGCAACGCGAGTAATACCTACGTCGATTACCACTGCGCCATCTTTCACCATATCGGCGGTAACGAATTCAGCTTTACCTAAAGCCACAATTAAAATATCTGCAGAACGTGTGAACGATGCGATGTCTTTTGTTTTACTATGACAAACCGTTACTGTAGCGTTGGCGAACTTGCCCGATTGCGACATGAGAATGCTCATCGGTCGGCCAACGATATTGCTTCTACCTATCACCACACAATGTTTTCCTTGCGTATCGATATTGTATTTTTCCAACATTTGCATAACGCCCCAAGGCGTTGCAGAAATATAAGATGGTTGTCCCAAAGTCATTCTACCCACATTCACAGGATGAAATCCGTCAACATCTTTTTGAGGCAAAATCGCCTGAGTAACATTCTCTTCGTTGATGTGTTTTGGAAGTGGCAATTGAACGATAAATCCGTCGATATCGGCATCATCATTTAAACCATGAATAATTTCCATCAATTGCTCTTCGGTGCTTGACGCTTCCATACGTATCAAAGTTGATTTAAATCCTACCTCTTCGCAAGAACGAACTTTACTAGCTACATAGGTTTCGCTAGCTCCATCGTTACCCAACAGCACTGCTGCCAAATGAGGAATTTTTCCGCCAGATGCTTTTAGCTTATCTACTTCAATTTTGATTTCAGCTTTAACTTCTGCTGATGTTTTTTTGCCATCCAATATTACCATAGTTCAATGTTCAATGTTCAAAGTTCAATGTTCAGAATTCAAGCTAGCTAACATTGAACTTTGAACATTAAACTTTGAACTAATTACTATCCCATCCCTGGGAAATTCTTCATCATTTTCATCATGTTCTGTTTGTTCGACATCATCTTCATCATTTTCGATGTGTCTTCAAACTGCTTGATGAGTTTATTTACTTCTTGAATATTGGTTCCACTACCTGCAGCAATTCTTTTTCTTCTGCTGCCACTTAAAATGGTTGGAGTCAATTTCTCTTTGGGAGTCATACTTTGAATGATAGCTTCAATAGATTTAAAAGCATCATCATCGATATCTACATTCTTTAAAGCCTTACCAACTCCCGGAATCATACCCATCAAATCTTTCATGTTCCCCATCTTTTTGATTTGCTGAATCTGCTCAAAGAAGTCGTTAAAGTTGAATTCATTTTTGTGAATTTTCTTCTGCAATTTTCTAGCTTCTTCTTCATTGAAATGTTCTTGCGCACGCTCTACCAAACTCACCACGTCGCCCATACCTAAAATACGGTCGGCCATACGTTTTGGGTAAAACACATCTAGCGCATCCATCTTCTCGCCAGTACCTACAAACTTAATTGGTTTGTCAACTACTTCACGAATTGATAATGCTGCCCCACCACGCGTATCGCCATCTAATTTTGTAAGAACTACTCCGTCGAAATCTAATCTATCATTGAATGCTTTCGCTGTGTTCACTGCATCTTGTCCGGTCATAGAATCCACCACAAACAAAATCTCGCCCGGATTAACCGCTTTTTTCACATTAGCGATTTCGTTCATCATCTTCTCGTCAACTGCCAATCGTCCGGCGGTATCTATAATCACCACATTGTATCCTTTCGCTTTGGCATGCTCAATAGCTGCTTTCGCAATAGCCACAGGATCTTTACTTTCTCTATCGGTAAATACCGCACATTCAACTTGTGCGCCTAACACTTCTAGTTGATCAATCGCAGCCGGCCGGTAAACGTCACCCGCAACGAGCAATGGATTTTTTCCTTTTTTCTTTTTAAGATAATTCGCAAATTTACCTGTGAAGGTAGTTTTACCTGAACCTTGCAAACCTGCGATTAATATAACAGCTGGAGAACCTTTAAGATTGATATCGGTTTCGTCACCACCCATCAGTTCAGCCAATTCATCGTGAACAATTTTCACCATCAATTGGTTGGGAGAAATAGAGGTTAACACGTTTTGTCCGAGTGCCTTCTCTTTCACTCTATCCGTAAACTCCTTCGCTACTTTAAAACTAACGTCGGCATCTAACAAAGCGCGACGAACTTCTTTTAGTGTTTCGGCAACGTTGATTTCTGTAATCTGGCCCTGGCCTTTAAGGACCTTAAACGCCCTTTCTAACTTATCTGATAAACTATCGAACATATGTAAAAAATTGAAGGGTTAAAAGTAAGGAAAATGCTTCAATTTACAAGCCTAATTAGGATACTGAGTTTTTAAACCTTAGCTTCACGCATATTTTAGCAGAAACCAGTTCTGTATAGTTAGTTCAACTTTAAGATTATCACCCTTATTTTTCTTCTACTAATCTCTCGCTTCAGCTGAAAATTTTATAACGTTTGAAAAGCATTAAGTTGTTAGACAGATAAGCAACGTAGGGTTTGAGTAAGGCATAACAACTTAAGAATGAATAACACATTTAGTTCTCGCGGACGCACCAGTCGTGCGCCACAAAACGGCAATTTTCGCCGAACACAAAACAAATCAAATCAGAAAGAAAGTACACTCGACAACAGAAGCTTCGTTAAAAAAGCAGCTCCTAAAGAAGATGTAAAATATGTATCTGATAGAAAAATTACCGATTTACCAGTAAACGAAAGCATCATTCAAAATCTTTTGAAAAAGGGCTACGAAAAACCATCGGAAATTCAAGACAAAACCATTGAAGCCTTATTGAAAGGTGGAGATTTATTGGGTATTGCTCAAACAGGAACAGGTAAAACTGCTGCTTTTTTAGTGCCTATCATTCAACACTTATTAAATCACAAACCAGCATTTCAAGTATTGATTGTGGCGCCCACTCGCGAGTTGGCTTTGCAAATTCAAGATGAGTTTAAAAGCATTAGTGCTGGATTGAACTTATACAGCGAATGTTTTATTGGTGGCACGAGTGTGAACAAAGACCGCCAATTGTTGCGTCAGCCTTCACACGTTATCATTGGTACCGTTGGTAGATTAATGGACTTAGCGAATCAAAAAGCGTTGTACTTTGAAGATTTCTCGGCTTTGGTGTTGGATGAATTCGACAGATTACTCGACATGGGTTTCTCTCATGAAATTCAAAAAATGGTGAAAGCCATGACACACCGTCAACAAACCATGTTGTTCTCTGCAACTTATGAAAACAGTCAGAAAGCTTTGATTCAATCAATTTTAACCAACCCATTAGAAGTACGTGTAAGTTCTGGTAACGCCAGCGCCGATCATGTTGATCAAGACATCATTGAAGTTAAACCCAATGAAGATAAAATGGAAGTATTGATTGGTATGCTAAAAGATGAAGCATTTGAAAGAGTAATTGTTTTTGCTGAAACCAAAAGAGGTGTAAGCAAAGTTTGCAAAGCATTGAACAACGCGGGTATTAGAGCCGATGAGATTCACGGCAATAAATCGCAAAATTATCGTGTTCAAGCGCTAGATAAATTCAAAAGCAATCGCATTCAAGTGTTGGTAGCTACCGACGTTGCTGCAAGAGGAATAGATGTTTCAAATGTATCGCACGTTATCAATTACCAAAAACCAAAAAATATCGATAGTTATATCCACCGTGTTGGCAGAACTGGCAGAGCAGGCAACAGTGGTAAAGCTTACACATTTATAAACTAAAAACAAAACAATGGCAAAATCGAACAATAGTTTCATTAAAAAACAAAAAGCCGATTTGCGAAGTAAAGCGCGCAAAGAAAAAATGCAGAACATCAAAGACAAACGGAACGAACCAAAAAAACAAAGTTCGTTTGAAGACATGATTATGTATGTAGATGCAAACGGAAATTTCACCAAAGAAAAACCTTTACCTCCTAACCAAGAGGAAAAGAAATAACAGAAAATAAAAAAGCCTTCTTAGCAATAACTAAGAAGGCTTTTTAGATTTAAATACTTTTTATTTGATTATCCGCAATTGTACCTATAAACTTAATTAGGCCTCATCCCCAGCCCTTCTCCAAAAGAGAAGGGTGACTGGCTGGGAAAAGCATTTTTTAATTAGTGGCTTCCTTCTCCTTTGGAGAAGGACCGAGGATGAGGCCACTTTTTGAAAAGATTTAACTGGTACAATTGCGGATAATCATTCTTTTTATTTACTTATGTCCATTCGCACACTTTTCGCTTTTATTTTCTCGTGCTTAATTAAACGCAGCATCTCTTCTATTTTATCCCTTTTTACAGCAACATACGATGAATGGTCGAGTACTTCAATCAAGCCTAAATCGGCTTTTACCAATTTTCCTTTCTGACACAACATACCCACAATATCCATCTTGTTGATTTTATCTTTCTTGCCCGCTGCAATGTACAAGGTTTGCCATTCGGTTAACTTAGGCACAGTGGTGGCTTTAGGTAAATTTAATTCATCGGGAATTTCATTGATGAAATCAGGTATATCTTCTTCAGCGCCCAACAGCAAGTACGAAGTTCCTTTGGCATTCATCCTTGCCGTTCTTCCGTTGCGATGAATGAAAGCATCTTCTTTCAATGGTAAATGATAGTGGATTACGGTTTCTATTTCAGGTATATCTAATCCACGTGATGCCAAATCGGTGGTAACCAATATTTGGTGACTTCCATTTCTAAATTTTATCAAGGCGCGCTCTCTGTCGTCTTGCTCCATTCCGCCGTGAAAAATATCGTGCATTATGGCATTGTCGTACAATAAATCACTTACACGCTCTACCGATTCACGGTGGTTACAAAAAATCAAGGTTGATTTATTGCCTTGCCAGCACAACAAATCAAGCAATGCATCTAACTTATCTTTGTGGGCAGAGCGAACCAATTTCAATTTTAATCCTGCAGATTTTGTTGGAGTATCACTCAAATAATTCACAAGGGTTGGATTGTTGAATCCTGTAAAATCGGGTATATCATCTAACTTCGTTGCCGAAGTAAGTATTCGTTTTTTTAGATACTCTAAATGTGCAATAATTTCCGACATGTCATCTTGAAAACCGAACTCCAAAGATTTATCAAATTCATCTAACACCAAAGTATGGATAGAATGCGTATCGAAATTACGGTTGCGAATATGATGCGCTATTCTACCCGGAGTGCCCACCAAAACTGCCGGAGGAAATTCTAAATTATTTCTTTCAATTTTTGTGGAGTGACCGCCATAACAACAATTCACTTTAAAGCCTGTGCCCATTTGTTTAAACACTTGTTCTATTTGAATAGCCAACTCACGTGATGGCACTAAAATCAATACCTGCACACCTTCTTTATGTTGATTAACGCGCTGAAAGACGGGCAATAAAAAACCTAAAGTTTTACCCGAACCCGTTGGCGACAACAACATCAAGTCACCCTCTTTTTTAGCAGCTTCAATAGTTTCCAACTGCATTTTATTTAAAGAAGCAATCTTTAAATTTTGTAGAATTTGTTCGAGCATAATATTTTGTTTTTATATTTTTTTGAAATGGAGTCACATTTCAACTCTCCTCCTTTTCAAGGAGGAGTGCCTGAAAGGCGAGGTGGTTATTTAAATCAAATCGAATTTCTTGTTCATTAACCACCTCCCCCTGCGGGTACTCCTCCTTGAAAAGGAGGAGAGTTAATTAGTATCCCATTCTGATTAATCTCTAATGATTCCAATTCTTATCTTCCAACAGAGGCACAAAAGAAAACTCCCCTACTTCGTATTTTTTTAGCATACCACCTTTGTATTTATCAATCACGGTCATCATTTGTTTTTCACCCTCCCCAACAGGTATCACCAATCTACCGCCTTCCATCAACTGCGCCAACAAAGCATCGGGCACAAAAGGGGCTCCAGCTGTTACAATAATTTTATTGTAAGGTGCAAAAGTAGGTATGCCTTGATAACCATCACCGTAAAACAACTTCACACTCACATTAGTTTCGCTCAAAAATTTTTTAGTTTTTACAAAAAGGGCGTGTTGTCTTTCTATGGAAAAAACTTTAGCCCCCATTTGCACCAGTACCGAAGTTTGGTAGCCACAACCTGTTCCTACCTCTAGTACTTTATCTCCTTTTTTTATTTCCAATAATTGCGTTTGAAATCCAACGGTATAAGGATGTGAAATGGTTTGTCCGCTGCCTATAGGGAATGCCTTATTCTGATAAGCATGTTCCAAGAGGGCATTTTCTAAAAACCAATGGCGAGGCACATTATTAACAGCCTGCAAAACCTGTTCATCGCTGATACCGAGAGTTCGCAGCTCCTCCACCATCTTATTGCGCATCCCCTTATGTTTAAATGTATCTAGCACAGTTATCAATATATAAGTGTTGATTCTTTGGCGAAGATATAAAGTTCGCTGCCAAGCATTTCAATTACTTTTACAAAAAACAAACAAAACAATGTTAAAAATAGGCGTACTTGGGGCCGGACACTTAGGTAAGATTCACATTAAGCTCATTCAGCAAATTGCAGAATACAGCTTGGTAGGTTTCTTCGATCCCAACCCAGAAACACAAAAAGCAGTAGCTAAAGAGTTTGGTGTTACAGCCTATGCTTCAGCAGAAGAATTAATAGAAGCCGTAGATGTTGTTGACATTGTTACGCCTACCGTTTATCATTACGAATGTGCCGTTAAAGCTTTAAAAAGTGGCAAACATATTTTTATTGAAAAGCCTATTACCAATACTTTAGAAGAAGCGAGAAACCTAATGCACCTGTCGCATGAGGCGAATGTAAAAATTCAGGTGGGACACGTAGAAAGATTCAATCCGGCATACGTTGCAGCCATTCCTTATTTCACTCAACCTATGTTTATAGAGTGTCATCGCTTGGCCGAGTTTAATCCGCGTGGCACCGATGTTTCTGTAGTTTTAGATTTAATGATTCACGACATCGATATCATTTTAAATATTGTAAATTCTCCTGTAAAAAAGATTTCGGCAAGCGGTTGCGCAGTGGTAAGCGATACGCCCGATATTACCAATGCACGAATTGAATTCGACAATGGTTGTGTGGCCAATTTAACGGCCAGCAGAATATCGTTAAAGAACATGCGTAAAACAAGATTTTTTCAAAAAGACGCTTACATCACCATCGATTTTTTAGAGAAAAAAACGAGCATTTTTCAATTGAATGAGCTAAAAGGAGATGCCGACCCTATGTCGCTGGTAATTGATTTAGGCAACGACAAAGGCAAAAAGGAAATTACCTTTAGTTCGCCCGATGTTAAAGACACTAATGCAATCAAAGAAGAATTGACTACCTTCGCACAAGCCATCATTAATAATCACGACCCAGTTGTGACCATTCAAGATGGATACGAAGCCCTCAATGTTGCTCAACAAATTATTGATAAACTTAAAATGACGGCTTCATTAATCAGTTAGTCATTTATGAAGTTTACAGAATTCAATTTCAACGAAAAATTATTAGAAGCCATTTCATACATGGGCTTCGAAGATGCATCTCCCATTCAGGAACAAGCAATGCCACAAATCATGGCTGGGAAAGATTTAATTGCTTGCGCGCAAACAGGAACAGGTAAAACTGCAGCTTTTTTGTTGCCCATTTTAAACAAGATTGCCGAGAAAAAAACAACGGGCGTAAATACGCTGATACTTTGTCCGACCAGAGAATTAGCCATTCAAATTGAACAACAAATACAAGGCTTTGGCTATTTTGTAGGTGCTAGTTCTATTGCTATTTATGGTGGCGACGACGGATCTAGCTGGAACGACCAAAAAGCATCTTTAACGGGAGGCGTTGATTTCATAGTGGCTACACCAGGTAAATTGTTATCGCATTTAAATTTAGGTTATGTTAAATTCGACGAAGTACAACATGTTATTTTAGATGAAGCAGACAGAATGCTCGACATGGGCTTTGTGAACGATATTTTAAAAATTATTTCTTTCACGCCTAAAACCCGCCAATCACTTTTCTTTAGTGCTACGATGGCGCAAAAAATTCGCGATTTCGCCAATAAGATTATCAACGACCCCATAGAAATAAGTTTGTCGATTGCCAAACCTGCAGAAGGTGTTGAACAAGATGTATATTTATCGCATAGTCATCAAAAAAATGCTTTGTTGCATCATTTAATAAAAGACAAAACCGATTTTGAAAGCATCATTGTTTTTACTTCAAGCAAGAGTAAAGTACAAACTATCGTTTCGGCTTTGAGAAGAAAAGGATATTCTGTAGATGGTATTTCGAGCGATTTAGACCAAAAAGAAAGAGAGAATTTATTGTCTCAATTTAGAAGCAAGAAGTTGCGTATCGTTGTAGCTACCGATGTACTAAGCAGAGGTATCGACATTAAAGATATCAACCTAGTAGTAAACTACGATGTGCCTGGTGAAGCTGCCGATTACGTTCATCGTATTGGAAGAACAGCACGTGCCAACACCAAAGGAAATGCTATTACTTTGGTGAATGAAGACGACATGTACAAGTTCAGTAGAATTGAAAAACTGATTGAAAGAGAATTACCTAAACTTTCGCCTCCAACAGAAATGGGTGAGCCTCCTATTTGGAATACCGCGTTTAGAAAAAAACCGATGGGCAACAGAGGTTCGAACAATAGAAGTAATTACAGAAGATAATTTGCTCGCAGAGACGCAAAATCTTGCGTCTCTACCAAACAAAATCACCACTAATAATTCCTGCTTTAAAAGTGTTCAACAAAACACCTTTTGAAGTATATCTATAAACAGAAGATTTTTGCACATAATCAATGGCATCTGCCACATATACCACCCCGCTAGCGGGATCTACACCTAAAGCGTAAAAGCTTTTGCTGCCTTGCATAATGAATACAGAGGAAGGAAGGGCTGAAGCAGCAATTGGCATTTGATACACCCCCGAATTCAAATAATACATTGTATCGTTTGTTCCATTCATTTTTAATTTGCTTGGATATTCGGCCACAGGAAAAGTATAATACATTTCTACCGAATTGTTAGAGGGATTGATACGATACAAAGTAGCATCGATAACATTATTTTGATCGCCACCGCACAACACCCACAACTTGCCGTTTTTATCTTGTTTAATCGATGAAGCCCCATAGCCCACCGCGATACTATCGGAAATGATATCAGTAGAAGAATTGATAACATACACTTTATCTCTAAAAGCATTCGTCACAAAAACTTTTCCAAAGGCCATCACCATTTCTTCTGTAAAACCAGTACAAGGAATACTCCCCATTTTGGTATTGGTATTCAAATCGACAATAGAAATGGCATTGGCTTTATAATCGCTAACATAAGCTTTGGCATTGTTTACCGCTAAAAAATAACGCGGAGAAGTGAGTCCCGATATGGTAGCCAAAGAAACAAAAGTTTTAGAATTGACCACTTCAATTTTATTGGAGTTATTTACAACAATATAGGCTTTGTTATTAAGCAGAGTAATAGATTGCGCAACATCACCCAAAGCTCTGTTGTTGGCTGTTTTAAACACATCTTCTTTTAGTGTTTTACTATCTACATCATAATAACTTACAGATGCATTGCCAAACTGAAAATTACCTTCGTTGATGATGTAAACACCGTTGTCGGAAGTGCCAACGGTATTTTCTTCTTCTTCATTGGGCTTGTCTTTAACGCAAGAGGTTAGCAACAACAATAGCACGCCTACAAAAAAACTATACTTTTTAATACTCATTATCTAACAATTAATTTTTGGGTAGAAATAGAAATATCGTTACGCACCGACACCATATAAATACCCGAATTTAAAAATGAAAGTGCTAAGGTATGATTGTTTTGATTTACTTGTTCTGCGTATACAATTTTACCTTGCATGTCACAAATAGAAACCTTTCCTTGTGCATTCACCAGATTTAAAATTCCGTTGTTGTTTAAAGGATTCGGATAAATCATCCAATCATTTTTTGCCAACTCCTCTACTCCATTTCCTAACGAATGAATTACGCCCACCGCATCTAAATCGAAGCCAGAAGAAGCAAAAGCTGTAGGCCAAGGATCGTTTACTTTATTGCCGTATTGATCTCTTGATGCATACTGATTTTGAATGCTTCCCACCACATCAATAATTTTGATGTGCGTGATGTTGTTTACATCCAATCCGCTTTCATTTTTCAGTTCCTCTAAGTCGAAAGGCGTTCCATAAAGCGCGCGATACTTACCAGCCAAGTTATTAATCTTGGTAGCATCTGTGCTACCAAAAGTTCCCGTTTGAAAGGTGGTATCGGTATACGACGTAGCAGGAAATCTAAAGTAATTTACACCATCTGAACTCACTTCTACAAAAGCCAATTCTAAAAAATCATCGCTAAATGAATTTTCAAAAACGGCGAAATCATAGCCCTCTTCGTTTTTAATGCCATCTGCAAAAGTAAGTATTGCCGAACCGCCATCGCCTAAACTTACCAAAGCATTGTCGCCAACTTTGCCTAAAGCAGAATGACTTCCTCCTACTGTTGCATAACCTAAGGTTGTATTGGAAATATCCTGATAACCACGTGCTATATCGGCACCATTTGCCCAAGCTATAAAAGCGGAGCTATCTTTATGCATAGCAGATGTACCTTTAACACCAGCTGCCGGATGAAACAATTCACGATCTAAAGTGGTGAAATTATCTATGGCAAAATAGGCTGGGGTATTCATAAATCCAAATGAATTATCGGAAGACGACATTGCAAAAACCACACTATCCACATTACCCAATTTTTTCAAATTAACCCATCTCCAATCGTTCACAATATAATCGTATGAAGAGCGATAATCGGCCAAGTAAAAATGAACTGTATCTGTTACCATATTATTGTTATAACCTATTATTGAAAGCTTCAACCAATCGGCATCATTGCCACTAACACCACCAAATTTTTTCGCAAACTGATCACCATCTTTCATACATAAAGCAGCGTAAGTTGCATTAGTTATATAAACTCCCTCTACTCCTTTTCCTTTTGCAGCAACGGTTAATTTAATATATGCATCTTTTTGTCCCACAGCATAAATAGTAGAATTATTATACCCAACCGCAGTGCGCGCACTGTACTGGTTAGCATAGCCAGCAGTAGTACTATCTTTCATGTTGCTATAAGCAAAACCAGCCGACCACCAGCCTGCATTTTCATTTTGAAAAACAGCATTGCCATCGGTAAAATCACCTGCATTTGTCGTTCCATCCCAAAAGCTATCGGTAGGTAACGTGAAAGATTCGAGAGTTGATATTGTTTGCGCTTTTGAGACAAGAGCAAAAAATAAAAGAAAAACAGAAGTACTAAGAGTTTTCATTTTTTTGATTTGATTTTATTGGGTTTATTAATTTGAATGGAGAGTCCGCATTGATAATACCTCATCGGCATAGCTCTTACACTCACCACTTGATATTGATTATTGAATAAATTGTCTATTTGTAGAAAAACCGACAAGTAATGTTTTTTAAATTTCATTGATTTAGCCAAGTAAATATTGGCAACATAGAAAGGCGATAAATACTGCGAATTATCGGTACTGGTAAAGCGATAGCCCGTGTAACTGTGGGTATAATTCAATACAAATGCTTTATACTCTAACTGAATTTTTGCATGTGCGTTGTACCTTGGCACATAAATTAATTGCTTTCCAACAGATGCATCGTTCTCCGATTTCGACACTTGATTGGTAGCCAAAACGTAGTTGGTAAGTAAAGAAAATTGAATTTTCAACTTTGAACTTTGAACTTTGAACTTTGAACTTGTTTCTACTCCCCTACTCCAAACATCCACCATGTTTTGTGGAGTCCAAAAACCGTTGCTTGGCAGCCACACAATTTGATTGCTTGTATTTCTATTAAACAAAGTACCATCAATACATAATGCCAATTTTTCCTTTCTATCTAAATGTAATTTCAACGATGCGTCTTGCGAAAAACCTTCTTCTGGTTTCAAATTCAAATTACCGCCAGGTGCCCAATATAAATCGTTTAAGGTGGCCACTCTATACAATTTAGAAAAAGAAACTTTAGCCGATAGCCATTTCTTTATTTCTACATCGCTGCCTGCCGAATAGGTAAAGGGCAATGCTTTTCCATTCATTAATTCTTCGCGCACACTCGCTGTAAACATCAACTTATTTTTAAGCGCTGAAATTTTATAAGAAACAAAAAATGCTGTTCTATTTTGAAAAGGATGGTTGGCATAGTTATCGGCTATGGCAGTAGCGTAAGTGTTGTTTAAGCCAATATTTACGCATTGATTTTTTACACAATATTTAGCTTCACTTTCTACGATTAATGTTGATGATTTGCTATGCAAACGATTGTAATTGAATCGCTCATCGAAATAGGCTGATCGCACAAAACAGGTCCATCTTCTTTTTTGATATTGCCATTCTCCACTCAACCTATACGACTCATCTTTTTGGTTGTCGCTAGCTGAATTTTGCACCATCGATGGCGGAATATTTCTATCGTTAATTTGATACCAAAAAATTAAATTGAGTTTGTGCTTACCTAATAGCATTGCATTTTCACTCAGCACTCCATTTGCTTTTCGTTCGGCATTGCTTTGCTTCACTAAAGGATTATCATTGAGAAAAGTATTGTAGAAAGGGAAATCATTTTTTGCAGAACTATTGAAAAAACGAAGAGAAGAAATCACTTTTTTCTTGCTGATGGAAACAGCTACTTGTTGCGAAAAATTAGAAAAACTTCCTGCGGTAAAATTTGCACCAACACTTATTCCTTGGTTAAACGCGGGCACAAAATTAAGATGTATAGCACCGCCCATAGCACCACTTCCCCACAAAGCTCCGGCAACACCGTATTGAACACTTACTGAATTGGAGAAACCAACGGGAATCAAGGCCAAATCTAACATACCATTCATCGGACTATTTAAATTGAATCCGTTCCATAAAGTAAGGGTCTGACTAGCCCCTGCACCTCTAACCGAAGAAGTAGCCATGCTTCCCATACCATAAGATTTAATAAAAACGCCACTCTCGTTGTTCAATAAATCGCCAAGACTAGCACTTTTGTATTGTGCTAATGTGCTGCTATCAAACATTTGAATTTTACTGCCCGCCGAGAAATTTTGCAAACGATTGGCTACCACCACCACTTCATCTGTAACTAAAGTATCGTTTGAAATTTGGGCAAAAGAAGTGCGAGGCAATAAGATTACAAAAATCAAATTGCATAAAAATACTGTAGTATGTCTTTTACTCTGTAAAGCCATGTACATTCTTGCTTTTTTCCCGAAGCAATAATTTTTCTTGTTGCAGTGGCAGGTCTCCTGACTCGTTCTTTGCGTCGCCTTCCCGTTAGTCAGCTGACTGACAGTGGCCTTTGAATACGCATATTCCTTTTTATCGGAAGAACTTACAGTTGCGGGTACAGTCGCCGAATTTCACGGCATTCCCTATTAATCTTCGCTAAAAAATTTAGTTCAGAACCAATTGCGTGACGAATGTAGAAAATAAATTTGAAATAAAAATTTTTGATTGTGGCTATCGTAGGGGCGAGCTGCGCTGGCCCGCGCACACGGAACTTTTTAGCGGGCGAGCGCAGCTCGCCCCTACACAAGACCTAATAGTTCCTTCGCGTTATCCAACGATTTTTTCGTTAGCTTATCACCGCTCAACATTTGAGCGATCTCTTCAACGCGTTGTTCATTGTTTAGTAAATAAACTTTCGACTCGGTTTTGCCATCAACCACCGATTTTTCTACGCGGTAATGTTGTTGTGCTTTAGATGCTATCTGAGGCAAATGCGTGATAGAAATCACCTGCATACTCTCTCCCATTTCCTTCAATACCAAGCCCATTTTATTGGCTACTTCGCCCGAAACTCCTGTATCAATCTCATCGAAAATAATGGCTGGTAATGTAAAATGTTTGGCCATACAACTTTTTACTGCCAGCATCACACGCGACAATTCGCCGCCAGATGCTGCGTTCTCAATGGCTTGTAAATCGTCGCCCTGATTGGCTGAAAAAAGAAGCAAAGGTTTGTCTTGGCCATACTCACTAAAACCATTCTCTGCAGAAAAACGCAAATCGACTTCCATTCTGGCTTTATCCATTTTTAGCTGACTCAACAATTCGGTGATTTGTTTGGTGAGTTGCGGCGCTGCTTTTTTTCTGGTTTTACTTAACGAAGCAGAACTATCTAACAATATTTTATGCAAAGAAATTTTCTTTGCTTTCAACTCATCTAATCTTTCTTCTGAAAACTGAGCACTGTTTATTTTAGTTTTTAAATCGGCTGCTTCAGCAATTAAATCGGCCGCTGCAACAGCATTGTATTTTTTCAACAAAGCATACAACACACTTTGTCTTTCTTGTAATTCCTGCAATTTATTGCCATCGAAATTCATTTCATCGGTTTGTCTTTCCAACTCCTGTGAAATGTCTTCTGCCTCAATTCTCAATGATTTTACTCTTTCTAAAAAAGAAGAAAATCCTCCTGTTAACCTTTCTAATTTTTCTAACTCTACTTCTGCACTCATCAAATTATCGGTGATGCCTTTTTCATTATTTAAATAATTTAAAGCTCGCGCTGTTCTCTCTTTCACTTCCCCCGCATTCTCAGAAATCTTCAACTCACTCTCCAACTCACTCTCCTCCCCTTCTTTCAATGCGGCTGCATCAATTTCATTGAATTTAAATTTCCAATAATCTAAATTCTCTGTGATTTGTTTCACTTCTTTTTCTTCGGCATCAAGATCTTTTAGCACGTCTTTGTACTCTTGTAAAGAACTTTTGTAAGCGACTAATAATTTATCGTTATTGGCTAAAGCATCTAAAATATTCAACAGGAATACCGACGATTTAAGCGACAAGAAAGCATGTTGAGAATGAATATCTACAATGCTTTGCGCTAGTTCTTTTAAAAAAGGAAGCGTAACGGGAGTATCGTTGGCGAAGGATCGACTCTTACCGCTGTCGGCAATTTCTCGACGCAAAATGGTGTCTTCTTCAAAATCTACATCGTATTGTTTGAACAAGTTTTTTAAGTCCTTACTTACTTTAAAAGTGCCTTCAATCACACATTTTTTTTCGCCCTTACGAATAACGGCAGAATCGGCGCGTGCCCCCAATAGCAGCTGTAAAGCATCTAACATGATAGATTTTCCTGCACCAGTTTCACCGGTAATAACAGATAAGCCTTTAGTGAACTCTAACTTGAGTTCTTTAATCAGCACAAAATTCTTAATGGTTAGTTGTTTCAACATGCGAATCAAAAATAGGAAAAAAGATTACACTCTTGGTATATGTTTTATATTTACAAGATGAGAACAAATATTGCTTTCACATCGAAACAAAATAAACTCAAAAAGAAAATGCTCAACCCATTTGTCTTTTTTTTGTTTACTCTTTTTAAAGTACCAGCTGTTGCTATTGCGGGAGTGAGAGTGAAAAGATTAGAGGAAAACATATGTGAGGCCACAGTACCATTTAAATTCTTAAATAAAAACCCGTTTAAATCGATGTACTTTGCGGTACAAGCCATGGCGGCCGAAATATCTACCGCGGTACCTGCCATGATAGCTATAGAAAAATACAACGAGTCGGTTGCGATGTTAGTGGTAGAAACAAAAGCTGAATTTTTCAAAAAAGGAATTTCTAAAGTTACTTTCACTTGTGAGAGCGGACCCGATTTTGCGGCTGCGCTCGAAAAAAGTATTCAAACAAAAGAAGCTGTAACAGTAGTAGCCAAAACCACAGGAACTATGGCCGACGGCACAGTGGTTTCTGTATTTTATTTTACTTGGTCGTTTAAAATACGTGAGCAAAAGTGAGTAAGAATCCGGCCAATAAAAAGCTATTGCAGCAATTGAAAAAGAAGAATCACCGTGAGGTGGACAAGCTTTTTCATGAGGCGCACGAGGAGGTTTTTGCGAAGACAGATTGTTTGGATTGTGCGATTTGTTGTAAAACAACCGGACCGCTCTTCACCGATAAAGACATTGTTAGAGTTGCCAAACATTTACGATTACCACCGCAACAATTCATTGAAAAATATTTGCGTATCGATGAAGACAAAGATTATGTTTTACAATCGGTTCCCTGCACTTTTCTAGATTCCGAAAACTATTGCACCATTTACGAAGAAAGACCAAAAGCTTGCAGAGAATATCCGCATACCGACAGAGTAAACCAGCAACAAATTTTTAGATTGACGGAGAAGAATGCGGATATTTGTCCGGCTGTAGATGGTATTTTAAGAAAGATTGAGGCGAGGATGAATCGATAATACATCACAACTTCACCTGCAAAGTCAGGTAAAAACTTCGTGCATCTGATGGAATAATACCTGGCCCCGGATAACCCTCTGCCCTTCTGGTAAAATATCTGCTGTCTAAAGCATTGTTTATGCTGCCCTCTAGTGTAAAACGCTTGCGGGTGTATGAAGCACTAAAATCTAAAATAGAGTAAGTGGGTATAATTCCGTTAACGGCATTGGCCGTGTATTCTGTGTTGGTAGCATCGGTGTATTGCTGCGCGGTGTAAGAATATTGAGCAGAAGCCGACAGTGCTTTGTACTTGTAGCGCAAACCTGTTTTCCACATCATTGGTGGCACCAATTCTACTTGTTTTCCTTCAAATGCTTTTTGCTCACTTCCTAAATAATTGGCTTGCATAATAGTGAAATTGCTAAACCAAGAAATCTTCATGTCTCTTCTGCCTTTGATGAGCCATTTGTAGAAATCAATTTCCACGAAACTTTCTAAGCCATAGGTTCTAGAATCTGACACGTTGGTGCGCAACAAATAAGTGGTGTAAGAAATAGTATCGGTTTTAAGCACCGAACCAATTCTGTTGTTGTAGCCCAAATAGAAAAAGGTGAAATCGAAATACAAATAGTTTTTGTAATTGCCTCTGTACCCCGCATCGAAGGTATAACCTGTTTCGTCTTTTAGGTTAGGGTCGACTTGAAAATTAGGATTCACCACCCTCATATCGTTGAAATTAATAGAGCGATAATTTTGCGAAAAATTGGCGTAAGCCTCGGCACTTTTTGTGGCTTGATAACTTGCACCTAAACCGCCCAACACAAAACTTCTTTTGCTTTCTCTACTATCTTGAAACTGCGCTTTGTAAATGACTTGTCCGGCCAAATTTTTATTCTCCACATTGTAATACCCATCAGATCGCGTATCAATAAACTCAAAGCGAACACCCGGCGTAATGGCCAAACGATGGTTGATGCGGAAAATATTTTCGGCGAAGAAAGAGACATTCTGACTAGGGAAATTGTATTTAGAATTTTCGGGTTCGTTGGGATTAATGTAGTTGAAATTCGCATCAGAAGTAGAATCACCCAAACCTTGATTTCTTAATGTTAATCCGCGATAATATCTGCCACCAATTAAAAAAACAGAAGCCGTTTTACCCGTTTTGTAATACTGTAAAAAGCGCAATTCGGCACCAACATTCTTAAAATCGTCGGTGAGTAAATTTCTGTTACCACCTTCATCGGCGCGGGTAATTTGATCTAAAATACCCAAGGCATCTCTGCCAGCTATTAAGCCAAAAGCACGAAAGTTAACACGACTGTTTTTGCTGAAATTATAATCGGCATGCACTGCAGCCAAATTCCAATTTACCGCAAACCAATTGCGGGCTCTAATAGATTGTAAAGGATTTTTGTTGAACATGGCATCTGTTAATCCGCCAGGCTGATGCGCCAAATAATCCATAAAAGTGTACTCGGCACCCACACTAAATTTTTCGTTGAATTTATATCGAACAGTAGCATATCCAGCGTTCACGTGAAACTGAGAATTGGGGCGCCATCCATCACCTTGTTTGCGTTGTGCAAAAACATAATAATTTAATTTCCCTTTGGCCAAAGTGCCACCCACACTATTGAAAGAATTGAAGAAATTAAAAGAACCCATGGATTGTCGAGATACCAATTCAAACTTTCTATTCTCGGCACCTTTCTTAAGTTTAAAGTTGAGGAAACCTCCAAACTGAGTACCGTATTGCAATGATGCTGCACCGCGAACAATCTCAATTCTCTCAACTGCTTCAGTAGGCGGACTATAATAACTTTCTGGATAACCCAAAGCATCGGCACTTATATCGTAACCATTTTGGCGCGTATTGAAGTTAGAAACACGATTGGGATTTAAACCTCTACCGCCAATACTCAGCTGAATACCTGCCCCGTCGCTCTCCCAAATGTTTAAGCCCGCAATTTTAGCAAACACTTGGCGGGCATTATTGGTAGCCTTATTCGCCGATGTATTGTTCACATCGATGGTCTCTGTTTTCTTACCCGAATAAATAGAAGTGCCCTCTACCTCTTTGAGTTTGCCAACAGAAAAATTATTTTTTTTGGCATTCACCTGTATCGTTTCCATAAGTGTAGAAAAATCAATCATCACAAAATTCACACGCACATCTTTATCTACCACAACTAGTTCAACACGCTGCGTTTCTTTGCCCTCAAACATAGCCAGCAAGTGATATGAACCTGCTTTAACGCCACTTAATACATACTCACCTTTGGCATTGGTATAAGCTGCATTGCTGTTCTCTTCAACAACAATGTGAGCACCTTGTAAAATGTTGCTATCGGCTGCGGCTGTAACTTTACCGCTGATGGTAAAAGCCCAAGAAGAAAAGGGCAAACAGCAAAAAAGAAAAAAAAGATATGATGCAAAAACTTTCATTACTCTTCAAAAGGCAAAACCCAATCTCTTTTTTTAAAGCTTTCATTCACCTTGGTTAAATCAACTTCGGGATTGATGAGAAGCCTGCTGGGAGAGCCGTTCAAAGTTACATAACATTCTACTTTTATCTCCACGTGAGGCATACCGCTTTTGTGGTATTTTTCGGCTAAAAAGTGAGCAAACTGTAAAATCATATCGGGTTGCGTACTCATCATTTTTTCTTGAACTGGAGTAAGAAAATCGTAGTTACGCACCTCCCAGCTTCGGCCACTGTCTTTGTCTTTCACTTTAAAAATGGCGTAACCACCTTTTTCCATTAGCATAACGCGCCATGAAAAACGGTAACCCTCTTCGTGCCAAAAAAGCTTACCACTATAAGCTGCATACCGAAATGGTAAAACAATTTGAATGCTAAAAAAGAGCAATAAAAAGTTACGCAAAATAGAATGCTTTCCTTCTAAAGGCAGATAAATTTCGATGCTGTTGATGCGAAACAATTTATTGAACGAAGAGATAATTTTAAGATGAAAATCGGCATTAAAAAAAACGAGTGTTGAAACAATCATGATGTAAGGAAACATGCCAATATAAAAGAGCATGCCCGTTAGTACATGAAAAAGAATCACAAAAACGTAAGCCCAAGTGCGGGTTTTTTTGAAGCACAAAAAGAAAGGAATAGTTAAATCGTAAATGCAACCAAACCAACTAAAGAAATACGCCACCCAAGAATAGGTGAACAAAGAACCGATGATAGGCATATCTTGCCTAGGCGGCAACCACAAACGCAAAGGCATTGCATTAAACAGCCAATCGTGATTTATTTTAGCCACGCCAGCGAAGAAGTAAACCATACCCAATTGCAACTTAATAACAGCCGTCATCCAAAATGGAACATGCGAAACTTTAAGGGAAGGTTTGCGCCACACATCGAAAGAAAAATAGCGATGTGCAGGTAAAAAACACATCAAAAAAGAAACAATGCTAATGAAGTAGTAATGATTGAGGTAGTTGCTTTTGTCGATAAGCTCTACATAAGTAAATAAAAGAAAAGCACTCACACTGGCAATGCGGTAAAAATAACCCAACATCACGAATAAAAAACTTAAAGCCAGCGCTATAAAAACCACATGCATGCCGAATTCTCCCAAAGGTTTAACCCATGAAAAACCCATGTAGGTAAAGAAATAAGAAGGCTTAATATATAAATCGTAAATCCATCCTTTACTGGCAAAACGAAGAATACTAAAAAACATCATACCGCCAAACAAAACCCTAAACATGGCCAAAGGCGCAATGTGCGCAGGCTTTTGAATATAGGCGAGAAACTTATTCATTAATCGCCGTCGTTGTCTTGATAAGAAATTAGAATACCCAATTTAGAAGGCATATCTACTTTTAGTGGAATGATTACTTTTTGCAATTTAGAATACACCGCTTCTACTGAAGCTTGATTGTTAATAATGTGTTGCGACAAAGGATCACTTAAAGTGTTACAAGCCGTAACTGCATCGGCCAAGTAATTGCGTAAATTCTCATCTATCGCAGCTCCATCGTAAGCAACTAAATGGTCATCTAAACCTAAGCCATTGGTAGAACCATATTTACCCAAATACAAGTTTTGAAAAGACTGTAAACTGGTATTCAGCAATTCGGTAGAAAACTTTCCGTAAAACGCTTCTGTTTGTCGGGGCAACGCAACACCCAACGAACGAATACCCGCAGGAATACCAACTTTGCCATCTCTAAGGTATCTTTCGTCATAACTGTTCATCGCGTTTACCAGCAAACCAACTGAGCTACCAACGCTATACCCCAAAGAAGTTTTAAAAGTGCTTATGTATGTTCCCCAAGCATTAACAGTAGCATCGGTTTTAGTTTTGATGGCAGAAATTAACGCCAACAAATATTGCTTTTTGTTAGCAGCATAAGTGTTCTTAGTGAAAGTTAAAAGGATGTACGCATCGCTTTGATTGTCTCCATACAACAAGAAATCAATTGTAGGAAAACCTTTAGCATCGCTATTACTCAGCACATCGATATTGATAGAACCCGAAGAAACATTAGTGGTTATTTTTGAGGTGTCGCATGGGTACACATTGAAATTGGCACGAAGCGCATTATCCATAGCCGGACCGAATTCAAAAACATCGCACTTTTGCCAGTTGATATACGCATTTTTAAAAGCAACTCTTACACTTAGTAAATTAGGCATAGTTGGATTGTTGTTGAAGGTATTCGCGGCATCACTTAGGATATCTACAGTACTTTTAAAATTTTGATAAGAAGGTACTATAATGTTGTCACCAACGTTACTGAGCATTCCTGTTAGATCAAACTCTTTTTCATCTAATTTCTTACTTGGGTCCGTACAAGATGAGCAAGAAAGCAAAGCAACTATAAATATCCCAAGTAAAGCGCGCATATATTACAATGTATTTTTAATAGCCGTTAATCCATAACGAACAGCCAAATCATCTTTAATGGCATTTAATCCATTAGTAGTAACATTCCAAAGATTGGTGCCCAAATGATTAAACAAAACATTTAATTCTGAATTAGAAATTTTTCTTTTCTCTACAGTATTGTATTTCAAACCTTGCATAAAGCCATACAATTCAGAAAGAGCATGCAATATATTCCCTTGATTGGTCTCCACCGACACTTCATTTACATAATGAATAATACAAGCAGCCACAAATTTTTCTAACTCGGTATATAAAATTTCACGTTGTTGATTTTTAACCACCATATCTTTGTTGGTGATGGCAGCACGCATGGTTCTAAAAGCGGTCATGATTTTATCGCTGCACCCCAAAGCACCATCCAATTCAGCACTATAACTTGCCCAATATCTGGTAGTTCCTGTGCCAGTATAATTCGATTTAAAATCGATTGGCGCACCAAAATAACCGAATGCTTCATCGGCATAATGCTCCATGGCGGTGTAATTTTTTCCAGCAACTAAAGTGGTGTTATCTACCGCATCGCCCAATTTAGCATCAGATAAATAAACATTGAAAATTTGGTACAAGAACACTGCACCCATCAACCCTTTTTGATTTTTTTGAGTGAATTCAAATCCGTTCTTATCTACCAAAATAGTAGCATTGGTACTTCTTTTAATTAAACCAGCTTTACCATTGGCAGCAACAGCCAAAACAGCACCACTATCGCTAGCTACAGCAGCCGAATCGTAAATAGCTTCATAAATAGAAGCATCTAAAGAGAAACATTTGTCTTTTAACTGACGAGTAGAAGTGAAAGTGAAATTACCACTACCGTTGCCGCCCACATTGGCAAACATATCTTTTAAAGTTTGTGCACTAAGAGGTTGTCCGGCATCACCTATCTTCAATTTATTATTCAACTCCACCAACTGATTGATTCTATCTGTTTGTCCGGCATAATCCACCGAAGTAAGTCCGTCACTACCATTAAAAGTATATGTAGCAGGTACGGTGTAAGTGGTTTTATCATCTACAGGCTCATCTACAGGACCATCTTTTTTGCATGAAGTAGCCATTAGTACAACCGATAAAGACGCCAGCATTGCACCTTTAACTACAGTTTTTGAAACGAGTGTTTGCATTTTTTGTATTATTATTTTTCGATTAATAATGACAGGGAAACTCTTGATTAGTGCTTCAACACTTTTTAAAGGGTTTCCCTTTTTTTACGCAACAAATATATCTCTAGGATGCGGAGGGGACAATACCTAAAAAAAGGTATTCTTTACAACACCATTATCGAAAATCTAATTATGCAAAGCTAATTCAAGCCAAAGAAAGCATAGGTCAACTTTTTTTCATTCGTCCTTTTCTTGAAGAACATACGCATTTTAATCACTCTACCATCGGCCGATGATATTTTATAATTGGCAATATTTTCATCCATTTCGTTAGTGATACCTAAAAATTCTATCGACTCAATATCGTTGTAATCCATACAACCTCTTTTAACCGCGCCATCATTTCCTTTTAAAAACTCACCACAATATTGCTCATTCATACATTTAGCGGTATCGTTGGCCAGCGCTTGCACACATCGCCGCTGATAATAGGCCGAATCGTAAAAATTCATCATTTCATATATATTTCCATTCTGCACATAAGCCGCAAAAGCCTGAAAGAAATTGGTGGTATCTATTTGCGAAAACGGCAAAACGCTAGAGGACGAAACAGATGCATCTTCATCAACCTTAGTAACACCTTTCACCACAAAACTTTTGTACAAAATAGTTTTGTAAAAAAAAGTATCGCCTTGCACCACAAAAGGTTGTTTTTCATTGTAGTAATTGCCCAAGAATTCTAGCAGAACACCTTCGTTTTTTAATGAATCGGGCAAGGCCAAAGAATCACTCAAGGGTAGCACTTCTATTTGCTCACCATTATCAATACGAACCCATTGCAAGTTACCCTGCTCATCTTTGTAAGCACTAACATTAACCGTTGATTCCTTTTCTTCTAATGCTGGTCCGTCGCTATCATTTCCGCATGAAAAAGCACTTAATGCTAACGATACCGAAAAAAATATTTTACTAAAAGTCTTCATCCTATTTTTATTTTTTTTAATTAAAATCATATTCTACTTTCGAAAGATACAAAGCATGCGCATCGATTGATGTGCCCGCCTCTTTCCTATCTTTCGATTCAATAATTTTTTTGAACTCCTCAATACTCACATTACCCTTACCTACTTCTATCAAAGTACCTACAATGGCGCGCACCATATTTCGTAAAAAACGATTGGCTCTTATTTTAAAAACCAACAAGTTGCCACGCTTTTCAAACTCGGCCAAATGAACGGTACAATTGAAATTATTTACATCGGTATGCACTTTAGAGAAGCATTGGAAATCGGTGTAATTGGGCAACAAGCTGGCTGCTTCCTGCATTTTATTTATATCTACATTTACAGGCAGATGTAATGCTCTATCAATTAAAAACGCATCTTTTTGAAAGGTAATCCAATATTCATATTCTCGCCATTTGGCATCGAAGCGCGCATGAAAATCATCATTTACTTTAAACACTTTTTTTACCGCTATGTCTTTTGGTAAAAAACGATTGAGTCGAAAAGCCAAATCAACTTCGGTAAAATTTTGTTCTTCCACATCAAAATGCGCATAAAAATCGCTGGCATGTACGCCGCTATCTGTTCGTCCGCAACCTAAAGTCTCCACGTCCTTTCCAATGAGCTTACTTAAACAGAAATCTAATTTCTCTTGCACAGTGCTATCATTCGGTTGTTTTTGCCAACCGTGGTATGCTGTTCCGCAATAAGATAAATGAATGAAAAAGCGCATGAGGTAAATGTAAAAAGTTAAAATCAAAAACCCTACTCCT
>Ga0208960_1000345_pt1 | contig 26080 bp, 18 predicted proteins | sample GreLakmeON33MSRF_FD_187703 | JGI IMG/M metagenome (GOLD analysis project Ga0208960, IMG submission 187703) | Freshwater lentic microbial communities from great Laurentian Lakes, MI, USA - Great Lakes metaG ON33MSRF (SPAdes) | ecosystem: Environmental > Aquatic > Freshwater > Lake | place: Great... | reverse complement strand
CATCCGGCCTGCGGCCACCTTCTCCCCTCCTCCGAGGAAGGGAGAAGGCGAACTGCGGTCGCCACGGGCTGGTTCTACTGGTCTTCATCAAGAGGTGGTGTAACGCCGTTTTAGGTAGGGGGCGCTACTCGTGCCGCAGCGCCTCGATGGGGTCGAGCGCCGCAGCGCGGGAGGCGGGGTAGATACCGAAGACCACGCCTACCAAGCCGGAGATGCCGAAGGAAACCAGCACGGACATCGGCGTGACGATGGTTCTCATGTCCGTGAGCTGGGACACCAGCATCGGAGTTGCCACGCCCACGACGACACCGATCAAGCCGCCACCGACGGACAGCACCACTGTCTCGACGAGGAACTGCGTGATGATGTCCTGCTTCTTCGCGCCCAACGCGCGGCGGATGCCGATCTCGCGTGTCCGCTCAGTGACGGTGGCGAGCATGATGTTCATGATGCCGATGCCCCCGACGATGAGCGAGATGGCGGCGATGGAGCCAAGCACGATGTTGAAGATGCGCTTGGTGGCCTCGGCTTGGCGCAGCAGCTCCAGCGGCACGATGACCTCGTAGTCGGTCTTGGGATGGAAGCGTTTGAAGAGCGTGCGAATCATCGGCACGGCCACCTCGACATCGTCCACGCTGTTGAACTGCACGGTGACTTGGTGGAGTTGGACCTTCTCGGCCTCGTAGGAGCCGGCGCTGCGCTTGAAGATGGTTTCGCCGAAGCGGCTCTTGGTCGTGGCGAGGGGCACGTAGAGATTACTGTCGAGGGGCTGGCCCTCCATCTGGCCGGATTGTGGGCGCTTGTCCGCCGTGCCGCGCTCGCGCACGAGGCCGACGACGGTGAGGTAGTCGGAGCCGATCTTCACTTCCTGCTCGAGCGGGTCCTGGTAGGGAAACAAGCTCTCCGCGAGGCTCACGGTGAGCACGCAGACATTGTTGTGATGGATCTCGTCGATCTCCGTGAGGAAGCGTCCGCGCATGATGTCCACGCCGTTCAGCTCGGCGTAAATCGGGTGGGTGCCGATGATTTGGGCCTGCTGGACGTGGGTGTTGAAGCGGACCTCGTCGCGGATGATGCGCATGGGCAGGACGCGTTTGATGCCGGGGATGGTGCTCTCCAGCCGCGTGACGTCGCCGTAGGTGATGCCGTATTCGTTGACGTAGCTGCGGCCGGCGTTGGCCTTCGAGTCCTGCGGCGGCTTGATGCTGCGCAGGATGATGTTGCTGGAGCCGAGCTTCTTGATGGCCTCCTGCGCCTCGTAGCTCGCGCCCTCGCCGATGGCGAGCATCGCGATGACCGAGCAGACGCCGAAGATGATGCCCAGCATCGTCAGGCCGGAGCGCATCTTGTGCAGCAGGAGGCTCTTGATGCCGAGCTGGACGATTCGGATGAGAGCACGGGCGCGCATGGTTGCGTGTGGAGCGTAGCGGCTCGCCACGCAAGTCTGCCAGAGAAAGGTGCGGGGCGCGGAGCAGGTGAGAAAGTGGGGAAGTGAGAAAGTGAGCGACCAGCCGCGCTTGCCCACTTTCCCACTTTCCCTCTACACTCCCGCCCGATGTTCGACCTAGTGAAAGTCCAGTTAGTCGCCACCGCCGAGAAGCTCGCGCAGTTACGGAGGTTTCTTTGACTTACCCGGCACGCAGAAACGCTTAGCGGAGCTGGACTCCGTGATGGCGCAGGAGTCTTTTTGGAACAACCGCGAGCAGGCGCAAAAGGCAATTGATGAGGCGAATGGCCTCCGCAAGAAGCTCGACCCACTCCTCGCCGCCGAGAAGCAGCTCGAAGACTCCCGCATGATGGTCGAACTGGGCGAGGCCGAACCCCTCGAAGCGCAGTCGCTCGTCCTCCGCGAGCTCACGCGCGACATCGATAAGTTCGTCAAGGAACTCGACGCGCTGGAACTGAGCTTTCTCCTCAAAGGCCCGCACGATAAGAACGGCTGCATCCTCAGCATCAACGCCGGTGCGGGCGGCACCGAGGCCCAAGACTGGGCGTATATGCTCCAGCGGATGTATCAGCGCTGGGCCGAGCTGCGCGGCTGGAAGGTGGAAGTCACCGACATTCTCCAAGGCGAAGTCGCCGGTGTGAAGAGCGCGACCATGACCATCGAGGGCGAGAACGTTTACGGCTTCGCCAAGGCCGAGCGCGGCGTCCATCGGCTCGTGCGCATCTCGCCCTTCGACTCGAACGGCCGCCGGCACACGAGCTTCGCCAGCGTGGACGTCATCGCCGAGATTGAGGAGGCGGGCGACATCGTCATCAACCCGATCGATCTGAAGACCGACACCTTCCGCTCCGGCGGCAAGGGCGGGCAGAACGTCAACAAGGTCGAGACCGCCGTCCGCATCACGCACATGCCCACGGGCATCGTCGTCGCCTCGCAAGGCCAGCGCTCGCAGCACCAGAACCGCGCGACGTGCATGAAGATGCTTCTCGCCAAGCTCTACGCGCTCCGCGAGGACCAGCAGAAGTCCGAGATGGAACGCTTCTACGGGGAGAAGGGCGCGATTGGCTTCGGCCAGCAGATTCGCAGCTACGTCTTCCAGCCCTATCGCATGGTAAAGGACCTCCGCACCGGCGTGCAGACCAGCAACGTCCAAGCCGTGATGGACGGCGCGCTGGACGACTACGTGAACGCCTGGCTCCGCGCGGGTTGTCCGGCGAAGCGGATGCAGGGCGTGCCGGAGGAAGAGGAGTAAGCAGTGTTCAGTCGCGAACGTGGCGCTCGACGACTGACCGAACTCTGGTTACTGAATACTTCACTTGTCCATCCTCGACACCATCGTCGCCCAGAAGCGGCTCGAAATCGCCAAGCTCCCGAACGAGCCGGTGACTGCCGCTGAATTGCGCACTGCCCTCCGGCAGCGGGGCCTCCGCGACTTCTTCGGCGCGCTGCGCACGCCCCGCTGCGGCGACGTGGCGCTCATCGCCGAGGTGAAGAAAGCCTCGCCGTCCAAGGGCGTCATCCGAGCGGACTTCGACCCGGTGAAGATTGCCTTGGAGTATCAAGCCGCCGGTGCGAGCTGCCTCTCCGTGTTGACTGATGAGAAGTTCTTCCAAGGCTCGCTCGACTACCTCGCCGCCATCCGCGCCGCCGTCGAGCTCCCGCTGCTGCGCAAGGACTTCATCATTGATGCCCGGCAGATTCGCGAGGCCGTCCAGTGGGGCGCGGACGCCATCCTCCTCATCGTCGCGATTCTCGAAGACCACCAGCTCCGCGAGTTCCACCAACTCGCCACGGATGCTGGCCTAGCCGCGCTGGTGGAAGTCCACGACGAAGCCGAGTTGGAACGCGCCCTCGCCGCCGGCGCGCAGCTCATCGGCGTGAACAACCGCGACCTAAAAACCTTCACGGTGGACATGGCCACCACCGAGCGCATCGCCACGCGGCTCTTCTCCGGCCTCGGCACCAACCACGCCGCGTTGCTCGTCGCTGAGAGTGGCATCCACACGCGCGCAGACGTGCTGCGTCTGAAGCGTGCGGGCGCGCGCGCCATTCTCGTCGGAGAGTCGCTCATGCGCGAAGCCGACCTCGGAGCGAAAGCGCGGGAGTTGTTAGGCGGCTGAGTCTTCACTACGCTGCCGCCATGAAAACACCCTTGCGCGTCCTCGTGGTCGAAGACTCCGAGTTCGACGCCAAGATGCTCATCCGCCTGCTGGACCGCGGCGGCTACGCCACGACTCACGAGCGCGTCGAGACCGCCGACGCCATGGCCGCCGCGCTCACGAACCGCGAGTGGGACATCGTTCTCTCCGACTACAACCTCCCCGGCTTCAACGCCACGCTCGCGCTCCAGCTCCTCCTCGCCACGAAGCTCGACCTGCCCTTCATCATCGTCTCCGGCGGCATCGGCGAAGACATCGCCGTGGCTGCGATGAAGTCCGGCGCGAGCGATTACCTGATGAAGGGCAACCTCGCGCGCCTCGTGCCTGCAGTGGAGCGTGAGTTGCGCGACGCCGCCGATCGCGCCGCCCGCCGCCGCGCCGAGAGCGAACTGCGGGAGAGCGAGCAGCGCTACCGCCTCCTCTGGGAAACCGCCCCCGACGCCATCCTGCTGCTGGACGCGAAGAGCAACATTCTCTTCGCGAACCCGGCAGTGCAAAACGTCTTCGGCTACGCGCCTGCGGAATTAGTCGGCAAGAATCTCGCGCTGCTCCTGCCGGATAAGCTCCAAGGAAGCTCGGGCACCGCGCTGCATCGGAAGGTCGGTCAAATCGTGACCGCCGCCCAACGCCATTCGCTCGAAACCGCCGGCGTGAAACGCGACGGCTCCGGAGTCCTGCTGGAACTCGCGTTCAACGACATTGAGCTGGGCGGCCAGCGGCTCTTCGTCGCGTTCATTCGCGACATCACCGAGCGCGAGCGCAACCGCCGCGAGCTACTCGAACACGCCGAGCAGTTCCGCGTGGCGCGCGAGATTCAGCAACACCTGTTTCCCAAGGCCGCGCCGAGCCTGCCCGGCTTCGACATCGCCGGCGCGGCCTTCCCGGCGGCGGCGGCAGGCGGCGACTACTTCGACTTCATCCCGATGGCGGACAACGGCCTCGGCCTCGTCGTTGGCGACGTGACCGGCCACGGCATCGGCCCCGCGCTGCTGATGGCCGAGACGCGCGCCTACGTGCGCATCGCCGCGCTGAACCGCGCCGACCCTAGCGAAGTGCTCACCCGCACGAACCTCGCGCTGGCTGAGGACATCGGGGACGAACGCTTCGTCACGCTCTTCTTGGGCCGGCTGGACGCCGCGCACCGCCGCCTCACCTACGTCAGCGCTGGCCATCCGCCCGGCTACCTGCTCGCCCCCGATGGCAGCGTGCGGATGGAACTCCGCCGCACCGGCGTCCCGCTCGGGATGCGCCCGACCACGGAATATCGCAACGCGCCGGTCATCGTGCTGGAACCGGGTGAAGTCGCGCTGCTGCTCACCGACGGCATCGAGGAGGCGATGGGGCCGGACGACGAAATGTTTGGCACCGACCGGATGCTCGGCGTGCTGCGAGCCAACCGCGACCGGTCTGCTGCGCAAATCGTGGACGCGCTCTGCCTCGCCGTGCGCGACTTCTGCAAAGGCACCGAGCAGCAAGACGACGTGACGGCGATTGTCGTGAAGGTGCTGTGAGCGCCGGCATTTTGAGCCACGGATGAAACACGGCCAGCACACGGAAAACTGCAGCCTTTGACCTTCCCGCTCTCCGTGTTCAATCCGTCCTTCATCCATGGCTGAATTTTGTTTTGTGCCATGACCCACTTCACCCAACAGCTTTCCCGCCACGGCCTCGCGCTGCGCCGCGCCCCGCTGCACACGCTCCAAGTCAACGTCGGGCGCAAGTGCAACCAGACGTGCCGCCACTGCCATGTGGACGCCGCGCCGTGGCGCACGGAGATGATGGACTTGCCCACCGCCCAGCGCGTCGCCGAGTGGATTCGCGCGCACCGGCCTGCAGTCGTGGACCTCACCGGGGGCGCGCCGGAGTTGAGCGAGCACTTCCGCTTCCTCGTCGAGACCGCGCGCGCGTGCGGCTGCCATGTCATTGACCGCAACAACCTCACCATCATCGAGACCGAGTCCTTCGGCTGGCTGCCGGAGTTTCTCGCGGCGCACGAAGTGGAAGTCATCGCCTCGCTGCCGTGCTACTTGGAGGAGAACGTGAACGCGCAGCGCGGCGACGGCGTGTTTGAGAAGAGCATCCGCGCCCTGCGCAAGCTCAACGCGGTCGGCTACGGCATACGCCTGCCGCTGAACTTGGTTTACAACCCGCTCGGCCCGACGCTTCCGCCGCCACAAGCCAAGTTGGAGGCCGATTACAAAACCGAGCTTCGCGCCCGCTTCGGCATCGAGTTCACCGGCCTGTTCACGATTACGAACCAGCCCATCGCGCGCTTCGCGGAGGACTTGCGCGCGCGCGGCGAGTGGGACGCCTACCTGGAGTTGCTCGCCAGCGCTTTCAACCCCGCGACGATCAGCGGCCTCATGTGCCGGAGCATGTTGAGCGTCGGTTGGCGCGGCGAACTCTACGACTGTGACTTCAACCAGATGCTCGGGATGCAACTGCGAAACAGCCAACCGCTCTTCCTCTGGGACGTGACGCCCAGCGCGCTCGCAGATCGAGAAATTCTCACGGGCGACCACTGCTTGGCCTGCACGGCGGGCGCAGGCAGCAGTTGCGGCGGCGTGCTGGCGTAGTCGCAGGCTGAAGCCTGCGACTACGCCCGCGTGTCGTAGTTCAGCAGCGCGGTGCGGAGGCGGGACTCGATGGCGTGCTGGCGGTGGGGCAAGATGAGCTTCTCGCCGGTCTGCTCGGTCACGTAGAAGCTGTCCGTTGCCGCGCCTTTCTCGGTGCTGATTTTCGCCACAGAGATGTCGAGGTCTAGCTCGCTCAACGTCTGCGACAGTGTGTAGAGCAGGCCCACGCGGTCCTCCGCCTGCACGTCAATTACGGTGCAGCGCTCGGAGGTCGCGTTGTCGAAGACAATTTCCGTCGCGATGCGTTCGCCTTCGAGCGACTGGTAAAGCGGGTTCGCTACTTTCTGCTTTGCGATGAGAGGGTCGAAGTCCACGTGGCCGACGAGTGACTTGCTGAGTAAGTGGCTGAACTTCTCCTTCTCCTCCTGCGCAGCAAGGGCGCCAGTGCGCGCGCTGGTCACGTCGAACGTGTCCAGCACGACACGGTCGGTGCGCGTGAAAATCTGCGCGCTGAGGATGTTCAGCCCTGCGCTGGTGAACGAGCCGGCGAGTTTTCCGAACAGGCCCGCGCGGTCCCAGGTGCAGACCGTCACGCGCGAGCAACCGCGGTCCGGCTCGTCCTTCCACTCGATGGCGGGCGCAAGAGAGACGTCCGGATCGTTGCTGAGAAGGCTGCGCATGAAGCGGTTCGTAAGCGCGAGGTCGGCGACGATTTCCGGCGCGGCGTGGATGAGGAAATAGCGCGGCGGCAAGGTGCCGAAGTGGGCTTGCGCCTCGCCCAGTTGAATCTCACGGGGGAGCAGGCGCACGACTTCGGCGAGGAGAAGTTTGCGCTGCTTTTCCTCCGCGCGGAGGAAGACGGTCGCGCCGGTCAGCTCCGCAAATGTCTTGTGGTAGAGGGTCCAGAGCAGCGTGTCCTTGAAGCCGTTCCAGAGCTTGTCACTCGTGCCCAACGAGTCCGCCAGCGTGTGGAGCGTGAGCTTGTTCAAGTTCTCCGGCGTCTCCACGAGCGCGGCGAAGTAGCGGACCACGGCCGGGTCGTCGAGGTCGCGGCGCTGGGAAATTTGGACGATGGCGAGGTGATGCTCGACGAGCAGTCGGAGGATGTGCGTGGTCGAGCCGTCCAGGCGGAGGCGGCGCGCAACGCGCTCGGCCATGCGCGCGCTGTCCAGTTCGTGGTGGCCGCTGTGCATGGACTTGCCGGCGTCGTGCAGGAGCAGCGCGAGGTAGAGGACGAAGGGACGCTCGATTTTCTGGAACACCTCCTGATACGGCGCGGCGTTCGGGACGCGCCCGCCCCAGATGTCATCGAGCCGCTGGATGCACATCAACGTGTGCTCGTCGGCGGTGTAGAGGTGGAAGAACTCGTGCTGAACGAGGCAGGTGAGTTTGCCGAACTCGGGTAGATATTTGCCGAGAAAATCCACCTCGTGCATGGCACGAAGAGCGGGGGCGACGTTGCCGCGCTGGCCGAGGATTTCGCGGAAGCTCTCGTGAACATGGTCGTTCTTGAGGAAGGCCGAGTCGACGAGCCGCAGTTCGCTGCGGAGAAGTTGCGCGGTGTCGGGATGCAGTTTTGCGCCGCGCTGCTGCGCGTAGAGAAACACGCGCATGAGGCGACACGGGTCGTCGCGAAAAACGCGTGGCGAGGTGTGCAGAAGCTCGCCCTCCACGAGGCAGAAGCCGTCCACCTCGGGGGCGGGTTGCTTGCGGCGACCGGGCAGGAGCTTGGAGAGGAAGGGCATCCGCACGGGCTTAGGCAGCAGCGCGAGGCGGCGCTCCACCGTGCGCGTGGTCATGTCGATGGCGCGCGTGTGGAGGTAGTAATCGCGCATGAACTGCTCGAGCCGGCGGGCGGGCGAGCGGTCCGTGTAGCCGAGGCTGTGCGCGACGGCGGGTTGGACGCTCTTGGTGAGCACGTCGCCCGCGCGGTTGGCGTGGTAGTGCAGTTCGTTCCGTGAGCGCAGGAGAAAATCGTAGGCGGCGTCAAGCTGCCGGCGCTCGGCGTCGCTGATGAACTCCTTCGCTTGGAGGTCAGCGAGGTTGCGCGGGCGGTCCTTGGTGAAGAACGCCATCCAAAGCAGGTTCTGATAATCGCGCAAGCCGCCGCAGCCATTCTTGATGTTCGGCTCCTGCATGAGCGCGGTGTTGCCGAATTTCTGCCGGCGCGTTTCCTGATCCGCGAGTCGCGCCGCGATGTATGCATCCTCGTGGCCGCGCACGCACCGGGCGAGCACCACCGCCTGCATCTCGCGGAACAGCGCCTCGTCGCCACAGAGCAGCCGCGCCTCGATGAGAGACGTTTTGGACTGGATGTTTTCGTTCGCCGCCGTGACGCAGTCGTCAATGGTTCGGACGGAATAGCCGACCTTGAGACCTAGGTCGAAGAGCGTGTAGAGCAGGCCGTCCGGCTCCGTGAGGAGTTTGATGAAAGGATGCACGCGCCCGCGCGCGGCTGCGGCGGTATCCCCTGTATGCAGCAGCAGGATGTCGATGTCGCTGTGCGGGTTCAGCTCGCCGCGCCCGTAGCCGCCGATGGCGATGAGTGCGTATCGGGGCAGGCTGCGGCGCGTGTCCTCCGGGAGCGTGTTGACCAGCGCGGCGAGGATGTGCCGGTGCAACGCGTCCAGCACGACCGCACGCGCGTGGCAGACTTCGCGGCCGCCGCCGGCGGCGCGATGCAGCATCTTGAGCCGCGCGGTCTCGATCTTTAGGAACTGCTTGAACCGCGGCAGCTCGCGCGCGGGCACGCGTCCCGGCGCAAGCGTGAGACGCTTGAGGGCGCTGGCTTCAATTTTCTCCGCAAGAGTCGGCATCAGGTTCGGCGGACGATAGGGAAGGGCGCTTAAAACGCAAGCGAGGCACCCGCGAACCACCAGCCGCACTAAATGGGATCAATTACTGGAGACCGCATCCGCAATCGGCCGCGACCGTGTAGTTGGCTTGCTGCGCCGCTCATCAACTTCTTTGCCGGGATGCCTCGTAGAGGAACACTGCGGCTGCGGCTGCAACATTGAGGGAGTTCATGTGCGATGGCATGGGGATGGCCACGGTGCCGTCACACGCGGCCAGTGCTTCTGCGCTGAGGCCGGGACCTTCCGCGCCGAACACGAGGCAGCAGTCGCCCCGGAAGTCCTCCGAGGACAGCCGATTTGAGCCTGGGCGCGGATGCGCCGCCAAGCACCGAATGCCCTGTTTGCGCAGGTCCATCAGGGTTGCCACCAGATTGCTAACCTGCGCCACTGGTTGCTCAAAGATGGCGCCCATGGACCCCGAGACGGCTCGGCGCTGAAAGGGGCTGCCGCATGTCTCGCCCACAATCAGGAAGGACACGCCGAAGGCTGCGCAACTCCGCACTAACGAGCCGAGATTTTCCGCGTTGGCAATGCCCTCGACGGCGGCGAGCAGGAGTGGTCGCGGCGCGGCTCCGAGCAGACTTTCAAAGCCCGGCTGCGGAGGAATTTTGGCGACGGCAAGCGCGCCCTGATGCAATTGATAGCCTGTGATGGTCTCCAGCAGGGCTTGCTCACCGATGTAAACGCGGAAGTCCTCCGACCGAGCCCTGAGTCTCGGCTCCAGCCGTTCCAGCCAGGTGGGTGTGAGCAAGACGGAGACGATGCGAAAGCGGCTCGCCAGCAGTCGCTGGAGAACCTTCACGTTCGTGGCCACAAGCACGCCGGCCCGCTCGTGCTCCTCGGGTCGACGCAGGGTGCGATACACCTCTAGTTCCGGAGCGTCGAGGGATTTGATGGTTTCAATGTTCAGCGTCGCCACGCGCAGAATATCGCTTCGCCGATGGGCAAAGAGAAGCTGGGACATTCCGGACAAAAGGCGCGCGAAGATCTTCCAAAACCTCAATCCGGCCTCCTCGAATGGTCATTCCAAAAATGTAGTTACTCCCACATTTTACGCGCTTAGAAACGCGATTCGTGGAGTGTCGCTTAGATCGATCAGAATCGGTTCAACTCACTCCGCCTCCACTGATCATTTTTTGGTATTGGAGAGAGAGCCAGTGCAATAGCAGTTCGGCACAAGCGCGGACGGCGCGCATCGCAGTTATTCTCCTGTGGCCTGGCAGTGCCGCTGGTTGAAGTGTGTAGTTCGCCAGAAAATGTTGAACCTTTGAGTTAGCACCCACGTCTTGACGCTTCCATCAAATGCCAAATAACGACTCCCCCACCGACACGCTCCAGTCCGTCGAGCAACTCCGTTAGGCGCGCGAGGAGATTCTCCGCGCGGTCCCCAAGGTCATCATCGGCCAGCAGGACGTGATTGATGACATGCTCACCTGCCGCTTCAGCCGCGGGCACGCGCTCATCGTCGGCGTGCCTGGACAAGGCACCGCGCGGTTCAATTACATCGCGCCAAGGATAGCGTCCTTAGCGGCTTTTGAAACTTGGAATTTGACGACGCGCTTGGCCGGAATTTGGATGGTTGCTCCCGTGGCGGGATTGCGACCGACACGAGCGGCGCGGTCTCTCAATTTGAGTTTGCCAAGGCCGGGCAGCGTGAAGGTGTTCTTCGCGTTGCTGTAAGCTAGTCCGGCCAACGCTTCCAGATACTCGACGGACTGTTTCTTAGTGATGCCCACTTTTTCGGCGAGCACGGATGCGATTTGGGATTTCGAGAGTGCTTTTTCCATAGTTTCTCAGGGTTTAATGTTTTGTCTGTTGTGTGTTTGTCTGCTGATACCGAAAGGAATCTGCATTGAGGCACGGCAGTTCACGAAGAATTGCTTTTGCGACAGCGACGGGGTCATTTCGCTAATGATCATCTGCCTCAGGAGAGGCCTGTCAATTCCCAATGTTTCACGGCGCTAGTTCAATGCAGGTCGCAACCGCAGCCAGATGACGCCGGCGGCCAGAATCCAGCCGTCAAATTCGGTCCAGTCGGCGAACAGGACGGAAGGCATTTGCGTGGTGGATGAAACGGCGAAGAATAGCCCCGGAATGAGGGCTATCGCGTGGGGCCGTCCAGCAACTCCTTGGTGAACCTCGTTCACTCTGGTATCGCTTTCACCTGTGACGCCCACCCGGCAAGGTTCCTTCCATCTGTTCCGCTTGGCGGGGATTGATCTCTACCTCCACTGGTCGTGGTTCCTTGTCGCCGCGTATCAGGTCACCAGCCGCAACGGCGAATACACTTCGCCCGTCTGGAACGCAGTGGAGTATCTGACACTCTTCGTCATCGTGATGATGCACGAGTTCGGCCACGCGCTGGCGTGCCGCCAAGTCGGCGGCCAGGCTGACCTGATCGTCCTCTGGCCGCTGGGCGGCGTGGCCTACGTGAGCCCACCACCCCGGCCGGGCGCACTGCTCTGGAGCATCGCCGCAGGGCCGCTCGTCAACGTCTTGCTCGTCCCGGTCTTGTCCGGGCTCATCGCCTTGGCGAAGGCCGGCGGCTCACCGGATGTCATCGAATGCGTGCGGGCAGTGTGGTTCATCAATGTGTTCCTACTCGTCTTCAACCTGCTGCCGATCTATCCGCTGGATGGCGGACAGATCCTTCGCTCGCTGCTGTGGTTCGTCTGCGGACGCACGCGCAGCCTGCTCGTGGCCAGCGTGCTGGGACTCGTCGGAGCCGTGGGCTTGCTGGGTGTGGCGGTCTGGTCGGAGTCGGTGTGGCTTGGCATCCTCACGGTGTTCATCGCGCTGGGCTGCTGGCGCGGGCTTCGCTCCGCACAGGCACTGGCCCTAGTCCTCCGGCTTCCGAGGCACACGGGGTTCGCGTGCCCGGTGTGTCACGCCGCGCCGCCACAGGGGCCGCTGTGGCAGTGCGGCAAGTGCCGCCAGCCCTTCGACACCTTCATCACCGGGGCCGTGTGCCCACACTGCGCGGAACAGTTTCCCGCGACGGGCTGCACAGACTGCGGCCAGCTTTCGCCCTTCAGCGCATGGTTGATCGCACCGCCTAAGTTGTGAGCGCAACGTGCGGGACGGGTCGTTTCGCGGTGCTTGCGCCATGCGGCGAAGCTCCGTGGAAAACTGAAGGCCTTCGCCTGTTTTTCCGGATTCAACGGTCGAGACGGCGAGGAGCTGCGGCGACCCGCGCCAGTTTCTCCCGCAGAAAGGCCGTGCACTTGGGCACCTGCGCCTCGCTGAGACCGTGGAGGAAAATTGGCCCCCTGAACCCGTGGTGGTGTAGCAGGGAAAGATACCGATCGTAGTCGAGCTTGCCTTCGCCGGCGGCCTTGTGTCCCGCATCGCCATCGCGGTCCAGATCCTTCGCGTGTGCCATGACGACGTCCTTGCCCACCAAGGCAAAGGCCTGGTCGAGAATCTCGCTCATCCGGGGCAGTTCACCCGTGTGAAACAAATTGGCTGCGTCCATCGTGACTTTCAGGTGCGGGGAACCGATCTCGTCCAGCAGCCGCCGCGCCTTCAGGGCGGAATCGACCACGTTATTTACTTCCGGCTCGAAGGCCACGATCACGCCCGCTTGCCGGGCGATGTCAACTGCCGTGCGCATGGACGCGAGCATGTCCTTCCACGCTGACGGCGAATCATTGTCGGGATGTCGGCGCCACATGCTGCCGGGATCGCGTGTGCCGCTGCACAGGTGAATCCTCGGCACGCCTAGTTCCCGGCACAGCCCGGCCAGCACGCCGAGCCGCCGCAGCCCCGAGGCCCGATGTTCCGCGTCGGGATGGCACATGTTGAAGGTGCCTTGGAGGGAAGCGATGGTGATCCCACGGGCCGCCGCCTCCCGGCGGATGCGGCCGGCCAGCTCCGGCGGGATATTATCCGGCATCGCGGGTAGGCCGGCGCAATCCAAGGCCAGTTGGATGTGCTCCAGTCCGGCGGCCTTGGCCGCGTCCAGCCGGCCTTCCAGCGGCGGACGGACAAATGTGGAAAGCAGGATGCCGATCTGCATGAGCGCGGGCTGCTTCCCGGGCGAGCCGCTGATGGCTGCGGCCTTGGTGGCGGCTGGGGCAAGGTCGATCGTCGCGGCCTGCCCACAGCTGACTCCGGCAGTAAGTGCGCTGACGGACTGCAAGAATTGGCGCCGGCTCGAACGAGCATCGGCTTCGAGGAAGGGTTGATTCATAAGATGGTTTCCCTATCGAAGTCCCTACTGCGCATCCTTCCAGCGGGGATCGTTCAGGCGTCGATCAAAGAGGAACGGTCCCTTTGCCTCGCCAGTCACGGTCACTTGGACTGGCGGGAACTTGGTGCTGACCACGTCGGTCTGGACGTGCCAGATGTTCGGCGCCCATTCGTTTGTCTTTACGAACCATTTGTGGCCGTCGGCATGGAGCCAGAGCACGGGTCTGGCAAACTTGATGGCGCTGGTGCGAAAACTCATCAGCAAATCCTTGTCCGGCTTCTCCGGCCCATCCTGCGCCATGATAACAGCGGAGTGAACAGCCGCGGGAGACTGCTCCATCTGTGTGCTGATCCACTGCGCGTTGTCCCGGTGGCGACGATGCCACTCGGCGGCGTCGTGGACGCGGCCACCGACTTTGTTGAGGCCCAGGAAAAGGACTTCGCGCAGCACGAAGGCGAAGTTCTCCGCCCGTTCCGGTTGGCGGGCGACGGGTGCAGCAAACTTCCATTGTTGGTCGAAGTGCAGGAAATTGTTCGCCCACATCTTCCACGCGGCGGCGGGATTATCCATGTCGTTCCACTCGTTGTCGCCAGGGACGACGAAGGTGGGCAGGCGGTTGGCATCGCGAAGCAGGCCGGCGATTTTCTTATACTGCGCCTCCTCCCAATCCTTGCGCCGTCCGGAGACGATGTCGCCAAGATGAACGACGAACTCACTGGCGGGCTGCTCGTTCTCCAGCTTGATGTAGCGGGCCAGTGCCAACTCGTCCTCTGGCAGATAAGGCCCGCAGCCCATCGCTGTGAAGCGAACAACCCGGCCTTCAGCCGCCAGCGCGGCGGATGCCAGCAGGATGCATGACGCGAGGCCGACCACCGTGCCAACGAATCGGAACCTTGTTTTGACGCTCCGCAGTTCGAGGGAGGTTTTCTTTTGCGTGGGATTCACTGGCGGTGAGATTACGACTTCATGGGCAGGGGCCAAGCGTCATTTGCCCGGGGATGTCCCCGCAATTTGCCGAACAATCGCGCACGCGGAGAAGCCAAAAAAAAAGGCCAGCGCTGGACTACTATCACTTCGCCACCAGCGGCCCGTTTTTTCCTGCGGCCTTCTTGATGGCCTGCCCTAGATCTGGATTGGAGCCGCTACACTGAAGGCAGCTTTGGTCTTTATTGGGGACGACTGTCCAAAAAACCGTCTCAAAAATTCAACCGGCTGTGGAAGCCTCCATAAAAACATGGTGCGCGAGGCGGGGGTTGAACCCACAACCTTCGGCTTCGGAGACCGACGCTCTAGCCAATTGAGCTACTCGCGCAACCTGTGGAGCGGGTGAAAGGAGTCGAACCCTTGCAAGCATCCCGCTGAACTAACGTGCGCGATACTGTTTGCATACGCTCTGCATACGGTCAATCCAGTTCGCGGCATGACGCCGTGGTAGATCACGTCCGTGTAGCCGAGGTCAGCCATGAGGAAGAAGACGATGTCCGGCCGCGGGGCGATCGCAGCGGGGCAGGGGACAGTGACGCAGCATGTCAGCGCGATAGCGAGGCAGCCGCAGAAAGTCTTTCAGTGGATACGCACCTCGTGCTGGTGACTTAAAGTCGTCGTCCGGCACGGGGAAGAATCAACAAGGAGATCAGGAAAGCAGCAACGCCGAGCCACCGCACTCAACTGCGAGGAACTGTCAATACTCCGGTTCCAGCGGGGGGCGGGGGCGATATTTTTTCGCAAGTGCCATCGCGGCGGCGAGTTTGCCGACGCCTTGCGTGCAGGTCGGATGGCTCAAGCTCGCGGCGGCGACACACACGCCGGTGAGCAGGCACTGCTGCAGCTCCCAGCCCTCGTGGAGTCCGTAGAGCACGCCGGCACAGAAGCCATCCCCTGCGCCCGCGCTGCCCGCGATGTATTTCTGCGGCAGATTCAGCGAGCTCTGCCACGAGTCCTTGCCGTCACGCGTGCGGGCGAAGCCGCCCTCGGGGAAGTGTATGACGACGAGTTCCTTCACACCGCATTGCAGCAAGGCGCCAGCCGCATGGCGAAGAGAGACGGTGTCGAGAGTGCCGTCGGACTTGCGGATCTTGAAGCCCGCAGTCTTGCCCGCCTCGAGTTCGTTGAGGATGCAGTAGTCCACATACTTGAGCGCAGGCGTGAGGACCTTCGCGAAACGGTCGCTGTCCTCGCTCACCGTGTCCACGCTGGTCTTGAGGCCGGCAGCCTGTGCAGCGGCGAGGAGCGCGGCGGCCTTGGTGCCAAACTTCTTGTCCTCCTTGTCCATCGTGTCGAGGAGCAGCAGGTAGCCGAGGTGGAAAATCTTCGCCTTCGACTTTGAGAAATCGAGGTCCTTGCCGTCCCAGAGCGCGTTGGCGCCCCGGCAATGGAAGAACGTCCGCACGCCGCCCTTCGACTCGGTCATCACGTCGGTGTAGGACGTGGGGGCGTCGGCGGTGGCCCGGAGCAACTTCGTGTCAATCTTGTGGCGCTTGCAGTCTTCGAGAATCTGGTTGCCGAGCAGGTCCTTGCCCACGAGGCCCGCGCCGAATAGCGGGAAGGGCGCGCCGAGGCGGGAGAGGTTCACGAGGACGTTGTAAGGCGCTCCGCCTGTGCCCTCGGACTGGCTGCTGATGTTGGCGAGCCGTTCCCGCTGCGGGAACACGTCGATCATCTTGACCTGGTCAACTATCCAATTGCCCCCGCCGAGAAGGCCGCTGCGGTTGGAACTGGATTTCGATTTCATGGTCAACGGTTGATGCTTTTGCTGCGCCTTTCGTGGCACAGGATTAGTCCAAGCGTAGCGGAAAGGCGTGGGGCGTGTCTCCAAGAATTTGGACCGCCGCACAGCGCGGTTCGCAATTCACCTGCTCGCAACCGGAGGGAGATTAGAATTGCGGACAGGAGAAACGTGTGTGGCTGCCTGCGCTACTGCTTCTTCCCGCCTTTGCCTGCGCCGCCGGGAGCACCCTCCTTGATGGGCCAGTCCGACGATTCGGTGCGGGCGGAGACGAACAACTCCTTCGCGCGCGCGACCAGTGCGGGCTTCTCCTCCGCGAGGTTCTTCGTCTCGCCGAGGTCGCCCGTCACGTCATACAGCACCACTTGCGCGTCGGTGCGCCCGAGGCGGATTGCTTTCCAGCGGACGTCCATCAACACCGCTTGATTGAAGCCGCGCTCGTGGAACTCCCAATAAAGGTGTTGGTGCTGTGCCTGCTGCTCCGGCAGGCCGAGGAGCGTAGGAAGAAAACTTAGGCCGTCGGTTTGCTCCGGAGCTTTCGCGCCCGTCACGGCGCACGCGGTCACGAGGAGGTCCGCGAACCAGCCGACGTGCGGCGAGATACCGCCGGGTTTGATTTTGCCTGGCCAGCGCGCGAGGAACGGCACGCGGATGCCACCGTCGGTCAAACTGCGCTTCATGCCACGCAGCGGCCCTGACGGCTGGAACAGCTCCGGCGTATGCCCGCCCTCATTGTGCGGCCCGTTGTCCGAGCTGAAAAACACAAGCGTGTGCTCGTCCAGCTTCAGCCGCTTGAGCAGTTCGAAGAGCCGCCCGATGTCCCGGTCCATCCGCGAAATCATCGCCGCCTGCCCCTTGTTCTGTGGCGACCAATCCTTCTCCGCATAAATCCCGAAGTCCGGCACCTCCTGCCCGTTCTTCAAGTCGCGGTTCGCCTCGTTGTTCGCGTGCGGCGTGGTGAGCGCAAAGTAGAGGAAGAACGGCTTGTCCTTCTGCTGTTCCACCCACTTCAAACCCTCCGCCGCGATGAGGTCGTGCGAGTATTCCACCTTCTCGCTCGCGTAGCCGACGCCGAAGCGCTTCGCCACCGGGTTGTCCGCGCTGCCGGCTGCGACCTTGTTCCGCAGCTTCACCTGTTCCTCACCGCGCATGAGAAAGTCCGGGTAGTAATTATGCGCGTGATGCTGGTTCGCGTAGCCGAAGAAGTAGTCGAAGCCCTGCCGCGTCGGCAGCCCGACCGCCGCCTCGCCCTCGTCACCGAGGCCCCACTTGCCGATGAGCGCCGTCGCGTAGCCCGCGTCCTTCAACACGCGAGCCACCGTGACATCCCCGGGCCTTAGCGACTGCGCGATGGGATTTGCCGTGCCGGAGTTCCCACGCACGCGCGTGTGGCCAGTGTGCAAACCTGTCATCAGCACGCTCCGGCTCGGTGCGCACACCGTGGACCCCGCGTAAAACTGCGTGAAGCGCATCCCCTCCGCCGCCATGCGGTCCAGATGCGGCGTCTGAATCAACTTCTGCCCGTAGCACCCGAGGTCCCCGTAACCGAGGTCATCCGCGAGGATGAAGATGATGTTCGGCTTCCGGTCGGCGGCACTCGCGATGAGGGTCAGACTCAACAGCGCGGCGGAGATGAGACTGGTGACGCGGTTAGGCTTCATAGGAACTCATTTCTTCTCCGGCGCCGGCACCGCTTCCACGAGTTGGCTGGGCGCGGGCTGAAGCGCGCCCTTGTGCCGCTCAACCGCCTGCGCGATTTGACTCAGCACCGCCGGTTGGTTCGTCGCCACGTTGAACGTCTCGCTCGCGTCCACGCGCAAGTTGAAAAGCAGCGGCGGGGTCTGCTCCTCGTGCTTGGGCTGGCCATAGGCGGCTTGGGTCATGAAGTGCGCCTTGAAGTCGCCCGCGCGCGCCGCCATAAGCCGCGTGCCGCGATAGTAGAAGTAGGCATCCCGCTGCACCGTGCCCGTGCCGAAAAGGAGCGGCCGGATGTCCAGGCCGTCAATTGCGCGGTCGGCCGGCACGTTCGCCCCGGCGAGCTTCAGGCTGGTGGTGAAGAGGTCCATGGTGCAGGCGAGCGTGCGTTGGGTTTGCGCGGCCTTGATTTTGCCCGGCCACCACGCAATGCCGGGCACGCGCATCCCGCCTTCCCACGTCGAGCCTTTGCCCTCGCGCAGCAAACCCGCCGAGCCGCCCTGCTGGTTCATGATGAGCCACGGGCCGTTGTCGCTGGTGAAGAAGACCAGCGTGTTCTCCGCGAGTTTCTCCTGCCGCAGCGTGTCGAGGACTTTGCCCACGCTCGCGTCGAGTTCCTCCACGACGTCGCCGTAGATGCCGCGCGGGCTTTTGCCGGCGAAATCTTTCGACGCGAATAGCGGCGTGTGCGGGAAGGTGTGCGGGAGGTAGAGGAAGAACGGCTTGGCCTTGTTCGCCGTGATGAACTTCACCGCCTCGTCTGTGTAGCGGCGCGTGAGCGTGGTCTGGTCGGCGGGTTGCTCGATGAGTTCCTCGTTGCGGAAGAGCGGCGCGTTCCACCACTCGGCCTGCTGCTCGGCGAGTTTGCCCGCGCCCTTCGGCGCGACGGGCGTGAGGTTCATGTCGTTCGAGTGGGGAAGGCCGAAGTAGAAGTCGAAGCCGTGTTTGCGCGGGTGGCCAGCGGGGTTGTTCATCCAGTTGCCGAGATGCCACTTGCCGATGCAGCCGGTGGCGTAGCCCCGGGCCTTGAGGGCCTCGGCCGTGGTGATTTCACCCGCGGGCAAGTGGCCCATGGACCCATTGCGCAGCACGCGGAACTGGTCGTGGCACATCCCGCTGCGAATCGGGTAGCGCCCGGTGAGCAACGCGGCTCGGCTGGGCGTGCAGACTTCGGCGGCGGAGTAAAACTCGGTGAAGCGCATCCCCTCGGCAGCCATGCGGTCGAGGTGCGGCGTGCGGATGTTCGGGTGGCCGTAGCAACCGAGGTCCCCGTAGCCGAGGTCGTCGGCAAAGATGATGACGATGTTCGGACGAGTGGGGTCGGCGGCGGTGGCGGAAAGCACCGTGGCCAGCAACGCGAGCAGTAGGGCGAGCGGACGTGTCATGCGCGAAGGCTAGCGGACGGAACCGGGGGGAAAAGCCTTTCCTCAAGATCGCATCCGGGAAGCGCCCGCCTACTCGCTGCCCAGCCGAACCACCGCCCCGGCCGCCGTCAGCTCGCCGAGCAAGTTCGCCGAATCGCGGCGGAAGCACACGGTCACATCGTCACGCAGCTCGGGCAGCGCGAGGAGGCGGCGAGCGTTCTTTGAAGCGGTCACGGCGGTGAGCAGGTCGCCCGCGCCGCGCTGGTAAGTCTCCCGGGCCAACTGCGCAGAGTCGGCCAGGTGGCCGTTGGCGAATTGCGCCCACACCGCGTCGCACAACGCGCCCGCGCCGAGCACATCTTCGTAAGCCGCTTCCTCGTGAGTGCCCGAGCAGACGATGAGCAAGCGCTCGGTGCGGTCGCGCGCCAGCCAGTCCGTCACTGCACTCAGGTTGAGGAAGCTCCCCACCAGCAGGCGCCGCGCGCCGCGACACGCTTGGAGCGCCCGCGTGCCGTTCGTGGTCGTCATCGCGATGCTGCGGCCCGCGACGCGTTCGCGGGTGAACTCGCGGGGCGAGTTGCCAAGGTCGAAATCCACGCTGCCGGTCTGCGCGCGGAGGATGCGGCGGCCGTTGCGTTCGCCGGCGAGCAGCAAGTCCGGCCGCGCCTGCCGCAACGCCACGGCCTCGGCGATCTCGCAGACGGGGATGATCTCGCACGCGCCGTTCGCCAGCGCTGTGACTATCGAACTGGTGGCGCGCAGCACGTCGAAGACGACGCAGACGGTCTGGGAGAGGTCGCGCTGGCGGAGGGCGGCGAATTCGGCGGGGGTGAAGGTGACTTCGAGCATGGGGTGTAGCCGCCGCGGTGAGGCGGCGGACGGTTGGGGTTAAAGTTCCGCCTCCTCACCTCGGCGGCTACGGCTATGGGTTCGGACGTAGTGAAATAGATACTGCTGCGCATACCCGGCGTTCGGCCCGAAGTGCGTGTTGGCGAAGTGCTCCAGCCGCTTCTCAGACGGACGGCGACGCGGGAAATAAAGCTCGGTCAGCGCGCGCCGCACCCACACGTCCACGGGGAAAGCATCCTGCTTTCCGTAGGCGAAGAGCAGCACGCAGTCGGCGATTTTGCGTCCGACGCCGTGGAGGTTCATCAAGGCGGAGCGGGCCTCAGCGGTTGAGAGGTTGTGCAGACGGGACAAGTCCAGCTTCCCGCTCGTGACTGCCTTGGCTGCGGTCAGAATGTAGGGCGCGCGGAAACCCATCTTGCACGTGCGCAGTTCGGCCTCGGAGCACGCGGCGAGGCGCGCGGCGGTGGGGAAGGCGAAGCTCGCGTCGCCTCCTACGGGGATTGGCTCCCCGAACCGTTCGCAAAGCAGCACGATGATTTGCTGGATTTGCACAATCTGCTTCGTGGAGGAGCAGATGAAGGAGACGAGGCATTCCCACGGCTCCTGTCGGAGTAGGCGCAAGCCCCGACACGCGGCGACGGCGGCGCGCATCGGTTCGTCATCGGGGAAGGTGGCGAGAATGTGGGGGAGGTCGGCGTCGAGTTGGAGGAAGTGGCGGAGGAGGTCGGGAGCGGGGTGCGGGCGGCACGCGCCGAGGAGTTCGGCCGAGATGTCGGTGGGCGTTTGGCGGAGGCGGAAGTGGTGGCCGCTGAGGATGCCTTCCCACGCATGGTCGACTTGCCGCCAACGGAAGGCTTGGCCGGAGCCGAGCGTGGCGGCGAGGTCGTAGTCGCGGACGGGGAATGAAACTTGAGTCCCGGGCTTCACTTCAACTCCCGGCACAAGAGCAGCCGAACGGTGTGAATCGTCTGGCCGCGATACTGGATTTCCCGGGTGCCCAAGTCCTCGATGCGCGTGAACTCGGCGGCGAGGCGGGCTGGCGGCGGCTCGGGTTGCGCGCCCTTTTTCAACTGCTGCACGTAGAGGGCAGTGGCTCCGAGTCGCGTGCTGTAACCGGGCCAGAAGCCGTATTGGTTCTCGGGCTTCGCGGAGGATTGGTAGAAGACGAGGGGCGCGTGCGGGACGCCGGCCTTGGCCTCGGGGATGTAGAAGGAGAGGAGACTCGTGAGGCCGTAGTGCGCGCCGATGAGCAAGACGGGCTTGCCTTCGGCGGCGATGATCTTTTGGCGTTCGGCCTCGACGGTTTCAGCCAAGGCTTTCCAGCCGCGCACGCGGTTGAGGGGGTCGAGCTTCGGTGGCAGTGGGGTGCCGAAGAGTTTGCCGGTGAGGTTGGTGTCGTGGAGGAGGATGACGAGCGGGAGGCCTAGTGCGAGGCCGGCGATGAACCACGCGCGCACGGAGCGGATGCCGCGTCGCCAGCAGGCGTCGGCTTGGAGCGCGGCGAGGCAGAGCAGGGGGATGACGGCGGGGACAATCCAGTTCGGCTGCACGCGGGCGCGGAGGGTGTAGAGGAAGTAGCCGAGGCAGAGCGGCAGGCTCATGCAGAGGAGGAAGAGCGGGAGCGCCGCGTGCCGGGCGGGCGATTTGTAATCGTCGTCGGCGGTGCTGGCTGCAACGAGCGGCGATTGCAAATCGCCGGCCCGGAGGGCGGCGAGCGTCGTCAGCACGCCGCCGAAGATGAGCGCGAGGAAGGCGGGGTTCAGCAGGGCGAGTTCGGCGACGACGAAATCAATCAGGTAGTTGGGCGTGAACTTCCAGGCTTGGGCGAGGCCGGCGCGGTTGTGCAGGTGCTCGACGGTGGCCCAGCCGTTCTGAGCGTTCCAGAAGAGTTGCGGCAGCAAGGCGAGTGCGACGAGGCCGAGCGCGAGCCACGGGCCGGGGGTGCGGAGTTGTTTCCGCGCCGCACCGCAACACCAGAAGAAGAGGGCGAAGCAGAGGAGTTGGAAGGCGTTCGTGTTCTTCGAGAGGAAGCCGAGGGCGAGCCAAAGACCGGTCCAAAGCCACGGGCGGAACGCGGCATTCATGCCGCAGAAATGTTCCGAGGAAGAATCGTGTCCGGATACGCCAAGAGCAGCGGACGTTTCTGCGGCCTGAAGGCTGCGCTCCTCTCCTCGCACGGCCTGCCAGCCGCTCAACATCGCCAGCGTCCAGAACAGCACGGAGAGGCAATCTACCGTCATCAATACCGCACCGACGGAGATCAACGGCGTGGCGGTGGCGGCGAGGACGACGAAGAGGCCGAGCTTGGCCGTCGCCTCACGGGCGAAGAAGCGCAGCAGCAGCACGGACATCAGCGCGGTGACGCACGGGGCGAGGAAGCGCACGCCGAACGCGGTGTCGCCCCACAGATGCGTGCCGACCCACTGTGCTACGGCGATGCCTGGCGGCTTGCTGTAGTAGGCGAGCGCGGGGTGCTTGGACCACTGCCATTGGTAGGCTTCGTCCTCGCTCAACTCGATGGTGGAGCCGCCGATGTAAACGAGGCGCGCGAGCAGGAAGACTGCGATGACAATGTAGCCGAGGCGGAGCCAGTGGAGGGAGAGGAGTTGAAAGTTGAAAGTTGAAAGTTGAAAGTTGGCGTCCGGTTGCGTTGGGGTGGAGGAGCATGGGGGTCGCAGGTCAACCTCACAGAGTGACGGCAGTTGCGCCCACCACAGGGGGAACCACTTCTGCCCGGCCCAGTGCCAAGTGCGATTCAGTCCCCACACCATCACCGCCGCGTAGCCGGCACCAAGCGTCGCGCCGATGACCACGTCGCTGACGTAGTGGACGCCGTTATAGACGCGGGAGAAAGCGACGGCAGCGGCGAGCGGCACCATGAAGCGCCAGCTCCGGCGGAAGAAGAGGAAGGCGACCATCGCGACGGCCGCCATGTTCGCGGCGTGCGCGGACGGCATGCTGAAGCTCGCGGTGCGACCCGCGAGCGTGATGGCCTCCGGCATCGGCACGAACGGGCGCGGGCGCGCGATGGCGTGCTTGATGGAGTTGATGATGAGCGGGTCGCCCAGCGCCACGACGAGCAGGACGAAGGCGACGCACAGCGCGCCCTTCGTCCGCTGCCGCCAGATGAGCATGGCCGCCGCGACCAAGACCATCGGGACGAAGAGCTTGTTCCCACTGAGGATGGGCATGAGCCAGTCGAAGAGGGGGTTGCTCAACGACTGGTTGATGAAGCGGAACAGCGCCGCGTCCGCAGATTGGAGCCAGACGTTCAAGTGCAGGAGAGGGTGGCGAAGTGGCGCGGAAGCTCAAAGCGGAAAGTGCAGCGGCCGGGAGAGACGCTCAAGATTCAGCTCGGGCCATCCCAGTCTTTGCCCGCCCGCTTTCCACTTGGAGCCGCGCTGCATCCTGACTAACCTCCTCCTAATTATGACCGACTCACGTTTCGCCAAGCTCGCCGACCTGCTCGTCAACTACTCCACCGACATGAAGAAAGGGGAGAACGTTCTCCTGGACATGATTGATGTGCCGGACGAGTTCACTGTCGAGTTGATGCGCGCGGTGCGGGCTGCGGGCGCGACGCCCATCGTCGAGGTTCGCCACAGCCGCATCACGCGCGAGGTGCTGAAGGCCACGGACGCGAAGCACGCCAAGCTCGTCCACGACATCGAGCTGCGGCGCATGAAGAAGATGGCTGCCTACATCGCCATCCGCGGCGCGCACAATGCCACCGAGTCCGCCGACGTGCCGACGGAGAAGCTGGCGCTCTACTCGAAGATTCTCCGACCCGTGCAGAATTACCGCGTGAACAAGACGAAGTGGTGCGTCCTGCGCTGGCCCACACCCAGCATGGCGCAGTCGGCGAACATGAGCACCGAGGCGTTTGAGAATTTCTACTTCGATGTCTGCACGATGGACTATCGGAAGATGGCGAAGGCGATGATTCCTCTGGAGAAGCGCATGACCAACGCTGATCGCGTCCGCCTCACCGGCCCCGGCACGGACCTGACCTTCAGCATCAAGGGCATCGGCGCGCGCAAGTGCGAGGGCATCCGCAACATCCCCGACGGCGAGTGCTTCTCCTGTCCGGTCAAGACCAGCGTCAACGGCGTCATCCAATACAACACCCCCACGCTCTACAGCGGCACGAAGTTCGAGAACATCCGGCTTGAGTTCAAAGACGGTAAAGTCATCAAGGCCAGCGGCTCTAACGAGAAGCGGCTCAACGAGATTCTCGACACCGATGCCGGCGCGCGCTACGTCGGCGAGTTCGCGCTGGGCTTCAACCCCTACATCCAGTCCCCGATGTGCGACATCCTCTTCGACGAGAAGATCGCCGGCTCGCTGCACTTCACACCCGGCCAGGCCTACGAGGACTGTGACAACGGCAACCGCTCCGCCGTCCACTGGGACATGGTCCTCATCCAGCGCAAGGAATGGGGCGGCGGCGAGGTGTGGTTCGACGACGAGTTGATCCGCAAGGACGGCATCTTCCTGCCAAAGGATTTGCAGGCGCTGAACCCGGACAACTTGAAATAGTCCGTGGGAGGACACGCGTGTCCGCCTGACTGAACCGACGGCGGTCACAGACCGCCGCTACAGTGAACGCCGACTTCCTTCGATGCGTCCGATTCTCCCGTATGATTTCCCGCAACTGCTGCCTTGGTCTGCTGTTTTGTTTCCTGATTCCACTTCGCGCAGCCGACGCGCCCGTAGATCTCGGCGCGGTGCGCGAGGAGCACGTGATGGTTCCCATGCGCGATGGCACGCGCCTCTCCGCCTACCTATATCATCCGCTCGGCAAGGGACCGTGGCCCGCCATCTTCGAGCAGCGTTATGCAGACATCCGGGGCGCTGGCTCGCGCAAGGCGGCGGCGAAGTTTGCTGAAGGTGGCTTTGTCATCGCACTGGTGAACTACCGGGGCGCCGGACTCTCCGAGGGCCAATGGCGTGGCTACCGTGCGCTGGCCTGGGGCGAGCAGAAAGATGGGTTCGACCTCTGCGAGTGGCTTGCGGCGCAGCCGTGGTGCACGGGCAAGATCGGCACCTATGGCGGGTCGCAGGCCGGGTATGCGCAGAACTTCCTCGCCATCACCCAGCCGCCGCACCTCGTCGCGCAATACATGACGGACACGGGCTTGAGCCTTTATCAGGAGGGCTACCGCATCGGCGGCGTCACGCGGCCCGAGCGCTTCAAGACGATGGGCAAGGTCGCTCGCGTGCCTGCGCACAACGACGCGTTGCTCAAAGAGTGGTTCGCGCACCCGCACTACGACAGCTACTGGCGCGACGAGGATTGCTCGCTGCACTTCCCGAAGATGAACGTGCCGGCCTTCACCATCGGGAGCTGGTATGACTTCATGTGCCAAGGCTCCGTGATGAGCTTCATCGGGCGGCAGCATCAGGCGGGGCCGAACTCGCGGGGGCAACAGCAGCTCATCATCGGGCCGTGGCTCCACGGTGGGTATCCGAAGTCGAACAAGATTGCGGAGCTGACCTACCCGACCAACGCCTTCTTCGACGTGTATGCCCACATGACGACGTGGTTCAACCACCACCTCAAGGGCACGAACAACGGCGTGATGCAGGCCCCCACGGTGAAGTATTACGTCATGGGTGCGACCGGCGAGACCAACGCACCGGGCAACGAGTGGCGCACCGCGTTGGACTGGCCACCGCACGCGACGGCGCAGAGCTTCTTCCTCAATGAGAACGGACGCCTCTCCACCGCTGCGCCCACCGCCGCGAAGTCCGCCACGAGCTACGTCAGCGACCCGTTCCACCCGATGAGCATTCCCGGCACGGGCTTCCCCGGCGCGAAGGACGCGCGGCCCTTTGAGTCGCAGGCGGAGGTGCGCAGCTTCACCACGGAGCCGCTGGCCGAGCCGACGGAGTGGACCGGCCTCGTGAAGGTCGAGCTGTGGGTGAGCAGCACCGCACGTGACACCGACTTCCTCGTGCGCGTGAGCGATGTGTATCCCGACGGTCGCTCGATGCTGCTGATGGATTACCCGCGTCGTGCCCGCTACCGCGAGGGCTTCGACCACGAGAAGCTGCTGAAGCCCGGCGAGCCTGCCCTGCTCGCCTTCGACGTGGGCTGGACGAGCATCATCTTCAACCGGGGCCATCGCATCCGCGTGACCGTGGCCAGCACCGGCGCGCCGCTCTACGAGCCGAACCCGCAGACCGGCGGCCCGCAGACCATCGAGTTCCCGAAG
>Ga0208960_1000343_pt1 | contig 26104 bp, 28 predicted proteins | sample GreLakmeON33MSRF_FD_187703 | JGI IMG/M metagenome (GOLD analysis project Ga0208960, IMG submission 187703) | Freshwater lentic microbial communities from great Laurentian Lakes, MI, USA - Great Lakes metaG ON33MSRF (SPAdes) | ecosystem: Environmental > Aquatic > Freshwater > Lake | place: Great... | reverse complement strand
GGATTCCACTGTGATGCGCGTGCGCAATTTTGGAGTTGATATTGCCGTTGGTGATCGAGTGCATGTCACCGCTGACGGTGAGAAAATTCGAGAGGTTTTGTTGCGCACGAGTGCTCTTGTGCGACGAGCTTCATTTGAAGGAGCGTTAGCAGAGCGTCACGTTGTTGCTGCCAATATCGACACAGTGTTCTTGGTTCATGCCGCGTCATCTGCGCCGAACGAACGCCGACTTGAGCGTGAACTCATTCTCGCCTTTGACAGCGGTGCAACACCAGTCATTGTTTTGACAAAGAATGACATTGCCGATGCGGAGCATATCGGTACTCTTGTTGCGACATTGACACAGGTTGCTGCAGGCGTGGACATACATGTAGTGAGCGGAATCACCGGAAACAATGTTGATGTCTTGCGTGAATATGCTACTGATGGACGAATCGTTGCGATGCTTGGCGCGAGCGGTGTCGGAAAATCTACATTGATAAATGCACTCGTCGGTCATGAGGTGCAACGCACGGCAGAAGTGCGCGAAGGTGATCAGCGCGGACGACACACCACAGTTGCAGCAGAATTAGTGGCGTTGCCGACTGGCGGATGGTTGCTCGATACACCCGGCTTACGTGCAGTCACATTGTGGACAAGTGGACAGGGAATTGAGCGTGCTTTCCCGGATATTTTTAGTCTTGTTGACAACTGCAGGTTTCGAGACTGCAAACATCTTGACGAACCAGGCTGTGCTGTTCAGCAGGCAATCACCGACGGAACACTGCCAGAGATTCGACTACAGAGCATGCGGCGACTTGTTGCAGAAGAAGAATCCGTTGAGCGTGAGCAAGAAGAAAAAGAAAAGTCTTACGACAAACGCGGAATGCGTCGGCCTGCGACAGACAGTAACTCGTAGTTATTGCTGAACAAAGTCAATACCGACAATTGCTCCGTGTGTGGGTGGGTCTAGGACAAAAGTTTTTGCCCCATGATCATCGGCGCATTGTTGAACAATGGCAAGACCGAGCCCGGAGCCAGGCATTGAGCGCGTTGCAGTAGCACGGTAGAAGCGATCAAAGATGCGGGGCTTGTCTTCGTCTGCAATTCCGGGACCATGATCACGCACTTGCACACGGGCACCAGTGACGATGACCTCGATGGCTGCGCCTATCAAACTGAACTTGATGGCGTTATCGATGAGATTGCTGATTGCGCGCTCAACTTGTTGTGGGCGGATCTGTATCACCGCTGGATCATTGACAACTATTGCAATGTTTCCGGTTGTGCGACGGCGGGCGCGGATCACAATGTCTGTTGTGAGCTCACCGAGATTGACGGCTTCAAGATCTTCTGACCGTCGGTGGTCTGTTGTGAGCGCACTGAGTTCTGTGCTGAGGTCAGCAAGTTCGTCAACTTCAGCGCGCATGTCGGCAAGAATTGCCGCTCTGTCGGAGTCTGAAAGACTCGAACGCTCGAGTAATTCTGTGTTGGCACGCAAACTAGTGAGCGGAGTTCGCAGTTCATGGCTGGCATCTTGCACGAGTTGGTTTTGTCGGTTGAGGCTGGAGCGCAGCGCTGTCAGCATGGTATTGAAACTGGTTGCCAATTGACGTACTTCTGTGTCGCCACTCACTATGACCTCATGATCAAGATTCTGCGTGGCGGCAATTGATTCGGCCGCCTGCGCAAGTTGCTCAAGGGGCTTGCTGGTACGGCGTGCAAATAACCAACCCAAAAGTGTGGCGGAGACAAATCCAATCAAAGTAATCAAGGCAAACCAAAATCGCATCCCGGCTCGCGCATCTTGAATATCTTGAATATCTTTGCCCACCTTGATGAGTGCGCCGTTGTTGAGTGGCACTGATAACACTCGGTATGTACGGTCATCTGCGGTGACTGTGCTGCGATGAAAGCCGTCTCTCTTTTGTGATAGCGCGATATCAGTTGGTGTCAGCAGGAGTTCAATGGGGCCCGCACTCGCCAAAATGTCACCGTTAGCGCTGATAATTTGTGTGACAGTGTCGAATTCTGCTTGCAGAAGTGAATCCGACAAAGGGCGATTGCGGCGTTGTCCTGGCATTTGTTGATTCGGACGAGTGAGACCTTCTGCGATGAGTTGAACTCGCGCATCAAGAGTCTTGTCGACTTCGTTACGCAATTGACGAGCAGCAACAACATACGCGCCAGTTCCGACTGCAACTACAACTAAAAGAACGAGTGACCCAGTAAGGAGTGCGAAGCGTGTGCGAAGCGTCATTTTTCACGCACCACATAGCCGATGCCACGCACCGTATAAACCAACCGTGACTCATTTCCTTCTTCAGTTTTGCGTCTGAGGTAACCGATATACACATCAAGTGACTTGGAGTGTGTTTCAAAGTCGTAGCCCCAAATTGCCTCGTAGATCTTTTCGCGAGACAGCACGATTCCGGGTTGTTGCATCAGTAGTTCAAGTAAATCAAACTCAGTTTTGGTGAGTTGTAATTGCCGTTGACCACGACTGACTTCACGACGCATGGGGTCAAGAATAAGATCGCCGACCCGCAACTGTGCGGCATTGGTTGGTGAAAAGTTACGACGGAGTAATGCTCGCACTCGTGCGAGTAGTTCGTCTACTGCAAATGGCTTCACTAAATAATCATCGGCACCAGCATCAAGACCTGCCACGCGATCACCGACTTCGTGTCGCGCGGTGAGCAATAAGATTGGTGTGGAGATTCCGCGATGACGAACTTCGCGACAGACAGTCAGTCCATCGGCAAATGGCATCATGACATCAAGAACTGCGGCGTCTGGTTTTTGCTGGGTGAGTGCCTCCAGGGCGGCAGCTCCGTCATGAACTGCGATGACGTGGTAGTTCTCTAGTTCGAGTACCCGTTGAATGGCCTTGCGTACGGATGGATCGTCCTCGGCAACTAACACCCGAATGGGGGATTGAGGTATTTCCATAGAAAGAAAGGTACCCACTGCAAGCCCTCTTGACTGACTCTTACCCATACTGGGCTTGATTCTTTTCTGTTTCTTACCTAAGTCAGGTCTACTTCTTACCTACAAGTCGCAAAGTATCTACAGCCCACAAACGTGGGTCCCCCAAAACGAAAGAGACACATCATGAAGAAACATTCCCAGTTCACAAGGATTGCAGTAGCCACTGGGCTAGTGCTCAGCAGCAGTGCAGCAGTTCTTGGAGTCACAAGTTTTGCAAGTGCCAAAGGTGGTGCATCAGCGCGTCTTGGGGTGACATCAACAGCAGTTGCCGGACAACAGTCAATGAAGCACCAGGGACGTGGCCCAATGGGCGGCGGTACAAAATCAGAGGCACTTGCCAAAGTGCTTAACCTCACTGCAACCGAACTTCAGACACAACTCAAATCTGGTAAGTCACTTGCTGATATCGCCAAGACACAAAATGTGGCGATCACTGCAGTCACTGCAGTTCTCATTGCAGACTTCAAGACACGCCTCGATGCAGAAGTTGCGAGTGGCAAACACACTCAGGCCGAAGCAACAGCAAAGTTGACTGAGTTCACTGCACGAGTTACTGACATGGTGAACGGTGTTCGACCAACTGGTGGCCCAATGGGCGGCAAGCATGGCGGCGGTCGTCAACACGGCAAACGCGGATTTGGTGGTCCCGCAATATCAGGGTCACAAGCTCCAAGCATGAGCGGAACCGTTGACGGCACCGCACTAAGCGCCTAAACAATCGAGTAGCGCATTACCTCAGCGGCAAGTCGTCGCAATGTAGTTCCCCCCAACAGACGACCGGCGTCCCCATATTTGTGGGCGTCGGTCGATTGGTGTTTATGGCGCAGCAATGCTGTGGCGAACAATGATTGCTTTATCGAATCCGGTGATCATGAGTCGTTCTCGCAGTCGTGGCTCAGTGCATACGACGACGACATCGCCACCGGCAGCACGTGCTTTGCCGGCAGCGCCTAACAGCAGGCCAAGTGCAGCATCGTCGAACGACTGTGCACCGTCAAGATCAACAACCACGATTGAGCCGATCGCATCCGAGAGCAGTCGAGTAATTGAATCAGCAAATCTGGGCAAAGTCGCAACATCAATGTCACCGCTGACGGATAACACTTGCTGTGCGCCTACTGCGCTGCGCCGGAGTGACAGGTCCATAAGAGCAATGTAGTTCAGTTTTGAGCAAAGAGTTCTTGAGGTTCTTGCAACATTGACGAAGAACCCCTAATGGTGACGGTTGGTAGTAGATCTGAGAGCAAGGCGAGGCTGATGCGATGCCGCCAGGACACTGAGACAGTGACAAGACCGTCGTCCACCGTGGTAGCGACGTCGGCCTTGGTGCCAAGTGTGCGGTGAACTAACTCAGCCGCACTCGCCCCCGGATCTGGTGCTGTGGAGGCTCCGCGAACTGCAATTCTTGATACCTCGAGTGCTCGAAAATGATCCGTCATAATGATCGCAATTTCAAAAAGTGCAAAACTCACACACACCACAAGGGGCAAGAGTAAAGCAAACTCGACAGTCGCCTGACCGCGCTCCTTCTGACGCGGTTGTCGTGACATCAAAATGCGTTAGTTGCTCGATCAACGATGGTGTCAATGATGGTGTCAAAAAGTGAGCCGATTTTTCCGCCACCGCCACCCGATGTTGCCCACGTGATAACAAGGATCGCTATGACCGCTGCGACCAACAAGATGAGTGCGTACTCAGTAGTAGCTTGACCGCGTTGTGACAATGAAGTTCGCAGACGTGTATAAAACATAAGTAGATGCATTAGTTGCCTTTCGTAGTAATGATGGTTGAGGGTGGGGAATTAACGTGCAGTGATGACACGGCGCGACCCACGAGTGGAATAATGCTGAGCAAAATAAAAGAAGGCAAGGTGCAAAACACCAACGGAAACGTCAATCGCACTGGTAATCGTCTGATTTCAGTATCAAGTCGTCGACTGCGTTGTGAACGTGCTTCGTCACTTAGACGCTCAACAACTGAGATGACGGGTAAACCGTCAAGCGCTGCACTGCGCAGAATATCGACAAGCGGAATCGCCTGTGCTCCAAAAATAACTGAGAGTTGTGGCAAAACATCGCTGAGGGGCTCACCCATATCTAGGCGGTGGGTAACGGCGTGAATATGTATTGCGATATCAGACGGCAGGAGTCTCTGGCTGATCGCAAGCGCTTCTGAGATGTCAAGACCTGCGCGAATGGTGACAACGATGATGTCAACGAGATCATGAAATGCTTGATCTCGAGAAACGAGATGACGTTTCATATGATTGCGGCCGTTGTGCGATGAATCCAACGCCATCCGACATAGTTGAGCGCGATGCCGACCAGCAGGATAAAGAAAAGTCCCGGTGAAGAGAGAAAATAGCTCACTCCCGTTCCAGAAAATGTAGACAAGACAAGACTCGCGACAGGGAGAACTGTCAGAACCTGCGCAGACAAGCGCGCCTGTGATGTTGCGACGCGCAAGTCTTGGACATATGCCCAGCGGTCGCGATGCGAACGAGATGCGCGCTCGAGTGCTGCCGGAACAAATGAGCCACCCACGTGAGCAACACACAGCGCAGTTGCTGCTCTTGCGAGCGCAGGGTGAGTCCAGTCGCAGTGCTCGTGTAATGCTTGCGGAACATTTCCGTTGATGCGTGCTTGGTGAGCCACGCGTTGCCAGTGTTGTGAAATGGGAGCACACTGTTCGATGGCCGTACAAAAGGCCTCAACGTTGGAAGCACCTAAACGTATGCGCCGCGCAACGTCGTCAAGAAACTGTGCGATGTCGGATTCGTCGCAGAGAGTGGATGCCGCGGGTTGCCGTCTCAGTATTGCGGTGAAAGACCTGCGGTGAGAAGTGTCTCTTGTTGTGGGTGCCTTAGTAAGCAGATTGTTTGGTGCAAATCGAGCCCGCATCCGCCGCCTGTCACACCACACAAAAAATGGGTAGGTCGTGAGAAGCATCACCGATGCAAAGATTTCTAGGAACATCATCTGAAAGAAGTTTTCATTTCTATCGCTCGTGAAACTGTTCGACTAATGCTCCGTTGTGCACAATTAGCCGATGCTGATCATCATTTTTTGACAACTCAACAATGTCAGTGATATGTCGCAATCCTTTATTTGTTTTGCCGAGATGTATCACGACATCGATGGCACTATAAATAAGGTGACGAACTGCCATGATGTCAATATTGGGGACGGCACGCAAGAACATTGTCTCGAGTCGCATCATGGTATTTGTGACACCATTGCTGTGCACGCTTGTCCATGATCCGTCGTGCCCTGTGCTGAGCGCGGTCAACATGTCGACAACTTCGTTACCTCGGACTTCTCCGACTATTAATCGGTCTGGTCGCAACCTAAGCGCGGTGCGAACCAAATGATCGAGCCCAATGGCTCCGACATGTTCAGAGTTTTCGGGACGAGCCTCAAGACGCACAACGTGTGGTTGTTGAATGCGCAATTCGGCTGTGTCTTCAATGGTGACCACTCTGTCTCGCGGATCGATAAGTGTGCCAAGCGACGCCATGAGCGAAGTTTTGCCCGATGATGTTGGGCCAGATATAACCACATTGAGTCGAGCATCGACAATGTATTGAAGTACGTCTGCAATTGCGTCATCACAAAAGGCTGCGATTGGCAAAACCGCATCGCTGAATCGGCGAACGCACAACACTCCGCCGTCAACTGCAATTGGTGGAATCACGGCGCATACTCGCGCCCCACTTGGGAGTCGAGTCTCTACTGTGGGTGAGATGTGGTCAATGCGTCTTCCGGCACGGCGAAGAAGGCGCTCAACGATGACGTCGAATTGTCCGGGAGCAAGTGGTTCTGTCGCCCGGATACCGTCGGCATCTTCGACCCATACATGGCGACCACTCACGACCATGACTTCATGGATGGCTGGATCATCGACATATCGTTGCAGTGCGCCAAGACCTGTGATGTCGGCAAGAACTTCGTTAATAATTTGCTGACGCGATTCTGCAGTACTCAGTGGAGAAATTCGTCGCATAACAGGTTCGGCGTTTTGTTCGGGGTGTCCGTCTGCAGCGATCAATGCCTCGCGTAATTGTTCGACCAATGAACTGTGCATCGGTGTTAGTCCAGTGGCAGATGACGTTGAAGTAACTGAGGCAGTCGACTCGCCAAAAGTCCAGCATCGACTGCGCGTGAGATGGCTGACTCAAAAGGGATATTGGCCACGACAGGAAGAGATAAAACAGACGCGATGTCTTTGCTTGTTAATGCCCTGCCAGGTTCTTCGATCAGTACGATTCCGTCGGGTCGTTGGCCGTTGATAGCTCTGCGCAATGACATGTAACACGGACGTGTCACGAGGAGCGATCGTTGGGATCGTTCGTACATCTCTGGAGGTAATGGGCGTGTGCCAGCGTCAATAACCACAGGCATCGGCAAAGAGAGAAGAACATCGGTGAGATCACTCCAACGCGGATTGCCGTTGACGTGGTCACAACCCTGGTGAATAACGACGAGTCCATTGTCAGCAGGTGACCCAAGCAGTAGTAATGATTCACCGTCTGCAGTGCTGTCTGGATCGAGCCACTCGTTTATGCCTGGCCCTGATGGTTCGGCCATGCCGAGTGCAGCAGGAGCGTCTCCACAAAGATCTATCAGCACTGCGCGCCCACTGGCACGTGCCAAAGCAAGAGCAGTAGCCGCCGCTGTCACCGTGGTGCCACTCCCACCTTTGTGTGAATAAAAAAGATGCATCACGTGTTTCCTCTCGTCTCCTGAAAGACGAAATGTGTGCCGTGCTGAAGAAGTGAGGAAACCTAAAGCGTGATCTCGTTGCGCAGAGCTAGTCCCTTTGCATGACGTGCCACATTGTCAATAAAAATCAACGCAGCACGATGATGGGACTGAGGAGTTGTTGCTGAGTTGTGTGGTGTGATGATCACATTCGGCATGTCCCACAGGGCGCTTTGCGTGGGAAGTGGCTCAACTTCAAAGACATCAAGACCTGCACCACCGAGATGCCCTGTCTGTAATGCCGAGACAAGTGCTTGCTCGTCAACCAACTCTCCTCGCCCAACATTAATAAAGCACGCGCCAGGTTTCATTTTTGCAATCATTTCTGCATTAATAATGTGGCGAGTGTCTGCATTAAGCGGTAGTGCTATCACTATCCAGTCGGCATCATGCAAGACAACGTGCAGTTCGGCTAACGAATATGTGGGACACGGCTCATCGCCATGCGGAGTGCGCCGGCATGCAATGACATTCATATCGAGAGCCTGAGACAATCGAACTACTTCTTGACCTATTGCCCCTAATCCGACGACAGCAATTGTGGCTCCGGAAAGTTCTTGAAAACTTCGTTGTTGCCATTCATGACGCTCTTGTGCTCGTTGCCATTCGGGTAAATTACGACTGAGCGCGAGCATGTACATGACAACTGTCTGAGCAATCGAGGACGACGACGCGCCTGCAGAGTTTGTGATGCGGACTCCACGCTCCAGCATTGTTTGAAAAACGGGGCTATCAACTCCAGTTGAAAAAGTATGCAACCACTCTAAGTTTTTTGCTTTCAAAATAGAGATCATCATTTCTCGAGTGCGTGCTGGCCACACATCTCCAGAAAAAAATGCAGTTGTTATTTGGTCAAGAGTTTTTTCAGCAAACGGTTCGGCTGAGGTGAGTAAAATGGGCTCAATTGTGGGATCGGCCTGCAACAGATCTGCCCCGTAGCGATGCCACACTGTGTCGCTGACAAACATCACATGCGGTTCTGCGTCGTGCACCATGGCTTTATGCTACGAACTAACTATTGTTGTGATCGCATCCAATGAGGATGAGCGACAGTGGTAGAGCGGATCTAGACAGAAAGTAGATCGCGTGCACCAGTATCGCTGCTTGGATGACGCAGTTTGCTCATTGCACGTGCTTCGATTTGGCGAATTCGTTCACGGGTGAGATTGAAGTGATCGCCCACTTCTTCAAGCGTGCGTGGTTCGCCTTTGCCGTCGAGTCCGAATCGTAAGCGAAGGATTTCGCGCTCGCGTTCATCAAGTGGCGCAAGAAGGCGTTGGATTTCTTCTGGCAGCAATGCCGTTGCAGCAACTTCGAATGGCTGGTCAGCAGAGTGGTCGGGAACGACATCACCAAGTTCTGCGTCTCCATCTTCGCGCAACGGCTCAGAGAGTGACAGTGGTTCGGCAGCAAAGCGCAATGCTTCGGTGACTTTGTCCTCAGGCATTTCGACTTCGCGTGAGAGTTCGGCGAGTGTGGCAGGACGACCGTATTTTAGTTCAAGTCGTGAACGTGCTTTTTGCAAACGTGCGAGCGTGTCGCCAGCGTGGACAGGTAGACGAATTGTGCGACCAGTGTTAGCGATTCCGCGCGTGATGGCCTGACGGATCCACCATGTTGCGTAAGTAGAGAATTTAAAACCTTTACGCCAGTCGAATTTTTCGACGGCATGCATAAGGCCGAGGTTTCCTTCTTGAATAAGGTCAAGAAGAGGCAAACCCGATGCCTGGTATTTTTTAGCGATAGACACAACGAGGCGCAAGTTGGATTGAACAAATGCTCGCTCGGCGATCTCGCCTTCACGTTGTGTGCGACGCAGTTCGCGCTTTTGTTGCACGGTTACTTTTTCTTTGACTGCCAGTTCTCCGACTGCAATCTTGCCGGCTTCGATGGCTTTAGCCAGTCGAACTTCGTCGTCTTTGGTGAGCAGTGCGTACTGACCAATATCAGTGAGGTAGAGGCGGACGAGGTCTTCGTCGTCGCGGTCAACTCGATCTTTGGCCACTGTCACTCCGAAGCTACTCACCGGTCACCCAAGCGGACCGCGTACGGGCAGGATACCCAAATCGTTCGCCCACTGCACCGCAACCTGGCTTCTTCTGTCAGAGTTATTGGTATGAGTGAACCCAAGTCAGCACCCGAGAGGGGGGCGGAGGTAGAACTCATGGTGGTAACGATCACGTTAGATGCCAGCGATATGGGCTCTTTGATGGCTGTTCTCTCCAAATATGTGGTGTTGGCACGGATGGAAGCAGGGTGTCGCAACATTGACATGGTGGTGTCTGAGACCCATCATGGACGCATTCTGTTGGTCGAAAAGTGGGAGTCACCCGCTGCGCAGATTGCCCACTTTGATGGCAAAAACATGGTGGAAATGGCAAAATCCTGCACCGGGCTATTGTCGGTTGCCCCGGTGATAGACCTCTGGTCGTCCATCAGCGCGCACGATTTATCGTAGATCAAGGTCTTATTATCGATAAAGGGCGACACGGTCGCCACGGTAGGGCTATGTTTTTGGTATGACAAACCCCCTGTTAAATGAAAAATCTATGAGCTCTGCTGTGCAGCGCGCCGAAGGAACATCTGGTTGGGCAGCACCAACACAGACGCCGGGACAATGGAACGCACCAGTCACTGACGGACCTGTGAGCCAATGGCACGGCAAGGTGATGACAGCGTCGGGCACGGCGAGCGCGACATTGATGCTGTTGCTTTTGTTGATTGCTTCAGCCGGTGTGACTTGGATGTCAATATCTGAGCCAACACCTGGTGTGGTCACGTTCCCGGTTGGGTGGGTGATTGGCGGTCTCGTCATTGCCTTAATTTGCGCGATGGTGTCAATGTTTAAACCACCGTTGGCGCGGTTTCTCTCGCCCGTGTACGCAATTGCAGAAGGTGTTGTTGTTGGTGCGCTGAGTCGCGCGTATGAAGCACAGTACAACGGCATCGTATTGCAAGCAGTTGGCGCCACACTCGGGGTATTTGTGATGATGTTGGTTCTCTATCGCACTCGAATCATCAAAGTAACTGAGCGCTCTCGGCGCATCGCGATGGGGATGATGATGGGACTAATGGGATTTTATTTGATTTCATTTATCTTCGGGATGTTCGGGGCAATGCCGTCGTTCTTGCAGGATTCAAGCCCAATCGGAATTTTGTTCAGTGTGTTCGTGGCAGGTCTGGCTGCCTATAACTTGGCCCTTGACTTCGACATGATCGAGTGGGGAGAGCGCAACAAAATGCCCGCTTATATGGAGTGGTACGGCGCGCTCAGCGTCACCATTACTTTGGTCTGGCTGTATCTCGAGATCTTGCGTTTGTTATCGCGTCTACGTGACTAAATAGTTTGTAAAAAATTCAGTAACGCCGCGTTAAATACTTCAGGTTGTTCTTGTTGCGTCCAGTGTCCTGCATCCGGGATCAATACTCCACCCCGAAAATCAGGAAGTGTTGCTGCCATCGTGTCGATTGCAGTTGGATTCATTAAATTAACTACATCGTCAGCGCCTGAGATAAAAAATGATGGCATTGAAATGCGGTCAGGTGATATATCTTTTGTGAACTCGTAGTTGGCATCAAGGTTGCGGTAGTAGCTAACGGGTCCAAAGAAACCTGATTGTGTGTATTGCGCTGTGTAGTAATCAAGATCGGCAGCAGTGAGCCAGCGCCACGGAAGCGGTGGAGGTGTGTTGGCACGCGAAAGAAATCCGGTGCCCTCCATTGGTGGAAGTTCGTCCGGGACACCAGGGAAGCCATCTTTTGATGCGCCCCACAAGACTTTTGACATTGAGTCACGGGGGTTGGCATCGAGTTCTTGTTCGGGTGGACCAATGTTTTGAAAATAACTCATATAAAAGAAACGATCACCAAACGCGGCTTTAAAAAGTTCGGTTGGTCGCATTGGCCATTGCGTGAACCCAACACTTACGCCAACGACAGCCTTGACGCGTTCTGGAAACAAACGTGCTGTTTCCCAGACAATGATGGCGCCCCAGTCGTGTCCGACAAAGATGGCTTGTTCGTGACCCTGTTCATCAATGAGTGCGCATAAGTCACCCGCAAGATTATTGATGCCATAAAAAGAGACGTCGTGTGGTGCGCTGCTGTGGCCATAGCCGCGTTGGTCTGGTGCAATGACGTGGTATCCGGCCGCCGCAAGTGGTTCCATTTGGTGGCGCCAGGAATACGCGCACTCGGGAAACCCGTGACTCAAGAGAATGAGTGGTGCGCCAGGGTCGCCTGCTTCGGTGAGATGCAGAGTTGCACCATTTACGTTTGTTACGCGTTGGCGAATTGTCGTTGTCATTGCACTAACGCAATTGCAGTATTGGAGATATCTTGTAATTGCTCCCACGTGAGATCATTGGAGTTCCATATTTTTTCGAATGCACGATCGCTTGCGTCGTTGAAGCCGTGCCGGTTGCGAAAGTTGTAGAGCCATCTTTGACGGTTAATGTCGATGTCGTGTCGTGAGAGTCTTGCGACGCAGTACGTCTCCCAGATGGCAACTTGAACCAATGTGAGGTCTTCGTCTGCTGGAGCGTTGGCGAACTCTGGTGACAATCGATCGCGAACTTTTAGCAGTATCCGACCGAGTGACTGTGTGGTGGCAGGCTCGCTCTGTTGACGGGGTCGACTGAAGTCTTCAAAGGCACCGCTTTGAATATTGATGACAATGGGGTCTCCAAATTCAATGTGCATTTTTGCCAGTGGGGTGGTTTCATTAACGTCAATTCGAATATTGTGGTTTTCAAGATGAAATAATCCAATTAGACGTTGCGCTATTCGAGCAATATAGGCGCTGTCAAAATACACATATGTAAAGGTTGTTGGAGTGACCTCAACTGTCATGTAACCCTCAGTTAGTTATGAGCAGCTTGTGCTTCAAGCACTGCCGCTTTGCGCTCTTCAAGAGCCGCCAACGAGAGATCAGCAATGACATCAATTTCTTGATCATCAAAACCTGCCAACTCACGGAATCGACGCGCGAGTCCGATGGGGGATTCCTGGCTTTCGCTGCGGGTTCCGCCGTAAGAGAACAATTTATCTACGACGCTCTGGAAATCGAGTGCTTTCTTGCGACGCTCGGGATCATTTTCGGTGATCTTGCGCAACCAGTCACTTCCCATTTTTACGTGGGTGACTTCGTCTGCGAGCATCCAGTCTTCGGCAAACTCCAAGTATTGATCACCAGCAACTTCGCCAAACTCTTTCATTGTGGTGAAAACATCGATTGCTAAGCCTTCGAGCGCGCGGTTGACACCAGCAAGCCTCAAGACAGGGTCGTTACTGCATGCAGCCTGAAACAGCACAGTGTTTTCGGCGTACTCACCGATTTCACTTCCCATCCAGTCAGACAATTTGATGCTGATTTCGACGTGACGTGCTTCATCCCAGCATTGGCGAGCCATATCAAGTTTTAGTTCAAACGGCGCTTCTTCGCCTGTTGTGAAATCCCAGCATGTTCGACCAGCACCTTCGAGTGCTTGAATTTCGCCGACGAAGATTCCGTGCATCAGGCCGCGGGCTGCATCGCTTGCATCGCCGCGTGATGGCACAATGCGATTGGCTGCGCGGCTTGGACGCGAGTCTGTGGTGATAGCGGTTCGTTGATCGGCCATGCGATCGTTCATAGTGATTTGGTTGAAACGTTCGTCGCGGGCGAGGTCTTCAACGGGGAAAAACTTTCTCATGCCATTACTCCTTCGTGTTTGGGTGAATTAAAACCGATTGTTCCTGAGCCAGTGATGCCGCCAGCAGCAAGCAGTATTTTCTCGAGGCGTGCTTGATGAGCAGCGGCACGGTCGACTTCTGCAGGAGTTTCGATGAGTGATTGGATCAACATTTCACCATCGCGCCAGTCTTCAAACTCGTCTTGCAAGATAAAACGCAAAGAACGCATAGTTGGCGCATCGGTGATGTCGCTCGTGTTGTTGAGATGAAATGTGTATGCCGAAATAAAGTGTGGAATGAAGACGCGATATACCCCAACAAGTTTTTCGATCGTGAGTTCTGGTGCTTCGGGCTCGGTGAGTGCTGCGATAAAACTCACCATGTCCTCATTTGGCGCAACGCTTAAACGGTCGGGGTTCATCTCGCGCAGTTCTGGCAGACGCTTGTGCCAGAGTTCGGCGTGCCAAGCATGTTTGTAGCAATGAGCTCCGAGTCGCATTTTGACATCTAGTTCTGGAACCGTGGCGATCCAGCCGCCCAAGGCTTCAAAAAGTTTTAGTTCACACCACTTATATGCGCCCACTCGTCTGGCGGATTCTTCGACGCTAAAAAGGCCTGGTAACTCGCGTCGATCCCACGGAGCAAAAGGTGCTCTCGGTTTTTTTGCATCTGCCATGAGTCCCCCCTTGAGTGCGTTCAGTGCGATCACGATGATCGGTTTGTGCCGTAGCTGTCAGGTTAGTGCCCGTATCCCCGACACGAAAGACGCAGCGCAACTTTATGGGTGGGATGCCCGTCGAGTAGTGGGCCGAGACGCCAAAAGTTCGTCCGAGAGTGGCTCGCCGGTGACCTCACAGGTCCAGTATGTGCCAGCTTCTAGTCGGGAGAGGGCGATCTCGACATCGGCAAGGTCCTTCTCAATGCCTATGAGGTCAATTGCTGTCTCGGTCTTGGCAGTGGGCGAGTCGGTCATGATGACCATTCTAGATGTTTGATGCGTGTCGGAGGGATTTCGCTTGTATCGTGCCGCCCATGTCTTCTTTCCCCGCACTTGATGGTTCAGCCCCACAAACCAAATCATTCACCCAAGCCCCGGAGATGGGGATAGATCCACAAAAGCGTTACACGGCCACGATGCAAACCACGCTCGGCAAGATTGTGATTGCACTTGACGCACTCAAGGCGCCTCAGACCGTGAACAATTTTGTGTTCTTGTCTGGATACAAGTACTACGACGGAATCATCTTCCACCGAATTATCGGTGGTTTCATGTGTCAAGGTGGCGACCCAACCGGCACGGGCCGTGGTGGACCGGGATACAAGTTCAACGACGAACTACCAAAGGCTGGTCAATACCAATTGGGTTCGATCGCAATGGCAAACGCCGGACCAAACACAAATGGTTCGCAATTCTTTTTGATCAGTGGCGCAAGTGGCGTCGGTCTGCCGCCGAGCTATTCATTGTTCGGGCAGATTGTTCAAGGACTCGATGTTCTTGATGCGATGCAAAAAGTAGAGACTGATCGCTCAGACAAACCACTGACGGATGTCGTGATTCAGAGCATCACGATTACTGTTGCCGACTAATACCTCAGTGCTGCTGCGCTGAAGCCTCAGTCGGCAGTTGTGTCAAGTTTCCCGTCGCCGATAGCCCAACGAATTGTGCGTGTGATGACGGCACCCATTGGTCTCAATGCAAATCGTTCAGTGAGTGGGAGCCAAAGAAGCCGTAGATCTGCGCGAGCCCACCGAGGGAGTGTGGCAATCGCCGCTGTCGCAATCAACGAATAGGGAACGCGCTCCGGTAACGAAAGCGGAGGCTGAAGTAATAAGTATTTTGCTGCATCACGAGAGTTGCGCGTGCTGGCCAGTTCTGGTCGAAAAGAACGCAACTGATCTTGTAACTCTTTCTCTGATGTCGGTGGTGATGGTATGCCGAGTTTGCGAGCAATGACAGCGGTGTCTTCTACATACGCGTCGCGCCCATCCTGGTCGAGCGGAGATTCACCAAATAATTGATGCACATGTAAAAAACTGTCTATCTCGACGACATGAACCCACAGCAAAAGATGCGGATCTTGGGCAGAGTACGCGCGACCATCGGCTGCGGTTCCGTGCACTCGAGTGTGCACGCTCAGTACGCGGTCAACGGCTTGTTGTGCGACGCGATCAGAGCCAAACGATGTTGCAGCCAAAAAATCTGCTGTGCGTTGTAGGCGTCCCCACGGATCATTGCGGTAATCACTGTGTTGGGCAACTCCGGCCATTGCTAATGGGTGCAAAGACTGCAACAAGATCGCACGCATGCCCCCAATGAACATCGAAGCATCTGCGTGCACTCGCCGAATTGGGCGATCCTCTGCAAACCATCCTGGCTCACTGGTGTCATTGAGCATTGCCAGTTTGGTGTCGGCATCGGGGCCAACGACACGGTTGCGCAACGCATCGGCAAGCGCTAGGCGAATATCGTCACGTGAGGGGAGAGAAGACACCCTTCCATGTTGGCACTGGTGAGCGCGCTAAGCACAACGCTCCTTCAGATTTGGCTGGTCAACTACGCTTACGACGTGACTCAAGAGACATCGTCCGAGATGAATTCCCCTGAAAAGATGCCCCGCTGGATAATCCGAGCGATTGTGATTTTCTGGATGGGGTTCATCGCCACATTGGTCTTGCGTTTTTCATTTAGCCGTTTGCATTCGTTGTTGTTATTGCTTCTCTTCTCGCTCTTTTTGGCACTCGCGATCGAACCGGGAGTGAACCGCCTTATAGAACGGGGATGGGGAAGAAAACGAGCAACCGGTGGTCTTCTTGTTGTTCTTATTTTTGTAACGATTGGTTTTGTCGCTGCAATTGGGACTGTTGTCGCCAGTCAGGTCGCTGACTTACTGCAAAACAGTGAGCAGTATGTCAACGACTCTGTGAAATTTGTTAATGACACATTTAATACAAGCATTGATCCAGCCGAAGTAAATGACAAGATCAATGATCCAAACGGACCTGTGCAGAATTTTATTTCGGGTCAACAAGATCAAGTTGTCAAAGTGTCAGTGCAAGCACTCGGAGTTCTTTTTCAGGGACTTTCTGTATTGTTGTTCACTTATTATCTTGTTGCAGACGGACCGCGACTCCGACGCGCAATTTGTAGCCGTCTGAAACCTCAAAGACAAAGGCGTGTTCTTGACACATGGGAACTCGCAATTACAAAGACGGGCGGATATTTATATTCGCGTGCTTTGCTTGCCGCTGTGTCTGCATTTTTTCATTGGATTTTATTTCAGTCGGTCGGCACACCGGCTCCGATCGCGCTTGCATTGTGGGTGGGACTGGTCTCGCAGTTTCTTCCTGTCGTTGGCACGTATCTTGCGGGTGTTCTCCCCTTGCTTCTCACGCTGCTCAACTCCCCGGTGCGCGCTTTGATTGTCCTTGGGTTCATCATGGTGTATCAGCAAGTTGAAAACTATGTTCTTGCGCCGCGTATTACAGCACGAACACTCGAACTGCATCCTGCACTTGCGTTTGGATCTGCCATTGCCGGAGGTGCGTTGCTTGGTCCGATTGGCGCGGTCTTGGCGTTGCCCGGTGCGGCGATGATGCAGGCACTAAGTGCGAGTTGGGGCACAAAGCATGATGTCATCGAAGATCCACTTACAGTGATTGTTCCTCCAACACCCAAGAGACAACGGCGTACGGGTTCATCATGATCCAGCAACCGGAGCAATTTGCTCCTGTTGCAGTCATCAATCGCAGCGGCGTCGACGAGAGTGTGCACTTTGGTGCAGTGGTGTGTCTTGATCGCGATGGGTCAACGATGCATTCCATCGGAGACAGCAGTGTGGCGATTTATCCGAGATCGTCACTCAAACCACTGCAGGCCGTCGCAATGGTGGAGGCTGGTCTCTGTCTTGCTCCAGAGCAACTCGCACTTGTTTGTGCAAGTCACAACGGTGAGGCGATTCATCTAGAGACCGTGGTGCAGATCTTGAAGTCTGCCGGATTATCTGAATCAGCATTACGCAATACTGCTGGTCAATCTCTTGACCCTGCATCGGCGGCAACAGCAGTTCGAGAACAGCGTGCACCGTCACCATTGCAAATGAACTGCAGCGGAAAACATGCCGGGATGCTGGCAACATGTGTCATCAATGGATGGTCGACAGATGACTATCTACATAGTGATCATCCGTTGCAGGCCTCTATTACTGCAGTCATTACGCGGCTCACTCAAAAAGCACCAGCAGCGATTGGTGTGGATGGTTGTGGCGCACCGGCACATGTCGTTGGTCTTGTCGATCTGGCATTAGCGGTGCGAGCAATTGCAATTGGTGATGTTCAAGAATCTGGAACACAGGTGTACAACGCGATGACTCGTCACCCATACATGGTGGGTGGCAATGCACGAGATGTCACTGCGATCATGCAGGGAGTGTCAGGCTTAGTCGCCAAAGACGGAGCAGAAGGTGTGTATGTTGCGGCAATGCCCGATGGTCGTGCGGTAGCGCTAAAGATTGCCGATGGTTCGGAAAGATCGCGATGCACTGTGATGCTGGCGGCTCTTGCAATGCTCGGCATCGACACATCAAAGTTGCAAGCAGAACTTCAAGAGTATTCTCTTGGGCATGGTCATCCAGTGGGCGAAGTGCGTGCGATCGGATTCATGAAATGAGCAAAATCCCGTTTGTAGTGCGCATTGATAATGCTCCGCATGCAGTGGCAGAGCAGGTATCACCAACTATTCAAAGAGTGATCGCCAACAATCCTTCAAAGTTCACATATCGAGGGACCGGTACGTACATCATTGGCGACACCAACGTTGTCGTGATCGATCCCGGACCATTGCTCGACTCTCACCGTGACGCCCTTGATGAGATCTTGAGTAATCGCACTGTTCAAGCAATTGTGGTGACGCATTGTCACGCTGACCACTCGCCGCTGGCAGAGTGGCTCAAGACTAAGACAGGTGCACAGACCTACGCAATTGGTCCGCATGCTGACATCACTGGTCTTGACATCGAAGACTTTGAAGATGATCCTGACGAAGATTCACAAGATGATGCGGACAAAACAACTGTCAGCGATGAGCCACGCGAAACAATCGACGTCGCTTTTCAGCCGGATGTGATTGTGAAAGATGGTGAAACATTTTTTGATTCACACGGGATAACGCTGACTGCAGTGTGGACACCTGGTCATACATCGAACCATCTCTGCGTGGCGTATGCACAAGAACACGCGTTATTCACGGGAGACCACATCATGGGATGGAGCACAACCGTGGTGTCACCTCCGGATGGAGATATGCGCAGTTATATGGCTTCACTTGACAAAGTGATCAATCGCAAAGATGCAATATTGTGGCCAACTCATGGCGCCCCAGTCACTGAGCCAATTGAATTTTTGCAGGCGTATCGCCAACACCGACTTGAGCGCGAGCAACAAATCATTGACGCACTGCAGATCGGTCCCCGAAATATTCAAGAACTAGTGAAGGAAATGTATGTCGACGTCGCCAAGGCTCTGCATAAACCAGCTCGACGCAGTGTGTGGTCTCATCTCATTAAATTGCATCAAGATGGTGTGGTCGTGGTGGCCAACGGCAGTGACCCCAAATTAAAATCGCTGTATAAGTTAAAGACCTGAGGAAGATCTACTTCACCAAGTTGGCTGGGAGTAGTGCGGGATCAAAAAAAGCAAAGAAATCTTTGGTCGCATTATTCAGATATCGATTTGGGTTTCCCATACGTTTATCAAGAAGTATTCCGTCCCTTTTTGATTCACCAGGCCGAGTAAAAGTAACAAATTGCGGAAGCGGTTTATTGATATCAAGTTGCATCGCAGTTCTGCAGCCAAATAAAAGCAAAACATTTGCAAGGGCATTGATATCGACATCGCCAACAGCCGCGTATAACAAACGTCCATCGTCAAGAGTGCAGATTGCTGAACGCATGACATATGTGACATTATGAAGTTCGTTGCCCCAATATGTGCCTGGGTATCGAGCAATGGATATTTCGCCATCTTGGATAACGGGTGGAAGATTTTGTCGAAGTGTTGTCCACGTGCCGTCGTTGAACATGTCTGTTCCCAAAATGCCAACAGTGCTGGATCCGTCAGCACGGATTCCAAATGTTGCCTCACCATCGATAAGTGGTCGCACGATGCGTCCCTCAGAAAGATAGCCACTCTTAATATGGTTAAAACGAAATCCGCCATTGAACGCAGCAACAAGTGCGGGGCGTGCGGCGGGCATGACTCGCTTGTAATTATTCCACGGTCCGCTGCCTGGTATTTCAGTTCCTTTAAAAAGACCAGCCGTGAGACGTGTGTGATCAATAACAACTGCACTGGCAACGACAGAACCAAGCGATGCGAGCGGTCGAATACTTGTGCTCCACATCACTGGCTGTCCGCCGACACTGGCGAGGACCCGCCATGTTCCTTCGTCTTTTAATGCTGGAGAGATCACTGGTGCAATGTTGGCTGGAGACTGTTGTTTTGTATTTGGAGAAGTTGTCGACGGCGTGTCAATTGGTAATGAAGGCTCGGTTGTAAGAGATAGAGAGTCTGCTGGTTTTGCTGAAGGCGGGCCACTGTGTAGCCAACTTTCGAGTCTGTCAACGACAAAATTAAGTTGATGATTGCGTGCCCACGCAGCAGTGTTTGTTTGCAGACTTTCATCGCGATGTCGCAGTACATACGATGCGAGTGAGATGATCGTCAGAGTGGCAAATAAACCTATTAACCCTATGGCTGTAGCAATAAGTTTTCGTTTCGGCATTGTTCACTCAGGGTAGGGGATGAGTTCACAGAATACTGCTCTAGGCGCCTAAACTTGAATCATGGCAGGTGTCCAACTGGTTAAAGTTACTAAAAATTTTGGTTCTGTGGTTGCTGTCGATGACTTCTCGCTCGATATTGCCGATAAAGAATTCATGGTTTTATTAGGGCCATCCGGATGCGGAAAATCAACAGTGCTACGCATGATCGCTGGCCTTGAAGCGCCAACAAGTGGCGAGGTTTTTATTGGTGACCAACTAATGAACGGAGTTGCACCCAAAGATCGAGATGTTGCAATGGTGTTTCAAAGTTATGCCTTGTACCCGCACAAGACAGTGAGAGCCAATATTGAGTTCCCGCTCAAAGCACGCGGAGTTGACTCAAAACTCCGCGTTGCTGCAGTCGCTGATGCAGCAGCAGTTTTAGGTCTTGCAGATCTGCTTGATCGCAAACCAGGTCAACTATCTGGTGGTCAGCGTCAACGCGTGGCACTGGCACGCGCATTGGTGCGTGACCCTCAGGTGTTTTGTATGGATGAGCCACTCTCGAACCTCGATGCAAAACTGCGTGGAGAAACACGATCAGAACTTGTCGCATTGCATCAGCGGCTCGGTTCAACATTTGTGTATGTCACCCACGATCAGGTCGAAGCGATGACAATGGGATCTCGTATCGCAGTTATCGTTGCAGGAGTTTTGCAACAAGTCGGATCTCCGACTGATGTATACGACCGTCCTGCAAATATTTTTGTCGCTACGTTTTTAGGAACTCCACCGATGAATATTTTTCCAGCACAGTTGTTTGAAGCAGGTGAGCACAGTGTCGGAGTGCGCCCTGAGCATATGCGGTTTGTTGACTCGCACTCGGGCGGAGTAGAGGCAACAATACGTTTGGTTGAGCATCTTGGACATGAAGTTCATGTCACAGGCGTTCTCGCAGATGGCACCGTCGTAGTGGCGCGACATGGGGGTGAAGAAGCATCTCCACAATCAGGAGACATGGTGACCGTGTCTGCAGAAGCGCGACATCGTCATCGATTCGACGTGAGTGGTCGTCGGTTAGCCTGATGTTTCGTCGTCGTGGAGATGGATTAATCGCTAGCGCGATGCTGGCACCAGCCATTGCAATTCTGAGCATCTTTGTTGTTTACCCTTTAGGAAGAGCGGTGTGGCTTGGTCACCTGCGGTGTGACGCGACAGGACGTAAATGTCGCACATCAGGATGGATGCAATATTTTGACGTCTTGCGCTCGAGTGATTTTCAGCACGCACTTAAAGTGACGTTTGTTTATGCACTTTTGACAGTGCCAGCAGGACTTGTTATCGGAGTTGGACTAGCGGTATTGGCGGATAAGCAAATTCGTGGCATCGGATTTTTCCGAACCATTTTTTCATCCACAGTTGCAACGTCTGTTGCTGTTGCTTCGTTGATTTGGTTTGTTTTGTTGCAACCTCAGGTGGGTCTGCTGCCAGATATGTTGTCGATGTTTGGAGTCATGAAGAATCCTGGTCTTTTAAATGATGCTGGTACTGCCTTGCCTGCCATTGCAATAACCAGCATTTGGGCCAATTTAGGTTTCACGTTCATCATTGTGACGGCGGCCCTGCAGAGTATCCCAGCAGAGTTATTTGAAAGCGCGATGATGGATGGTGCGGGCGGATGGAAACGATTTACAAATGTGACAATCCCAATGTTGTCACCAACACTGTTGTTTGTGAGTGTCGTTTTGGTCACGAGAGCATTTCAGGCATATGCAGAAGTAGACCTGCTCACTAAGGGCGGTCCAAACCCAGAGCGCTCAACTGAGACCGTCACATATTTAATCTACGGCCAGACATCGCTCGTAAAAAATGACATTGGTCTAAAGTCAACAACAGCAGTGCTGCTTTTTGTGATCTTGCTAGTGCTTAGTCTTGTTCAGTTCCGCAGTCTTGAGCGCAGAGTTCATTATGGCAACTAATACTGCAGTTGCAAAGCAACAAAAATCTTGGCGTATTTATGGTCGCTACGCGCTTTTGATGTTGGTCACTCTCATCGTCGTGTTTCCAATTTATGCGACAGTTCTTTCTGCATTTAAGTCGGGACCTGATTCCCTTGATCATCCACGGTCCCTATTGCCGACCGGACTGACTCTTGACACCATGCGTGCAGCATGGAATCTCGGTCATATGGGGCGATTGTTGTGGAACAGCCTCTTTGTTTCAGTTGCAGTCACTATTGGTGTGATCATCACGTCGGTTCTTGCTGCCTATGCGTTTACGTTCATCAATTTTCGGGGGCGACGATTTGTCTTTGGGTTCTGTCTTGCAACTTTACTTGTGCCCGTTGAAGCAACCGTTGTGATTAATCAACGCCTCATCGATTCATTCGGTTGGAAAAACAGTTATCAGGGTCTCATCGTGCCATTGCTGGCAACTGCATTTGGAATTTTTCTTATTCGTCAAGTTTTTATGACCGTGCCAAAAGAACTTATTGAGGCTGCATCGCTCGACGGTGTTGGGCACTTCGGCCTACTGCGAGAAGTTGCGATGCCTCTTGCGCGCCCGACGCTTGGTGCTCTTGCGCTATTTACATTTCTTGGTACATGGAACCAGTATTTGTGGCCTCAGGCCGTTGTGGATGATCAGGAACATCGAACAATCCAAATCGGACTTGACGCATTACGATCTGCAGACATCAATCGATTTAACCTCATTACCGCCGGCACCGTCATCGGTGCTCTTCCGATCTTTGTTGTTCTCGTTGCGTTCCAACGGCAGTTGGTGCGAGGCCTGACCGCAGGAGCAATAAAGGGCTAGTCCCTATTTACAAAAGGAGAAAAAATGAATACCCCCAAAAAGTACCTATTCATCCCGTTGATTATTCTTGCTTCGGCAGTCGGATCGGCATGTAGTTCTGGAAAGTCGGTGACAAGCGGTGGCAACACTGCTGCACCCGCTGACAGTGCAGTTGGGACAACATTGCCCGAACTCGCAGCGTGTGACACCACTGCGCTTGACTCTGTCACTTCACCGATTGAAATGACGTTCTGGCACGGAATGAACACGACACTTGCTGACGAACTTGTAAAACTTACTGACTCATATAACTCGTCGCAAACAAAAGTGAAAATAAAACTTGTTGCTCAAGGCGGTTATGAGCAGACTATTGATGCGTACCTCCAAGGTTCTGAATCAAGTCGACCTGACGTTGTGCAGATGCCCGAGTACATGGTGCAATCAATGGTGGACACCAAAACAATGTTGCCAATGCAATCTTGTGTCAATAATGCAAAATTTGACCTCTCTACGATTGGTGATAAAGCAGTTACTGCATACAGTGCGCAGGGCGTGTTGCAAGCAATGCCTTTCAACTTGAGCAATCCGGTGCTGTTCTACAACAAGAAAATCTTTAAGGCCGCAGGGTTAGATCCGGAAGTATCGCCTAAGAGCTTGGAAGACCTAAAGGCGTTCTCTGAAAAAATTATTGCCAGTGGTGCTGCTAAATATGGAATATCTCTGGACAGCGCACTCGATAGTGGCGGTGGTTGGTACTTAGAACAATGGTTCGCCAAAGCAGGTGAGTTGTACACAGACAACGATAATGGTCGTACTGCACGCTCAACAAAAGTGCTGTTCAATAGCAAAACTGGTACGGAGTTGTTGACGTATTTGCAGGAGTTGCTCGATAGTAAGTTGGCTGTGAGTGTTGGCGACAACGCGAGCGGACAAGATCAGTTGCTCAAGTTGGTAGACAAAAAAGAACTCACTGCAATGACGATTGCGACAACCGCAGCATTGGGTCCAGTAATGGATGTCATCAAGGGCGGCCAGTTCAAAGAGCAGATCTCGCTTGAAGACTTAGGTATCGGTCCGATGCCAGGACCAGATGGCACACAAGGCGCACTCGTCGGTGGCGCAAGCCTATGGATTGTCGATAAAGGTGACAATGTAAAAAATGCTGCAGCATGGGACTACATCAAGTTCATGGTGTCGGCACAATCACAAAGCACGTGGGCTGCGAAAACTGGTTACCTGCCAGTCAATAAATCAGCCGAGACGCTAGATCCGCTGAAAACTACGTATGCGACGGATTCACGCTTCAAGGTGGGTTTTGATCAATTGATGTCATCCAAGGATGCGCCTTCTTCAGACGGTCCCATCATCGGACCACTACGTGAAGTGCGAACTGTCGTGGCGCAGGCCGTGGCAGCAATCTTTAAGGGTGCAGATGTTGCGACTGCTCTGGCCGAGGCTGAAACCAAGGCCAACCAACTCATCAACGATTACAACGCACTGAATGGCTGAAGAATTTCTGAACTGGGGCGCCTAAAAACGCCCCAGTTCACTTTTCAAAAGATCAAGACCAAGATTGCCGAGGCTCAATCCATGAGCATGCCATTGTCGTAGGTCAAATGAAGAGCCGTATTTTTTTTCGGCGTCGTGTCGTAGGTCAAGCCACACGCGTTCTCCTAGTTTGTAGGAGATCGCCTGTGCTGGCCATCCTAGATATCGATTGATTTCAGAGCGGTTGAACTCGTCGTCACTTGATGAGCGTTCGGACAAGAACTCCAGCATCAATGCTGGTGTCCATTGCTCATTTGGATGCCAACTGGAATCTTTTGGAATTGGTAATCCACAGTGCATTCCAGTGTCAATAACAACGCGTGCAGCTCGAAACGCTTGTGCGTATAAATACCCGAGCCGATACTCAGGATTCTCAAACATTGCGAACTCGTCCATCAGACGTTCTGCGTACAACGCCCATCCTTCACCATGTCCTGATACAAAGTTGTGTCGCTGAAATCGTGAGAGTCGATCTTTATTGAGAACTGCGACTCCGATTTGCAGATGATGTCCGGGGACGCCTTCGTGGTAGGCGGTAGTTGGTTCGCTCCATCGCGGGAAGGATGTGCGACCATTTGCTGGATACCAGGTTCTTCCGGATCGAACCAGATCTTCACTCGGCGGGGTGTAATACATTGCGGCCGCACCACCTGGTGGTGAGATCATCGCTTCAATTTTGTGAATACGCGGGTCAATCTCAAAATGCTTATTTGAAATCAGAAATGACGTCGCATCATCCATGAGTTCTTGAAGCCACGCACGAAGGTTGTCTTCGCCATGTATTGCTCGCTCAGGATCGGTGTCTAGTAGGTGTCGTACTTCGTTGAGTGAAGCGCCAGGCAGAATTTCTTGGGCGCATTTGTGTAACTCAGCATCAAGACGTTTTGTCTCGGCCCATCCCCATTCGTATGCATCTTGAGCAGAAATCTGCATTCCCAAAAACTGTCGTCGAGCGATCTCGTGTCGTTGAGCACCACATGCGTCATCGGGTGAGGCAAGGGGCGCGTATTCGTTGCGCAAGAAATCAGAGGTTGCTGCAAGAGCCACACCTGCATCACTTGCAGCGCGTTCAAGTTGTTGCAATGGTGCTCCCTTGACGCTGGCAGCGGCCTGAGCAAACAACGCGAAAAATCCAGAACGCACTGTGTCTCCAGACCACTGACGCAACTGATCGGCGACGGCAAGTACCTGACGCTGTGATGTCACGGTTCCGTTGTCAAGCCCCAGTTGCCACGTTTGGCGCATTTGGGCAAATGCTTCTGGCACGTGAGACATGCGTTCAGCGATTACTTCCCATTGCTCAGCGGTATCTGTCGGCATTAAATCAAAAACACCTCGTGCTTCATCGACGTCACCTGCGATGATGCGGATTGCTCGTAAATGTTCGCCGCCGTCATACGACATCAACGATGCTTCGAGGGCATCACGCAAAACACCAGCTGCCAATCGATCATCGTCAGTGTCGGCGACTGCAGAATTACATTCAGCCAATGTACGTCTTGCAAGTTGTTCTCGTTCTGCATGGCCACTCGGGCTGAAATCTGTCATTTTGTGGTCATAGCCAACGATGCCCAGGCTCGTTGCTAGCCCTGGATCGAG
>Ga0208960_1000342_pt1 | contig 26179 bp, 27 predicted proteins | sample GreLakmeON33MSRF_FD_187703 | JGI IMG/M metagenome (GOLD analysis project Ga0208960, IMG submission 187703) | Freshwater lentic microbial communities from great Laurentian Lakes, MI, USA - Great Lakes metaG ON33MSRF (SPAdes) | ecosystem: Environmental > Aquatic > Freshwater > Lake | place: Great... | reverse complement strand
CGCTTTCGCCTGCAGGAGAATTCGAATCTTCATTCAACGAGATTTCCTCATTCTCCGATTCTTCAGCTTTATCGTCTTCGCCTTCGCCGGCCGATTCACCACTCTCGGATTCTGTTCCGTCATCATCCTCGCCCTTGGCATCCTCGCCCTTGGCATCCTCGCCCTTGGCATCCTCGCCCTTGGCATCCTCGCCCTTGGCATCCTCGCCCTTGTTAGTCCGCTCGTCGTTTTTTGATTTCTCAATCATGTGGGCAATGTCTTTGCAGATTTGAATGCAATCTTCGATTGTCTGGGCTGCCAAACATTTATCATAGATCGCTTTCTCTTCGACAGAGAGATTGACATTCACGACCGTTCCAGCTTTTGCATGGAGATTGAGACGGTCGAGGAAGCCTAGTGTCGCGATATCTTTTCCCTTAGTTCCAAAGAAGTTCCGTTCAACCATCGCGACGTAAGCCTTTTGAAATGCGCTCTTTAGACCCGGATACATGTCCTGCACCATTCGTTCAATGCGAATATCTTCGACGACATTGAGAGCATCGAAAGGGATGTTGGGGCATTGCTTCCTAAAGTCTTGAATGGCACTGGCTGGCGTGTATAGAGCATGACCAACCTCATGTCCGACAAGAAGATCATAGACGTCTTTTGAGACATTCCAGATTGGAAGTCCAAGAACGCGGGCCGCCGGGTCGAAGAATGCCGTCGTATAGTTGCCATGATGAATCCTCAGATTCTCCTTGGCGAGAAGTTTGGCCAGCATTCCTTGCTGAACCATATTCACTTTATTGTCTTGCTCGATCATGAGACTAGTATACCAAGAATTTTGAGGATGTAAATAAAATAGTGAGAAAAGATGAAACTATTTCGCCGTTGGCGGCCAACGACTTGCACCTAAAGCCTTGCGGTTCCTATGTTTTGAGCATGGAAAAGTTGCCATTTTTGACGAATTCGAGCTTAAATTGCATCTTGTCGGCCATCATCTCAGCTTTGTGAGTGATGACGAAGACGTTGGTCGCCGTCATCGTATTTAAGATTCGCAGAAGATTTTCCACTCCATCACCATCCAGAGACGAGTCGAACGTTTCATCGAGAATTAAAAGATTGGTCGCGCAATGATTTTTAAGCTTGGCGATCTGGCGCCACGTAAAAAGAATTGCCAAATTGATTCTCATCTTCTCTCCTTCGGAGAAAGAAGCATATGAAAAATCATCGCGATGTCTCGATCGGATCAATTCGTTAAATGAATCGTCGAGCGTGAATGAAACGAAAAAATCGAGGACCGAGAGATATTGATTGATGAATTTATTCATCAGTGGAACGTATTGCTTGATCACTTTAGCTTTAATGCCGGTATCGCGAAGCATTTCCTGAATGACGTCTATATATGCGCGGTCATCGATCTGACTCAGGCGTGTTTCCGTGAGAGCGAGATAATCGCGTTCGGATGTGGATAGTGCATCTTCAGTTTGTTTGATGTCCACTTTGTCCGATGATTCGGAAATTTTTCTATGCAATGCTCCAATCTGAGATTGAAGAGATGTGATAGTTCCATTCACGGCCGCCAGAGATGTTTGATTTCTAGCCAGATCATTCATTTGAACAATGGCTTTTTTGAATTTCAAATCAGCATCATCGATGGATTTATTCAATTTCACCAGTCCATCATTAAACTCGGCCGATTTAAGCGAACATGCATGTGCTCGACGCTCTTTAATTGGAGCTTCGATTTGTTGCCGACATGTTGGACACTCATCATTCTTTTCATAGAATTCAAGTTCCGCTCCAATTTTCAAAAGATTCGATTGAATTTGCTTTCGATATCCCACCATGGTCTGATGCGTATTCTGTAATTTCGCATGTGCATCGATGAGAATATTCGAATTATCATCTAGGAAATTACGATGACCTTGAGCTATTTTTGCAGCTCCGGAGATTTCATTTTCCAGAGATGTAATTTCATCGCGCGCTCGTTGAATATAATCGGCATCGATTTGCCGAAGCTCGGAAAGATGTTTTGATTGCAGTGTCACCTTTTCTTTGAAAATGGCCAGCTGATTTTCGCTCTTCTCAATTGATTCGCGCGAGTTGGCGAGTTTATCCTTAATCAGATGATTCATCTCAGAGAATACGGATATGTCGAGAAGATCTTCGATGACGCCGCGGCGATCCCAAATCGGCATCGCCATAAATGGTACAAAATTTCCAGCTCCCAAGACAACAATCTGATTGAAAGATTTTTTGTTCATCTTCAGGATATTCGTCTCGAGGAATCCTTGATAGTCGCGCGAATGGGATTCCTGATTCAGGAGTGTTCCATTTTTCCAGATTTCAAATATTGAAGGCTTATATCCACGAATGACTTCAAATTTATCTAGCCCAATGGAAAACTTAATGTGAACTTCGCAGTTTTTGCCATTGATCGAATTGATGAGCTGTGGATTTTTGATGTCGCGATGAGGTTTGCCAAAGAGTGCAAAACAAATCGCATCTAGAATTGTGGATTTTCCAGAGCCGTTTGTGCCAACGACCAGGGTTGTTATATTCTGATCGAGGTTAATCATGATAGGCACATCACCTGCCGATAGAAAATTCTTATACGAGATAGAGCGAAATGTTAACATTGTTCAGGAAGATTTTGTCTGGTGTGCTTCGACGAAAAGTTCATTCATCATTTTCTTTAAACGTTCTTTATTCAGGGATGTTTCTATTCCATCGATGTAAGAATAGAGAAGACGGCCCGTGTCCTCTAAATCGATCTGATGATCTTCAACCCGATCGGAAGCAAATTCTTCAAACGATTCGATAATCCTCGGCTGTTCAATTGGACCGGCATCTTGAATCGATTGGAGGAATCTGTCAAATTTAGCAGAATCGGATTTCTTTGTGACGACAATCTTGACATACTTGTTTTTATATTTCTCCGGATTATGCGCAAAGGTAGATGGATCGGTCTCATCATATACCACACGCTCAAACAAAGTAAAGGGGTTTTTTATTTGTACGAGCTCACGCGTCACTGTGTCGAGAACGTGAAAATACTTTGGATCATCGCAGTCGGCCCAGCTCTGTTGAAATTGAGTTCCAAGATAATGAATATTGCCACGTGTTGATTTGGTATGATAATGACCGGACAATACCATTTCAAATCTATTGAAGAGTGCGGCATCCATTCCTCCCGTCGAAGTTGGCATGCCCTTTATCATTGCAAACCCAGCTAGCTCGAGATGTGATATCAGAATAGATGCAGGTGCCTTTCCAATGAATTCCATGGAATCGGCATAATTATCCGGAGCAATCCATGGAAGAAATGCAATATCCAATTCCTCAATCTGCTTGACGGCCGGCTTCATGATTATTTCAATGTCTTCGATAAAATAACCAAGGACTTCTCGAAGTCCACAGAGATCATTCGTATTCTTATAGTAGACATCATGGTTCCCGGGAATAATGATCATCTTCATCTGATTGGCGACTAGCGGTTCTAGAAACGATTTGCGAGTGCGATGAAGAGCTTTGAAATTTACGTACTTGCGATGATCGAGATAATCACCTCCATGAATGACCGTTTTAATATCTAGAGCTTTACAGGTTGGAAAGAAAACATCGCGGTAAAATTTATCCGTATAGTCGAGGAAAACATCGGATGCATTCCGCTGACCGGCATGAGTGTCATTGATAATAGCAATTTTAGCCATAACTTAAATCAATAGAGAGAGGATGTCGTTGAAGGCTTAGGCTTTCTCGAAGAAGCTATTTTTTTCGGCACGATAGCATCTGAGCTCTTACCAATCGAAACTCTATGGCGAATTCGTTCAACAATGCCTTCTCCGACGGACGGACAATCTCCATGTTCGCCTTCTCCAAAGGTGGCGAATTTATCTATTCCAGAAGATTCCATGTACGCCATTTTCGTATCTTGTATTTTCTTCTCCCTCTGAATTCGTCGAATGAATGCAAAGAAGCAGATCTGTGTGAAATATGAAAATGCATTTGGAAGTCCACTGCGAGTTCCTGCATTCACGTTGAAATTCGATATCGCACGAATACAATTTTCCAACGCATCCATCACCATGTCTTCTCGATAGCTATATCCAACGAAATTCGGTTTATGCGAAAGGCCTTGAGATATTTTCAGAAGACTTTCACCAATATATTCTGAAATTCTAGGAGGATTTCCCACGTTCTTATTTCGAGCAAAGGCTTTAACCTCTCGCACGTACTCGACAACAGCCGTCGAAAAGTCTACATTGTTTACGTAATGCGGTCGTTCAGAGGGTTTAAGTTTCTTGATTGGAAGATCTTCGATAGTGTCAGCTTTCATATTCAGCTACTATAACACGTAACCATAACATGTACAACTTTATTCTTCAATTCGTAATGTCTGGTAATTATAGCCTTTACTTCTTTTCAGCACTCATTACAATAGATCCAGCTTTCAGCCATGGCCACGGTTAGTCAAGGCAAACTGGATTGAGAGATTGAAGGAAAGGGGAAACTGAAAAGGAAAGTATGAAGGCTGCGAGAAGAACCTCGACGAGATTTACTGCCATCGCTGCGATTTGTCTTGCTTCTCAATTTCACTGAAAAGCTTCGATTTTGCAGCACCGATCTGAGCCTCAGAAGTCTTGGCATGTGCTGTACATTGTTCTGAAATAATGTTATTATACTCCTCCGCCGACAGTAATTTCTGCAAATATGTCATGAGGAAATGTCGAGAATATTTAAATTTCTGATCAAAGCTAGCCTCCGATTCGGCAATAATGTCGCTCAATCGAATTTTCAAGAGTTCATTCAATTCCGGCATCCATGGAACACAGATCAATTGCATTTGAAGTTCAGCTGTCACCACCGGATAAAGCTGTAATGGCTTCTGCAAGAGTACTTGATTATTCTTAATATTGCGCTGGCTTTCTTCGGCCAAGATTAAAGAACCATCAATCATCCGATATAAACGGACTGGAAGAGATTGAATGTAATTATGCAGATCGTCTGTCATATAATATATTTATGAGATTGGAACATCGTGAACTTCAAAGTCAAATTTTTCCATGGTGTATATTTTAGCGCGTTCGATGCCATGGCCGAGTGTGTAATTCTTATTTCCCTTGATGGAAAGATCGTCGGCGATATCATATACCGTCGTTGGCCGGTCATCCTCCGTCTTTCGAAGACCGCGTCCGATCGATTGAAGAACACGAATCTGAGATTTTGTTGGCGCGGCGAAAACGATATTATGAAGGTTTCGAATATTGACTCCAGTTGAAAATGTGCCGACGGAAGCGACGATGACGGCCCCATCTTCCTTTTCGACGAGTCCACGAATTCGTTCCCGCTCTTCCGTCTCAACTTCCCCGGAAACAAAATAAACCTTGCGCTTAGATCCGGCAAGTTTCTTCTTGATCATTTCAAATAACGGTTCGCCATGTTTCTCGACGAACTGATACAGAACCAGAGAATTTCCCTTCAAGTCCGCCGTCAGATTCAAGATGAATCGATTCCGCGGTTCATAGGCCGTCAGAAATTCCAACTCTTCTTGATAATCCGAAGCACGGTATTCTTTTCGCACGGCTTCCGGATACTTCAGAACGATCATATGAATCTTCAGATCTGCCAGAGTTCCAGAATCAATGAGTTCGGCCGTCGTCGTCACCTGAAAAACCGGACCAAAGCAACCTTCCAGCACCAGCCGATTAACCTTAGCATCTTCTCCACCCGGAAGAGTGCCAGTTGTTCCAATGCGAAACCATGCATTCTTGAGCCAGCTCATGATCTTCGTCAGTGATGCGGCTTTGAAAAGGTGGGCTTCATCGCCAAAGACGGCACCAAAGCTTTCGAACCACTTGGGGCCCATCGTAATCGCCGATTGCCAAGTAGTGATAATGACCGGTGCATCTGAATCTTTTTCTTGGCCAGAATAGATCATGTGCAAGTTTTTCTCCGCGCTAAACGTTTTATCACCGGCCGAATAATCCGTAAAGTCTTTGAACATCTGTTCGACCAACGCCGTAGTTGGAACAATGATAATGGCTTTCTTCGAAGATCCTTTGGTATTGTCTAAGTACCATCGTAAAAGTTGGTAGATGATCAACGATTTCCCAGAACCAGTCGGAGATACGAGCAGCGTCTTCTCATTTTCAATGCCATGGGCAATTGCTTCGGCTTGATAATCTCTTATCTCCAGATCTTCACCATCATTGCCGACGGCCGAATAAGCGGCCACAGACGACGCGGATTTAGCTTCTGACAGCTTTGGAAGCGTCAGCCCTGATGCCAGTGTCAGCTGATGATTCCGCGAGGAACAGAACTGAGCCAGCTGGTATAACAATCCACCAGGTAAAGACTGGTTTCGAAGATTGAAAATTCGAATTTTGCCATCCCAATGTTGATTCCGAAATGCCGGAGAGAACTTGTATCCAGGCGAGAAGAACGAAAAGAAGTCGGAAAGTTCCTGTAGGACTCCAGCATCCTCACATGTTATGCGAAGATGTGCCTCGTCAATCTTTGAAACTTGAATTGTTGTGCTCATGGTTTCCGAAGTACTCTTTTAATTGACTCATCGAGAGTTAACTCGTCGCTCTCATCACCATCCGATGTGTCACCAAAGGCATAGGATAGAATTATCTTGGGTCGTGCATGGCATGCCACCAGAGCGGCGTTAATATCTTCAAGACATTCATTGGCCGCACCACCTGCCAGATCAACATCCTTTCCCGAAAAAAATTTGCACAATTTTAATAGATCGTCTTCCAGGAGAAAGTAAGGATGTACACCTGAAGTCTGAATAATCATTCTTCCATCGTCAGTATGAAAAGAATCGTCACGCCTATTTCTATATTTTTCTAATTCGGATCCTGACAAGTAATCTTCTACATTGCTATCGTCCAAATCAAATCCATATTGTTTTTCAATGGACTGTACTTGATTTGGAAATATAAAATCAGGTTTATCGGAATCGATACTATCAAATATCTGATAGACTTTTTTATATTCTCGACAAAGGGTTTTTACCTTCTGCACGAATCCAAGATTATTTTTAAGAAAATGTCGCTGTACATCGATTACGATTAGTGCATTTTTCATAGAAGTATTTATCTACGCTCCAGATGTAAATCGTCTCCAATCGATGCAATTGCGAATGTGCTGATGTCTCCAGCGAAGTGTGTCCAATATCTCCGTCAATGCATCGACCGATGTTTGAAAATATGTTTTCTTATCCGTCAAGACTCGAAGCTCCGCGTCTGAGTCTATGTATGTTTCCAGATCCGAGCGAAGAGGTTTGGCACTACCATTGAACGGATCATATGGCCACTTACGATCGTCCATCTCTTTCTTCGTCATCTTTCCAGTGAAGTACATCCACTTGGCATGTCGAATCTCAGACAGTTTCGAGTCTGCCGAGCGAAGCTTAAACTTGTAGTCCGTGATGTACGAAAGATACTTGGCATGAATCTTGGCGAATTTCAGTGTTGAATCGTCGAGAGCCAATGAATCTACTTGGCAATCCGATTCCCATTCCTTGATGATCTCTTCAATGTTGTGCATAATGTAGTATGAATTTATTTATGTTGAAAGCACTTTAAAGTAATTGAAGCGAAGAGTCATGTCACATGCAATGTAAGTTACTCCTTCGGCCTGTGCATCGAAGGACAGTTCGGAAATACCGATTGGAAATGCATCGATAAATTGAAATTGTCTATTACTTGTATTCTTTGTCGATAGAACCGAAAGAATGATGTCCATTCTCTCTGGCGGTTTTGTACTGACAGAATTTTTATTCGAAAGGGAGGCGAGCCATCGATAGGCTTCGATGTAATTATTCATGTTCTCATCGACCATGAAACGTACTTTCAGAGCTTCATAGGCCAGAGTATCTCCTGGAAAATATGCCTCTTGATTCATATAGTTTCTCTTGACTGCGCCGATCGAAACACTTGGAAGATTGACGGAGGTGCAGAAGAATTCAATGTTGGCAAAATCCAAATGCTGAATAGTCAATTTGAAATTAACCTGGGAAAGGAAATTGACGTTGGTCGTCAACGATGATAATGGTATACTCATGGTGATATTTTACTTCAGCTGACTTACTTTAGAAAATTGACGCGCATTTTATATCAGTATTTATGAACATAAAAAAGGGGCTTCCCCTTTCGAGGAAGCCCCATGAGAGGTTAGTCAGAACTTACACCGCCGGGCCAGTAGCACCTTGAGCACCGCGGAGGCTCAGATTTTTCACCGCGAACGTACGGTAGTAGAAGTTACCGCGATCGGCGCCAGACTGAGTGACGGCATTGGCTCCGTTGATCTGATTGACGAAGGGATTCGAAACCACACCATACCGAGTCTTGAAGGCAATCTTCGGCTGGAAGGTGTTCGGATCGATCGCGCGAACCATGGTCAGAGGCACGTACGGCGCGTAGAAGATACCCGCATCATACGGATTTGTTCCACGATAACCGACCGTGATGTAGTCCGTGAAGGAATACGGATCGACGTAGACTTTAATGCGGCCATTCAGAACACCAGCGAAGGTGTTGCCAGTGTCATCGACCTCGAGCTTGGTGGACAGAGCCTGAGCATAATCCAAAGAACCAGCCGCGGCCAGAGCCGAAGCGACGTTCGAGGAACAGAGAATGAAGTTACCCTTACCACGCCGTGTTTCCTTGGCGATCTGGTTGGCTTCAAGTTCGATTGCCATGTGAAGGCTCTTATACCGTTCCGCGGCCCAACGACCATCGGCATCGCGCGCCACGTCGTAGATACCAGTCGTGGTATAACCAAAGCGAGCACCAAGGACGGCTTTCGCATTGATCGTCTCAATGACTTCACGATTGATTTCAAACAGAATCTCCGAGGAGAGAATGTTCGCCAATTCACTCTCGGCATCCAGACCATGAACGGCCTTAAGATCCTGAGCAAGTTCCATCGTGTAAGAAGCTTTAAGAGCGCGGGTATTAGCCGTCACAATAGTCTTCTCGATGTCAAAGCCCATTTCACCGAAGGCATTGGCAGCAGTAGATCCCAGAGCTTCACCAGTAGCCGTAGCAATACCGATACCAGACTGGCCGGTGCCAGCAACGCCAGTAAAGACCGAGGTAATAGGAGAGAGGTTAGCGAACAGGAGGGTTGAAGCACTGTTAACAATGACACCAGCAGCCGTATCAAAGAATATCGTTGCGCTCGACACCGAGGTAATCCGCGTACCGGCAACGAAACCCGTACCAATGATGAGATCGCCGGCCGAAAGACCAGTGACAGCCGCCGAAAGGGTCATGAACAATGCGGTAGCAGAAACGCTAGTCGCGCTGATCGTGCCAGTGAAGTACGACGCCTGGTTGCTGGTAGTAGAACCTGCCACGGAAGGCTGAAGCGTAGTCACACCAACAACACCGCCATAAAGCGCATCATCGCCAGGAGTGACGATCGTCGCTCCGGAAATAGTGAGAGCAGTAGTGTACTTCGGCTTCAGAGCGAAGATCAGACCAGTAGGTCCACTCATCGGCTGAACACCAGCAACGTCGTAGGCGATCAGGTTCGGCATGGCCCGGCGGACCAGCGAGATCAGGATCGGATCGAAGTTCTGAATTGCACCGGTGCCCATATCGGCTTCGGTAATCATTCGGCGCTCTTCCTTCAGAGCCTTCTCTTGGTTTTCGAGCAACGCGGCCGTAACTTGACGGCGATAGTTGTCTTTAAAGGCTGGAGCTTCGGGGTGGTCCAGAACCGGTCCCCACTTTTTAATAGATTGTTCGGTGTTAAACATAGGATTATTTAGTTATTGAATACGGAGTTATTTATGGTTTGGGTTTTTTTCACTGTGCTTTACGATTTGGATTATGAGCTTCGGCGCGAGAGATAGCGCCCATGTATCGTTTCATATCATTCGACACGTGTGCCATACTATCTTCCTGACCTTCGACGATCACTTCGGAAGACTTGGCTCCAGACGCTCTGACTGTTTCATTCATGTTCTGCTCCAGAATAGGGGCGAACTTCTTAGACTGAGGTGTTTTTCCTGCAAAGAACGATTCCTTAATTACGGCAACTTTCTTCTTGAAGGCTTCGGCCGATTCAAAGACAGAATCCCTAGTAAGTTCATTGAGTTTGGAAGCCTGTGTAGTCGCCAATCCTTTCGCCGCTTCCGCGACAATTGATTTGCGAAGCAGAGACTCGTTCTGTTTCTTAGAGCTTACTATAGAACTCTGAGCTTCTTTCACTTGAACTTGAAGTTCGACGACGCGAGCATTCAACGATTCAACCAAGTCTTTATCAGCCTTGGGAACTTCGATGTAATTCTCGGCAAACACGTTCTTCAGAGAAGTGATGAAACTTTCAGCAATTTCGGTACGAAGAGTGGAATCAATCGCGACCTGATTATTCTTGATCCAGGATTCGACGACATATGTAAGATATGAATCGACCTGTTCTGTAACTGTATTCAAGATTTCATCAGCTCTAGTAGCCAATTTTACTTTATAGGCTTCATAGAGTTGTTTCCGACCAGCCCGGACTTTGGACTTTACGGCCGCTTCGAAGATGACCTTAGCTTTGGCTTTGAAACCTTCTGTCAGGTTATTTTCACCAGAGATCAGAGCATTCACGTCTTCTTCCATGTCAGCTTCCGGATCCTTGATGTACTTCAAGGATCCCGGATCCTCCTCGGAATCAGCTTCATCTTCGTCCTCATCCTCATCGGATTCAGATTCGTCGGATTCAGATTCGTCGGATTCATCCTCATCGGAAGCAGCTTCGTCGGATTCATCCTCATCGGATTCAGATTCGTCGGAATCAGCTTCGTCGGCGTCACTATGTTCATCCTCATCGGAATCGATAACTTCACCCTCACCGGCCTCAGGCCCTTCATCCCCATCGGATTCAGAAGCTTCGCCATCTTCCGGAGTAGAGTCATCATCCGACTCGGAATTCATGAATTCAATTTCCACCTTCTCATCGTTCTCATTTGGTTCCTCTTGCGCAACTGAATCAGCAACCGAAACAGATATAGGATGCGTTACCGGCTTGCGCGCAGTTGGAGCAACCGCGATGGCTTTTTCGATATCCGACATGTCCTGATCCGATTCTTGAATCACCGTTTTATTACTTTGCTTTTTAAGCATTTGTTTTATTTTGGTTTGCGAGAGGAAATCCATTGGACCTCTATCTCATTATTTTCAATCTCAATTAAACAAACAGGTTTAATTTAAGTACCCATACCGATAACTCCCCGACTTTACAATCGGGAAAAATGTTACTGAACAGAAAATGACGAACAATCTTTTAGAAATGTAGTGAGCTCTTTGGCTTGCATTTCCTCGAGATATCTCGAAGGAGTCGCACTAATTTTTTTCTTGATGTTCTCGATTTTACGAGCAACGAATTCATTTCCGTTCTTAAAAAAATCTACACCCTCCATGATGCCTTCAACGAAGGCCGAAGGAGCCGATGGATCCTGCACAATGTCAATCGTGGAAAGCGTAAAGTCAGACTTGACATATGTCTTTCCACCTCTAGACTCGACCGATCCCATACCCCTCGAGGATACTCCAAGCTTCACACCGCCATCTAGGAGCCCCTTGACAATCATGCCCATGGGAGTATTCAGAATCAAAGCCTTTCCATGGACGTTATCACCATTCCATGATAGCTGAGTAATGCGATGACTTACTTTATCCAGATTGATCTGTGGACCATCGGGATGATTAAGTTCGCCCACCGCGCGACCGGTTGAAACAGATTCAGATATAAATCTGGCCACGGCTTCTTTCAGAATTTCTCGAGGATAAATTCGATTATTTCGATTCTGCTTTTCAGCCTGCATAAATACACCTTCGAGAAAGAATTTCTTCTCTCCATTCGAAGCAGCTTCAACCAGAGCCTTAACTCCAATTTCGTTGTATTCGCAGATTAGTTTCATGTTACTTTTGAGGCGAGACTTTCTTATTGAAAACCTCATCGACCAAGACAAGCTTTCGAATTTCTAAAGCCGCCATGGTTTTTTCGGCCAATCCGCGATTTAACGCCATTTCGGCTTTATCATTGGCACCAGCAACAATGCCGTGCACTATAGTTTGGGCATGTATATTCATCGATATTTTTATTTATACTTTTTCAACGTTTCGAATTATGCTTGAACCGGTTCTTCGGCCGGCTCTGCAATAATAGTATCGTCAGGTTCAATGGCCGGCGCTTCTGCGGAATCCCCTTCCGCCTGATCCTCCGCGGATAAATCCGGAATGGAAACGTTTCCGCCGGGCATGCCACCGGGCATGCCGAGATCATCTCCACCACCCTGCGCCACATTTTCTCCGGCATCAACAGATATATCACCCTTGACCTTTTCCTGGGCAATTTCTAAATCCATCGATTCAATTTCCGAATCGGATTGACGAAGGACGTTACGACGAACCCACTTCTCCGAGAAATATCTTCCAATGAATTCACCTACCGAACTAAGCATCGCAACCCGGGCGGTCATAATTTCAAAATCTTTCAGTTCTGAGAAGTAGTTGTCCTTTTTAAAATCGATTACGATCTTCTCTTTGATGGCATGCCAATCATCTTCGACGATGATACCTTTCAGAAGGAGCTGAGTGTGAAGAAGATTGACGAAGATGTAGGAGAACTTTCGACGAAGGCGATCGATAAATTTCTGAAAGGATACTTCTTCCCGGGAAATTTCCGTAGATTTACCGGCCGTCCAGAGAGAATCTTTGGCTTCGAATCGAGAAAGAGGAACAGAGAGAGAACGATAGAGATTCCGCTTAAAGAACAGAATGTCTTCAATCTGACCGAGATTTTCTCCACCAGGAAGAGTTGTAATTTCTGTTCCTTTTCCACCCTCTCTTCGTGGAAGCCAGAAATCCTCGAGCATCGACATGTGTCGTCGATCATCTCGAACGGCGCCGGTCGATGCATCATACACCATCTTATTACGATACTTCGACATGATTTCTTGCATGTATTGCTCGGCCTTTCCCTTGGGAAGATTGCCAACGTCAATGTAGAATATGCGCCGTTCCGGTGCACGAGACATGCGATAAATTACCAGGGAATCTTCCATCATTCGAAGCTGATTCACCGGCTTAAGTGCCTTATGAATATTCGAAATTACTCTCCTATGAGTCGAATCCAGAAGGCCCGAGGGAACGTAACAGACAGCCAATGGATCAATCTTCAGACCGGTGACAGAATCGCCGGAGTTGACAGTCTGAGCGAGCTGACCGGCAATCTGATTTTCCGAGTAGACAAAATATTCGGCTTTGGTTGTAACTAACTTGACACCGGTCTCGGTATCAATCTTGGTATCTACTTCGCGAATTTTCCGCATCTTAATCGGATCAACGACTCGAAGTTCGCTAATTCCAGCCGCAGGATCTTTCGAATCTACGATGACGTGATAATACAATCGTCCATCGATGTACCATCTCCGAAAAATATCTGAGCAAGATTTCGAAAAATCCAGGAGCCGAAGGATCTCGTCGAATTCTTTCAGAATAGCTTCCTTTACGTCATCATCATAATTTAAATCGTTGAAACTCAGAGATACTGGAGCTCCAGATTCTCCAGCCGCAATTGCTTCGTCGACAATGTAATTGACGGCCATGTCGCATTCGGGCTGTTCGGCCGCATTGCGATATTTGAGAATTAGATCCTGATCAGAAGCTACAGCCGTGCCATCAATATCGACGTACTGACCAAAGTATCCGCCGGCGGTAATTACCGTTGAACCATCTTCGCTTTCCTTTGGAATAAACGATTTAGCTTCGACCGGTTCTTCTTTCTTCTCGGATGACGACACCAAAGCCAGTGGAGGAAGCGTGGCTCCAGAGTCTCTCCGATTTAAATCAGAATCGGCCTTGTCAATCTGTCGAGAAATTTCAAATCCAAATAATTTCATGCTCACTTCTATTTATCATTCAAAAAGAAGGGGGCAGCCTTAAGCTACCCCCTCCTCGAGATCTGACTGAGTATAGCGAGATTATCAAGCAATCGATGCGCCAGCTCCAAGATTAACGTTGCCAATCCTACCACTAACGTTCACGGCCAAGTCCGCGCTAAGTCCAGTGATAATACCGGGGACGCCGGCCGCTCGTTTATTACCCGTGAACCTCGAAGAATTGGATATCCAATATTGATATTCGAATGTCACTTCGAATTCTTCGACGGCATCGTTAGTCTCATATGCAACCTCGATCTGCCCAATCGATATAGGAAAGGCGTCGACAAACAGATATCTCTTGATATCATTTCCAGCCTTATCCATCTGAATCACCTGCAATTGACACATGTAGTTATTGAAATTGACGTCACCTGTATTCGAAGGCGAAGGATTCGTGATATCAATCCAATTTTCGAAGGCATTTCGAAGATCGAATGTACTATCATTGATGACCTTAATAGTCCACACATCAAAGGTGCGATCGCCAGGAATCTTAAATTTGCGACCTCGAAAAGGAATTTCAATCTTACCCTGCGTCGATGCAGGAAGACCCGCCGACTTAATCATGAAGGTAGCCTGTTCCTGATTTCCGCCCGTCCTACTTGGAAAGGGACATTCGACCCGAAACAAATTAGCCCGAGCGCCACCACCAACCAGCCTCGCTTTAAAATCGTTTAAGCTATGCATATTTTTTATTAGTTAAATTTAACCGCTATTAGTTATTGAATAGTATTTATTGTTAAGCTCCGGCGACCTCGGCGAAAGAAACACCGGTGCGAGTGGCAATGAAATTGAGCGAGATGAAATTGATCGAACGAGCCGGTTTGATGAAGATATCCGCGACAAACCGATTTGTATCAATTACTTCAGGTGTATTGTTAGTCGAATCACAGACGACGAGGAAATCAGTGATGCCCCTTCGTCCTGCGATCTCTCGAAGAAAAGGTTCAACCATGTTCCGGAACATCGCCTGTGTAAAACGATCATTCAATTCGAAGAGCTGATACTTGGCCGCCGTGGCAATTGCTTTCTCGAGAACAATGAAAAGCCTCCGCACGTTGATCCGATCGAATGCCGACGGTTTAGCCTGCGCAGTCTTATCACCAAAGAGAATAATACCCTGGCCAGGAAACGAAACAATCGGATTGACCGAAGCCTTATAGAGCTCATCCCGAGATGTCTGAGTCGGATTGAATGCGAGTTTAGTAACACCCCTCAGATTTCCACGATTATATCCGGCCGGAGAAAACCAAGCATCGGCGACCAGATCAGCATTGGCGCAAAGTCCGGCCATGTGTCCACAAGCTGGAATCCAAATATAGTTATCTTGGTATTTGTTGTAGACGTAAAGCGGAGACGAGTCAAAGACGGAATACGAATTGCGCGCGGCCGTTCCATCATTAAACTTAGCCAAAATGTCAGCTAGCTTATCGGCTTCAGAAGTGTTTTGGTAAAGAAGAGGAGGAGCCGAGATGAATGCAATTGTGTCTTTGCGAGCCTCGGCAATCTGCTGAGCTTTCTGTTCGCCCGTGCTAAGCGTGGTTTCGCCGTTAAAGTCACCGGTGAATAGAAGATTGACGTCGATCGTCGCCGCATCGGCAAATACATCTAGAGCTGTTGAAATCGATCCGGCAGTGCCGATAGTAGCGCCATCAAATCCCGATGAACGCACCGGCCCCTGAACTCCACTCAGATAATTCACTGATCCCAGAATGTGAGAAAGCGCTTCATCACGATCTGGAAGCTCAACGTATGTAGCATCGGTCGATGCAAGTTCATCGCCCGTCATATACTGAGTAGATAAGAAACCGGCGGAATACACGTAGCTCGAATTACGATTTATGTAATCCCTGTAGAAGTTATTCGTACCATCCGCACGTTTGCTATCCGAAAGAAGAGAAAGATTCTGGAATTTTTCCAGAACTGTTCCAGAAGTTCCACTAATTCCGCCATCCAAATCAATGACCAGGGCGTGAATTTCATCGGCTTCGAAAAACGTAAACGGCGCGCTAACGGGAACCGCGCTTACTCCCTCTGAAGCCGTGATCACGTAATTCGACCCAGAAGATGTAAAGCTACTGACTTTGATTGGCCCATTGGCGGGCAAATTGGCAGAGGAAACTACGTACATCGATGTTGTCAGAGGCACTGTCGAAAAGGCTGACGCCGGAACAGTAATTGTACTCGCGGTGGTCAGGCTCGCTGCGCTACTTGTGCCGGTCACCGTTACGAATGTAGGATTATTCGAGTTGAACGTAGGAATGTAGTCAAATTGCTGCGCATATGCATCATTCGGCCTGGTCCGGGCAGTTACTATGAAGACACCCAGGGAATTCCCCTTGGCACCTGGATACCGAGCGACGAATGAAACATTTGACGTCGTCAACGACACCGAATTATTATTATTAAATTGATCAATATTACCAATTTGCACACCCGAATATGTCGTACCCGAGCCCGAGACATATAGCGAGGAAAGGTTAATGATTGTAGTGCCACTAGCCGTAGTCGCGCCAGATGCTGAACCTACTATGATAGTCGCGGTGACTACATTCCCAATTTGGGAGAAATCGACACTTGAATTAGTACTCGTTGTATTACGAGTGATATTGGTGATTAGCGTATACCCCGGGGTAGTAGAAGTAGCGCTTATAGTATTGGTCGTCGTATTCGTCGAGCCAGATGATGTACCTATCCCAACTGTAGCGGACAATGCAGTTTTTCCGAGTATGATAGTGGTACTGCCGCTGGTAGTAAAAGTGCTTAGACTAGTGGCTGAGTAAGTGCCGCTTACAGTCACGGTTAGCGTGGTTTTGGCGAGGAAGGTCGAAACCGCATTGACACAATCGTCGCCCGCGGACCTCGACACTTTCAGCGTATTTCCATACTTTAAATAGCTAGCTGCAGTTAGAAAACTACGAGCATGTGCAGCATCTGGTTTACCGAAATTGAGTAGAAGATCTCCTTCCGAAGCACATGTGATGGCCGTATCGGTTGGCCCCCACTTAAATGGACCGGCAAAAGCGCCAATCGATGCCGAAACGGCCGGAACTACGTTTGTCAAGTCCTTTTCAGTAACTTGAACGCCAGGAGAAACGAGAAATGCCATAATAGTTGTCTTTCAGTTAGTATTTAATAAGTTGGTACATGATAAGACTTGATTCAATAAACTTTATTTATTCAAATTAGAAGCTTCACAGCCTTTCCCATTCTTCCATCTTATTTACCATTTCCATATAAATCTCCATAGATCGTGTCGGAATAGCAGAACCGGCGTTTCCTAAAAAGCCTGGAGGTACCAATTCATCTTCCATTCCCTTTACCTTCTCGGCAAATAGCATATCCTTCAATTCACCATCTTTCAATTCGGCAAATGGTGTAGTCAAAAACCATGCCAGAAGAACCAGATTCATGGCCAAATCGTCGTGAGAACCGTCGGCTCCTTCATAGGATTCTCCTCTGGCTTCGAAGGTAGAAAGTTCTACGATCGTATCGGCGTCATTGATTATGAGCTTTCGGCTTTCAATCAAGTCCTTCAGAAAAGAACAGCCGATTTTCTTGACGCGCTTAGTCATTGTCACACCGATGCCACCACGAACATTTGATTCTACAAATGTATTTTCATACTCCATGTCGTAATACACACCATTGCAAACAACCTGTCCGACGTCATTGTTTTCAATGATGACAAGTGCCGAATTAAACCTCTTGGCCAATCCAACAATCAGATCGGGAAATATGAGAGGTGACATCATGTTATCACGAAAAGTTGCCACCTGTTCAAATGGACGAGCCGTCGCATCGAAAACCGAAATGGTGGAATAATCCTGTCCTCGTCCTTTCGAAACGTCGACCAGGAGGAAATACTTATGTCCTTCAATGGGTTTCTTGTAGATCTTGATTCCGCGAATAATTTCTTCGGGGCCAATGGCTTTAAGCGCCAGGAGAAATTCAGGGGCAATCAATGTATCCGTAGATCCCAGCGCGCAGTTGCCAAATTCTTGGTCGAATTGCATCTGAGATGTATTGGCAATCGTCTGCGCTTTCCACTTCTCATCTCTTCCAGGAACATCCCACCAATCAACACGAAATGGTTTATATTCATTGATCCCTTGAACGGCGCCTTGCCATAGGCGATAATATAGATTCACTACGCCATTGAACGTCGACGTCATGATTACCTGAGACTCCTTTCCCGACGAAATGACTGGATAGGTAGATGTGTAGAATCTCTCCGCATCATTGACAAAGGCGAATTCATCAAGATATAGTAGAGAGATAGATAGACCTCGAATAGAATTGCCAGAGGTGGCTGCCGCAATGATCCTAGAATTATTTGAAAAGGATATCGAACCCTTGTTCAGAGCTTTGCAACCAGGCTGCAGAAAGAATGGAAGATTCTCCAGAGCCAGAGTTATGCGAGATAGCATTTCGCGAGCCGTCGATCCTTTGTTAGCCAGGATAGCAATTGTCTTATCGGATTGAAAGATGGCATACCAAAGAATAAATATGGATGCACTTACAGATTTCCCCGACTGCCGGCATGCCAAGACAATGTTAAAGCGATTCTCTCGAAACTGCTTGAACATCTGTTCTTGATATGGATAGAGATCGAATGGAACCAAGCCTCTATCCAGATTGATGACCTTGCAATACTTTCGAGCAAAGTATACCGGATCATCCATGCACTTCTTGTATTCTTCAACCTGCTTCTTGGTAAAATTCTGAAGAATGCCATCGCGCTTGACGGAATTATTCCCTAGGTATGAGAGACCTAATTTGCCCTGATCGATTATTCGCTGCATGGCACATCGATTATTTCTGAGGATGCAGAGGACAGTCTCTTCTGCAGATCTGCCGTAGTTCCTATAAACACGGCAAGATTCGTTGGATTTGAAGGATGATCGCTATTATTTTTCTGAGGCGCCAGAATGTCTTTCCTCTTGCGTTGCAAATCCATCAACTTATCTGTCATGTCAGAAGTAGTCTGGAGCATTCCAGCTAGGACTTCATATGTTCGAGGATGTTCGGCCTCTTCGGCCACCATCATCAATCCTTCCAATGAGTGTTCAGCTTTGTCAATTAGGCTCTTGAGTCTTGCCCTGGAAAATTTATAGTCTTCTTCCGAATCAGATATCAGATCTTCTTTTTCAGGTTGCTTGAATAGGAGTTTCGAAGGAGGGGGTGTAGTTCGAACTGCAACCGGTAGATTTGATTCTAGGGCTTCGAGTAATTTACCAGACTTCGATTCAATCTTCTTCATAGTATAATCGCATATGCGCTAGCGTTAACGCTTATTTTTTCGCAATAGGCGATATAATGTAATGCAACCGATAATGACGCCGAGGGTCAGTGAAAACAGTCGTAGACTAGTTTCGATCTGTGGCATGAATGATACGGAAATGCCGCCGACCGAAGCTCCAAAGCCGACGGCGCCGTTTATCAATGTGTTGGTGTGGTCGTTCATAGACAGTTTTGTACCGATTATTAGAATTTCGTGACCATCACTTTGAAAGTTCCACTGGCAGGATTAACTGCGGTGCTGAGGTTGAAGTTGCAGAATCGCACGGTGACCGTGTTAGCCGCCGAAACAAAGCCATAGTAGCTAGTATTCGTACTCAATGTTGCGCTTAGGGCGCCAACGCTCACAACATTCCCAGTCGCCGCGTTCGTGACGGTGATTGTCAAATCGCTACTGGTACCGGCTGCCGTGCTCGGGAAATCTAGTGTGGCCGTACCATATAGAATGTTCGTGACGAGATTGTTAATGGTGTTGGTCAGCCCGGCCAGTGCGGTCTGTTGCACGGCGTTGGTGACTTCAGCCTGAACGATGCTATTGGTGATCGTGCGAACTAGATTTGTCAGGTAATAGAAATTGGTGTTGATCTTTCCAAATGCGATTCGAAGTGTATCACCGGTCTTATCATTATTAGCCGCGCCAGTGTTGATGACACTAATATTTGTAGGCTGTGCATTGGCTATAAAATGGCCAGGCACGATCAATGCCATCCACATGCATATGAGTAACGCAAATTTTTTCATGTTTCTATTTATGTTTTAATTTGTTGAGGCATCGATATCGACAGAATCGGCTGTTACATCAGTTGAATCGGCCGATGCAAATTCAGTAGTACCTGGGAATATGAAGCCCTGATCAAATCCGAATGTGTCGGCCGTGCTTATGATGGCATAGTTGTCGGGAGTATCATCGACCGATGATACTCCAGCGTGGAGATATGTGCCAGTGATAGATGTTGGATCCATCGATGGAATCAGAGCTACCTCAACAAAGCGAATGACTCCTTGCGTCGAAGGAGGAGATGAGAATCTCACTCGCATTGTAAAATCCAGACTATAGACAATTGTCCTTCGCACATCAATAGCTCCAGAATAATCATCCTGCAGAGCTATAGAGTTAAGCGTAATCGGAACATTGACCGATAAACCAGGCGCCTCCATGTCCTTTACAACAACTGTATATTCAGGTTGAAATTCCGGAAGAATCTGCTCTATGCATTGCAGAACATCATCTTGATTTGTCGCATAGACACTGAGTTGCATTCCAATTAAGTATGGAACAGCCGCCCAAGAAGTCTTCTGATGGAGAGTGTCGCCGACAATTGGAATTCGATTTTGATTCAGACGATTGAGTTTTGCGCTTGTATCATATCGAATCGAAGTGATTTCGAATGACATGCGCGGCACTTTAATCGCCACCTTGTCGGTCGAAAGATCGGCTTGCTGAGTAATTCTGGCCAGAAATTTCTTCTTAGGACCATAGGCTATAGGCACCCTCTCGATATTCGATATCTTTCCATCTTCAGCGACGCGACCAATCGTAATATTGTTGAACAGTGTTCCAAATATGGCTACTGATTTTTTGACAACCTGATTGTAATGATATGTTCTAGTTAGCATAGCGATTACACATCATCGGTAGATCCAAATGGATTCACGGCCGTGAAATCAATAAATTCAGTTGCCAGCCTCTCGATTGGATTATTTTGAATTGAAACGTTGCTATCACTGAGAGCCGCATCACCATCTGTCAGAGTGTACACTTGCATAAGTGTACCTGTCGCGGCCGTGATCTCCGAAGAGATTACAACAGATGAAGCCAGAGGATGAATGGTCCCATCGGTAAACGAGAGATTGGATAGCTGAATGTAGTAAGGATATGTTTGAGCTTGTACGTACTTTAGATCGGTAATTTTAGCCCGGCCAGTGGCGCCAGACTGATAGAGGAGTGTTACGTACTCATTTAGATTAAATTTAATCGATGCATCGGCATATGTAAACGTTCCACGATATGAAGCTTCAGTTGACATTTGATTCTGAACGGCATCGATTTGCTTGATTCCAGTATTTAAGTCTTCTCCACGATACTCGAAAAGTTGGAGCGTCATCTTATAGACTGGAAGATTATTCAATTGATGGAATGGAGATTCTAAATCAACCAGCTTGATTTCAAAGAGACCCTTGATATCTGGAATGTAAACCAAATCGCCTTCCGAAGGACGATAGTTGTTAAAGCCTTTGTTCCACCTACCAATCGATTGTTCCCAACGTCTCCTAGAAACTGCAATCTTCAATTGATTACGAATTTCTAAGCCAAATTTAGACATTAGAACGCCGTCGCCTTCATATCCTTCAACCGACTCAATGTACATCTCGATGTTAAAAGCCGCATCAAATCGAGTCTCGGTATCTTCATTCAGAAGCATGTCTTGCGAAACAATGTTCCGAGGTAGGTAGAACATGTCGAATCCGTAGACCTTAATCGATTCTACGATTAGATCTTCGAATAGAGCTTGCTCGCTCTTCACTCTCTGATTAAAATAAACGGAGCGAGGCATGGTGGTGTATTTATAGCAGTCAGTCTACGTAGAATTCAACCCACGTAAAAATCTACAGGGGTTTCCCACACGGATCGTGCTTCATCGGCCAATTCTTTAAGTTCTTCCTTGGCCTGTGACATCAGCTCAGATCCGTCGATTGTTACGCCGCCAGGTAAAACCATTCCTTTAAATTTGAAGAGGTTCTGAGCCCATTGTCGCTTAATCAGTGCAGTTGCATACCTCTTCAGGTATTGATCGTTGTATATCTTGACGTAGTCATTAGGATTCAAAGTCTGATAAGATTCAATGATAATCCATGAACCAACTGGAATTCGCAATGTCCAATCGCAGTTGATGTATAATTTCGATTCGTTTCTCGAAAAAATGATACCCTGATCCATTCCATTCAAAGTCATGTCGATGAGCGAGAGATACTGCCTAGTCATCTGGTAATTGATTAGAGTTCCCGGGCTTCGAAGATTGTATAGATCATTGAGGTGAAGCTGATAATCGGCCGAGAACATGTTCGAGGAAATTCCAGAGGTGCCGATTGGAAGAACTCGAAGAACGTAGATTAACTGATCGGGAAGAGCCAGATACTTGTTGTCGAAGTCTTGCTGAGTAACCTGATGCTTGTAGAAATTACGAACAACGGCATCGGTATGAAAGTTCTGGTAAAATTGAATCGCCTCATCGATCCGATCTTCGATCTGATCGTCATCGACGTTGATCTCCAAGACTGGAGAACCTAGTGAACGAAGGCAGTAATCAATTAAATTCTGTCGAGATGCTGGATTGGCCATGCCTCATATTTATATGAAAGACCAATTAGGGAGATGAAGACTTACTCCAACGATTCATTTGAATAAATTTGGAAAGAGCTTCGGGCGTAATAATATAATTGCCATCAATATGCGACTGCATTCCATAGTCCGGAGTCAGAGGCGGAAAAAATCTCTTTCCATAGATTGCAATCAATGCGTTATACCTGTCACGGGCCAATGGAGTAATCTTAGCAGAATTACCTTCGAAGGCAATGAATCCAGAACTTTGATTTGTTCCATCCCAACTTGGAATCGAAGATTCAACTGTCTGAGGAATTACGGTTGTCGTACATCCACACCCCGAACTTATCAGACCAAAGATCGAAACGAGAATGATTAAAGACGCGAAAATAGCAGTTACATCTCGACAGATGCATTCCATCAATTGATTAAATTTCATATAGTTATTCGGCGAGTTGTTTACGAATTTCAGCTATATCTTTATGGGCGATCGCCTTGGCCGTCCTATCATTGGCATCAACCTCGCTCTGAGCCTTAGCTGCGATCTTCATATCTGGAGCATTCTTGTCAGATGATCGGCCACTGGCCCATGAAAAGATAGCCGTGATAGCCGAAAAGATAGATGATAAAAATTGCATAGCCTATGTTCCTTTATTTCGGCGCCGTCAGAATACATGCCTCTCTAATTCCTCTAGAAAGACCCAATAGAACCGGCACTATATATGGAGATTGTTTTTCGAGATTATTGGCAACGAGCACGCCAAAATAATCCGAGTAGAGTTGAATTGCATCATTTAACATGTCAAGGGCAATCGGATCTGGAATGATGCTCGAAAAACAAGCCCGCACGGATTCAGGAGTTGTATTTGTAGTTCCTATGGCAAGTTCCAAAGCAATTACGACCCGTTGAAATCCAGCACGAAGTTCTGGATTTTTTTGAATGACGGCGATCGTCCCAAGTTTACCAGCAATGCGAACTGCATCACCGGTAGTTCTCGGATCAATGGCAACGTTTCCAATCGCAACAACTCCTGTTGGATTTTGCGAAGTTTTACATCCAGTTGTAGTTGTAAAGAATACTGCGGGCAGGAGAATTAAAGTAAGAATTTTATCTACGAAGTATTTCATAATAATAGTCAATGATGGATTACGGAACCTTTGAAATCGCAGTCTCGGAAAGAACGTGTTTATATGCATCTTCTGGTGTAGATTGAAGTGCTTTCAGAGCCGTCAGGCCGGCCAGTGAAGCCGATATCAGAAGCTTAAATGCTGCAGCCCAGTCATGTTCATGGATAATTAAATCAATTGGGCCGGCAACGATTATTGGAAGAAACGCGATTAGGAAGTAAAGCTTGCTTTTTTTCATGGTATATTTATTTATTTGATTTTTCAATAGTAGTGCCAGTATTAGCAGTTTCGGTTGTCGAAGGCGCCAAAAGAGATTCGTTCTTTCGTTCCTCGACGTGCTGAGAAAATGTTGTAGAGCGGAACATTTTAAGAGCGAGGAACGCCGCCGACGCTGCTCCAGTTACCGTGCGAAGCCAGAATAGAGTTATTGGCGCAACGTACTTTGCCGCTTCATCAGTGCCAAAGCTAGTGGAGAAAAATCCGAACAGCGCGATCGCACAATAGAGAAAACCGTCAATATAGGCCGCTGGAATTGGTGGCGGTTTTGAAACGTAATTTACAACCGATCGAATCATATTGGTTTTCTATTCGTTGAATTCTTTGGACGGTTTAGCATTGTCATCCTTCGCCGCCGCGGTCAACAGGACCACGATGAAACCGAAGCATGCGCATATGCCGATAATTGTAAGTGTGATAATCATTTCTTTTATATTAGTTATCAAATTTCCGGCCGGGGACGGCCGTCGTCATCAATCCTCGACTATTTTCACGCGGACATTTTCCATGACGCCAATGGTCACATCGTTGGTTCCGTCCCTAGTGAGCATGATGCGAATTAGGGTGGTGTTTGACTTTTTGGCGTCAATGGCATCCCAGATCGTGTTTAATGTCTCAGTGCGCGCTGCGTTGAGTTTGGCGTTGCGGAAGAATTCGCGATGCATGGGTTGCCCAAATTCTTGGGCAAAGGTGTAACCTGCGGCGATCGCCGCGATGATGGAGAGATAGATGATTGTTTTTTTCATGATGGTTTAATAATGGTTAACTAACTAGTACTATATAGGCGTTAAATTTCTGGTTCTGGTGGTGCATCATTAATACGGTATTGATGCACAACAACACGGAAGGTGCCGGACGCAGGGTTTTGAGCAGCGGCCAGCGGGAGAAATCTACCGTAGGCCACGCCGTTCGAAGCAAATCCAGAATAGCTGCCAATGATTGATGTCATCGCGGCTTGTGGCGGCGAGATGATGACTACATCCCCATCTTTGACGCCGGTGATTGTTGCGCCCAGATCGGCCACGGCACCGATGCCGGTCGATGGAAAATCCCACACGACATTCGTGGTGAAGGTGTTGGTCAAAACAGCGGAGAACGCCTGAAACCCGACGCGCAGACCGGCGACGGTGGTGCTGTTGGTGGTGCCGGAATTGAAGGTGCGGGTGGCGTTGCCGAGAAAGATGTTGCCATTCGTCACCATCAAGGCTGGGGTGCCTGCGCCCGTGCCATAACCAAAGGTCATCATGCCGAGTAGAGAAGTATCAGAACGCGAAAACGACACCTCGTCGTAATTCCCTGATGCCCCTTGCTTGAAAAACGTATAAATTCCACCCGATCCATAAGTTGTCTGACCAATTCCAAACCCTCCACCTGTTGAGGATTCTGTATAAATTTTGCTATAGCTGCTAATGTGTTTGGTTGCGTTCACCACACCGTTGGTGATCGACACATAATCGGTTCCGTTTGTGATTATTATGTTTGTAGAAGAAATTCTGTCAAAATACGCCTGCCCCAAATTAGTCAGGCCACGGCTCATGCCGTTGGTCGTGGCGATGTAGTTAGTTCCTGACGAAGTAATAATATTATTAGTGGTGCGAGCACCCATAGAATTTTGTAGCACGACGGAAAGATTGGTTCCATCGCTCCACAGGTGGCCACCATGCCCACTCAACGAACCCGGAGCGGTAAAGGGAGTAGAAGCTGGCAAGATAAATCCGTTTGTAGAAATGACAACTCCCGGAACGATCAGATTGTTTGTGGCCCGGCTGTTTCCAAGCGCATTCACTATTTCCAAGCTGGCTCCAATTCTTTTCAGTGCAGGAAAGTTTGAACTTTCTACGCCAAAAATAAGCCGACCAAAAGTAGTGTTGTTAAAATCGCGTAGTTGAACTACACCAACTTCTGGGATGTCAAATTTAACCAATCCTCCTAGATTTCCTCCCCAGTAAGATGAATAGATCGCTGTTGTATCGATTGAAGACGTAGCTTTTAAATATTGTGCTTGAACGTAACTTGAACCGCCAGCGGTTATATTGCCCGTTGTAATGATGGTTCCGTTTGTAATTTGCACCGTGTTAGCGTTAGTTCCAACAACAAGGTTGGTGACAACCAGCCGGTCAGAATACGCCTGCCCCAAATTAGTATGGCCACGGCTCATGCCGTTGGTCGTAGCGATGTAGTTGGTGTTCAGGTTGGCAATGCTGTTGGTCAACCCG